>Ga0160460_100542_pt1 | contig 20835 bp, 13 predicted proteins | sample HID1973M_E6MG_FD_108238 | JGI IMG/M metagenome (GOLD analysis project Ga0160460, IMG submission 108238) | Enriched mosquito-associated microbial communities from UW Madison campus, WI, USA - HID1973M_E6 MG | ecosystem: Host-associated > Arthropoda: Insects > Digestive system > Unclassified ... | reverse complement strand
TCCCATTGCTAGTCTCCATGTCGCGGCGAGGCTGCCGCAGACCCTGAGTCGCAATGGCCGTGCCATGCTCGCCGAGGTCGAGAATGTGGGGGAAAAGTGGGGGTTATGGCATCTGTCAGACATACAGGTAACGCATGCGTGGCTCCCCATGTGCCCCGATTTACAACGCGTGCCGTGTTTTTACCGGTCTGGCGATGCGCCCACGCCGCCCCGGCGCGAAAAGCCGCCGCCAGGCCCTGTCCACGCGCGATTTGGCCGATCTGGCACGCGATGTGCAGAACAGTGGCTGTCACTTCCTCAACACAAGGAGATCGAGCATGAAGACAGCACAGACCCTGCGCATTACACGTATTGCACTGATGACCGCCGCGCTCGCCGCTGCGGGTGGCGCGCATGCCCTCGACATGGGCGGCGGTGGCTTCATCAAGGTGGCCGACACCAGCGTCCGCAGCGACAACAGCGCGGCCCCGCCGGCCAACAATGCGCCGGGCATGCCTGGCCATACCGAAGGTGACAAGGAAAAGCGTCCCGCCGCTACCACTGACGCCAAGATGGACGCCAGCGTGGACAAGGGCGTGGATAACACCAAGCAGGCCGTCACGGACAGCGCGCTGACCACCAAGGTCAAGACCAAGCTGCTGGCGACCAAGGACCTCAAGTCCACCGGCATCCACGTGAAGACCAAGGACCGCGTGGTGGCCCTGACCGGCACGGTGCCGACCAAGGACCAGCACGAGATGGCGCTGGAAACGGTGCGCTCGGTGGAGGGTGTGAACTCGGTGCGCGACAACCTGAAGGTATCGTCGCGTTAATGCACACGCGCTAGTTTTTATGCGCGGCGACCTCGTCGTCGCCCTCTGCGCGGAGCCGCGGTCCTCCCACGTACCGCGGCTCTTTTTGCGGCTTTGATGTAGGTCAAGCCGATGTAGGTCAAGCCGCTTTCCGCTTGTTGGCGGGAGCGGCCTTCCTGGCCGCTGCCTTCTTCGGCGCGGCTTTCTTCGTCGCCGCTTTCTTCGTCACCGCTTTCCTTGCGGATGTCTTCTTCGCCGCCGCCGTCTTCCCCGCCGGCTTTTCTGCCTCCTCGTCCTCGTCTTCCAGAAGATCCGCGTTGCGGGTGGCCGGCTTCGCGCCCGCCCTTCCCCGCTTACCGATGCTCTGCTTGAGCAGCGCCATCATGTCGATGACCTTGGCGCCCTTGCCGCTCGGCGCCGCTTCCCCGGACGCCGGCGTCAGCAGGTGCGTCTTGCCGGCCTTGATCTTGGCGTGGATGCGCGCCATCAGGTCTTCGCGATAGGTGTCGTGGTACTGCTCCGGCTTCCAGTCCTCGCTCATGTCCTTCACCAGCCTGGTGGCCATGGCCACCTCGCGTGGGGTCGCCGCCTTGCCCTTGCTGCCGGAAGGCAGGTTGAGATCCTCGATCGGCACCACCTCGTCCGCAAAGCGCATCGTGTTCAGCACCAGCGCCTTGCCCACCACCAGCAGCGCCGCCAGGTGCTGGCGGTTGCGCAGTACCACCAGCGCCAGCGCGGCGCGGCCGGTCTTGCGCAGGGTCTCGTGCAGCAGCGCGTAGCCGCGCTCGCCGCGCTTGTCCGGCTCCAGGTAATAGGGGGTGTCGAAGTAGTAGGGCGGAATGCTGTCCGCCTCCACGAAGCTGACGATGTCTACCGTCTGCGTGGCCTCGACATTGGCCTGCCGGAAGTCCTCGTCGCTGAGCAGCACGTACTCGTCCTTCTCGTACTGGTAGCCCTTGACGATGTGCTCGTTGTCGATGACCTTGCCGGTGTGCTTGTTGATGCGCTGGTAGCCCACCGGCGCCATGTCGCGCTGGTCCAGCAGGTCCAGGTCCAGCGAATGGCTGCGCGAGGCGGTCTTCAGCGCAACGGGGATATTGACGAGGCCAAAGCTGATGGCCCCTTTCCAGATGACGCGGGACATGGCCCGTGGCCCCTACGCGCGCTGCGGCGGCGGGGGCGGGAGATCGCCCGGGGGCGGATCGCTGACCGGCTCGGGCGGACCCGGCGGCGGCTCCGGCGGCGGGGCCTCGGGCGGCGGGGGCACGATGTCGGGTTCGGGCGTGATGTGCAGGTACAGGGGCGGGGGCAGGGGCAGGGGCTGATGCAGCATGAGGCTCCTCGGGGTCAGGCGTCTAGTTCATCGAGCATGCGGGTCAGGGCACCGAGGTCGGCGGGTTTGACCAGATGCAGGTCGAACCCCGCCGCGCGCGTGCGCCGGCGGTCGTCGGGCTGGCCGAAACCGGTCAGCGCCACGATGCGCGCGTGACGCAGCTCGGGAATCTCGCGCAGCCGGCGCGCGGTCTCGAAGCCGTCCATGGTCGGCATGCCGAGGTCCAGCAGCACCACGTCCGGCCGCACGCTGGCCGCGCACGCCACGGCGCTCTGGCCATCAGGCGCCGTCACCACGGTGTGGCCGAGCGTCTCCAGCGTCATGGTCATGGCCTCCAGCGCATCGACGTTGTCATCGACCAGCATGATGGTGTGCGCAGTGCCCGGCTGGGGGCGCGATTTCCCGGTCGGCGGATGCCAGTTCTGCCACGGTTCCACGGGCAGTTCCACGACGAAGGTGCTGCCCATGTTGCGGCCCGGGCTTGCGGCGCTGACCCGGCCGCCATGCAGCGTGACCAGCTTCTGCACCAGCGTCAGGCCAATGCCGGCGCCTTCGCGCGCGGCAAAGGTATCGGGATCCGTGGCGATATCGGCCGGCTGGGGCGCGTCGCCGTCCCGGTCATCGTGCTCGGCATGCAGCGCGGCCAGTTTCGGGGCCCGGTTGGCGGCGACGCTGGCCGCCGCGATCGACGCGGCATCGGGCGTCGGCGTTTCTTCCAGCGGATTGCCGGACTCCGGCGCCAGCGGATCGAACAACTGCCGTTGCAGCGCCTGGGAAAGCCCGGCGCCGTTGTCGCTCACCCGCACGATCACGCGGCCATCGGCTGCGGCGGCCTCCACGGCCAGCGTGCCGCCCTCGGGCGTGTACTTGGCGGCGTTGTGCAGCAGGTTGGCGAAGATCTGCGTCAGACGGACCATGTCGCCGCGAATCGGCAGCGGCTGCTCGGGCAACGACAGGCGCAACGTGTGCCGGCGTTCCTCCAGTAGCGGGCGCACCGTTTCCACGGCCGTGTTCAGCGCACCGCGCAACTCCACGAGGTCTCGCCGCAGGGTGATCTTGCCCTGGTTGAAGCGGGACACGTCGAGCAGTTCGTCGACCAGCCGGGTCATGTGATGCAACTGCCGGCCGATGATGTCCCGCGCGCGGAACATGTCCTCGCGGCTTGGGGAGAACTGCTGGAGCAGGTCCACCGCGCTGCGCATCGGCGCCAGCGGGTTGCGCAGTTCGTGGGCCAGCATGGCGAGGAATTCGTCCTTGCGGCGTTCCTCGTTATGCAGCGTGCGCTCGGCGCGCTTGTGGCGCGTCACGTCCTGGCAGATGCCCGCCACGCGCAGGCAGCGGCCATCCGCCCCGCGCACGGGGAAGGCGCGCATATGGACTTCGCGGATCTCGCCGTTGGGGCGTTCGAGCTGGAATTCGGTGTCGAGCAGGCCATCGCGCAGCATGCTCTGCCATTCGGCTTCCATGCGCGAGCGTTCCTCGGGCAGCACCCATTCGAGCCAGCGGTGCGGGTCTTGCAGCACCGCCTGGGTCGGGCGGCCCCAGAGCGATTCGAACGAGGGGCTGACGAACAGGAAGCGTCGGGTGGTCGGGTCGAGAATCCAGACCACATCGGCCAGCGCCTCCGCCAGTTGGCGGAACAGGTCTTCGTTTTCGTGCAGCGCCTGCGAGGTGCGGCGGAAGGCATCCTCAGCCCCGCGCATGCGCAGCAGGGCGTTGATGCTGGAGACCAGTTCCTCCGACTCCACTGGCTCGATCAGGAAGCTGTCGGCGCCGCCGTTGAGCGCCTGTACGCGCCGGTGGGAATCGGACATGCCGGGTGACGTCAGCAGCACCAGGGTGCGCGCGCTCTGCGGATCATTCTTGATCAGGCGGCAGACTTCCAGTCCGTCCACGTCGGGCAACTGGGTGCCGAGCAGCACGAGATCCGGGGTGTGCTGGCGGACCAGCGACAGCGCAGCCTGGCCGTTCGACGCCTCCAGCACCGAGAAGTCGGCCCGGTGGAGGATCCGGCTCTTGACGTAGCGCGGCCCCTCGCGGTCTTCCACGTTGAGAATCAGCGGGCGCCGGCTGGGATGGGCGGTCGAGGCGTTCATGGCTGGCAGGCGGCAGGATCGGCCGCGATAGTGAAGACGGATGCCCGGAGTGCGCCACGCGTGGCAAGGCCGGCCGGACGTGCCGGCAGGGCGGCGTCAGGTGTCGGGAATAAGGATCGTATTGTAATAATTACCTGCATACCGCCCGGTTCCGTTGTAGTTTCGACATGCGAAGTTCAGGCTTGAAAAGTGGCGATAAATTCACGTGCTCTTTGCTGTGATGGGCTGTTATTTGCGCTGCGCCTCGCTGCTGTGGGCTTCCGCGCTGGGCGACGTCCCGCCTTGCGGGCCTGCCGAGCCCGGCGCCTCTACGGACTTTTGCGGCACCTTGCTCTCCGAGGTCTGACCGCTGGGGCTAGGGCCCTTGCCGAAGCGGGCTGCCAGTTTGTCCTGCACCGCGGCCAGTTGAGCCGCCTGCACCTTGGCTTCCTCGGCTTCCTTGACCTTCTTGGCCTCGGCTGCCTGCTGCTGTTCAGGTGTGGGCGGAGGCAGCTTGGCCTCGGCGGTGGAGGCCAGCAGGACGGCCAGTGCGAGCGTCAGCCCGCCCAGGACCGCGCGTTGCCAGAAGTCGTTCGAGAACCATGGGTCAGGGAGATGTTTCATCGGATTTGCCTCGTCTTATGTGCCGGCGTGGGCGGGGGTTTTCCGATGGGAGTGGCAAGAAGCGTGCCGCGCATGCCGAGGCGCTGACAGACGGAGCCGGACAGGCCGCCCGGGCCAGTGCCGGACGGCCTTCGGGGTGGTCCTGCCGGGCTCAGGAGCCGGCCAGCCGCTTGCTGGCCTGGGTCAGCGTCTGGCGTACGGCGTCGTGCCCGGCCCACGGGTCGTGCCGGGCCATTTCCTCCAGGCGCGGGCCCACGTTGGCGATGGTCCAGTGCGCCGCCGAGGTCAGGTCGGCCAGTTCCTCCCAGGCCACCGGCACGGACACGCCCAGCCCGGGCCGCGCGCGTGCCGAGAACGCGGCGGCCGTGGTAGCCCCGACACCGTTGCGCAGGTAATCGATGAAAATCTTGCCAACCCGGTTGCGCGGCCCGCTCTTGGCCACGAAGCGGTCGGGAATCATGGTCGCCATGTGCTGCACCACGGCCTGGGCGAAGTCCCGCACGGGGTCCCAGCCCCAGCCGGCACGCGGCGCCAGCGGCACCACCACGTGCAGGCCCTTCCCGCCGCTGGTCTTCAGGAAGCTTTGCAGCCCCAGTTCGTCCAGCAGCCCCTTGGTCAGCGTGGCGGCCTCCCGGATGGCCGGCCACTTCACCCCCTCGCCGGGGTCGATGTCGAAAATGACCCGGTTCGGCCTGTCGAGGCTGCGCGCCACCGCGTTCCAGGTGTGGAACTCCACCACGTTGAGCTGCGCCACCGCCACGATGGCCGCCTCCGTGGCGATCTCCAGCAGCGGCGGATGGCCGGGCCAAAGCTTGGGGTCGAGCGGCTTCACGCCGTCGATCTTGAGGGTGTCGCCGTGGCGCTGGAAGAACTGTTCGCCATCCACGCCGGACGGGGCGCGCACCAGCGCAATCGGCCGGCCCTTGAGGTAGGGCAGCATCAGCCCGGCGGCGCTGGCGTAATAGCGCACGAGGTCGCCCTTGGTCAGCCCGGTGGAGGTGTCGATCACCCGGTCCGCATGGCTGACGACGATCTTGCCGATGGTCTCCTTGGCCGGGGCTTTCCTGGCCGGGGCTTTCTTTGCTGCCGACTTGGCCGCCTTGGCCGACGTGCCCGACTTGCCCGACTTCGCCGCCGCCGCCGGCTTCTCCACCGACACCGCGCCGGCCGGCTTGTCCGTGCGCAGGCCGTGGAACACCGAATGCCGCACGCGGCCCTCCTTGGTCCACGCGCCGAAGGACACCTCCGCCACCAGCTTCGGCTTGACCCAGTGGCCGCGAATGCCGCGCGGCAGGTCGTCGAACGGCGGGGCGTCCGTGACCAGGGGGTCGAGCTGCTTGCGCAGCGTGCCGAGCATCGCCGTGTCGAACCCCGTGCCGACGTTGCCGGCGTAGCGCAGCTTGCCCTGCGCGTCGTGCACGCCCAGCAGCAGGGAGCCCAGCCCGCTGCGGCTGCCCTTCGGGTCGGTAAAGCCGCCGATCACGAACTCCTGCCGCAGCGTGCATTTGAGCTTGATCCACGTGTTGGCGCGCGTGCTGACGTAGGGCGCGTCGTTGCGCTTGCCGATCACGCCTTCCAGCTTCATGCGGCAGGCGGCGGCGAGCATCTCGTCCGGGCTGGCCTCGAAGCTCTCGCTGAAATGGAGCCGGGGCGCGGTGTTGGCCTCGAACAGCCGGCGCAGCAGCAGCCGGCGCTGGTCCAGCGGCACGGCGCGCAGGTCGTGGCCGGCGTAGTAGGGGAGGTCGAAGGCGTAGAACTGGATGGCGTCCGCGCGCGAGGTCTCGAACGCGTTCTGCAGCGCCTGGAAGTCGGTGATGCCCTGCGCGTCCACCACCACGATCTCGCCGTCCAACCAGCCGTCGGGCAGGCCCAGCGTGCGGATCTCCGCCGCGAGGGCGCGCAGCTTGGAAGTCCAGTCGTTGCCCTGGCGGGTGAACAGGCGCACGTCGTCGCCATCGACCCGGGCCAGCACGCGGTAGCCATCGAACTTGATCTCGTACTGCCACTGGCTGCTGTCGGCCGGTGCCTTCTCCACCAGCGTGGCGAGCTGGGGTGCCAGCGCCAGTGGCAGCTTGGCTTTCTTGGCGCCCTCGGGCAGGGCGGGGAGGTCGCGGGCCTTGGCCTTCTTGGCGGCTGCTGACTTGGCCGATTTGGCCGGTGCCTTCTTTGCAGCCTTCTTCGCCGCCTTGGCCGTGCCGGCCAGCACGCTGTCCGGCATGGCGTCCACCACATTGAAGGCCGACGCGGCCTGCGCGTACTCGTCGCGCTCCTTGATCAGCAGCCAGCCGTTGTCGCGTTGGTCGTCGCGCTGGCGCTTGCCGCCCATGCGCACGAGGGTCCAGTGGCCCTGCAGCTTCTCCCCGCGCAGTTCGAACTTGAGCTTGCCGTCCCGATAGCCGGCCGCCGGGTCGCCATCGGGCACCCAGGTGCCCCGGTCCCACACGATGACCGTGCCGGCGCCGTAGTGCCCGGCCGGAATCACGCCTTCGAAGTTGGCGTAGTCGAGGGGGTGGTCCTCCACGTGCACGGCCATGCGCTTGTCGGCCGGGTCGTAGCTCGGCCCCTTGGGCACGGCCCAGCTCTTCAGCGTGCCGTCCAGTTCGAGCCGGAAGTCGTAATGGAGCCGCCGCGCGGCGTGTTTCTGGATCACGAAGGACAGCGCCGGCGCCGCGCGCTTGCGGGCGGTCTTGGTTCCCTTGGCTGCCTTGCCCCCGCTGGGCTCCGGCGTGGCCGCGAAGTCGCGCTTGCCCCGGTACTTGCCGAGCGGTTCGGCGGCGTCCGGAGCGGGGTCGGCGGCACGGGTGGCACGGTTAGGTTGAGCCATGATCTGTCCTTCGGAGGCGGCGGGGCTGCGGCTTTCAGCTTATGCAGCACACGCCGCTTGCGAAAGCGGGAGCCGTCCTACACGCCGCCACTTACCCGTTGTTGTAATTCCTGACAGCCGATGCTGCGCCGCACATCGGCGTGTCGCCGCCGCCAGCCGGGAACGGGACTTGCGGACTCGACAGGGGAGACACGCCACAGTGTCGTCAGCGTCAACAGTGCGCCCGCAGCAGCCCGGATGCCCGCGCGCCGCATCCCATCCGAACCGGGCCTGGCAGAGGACGACACGGAAATGAGACCCCTGAAACCAATTGGCTCGCAGGTCATCGTGCTGACGGGTGCCACCAGCGGCGTGGGCCTGATCACCGCGCGCAAGGCCGCCGCCGCCGGCGCCCGGCTCGTGCTGGCGGCGCGCAGCGAGGACGTGCTGCACAAGCTGGCCGAGGAGTTGCGCGAACACGGGACCGAGGTCATCACCGTCAAGACCGACGTGGGCAACCACGACGATGTGGCCAGGCTGGCCGAGGCGGCCATCGAGCGGTTCGGCGGCTTCGACACCTGGGTCAACAACGCCGGCGTGACCATCTTCGGCCGCCATGACGACGTGCCGCTGGAAGACCAGCGCCGCCTGTTCGACACCAACTACTGGGGCGTGGTGCACGGCTCGCTGGCCGCCGCCACGCACCTGCGCCAGCACGGCGGGGCGATCATCAACATGGGTAGCGAGGCCTCCGACTGCGCCATGCCGCTGCAGGGCGCCTACGCGGCGTCCCAGCACGCCATCAAGGGCTTCACGGACACCCTGCGGCTGGAACTGGAGCAGGAGAAGGCACCGATCTCGGTAACGCTGATCAAACCGGCCGGGCTGGAGACGCCCATGGTCAGCCACGCCAAGAACTTCCTGCATGTGGAGCCGAAACTGGCGGCGCCGCTCTATGACCCCGCGATGGCCGCCGACGCGATTCTGTTCGCCGCCGCGCACCCGCGCCGGGACATGTTCGTGGGCGCCTCCGCCAAGGCGTTCTCTGCCGCCGCCTACCACGCGCCGCACGCGTTCGACCGCTTTATGAGTCGCTTCATGGGCCGCGCCCAGCAGACGCGCGACCCGGCCGGCCCGCGCGAGGACAACACGCTCTACGAGGCTGGCAACTGCCTGCGGGAGCGCACTGGCAACCGCAAGGCGATCCAGTCCTGCCCGTACACGACGTCGGCCCGGCATCCGCTGCTGACGACGGCGCTGATGGTGGGCGCGGCGGCGACGATGGCGGGGCTGGTGCAACTGAGGCGGCGCTAGGGTGAGAGGGTGCGGGCCGGTTGTCGATTCAAGCCCGCACCAGCAGCGCCACCGGCAGGCTGGCCAGCGCGTCCTTCACGCGCACATAGCCCGCGTGGGATGGCACCGCGTGGCCGGTCAGCACATCGACCCAATCCCCCTCGGCATGCAGCGCGGTGTCGCCCCAGCAATGGGGCGGAATGCGGGGTAGCGCCGGGTCCACATGGGCGGCGGCCAGCCGCGTCACGATGACCATCGCTTCCACCGGCCCGCAGCGGCGCGAGAACGCCAGCACCTGCGGCGCCAGCTTGCCGATCGCCGCCCGCGCCGTGTATTCGCCCCGGCTGAACAGCGCCGGCTGTTCGGCCCGGTACGCCAGCACCGATCGGATCACCTGCTGCTTGATGCGGCCGTCGCGCCAGCGCGCCAGCCACTGGGCCCAGCCAGCCCGGCAGTCCAACCGCGCCTGAAGCTGCGCGTAGTCCGGCGGGCGCCGGTTGTCCGGATCGACGAGGCTGAAGTCCCAGCCCTCGTTGCCCTGATAGCGGTCCGGCACGCCGGGCGCCGTCAGCGCGAGCAGGGTCTGGGCGAGGCTGTTGAGCGCGGCGGCCGGGCCGATCCGGTCCGCGAAGCGGCCGATCTGCTCCAGCACGCTGTCTTCGCCACCGGACCCCAACGCGGCGAGGAACGCTTCGCAGGCTGCCTCGTAGGCCTCGTCGGGATGGGTCCAGCTCCCGTGGCGCTTGGCTTCGCGGATGGCCTTGCGCTGCCACGCCAGAATCCGCTCGATGAAATCGCGCTGGGCGTCCTCGCTCGCCAGCGCGCCGGCCTCCGCCGGCCAGGCGCCCAGCAGCGTCTGGTAAAGCATTGCCCGATCGGTGCCGTCCGGCCCCTTGGGGGAGGCCACCAGCAGCGGCCCGATCTGCGCTTCCCAGCCGGCCACGGCCTCGGCCCATGGCTCGGCGACCTCGCTCAGTACCGCCAGCCGCATGCGGGCATCCTCGCCGCGCTTGTGGTCGTGCGTGGCCACGGCCAGCATGGCGTGCGGCCAGTGCGCCTGCCGGTGCGCCATGCGCGCGTGGAACCGTTCCGGCGCCAGCGCCAGCGTGCCGGGAAAACTGCCGACTTCGTTACGGGACAGCAGCCGGCCGTAGCGATAGAAGGCGGTGTCCTCCGTGGATTTGGCCGCCAGCGCTGGCATGACCTGTTGCAGCCGGGTGCGGATGGCGCCGGCCGGAGTGTCGGCTGCGGCATCGCTTTGCAGGCAGCCCAGGAGGAAGTCGAGCGCCGCCGCCTCGTCCGGGGCGAGGTGGGTGCGCGCCTGCCCGGCGGCGCTGGCGACCATCGCGTCGTCGAAGGCTGGCTCGCCGGCCACGCCGGTGTAGTAGCTCCGATAAACCGGCACCGCCGCGAGGAAAGCGGTCAGCGCGTGGCGCAGCGCGTGGGCGGTGAGGTCGCGCGTGGCCGGCACCGACCGCGCCAGCGCGTGCAGGCGGGTGCAGACCGCGTCGATCTCGGCCACGAGATGCCGGGCGATCACGCGGTGGCGGGCCGACTTCACATAGTCGGGGTAGGGCCGGCTGTCGCCGCTGATGCGCATCCAGAGCATGTTCAGCGCGCCTTCGCCGCTGGCGTCGTGGAGCACGGCGGCTACCTCGTCCATGAAGTCGTAGCCGGTGGTGCCGTCCACGCCCCAGTCGGCCGGCAGCGGTTCGTCCTCGCCCAGGATCTTCTCCACCACGATCCACGGGTGCGCGCGGGCCCCCTCGGCGGGGCGGCCGGGGCGCAGCATGTCCAGCCGGGCGCGAAGCTGCCGGCAGTAGCCAGCGGGGTCGGCCAGCCCATCGACATGATCGACGCGCAGCCCGTCCACCCAGCCTTCGGCATAGAGGCGGAAGGCCAGCGCGTGGACGGCCTCGAACACGTCCGCGTTTTCCTCCCTCACGCCAACCAGCTCGGTGATCTCGAAAAAGCGCCGCCAGGTCAGTTCGGCGGCGCCAGTGCGCCACCACGCCAGCCGGTAGTGCTGGCGCTCCAGCAGCGCGTGCAGGGCTTCCGGGGTGCCCGGCGCGGCCATGTCGAGCATGGGCTCGGCCAGCGGCAGGCTGTGGTCGCCATAGCGCAGCGTGGCCGGGCCGCCGGGCGGGCGCTCCAGCTTGAGCGCGCCCGACGTCAGCGTGTCCCAGTACGGATCGCCGAGGATCGGCAGCAGCACCTTGCCCTGCAGCGCGGGGTCGGCGGGCTGCCAGTCGATGTCGAAATATTGCGCATGGGCGCTGCGCTGGCCGTGTGCGAGCACGTCGCGCCACCAGCCGTTGTGCGTGGCATCGGCCGCCATGTGGTTGGGCACGATGTCCACCACCAGGCCCAGCCCCGCCGCGCGGGCGCGCGTGGCCAGCGCCAGCAGGCCATCTTCGCCGCCCAGTTCCGGGTTGACCTGCGTGAAATCGGTGACGTCGTAGCCGTGCGTGGAGCCGGGGCGCGCCGTGGTGACCGGCGACAGGTACAGGTGGCTGACGCCCAGCCCGGCGTAATAGGGCACCAGCGCCTCGGCATCGGCAAAGGTGAACCCGGCGTGCAGCTGGAGGCGCGCGGTGGCGCGCGGCACCCCGGCGTGGTCGAGGTCGCTCATGGATGTTGCAGGCAGGTCACACAGCAGTGTTCGGGGAGCGTGCCGGCGGCCAGCGTGGCGATGGCGCCGGGCTGGCTGGCGTGGATCATCGCGCCGCCGTCACAGTCGACCACCACGGGTTCCTCGCCCAGATTGAGCCAGATCGACAGCCAGCTGCCGTCGCCCAACCGCCAGCGCGCCACGAGGGCCTTGTCGCCCAGCACGGTCACGCCCTCGGCGCGGGCGTTGCGCAGGCGCGGCATCAGCTCGTTGCGGCGGATCGACAGCAACTCGCCGTAGTAGTGGTGCCACGCGCGGCAATAGCCGTCGGTGTCGTCACAGATCGGGCGGGACGCCTCGAAGGTCTCCGGCGCGTTGGGATCGGCGATCTGCGCCGAGCGGGTGTCGTCGCGGAAGGCTTCGGACGCCGCGAACTCGCGCCGGCGGCCATCGCGCACGGCCTGCGCCAGTTCGGGCGGGTGATCGGTGAAGTACAGGAACGGCGTGCGCGCGCCGTGCTCCTCGCCCATGAAGACGAGCGGGATCTGTGGGCAGAGCAGTTGCAGCGCCACGGCGGCGCGCAGCGCGTCCGGCTCCGCCAGGCTGGCCAGCCGCTCGCCGAAGGCGCGGTTGCCGGTCTGGTCGTGGTTCTGAAGGAAGGTGACGAAGGCTGTGGGCGGCAGTTGCGCGCTGGGCTGGCCGCGCCGCACCTCGCGGCCCTGCAGCGGGCCGTTCTCGTCGCCGGAGCGATGGGGCGATACCTCGCCCTGCCACGCGAAGCCTTCGGCCAGCACCCGGGCGAGGTGGTGGATGGGCGCCGTACTTGCGTCGGCAGCCACGGTCTCGGGCAGGCCGGCGTGGTACTCCCTGTAGTAGCCGTCATGCTCGCCGGTCAGCAGCACGTGCAGCGCGTGGTGGGCGTCGTCGTTCCACTGGGCGTCGTAGCCGGCGGCCAGCAGTGCGGCGTCGTTGTGGTCGTTCTCCAGCACCAGGTGCAGATGGCGGCCCGGCAGGCAATGGCGCAGGTCGTGCGCCAGTTGCGGCAGCCAGCCTTCGTCCTCGATGGCGTGCACGGCGTCCAGCCGCAGTCCGTCGAAGCGGAACGATTCCAGCCAGTAGCGCGCGCTCTCGCCAAAGAAGCGCCGAACCTCGGGGCGCCGGAAGTCGATGGCCGGCCCCCACGGGGTCTGGCGGTCGTCGCGGAAAAAGCCGCTGGCGTAGCGGTGCAGATAGTTGCCCTCGGGGCCGAAGTGGTTGTAGACCACATCGAGCAGCACCATCATGCCCAGCCCGTGCGCGGTGTCGACCAGCGTGCGCAGGTCGTCCGGCGTGCCATAGCTGCGCTCGGGCGCGAACGGCAGCACGCCGTCATAGCCCCAGTTGCGCGCGCCGGGAAACTCGGCCAGCGGCATCAGTTCGATGGCGGTGAAGCCCAGCGCGGCCAGCCGGTGCAGTTGCGCGGTGGCGCCGGCGTAGCCGCCGGCCAGCCCCACGTGCATTTCATAGATCACGGCCTCGTGCCAGGGGCGCCCGCGCCATTCGGTGTGGTGCCACGCGAACGGCTCGGCCGGCTGGCACAGCACGCTGGCGCCGTGCACGTCCTCGGCCTGAAGCCGGGAGGCGGGGTCCGGCACGATGGTGCCGTCGTCGAGCCGGAACCAGTAGCGCGCGCCGTCGCAGCAGGCGGTCACGGCTTCGAACCAGCCGTGCTCGGTGGGCGCCATCATCACCGGCGCCATGCCGGCCACTTCGAGCCGCACGGGCTGGTCCTCCGCGGCGGCGTCCGGCGCCCAGAGGCGGAAGCGCACGCGGCCATCGGCCAGCCGCACCGGGCCGAAGCGGTAGGATTCGGCGCTTTCATCGTCACATGGCAGCAGGCGCGTGTCCGCGCCGAGCGTCTGCCATTGCGGAACCGGGGGCACGGGCCTGGCGCCGGTACCGGGCGCGGGCATGGCATACATCATGGTGCGCTACCTTCAGGCCGGCAGGCCCGGTGTGACCGGTTCCACGGCGGGCGTGGGCAGGGCGGGACGAGGGGCGCGCGACGGACGCGCGGCGGGGGCCGCCACGGCATCCGGCAGCGGGGCGGGTACTGCGGCGGGAACATGGGCGAGGGCCGGCGCCAGCGCGCGGTACATCGCCAGATACTGTTGCGCCGGACCTTCCCAGCCGAACTCCGTCTGCATGCCGGCACGCTGCATCGCGCGCCAGTGGCGGGGGCGGTGGAACCAGTCTAGTGCGCGCGTGATGGCGGCGCCCATCGTTTCGACCGAATCGCCATCGAAGACGATGCCGGTGGCGCGGGGAGCAGGCAAGGCATCCTCGCCCACATCGCGCACGGTGTCAGCCATGCCGCCCACGCGGGAGACGATGGGCACTGTGCCGTAGCGCATGGCGTAGACCGGGGTCAGGCCGAACGGCTCGAAGCGGCTGCCGTGCAGCAGGGCGTCCGCGCCGGCGTGGAGCAGGTGGGCGTCTTCCTCGCGATAGCCGATGGAGATGCCCACGCGGTCCGGGTGGCGGGCGCCGAGCGCGCGGTAGGCCGCCTCCAGCGCCGGATCGCCGCAGCCGAGCACCGCGAACTGCACATGGTCATGGCGGCGCAGCGCCGCCTCCATCGCCAGCACGGCCACATCGGCCATTTTCTGGTGGGTGAGCCGGCTGCCCATGGCGATCAGGGGCCGGTCCGGCGCCTGCGCCAGGCCGTGGCGCGCCTGCAGCGCGGCCTTGCAGGCGAGCTTGCCGGTGAGGTCGCGGGCGTCGTAGCGCTGCGGCAGCAGGCGGTCGGCGCGGGGCGACCACGCGTCCGTGTCCACGCCATTGGGAATGGCGCCGAGCACCTCGGCGCGGTGGCGCAGCAGGCCGTCCAGCCCATGGCCGAAGGGTTCGGTGAGGATCTCGCGCGCATAGGTGTGGCTCACCGTGGTCACGCGGTCCGCGTAGCGGATACCGGCCTTCAGGAAATTGACCTTGCCCCAGAACTCGATGCCATCCGGCGTCAGGCAGGCCGGCGGCAGGCCCAGCGCGGCGGCGCGCTCCATCGGAAACACGCCCTGGAAGGCGAGGTTGTGGATGGTGGCCACGGTGGGCACCGGCAGGCCGCGCGCGCGCATCAGCAGTGGCGTGAGCGCCGCATGCCAGTCGTGCGCGTGGACCAGTTGCGGCGCCGGCAGCGGGGTCTCGCCGGCGGCGATGAGCGTGGCGGCGTGGGCCAGTGCGGCGAAGCGCTGGGCGTTGTCGCAGAAGTCGCGCCCGGTGGCGTCTACATAGAGCGAGCCGGGCCGGTCATAGAGCGAGGGGCAGTCCAGCAGCACCACGCGCACGCCGCTATCGGGCGTCTGGCCTTCCAGCAGCCGCGCCGGGCTGTGGCCGGGCGGCAGCGCCATCGGCAGCCGGATCGCGCCGAGGCTGCGCAACTGCTTCGCCGCCGCCATGGCCCGGGGATAACCGGGCATCAGGATCGTGACATCGGCGCCGCGCTGATGCAGCGCCTGCGCCAGTCCGCCCACCACATCCGCCAGCCCGCCGGTCTTTGCCAGGGGGTGCGCCTCTGCCGCCACAAACAGGATGTTCGCGTTCAAGATGAGACTCCGCTTCCAGGTCGGTTGGAAACGAACGCGCGGGCGGCTTGCCTGCCGCCATCGCGCCGGGTTCGTTCTTCTTGGCTTGCCTGCGCATTGCGCCCCCTGCGCACGGGGGCGCCGATCCGCTGGGGCCGGAAGGCGGCGGATGGCGAGCGAACAACCCGGGGTGCGAAGGGGCGCAGAAAATCGCGCGGCTTCAGCAATGCGAACTCCGTGCCAGCATGCTGCACTGCGTGACGGGCGCGCCGCGTCGTGGCTGGTGGGGACGGCGGCGGCCCGGCAGGGCGGGGTTGTGTATAAGGTGCCCGCCCGGTTGTAGAAACTACCGCGCCTGCTGCCGTCGAAGAGCCATCGACAACATTTACGATCCACTGCCCCCGCAGCGCTCGCTGAAGGTGTCGATGCCTTCGGCCTCCGCAAGACGGGCGCCTTGCACCTGCCCGCTGGACCGGTGCAGCAGGCACACCGGCACCGCCCGTGCGCGCCAGACGCGCTGGCAGTACTGCTCGATCGCCCGGTCGGACGAGAACCGCCCCGAGCGCGCGCTGGAGAGCACGGACATGCGTTGCCAGCGCTCGTTGTCGACGTAGGCGGCCGAGACCTGCTGCTGGCAGTGCAGGTAGGAGGCGAAGTCGGCCATCAGCAGGTAGGGGTCGTGCTGGAGCAGGCCGTCGAACAGCGGGCGGAACACGGCGGCGTCGCCCTTCGAGAAGAAGCCGTGCTGGATCAGGTCCACCACCGCGCGCAGCTCGGGGCTGCTGTCGTAGTAGGTGGAGGGGTGGTAGCCGGCGGCCTTGAGCGCGTAGACCTCGGACGCGTTGAGGCCGAACGGGAAGAAGTTGTCGGCGCCGATGGCGTCGCGCAGCTCGATATTGGCGCCATCCATGGTGCCGATGGTGATGGCGCCGTTCATCGCGAACTTCATGTTGCCGGTGCCGGAGGCCTCCTTGCCGGCCAGCGAGATCTGCTCGGAGAGGTCGGCGGCGGGGTAGATCTTCTGGCCGTGGGTGACGTTGAAGTTGGGCAGGAATACCACCTTGAGGCGGTCTCGCACCTGCGGGTCGCGGTTGACCACGCCCGCCACCGAGGTGACGAAGCGGATCATCAGCTTGGCGTAGTGGTAGCCGGGCGCGGCCTTGCCGGCGAACAGGAAGGTGCGCGGCTGCACGTCCGCGTGCGGATCGGACTTGATGCGGTGGTAGAGCGCGATGATATGGAGCACGGCCAGGTGCTGGCGCTTGTACTCGTGGATGCGCTTGACCATCACGTCGAACATCGAGTCCGGGTCCACCACCACGCCGGTGGTGTCGCGCACGAGGCGAGCCAGGTCCTGCTTGTTCTCGCGCCGCACGGCCTGCCAGCGTTCCCGGAAGGCGGGGTCGTCGGCGTACGGCTCCAGCGCCTGGATCTGGTCGAGGTCCTTGATCCAGCCGTCGCCGATGGCTTCGCTGACCAGCCGCGTCAGCCGGGGATTGGCCAGCGCCAGCCAGCGGCGCGGCGTGACGCCGTTGGTGATGCTGGTGAACTTCTCCGGCCACATCTCGTAGAGGTCCTTGAGCACGTCCTCGCGCATCAGCCGGGAGTGCAGCTCCGCCACCCCGTTGATGGTGTGACTGCCAACGCACGCCAGATGGGCCATGCGCACGTGCCGCTCGCCGTGCTCGCTGATCAGCGAGAGCCGCGCCAGCCGCGATTCATCGCCATAGAAGCGGATGCGCACCTCGTCCAGGAAGCGCGCGTTGATCTCGTAGATGATTTCCAGGTGGCGCGGCAGGATGCGCTGGAACAGCGGCAGCGGCCATTGCTCGAGCGCCTCCGGCAGCAGGGTGTGGTTGGTGTAGGCGAAGGCGCGGCGGGTGATGTGCCAGGCTTCGTCCCAGGCCAGGTCATGGTCGTCGATCAGCAGCCGCATCAGCTCGGCAATGCCGACCGCCGGGTGGGTGTCGTTGAGCTGCACCGTGAACTTCTCGTGGAAGCGCGTGACCGGCAGGCCCTGCGTGGCCAGCAGGCGCAGCATGTCCTGCAGCGAGCAGGACACGAAGAAGTACTGCTGCTCCAGCCGCAACTCCTTGCCCTGCTGGGTCTCGTCGTTGGGGTAGAGCACCTTGGTGAGGTTCTCCGACGTCACTTTCTTGTTCACCGCGCCGAGATAATCGCCCCGGTTGAAGGTGTGGAAGTCGAACGCCTCGGTGGCTTCCGCGCGCCACAGCCGCAGCGTGTTGACCGTGTTGACGCGGTAGCCGAGGATCGGCGAGTCGAACGGCACCCCCACCACCATCTTGGCCGGCACCCAGCGCACGCGGTAGCGGCCCCGGTCGTCGGTGTAGTGCTCGGTATGGCCGCCCAGCCGCACCTCCACCGCCCATTCGGAGCGCTGGATCTCCCACGGATTGCCGTTGCGCAGCCACGTGTCGGTGCTCTCCACCTGCATGCCGTCGATGATGCTCTGGTGGAAGATGCCGTACTCGTAGCGGATGCCGTAGCCCAGCGCCGGAATCTCCAGCGTGGCGAGCGAATCCATGAAGCAGGCCGCCAGTCGCCCCAGGCCGCCGTTGCCGAGGCCGGGCTCCTCCTCCTGCGCGAGGATATGGTCGAGGTCCAGGTTGAGCGCGGCCATGGCGGCGCGCACTTCGTCCGCGATGCCGAGGTTGACGAGGTTGTTGCCGAGGTGCGGCCCCATCAGGAATTCGGCGGACAGGTAGGCCACCGTGCGCGACGGCTGGCTCTGGTAGGCCTCGGCGGTGCTGATCCAGCGCTGCACCAGGCGGTCGCGCACGGTGTGGGCGAGCGCCTGGTAGAGGTCGTTGCCGCTGGCGTGGCTGGGCACCATGCCCTGGGTGTAGAACACGTGATCGAGAAAGGCCCGCCGGATGGTGGCGCTGGACATCGACGTCCGGGTGTCGTCCGAGTGTTCGGCCGCGGGAGAGGGACCAGAGGGACCAGCGGGACCAGCGGGACCAGAAGGGCCGGAAGGGGCTGGCCGCAGCCGGGATGCTTCGTTCATCACTTGGCTCCTGAAAGGCTGAAAAAGCTGGCTGGTATGGAAACTGCTGCCTTGTCGGGGGTGTCTACCTGTGGGTGTCCTACCCATGGGTGTTCCACCCATTCCCTGCGACGACGAGGCCCCCAGCATGTCGAACCATATTCCGCATGATCCCGCGCGCCGGCCAGACCGCCGGCCCGACCAGTGTCCCGACCACAACAAGGAGAAGGGAGACCAGCCCGCGCGCAACCTGCCCGACAAGCATCCGGTGCCGCCTTCCGTGAAGCGGCACAACAGCGAATCGGACGAGCCGCCCGTCGAGAATTACTGAAACGGTTCATTATCGACAGACCCCCGGCGGCGCCGTCTGGTTCACCCCCGGCGGCGCCCTCACCTCGTCCATGGCGCGGGCGTGAGCACCGTCTATGATGAAAGCGCCGGTGCTCACGCCGGCGGGAGTCGTGCTCCCACCTACGGGCCGGGATAACCGCCATCCCCCGGTCCCTCCAGGTTGGCTTCCAAGAATAGCCGCGACTGCGCCATAAGAGAGGGAGTTCCTATGCCGGATCGGCAGATGCCGGGCCTCGCATCCATGGGTGAGGGGGCCCGTGCCGCCGCAGGCGCCATGCATGACACGGCGCCCCTTGCTCCGCGCGCGAGTGCCTGGCTCGCCGCGCTGGATGACGTCGCCATCTTCGACCTCACGCCCGAGGGCTGCGTGCGCACGTGGTCCGAGGCCGCCGAACGTGCCTTGCTCTACACCGCCGACGAGGTGACCGGCTGCCAGCTCGCCCGCTTCCACACCCCCGAATCGATCCAGTCCGGCGAGCCCGCGCGCCTGCTGGACACCGCCCGCACGCTGGGCCGGGCCGAGGAACGCGGCTGGCGCGTGCGCCGCGACGGCACCGCGTTCTACGCCGCCGTGGTGATCCAGGCCATCAATGACGCCGATGGCGCCCCGGACGGCTTCGCGGTGGTCTACCGCGACATCACCATCCGCTACGCCGCCGAGGAACGCGCCCGGGAGGTGGAGGCGCGCCACCAGCAACTGCTCGACACGCTGCACGAGCAGGCAGTCTGCGAACTCGGGTTCGATGGCGAGATCCGCGTCTGGAATGCTGGCGCGACGGCGCTGTTCGGCTACAGCCCGGAGGCGGCGGTGGGCCGGCCGGTCTCGCTGCTGTATTCCCGCCAGGACGTGGCCAGCGGCCATGACCTCGCCACGCTGGGCGAGGTGCGCACCAACGGCCAGTGGACCGGCGAGGCGCGCCTGCAGCGGCAGGACGGCATGCTGGTGCGCTGCCATATCCGGCAGGCGCTGCTGCGCGACGCCGGCGGCTGCCCGGTCGGCATCCTGTGGACCGCGCGCGATATGTCTGACATGGCCCGGCTCGAGGAACTGGAGGGCGCCGGCCGGCGCGTGCAGGCCTTCCTCGCCATCCTGGCCCACGAGCTGCGCAATCCGCTGGCGCCCATCCGCAACGCCGTGGACGTGATCCGCCTGACGCCCTCGACGGACACGCGCATCCGCCACTGCGCCGAGATCATCGGCCGCCAGCTGCAACTGCTGACGCGGCTGGTCGCCGATTTGATGGACGTGGGCCGCGTCACCACGGGCAAGCTCAAGGTGCAGCCGGTGCCGACGATGGTCAACGACATCGTCACGTCTGCGGTGGAGGCCATCCGGCCCGCGCTGGACGCGGCGGGGCAGAGCCTCTCGCTCACGCTGCCCGCCGGCCCGGTCTTCGTCAATGCCGATGCCGGGCGGCTGGGGCAGGTGCTCTCGAACCTGCTGAGCAACGCCACCAAGTACACGCCGCGTGGCGGCGCCGTCTCGATCCACATGACCACCGAGGGTGGCAACGTGATCACGGCGATTGGCGACTCGGGCAAGGGCATCGCGCCGGAGGCGCTCGACCGCATCTTCAACCTGTTCGCGCAGGAGGGCGACGATGGCGAGCGCGGCGGGCTCGGCATCGGCCTGGCGCTGGCGCGCGCCGTGGTGGAAGCGCATGGCGGCGCCATCCAGGCCAGCAGCGGCGGGCCGGGGCGCGGCAGCACCTTCACCGTGATCCTGCCGGAGGTGGAAATGGACGGCGCCACCGTGCCGCGCGCAACCGCCACCGATTGCACCGGGCTGCGCATCCTGATCGTGGATGACAGCGCCGACTCCGCCGACAGCATGGCCGAACTGCTGACCGTGCTCGGCCACGACGCCCGGCCGGCCTACAGCGGCATGCAGGCGCTGGAACTGGTGCGCGACTTCGCCCCGGACGTGGTGCTGCTCGACCTGGAGATGCCGGACATGAACGGCTTCGAGGTGCTGGCGGTGCTGCGGCCCGATCCGGCCAACACCGCCAATGCCGATGGCACCGGCCCGCGCATCTTCGCCCTGACCGGGCACGGCACGTCGGACGACCGCAAGCGCACGCTGGCGGCCGGCTTCGATGAGCACCTCGTCAAGCCGCTGTCGATCGAGACACTGTGCCGGGCGCTGGCGGGGGATGGGGCGGGGTGAGCGTGGTGGGTGGCTTGATGCGCCGCCCCTCTCCCCCGGCCCCTCTCCCAGGGGGAGAGGGGAGACCACCGAGGGTTTTCTCCCCTCTCCGAGGGCGATAGGGGAGACCGCCGAGGGTTTTCTCCCCTCTCCGAGGGGGAGAGGGGAGACCACCGAGGGTTTTCTCCCCTCTCCGAGGGGGAGAGGGGAGACCACCGAGGGTTTTCTCCCCTCTCCGAGG
>Ga0160460_100539_pt1 | contig 21076 bp, 20 predicted proteins | sample HID1973M_E6MG_FD_108238 | JGI IMG/M metagenome (GOLD analysis project Ga0160460, IMG submission 108238) | Enriched mosquito-associated microbial communities from UW Madison campus, WI, USA - HID1973M_E6 MG | ecosystem: Host-associated > Arthropoda: Insects > Digestive system > Unclassified ... | reverse complement strand
CGCGCTCGCCATTGAGCTCGTTGGACACGGCCTGCACGCGCGAACCGCGCATGCCGATGCAGGCGCCGATCGGATCGGTGCGCGCGTCGTGGGCGATCACGGCGATCTTGGCGCGGTCGCCCGGATCACGCGCGCAGCCCTTGATCTCGACCAGGCCCTGGCCGACTTCCGGCACCTCGAGCTTGAACAGCTCGATCATGAACTCCGGGGCGGCGCGGCTGATGAACAGCTGCGGGCCACGCGGCTCCGAGCGCACTTCGGCCAGGTAGCCGCGCACGCGGTCGCCGGCGCGCAACACGTCGCGCGGGATGCCCTTGTCCTTGGGGATGAAGCCCTCGGCGTTGCCGCCCAGGTCCACGTAGATGTTGCCGCGCTCGGCGCGCTTGACGACACCGGTGATCAGCTCGCCGACACGATCCTTCCACGCATCCACGACCTGCTGGCGCTCGGCCTCGCGCACGCGCTGGACGATGACCTGCTTGGCGGCCTGGGCGGCGATGCGGCCGAAGTCCGGGTTCTCGATCTGCTCTTCGATGTAGTCGCCGATCTCGACGCCGTCGGCCTCGTCGATCGCATCCATCAGGCGGACCTGGCGGTCCGGCGAATCCATCACCACGTCATCGGCCACCACTTCCCAGCGGCGGAAGGTTTCGTAGCTGCCGTCCTTGTGGTCGATCGACACGCGCGCCAGCACGTCCTGATCGGGGTAGCGCTTCTTCGCCGCCGAAGCCAGCGCGGCCTCGATCGCATCGAAGATCACTTCACGCGGCACGCCCTTCTCGTTGGCGACCGCGTCCACTACCAGCAACAATTCCTTGCTCATTTGCTCACTCCGCGCGCGGCTTCTTGGCCGCGGACTCGTTGGATGGTTTCTGCTTGCCCTGGCCCGCCTTCTTCGGGCCCGGCTTGTTCGGTTTCTGCGGGGCCAGGCCCAGCGCGACCCAGTCGGGCATGATCCGCGCCTTGTCGATGTTGTCGAAGGCGGTGGCGATCTCGACGCCCTCCACCTCGAACACCACCTCGCCGGCGGATTCGTCCACCCGCACGATCACGCCCTGCAGCCGGCGGCGGTTCTGCTGCGCCAGCTTCAGGCCGACCTTGGCCGACTCGCCGACGTGGCGCGCGAACTGCGCCAGCGTGAACAGCGGACGGTCCACGCCCGGCGACGACACCTCCAGGGTGTAGTTGCCGCTGATCGGATCCTCGACGTCGAGCTGGGCGGAGACCTCGCGGCTGACCCGCTCGCAATCGTCGATGTTGACGATCCGCTCCGGCTGCTCGGCCAGCGGCACGTCGATATACAGGCGCAACGTCGCACTGCCCGGCGCGGGCAGGTACTCGACGCCGAGCAGCTCAAGCCCCAACGCCTCGACGGTGGGTGCCAGCAGGTCGGCGATTTCAGTAGCCTTGTCGCTCACAGCTGCCCTCGGATAAATGGGTACGGGCCAGGCAAAAATCCAGCCCCGGGAAACAACAAGGGGCCCGACGGGCCCCTTGCGAGTGTGCCCGGCCTCTCGGGCCGGCGTGGCAGCGGGAACGTGGCTGCCACGGTTCGGAACCCGCCGACCCTGCCTGTTCGGGCGGTTCGGGGTTCCGCCAGCGGCAGCCGGATCGTGATCGATGCCTCGCACCGACCCAAAACGCCTTCCGCAGGATCCACGTATGGTACGGCCTGCCCCCTCCGCTGGCAACCCTGCCCCTCGGCCACGCCCGGCGGGGCGCGATCAGTGCCGGGCCAGCGGCTGCCCGCCGGGCCACCAGCCGCGGGCGCCGACCAGCGGCACGAAAACCACTTCCCCCAGGTCCTCCACCTGGTCGGGGCCGACCGCCCGCCGGGTGATCCGATACAGCCGCTGGCCGCCAGGACTGGCGCCGATCGGGATCACCAGCCGCCCACCGACCTCCAGCTGGCCGCGCAAGGCAGGCGGCAGCATCGGCGCCGCCGCGGCCACCACGATCGCATCGAACGGCGCGGCTCCCGGCCAGCCGAGGCTGCCATCCCCCTGGTGCACCTCGACCCGCCGGTAGCCCAGTCCGGCCAGGCGGGCCGCTGCCGACCGCGCCAGGCTGGCGTGCCGTTCCACGCTGTCGACCCGCCCGGCCAGTTCGGCCAGCACAGCGGCGGCATAGCCGGAACCGGTCCCCACTTCCAGCACCCGGTCATCCAGGCCGATCCGCGCCGCCTGCGCCATCAAGGCGACGATGTAGGGCTGCGAGATCGCCTGCCCCTCACCGATCGGCAGCGGCGCATCGTCGTAGGCGTGCGCCTGGCTGCCCTCGTCGACGAAACGCTCGCGCGGCACGCGGCGCATCGCCGCGAGCACGCGCTCGTCACGGATGTCGCGCGCCCGCAGGTGCCGCTCGAGCATGCGCTCGCGCGCGTCTTCCCGTGACCGCCGGCTGAGCGAGCCCATCGCGCCGCTCAGTGGGGCGTGGCGACGCCCTGGGCCATCACCGTCCCCGCCGAGCGCTCCGAATGCACCATGTTGGCCAGCGAGACGATCCCGACCAGGCGCTTGCCCGAATCGACCACCGGCAACCGCCGGACTTCCAGGCTGGCCATGTTGCGGGCGATCGCCTGCACGTCATCGTCCGCGTAGCAGTACTTGATCGCCGGTGACATCACCTCGCGCACCGTGCGCCCGTCCGCATCGCCACTGGCCACCGCGCGCACCACGATGTCGCGGTCGGTGAGCATCCCGACGAGGCGATCATCCTCGCGCACCGGCAGGCTGCCGATGTTGAGCCGGCGCATGGCATCGGCAGCCTCGCGCAGGGATTGGTCCGGACCTACGGTGTGGACGTCGCGGCTCATGATGCTCTCGATGATCATTGCGGCTGCTCCTCTGGAAGGAGGCCCGAGCATCGGCGCGACGAGGTTTCCCGGCGATGAGGCCGGCGTGAGCGGCCCCTGCACATCGTTGAAGGATTTCAGCCAGCTGAGCAGGCGCCGCATACGAAAACGGCGGATCCGTTTCCGGATCCGCCGCTTCGTTTTTTCTACTGCGAACCCGTCGCGAACGCCGGGATGCCTATGTGGTAGCGGGGGCAGGATTTGAACCTGCGACCTTCGGGTTATGAGCCCGACGAGCTGCCAGACTGCTCCACCCCGCAGCAGAGAAAGAGATTATGACGATACAGGCGAACTATTGCAACCCCTGTTTTCGTCTTTTCGCTAAATCAGTGAAAAATCGCTGTAAATCAGGCCAGGTGCGCGAACGCACGCTGGCACCAGACCATGATCGGATTCCATGCGAAGCCCAGCGCGAGCAGCGCCAACGCGTTCACGCCGAGCACCACGCCGAGCACGCGATCGTTGTTGGCCGGAAGCGGCTCGCCGACCGGCTCGTCGAAGTACATGACCTTGATGACGCGCAGGTAATAGTACGCGCCCACCACCGCACACAGTACGCCGAGGATCGCCAGCCACAGCATGCCACCCTGCACTGCCGCACCGAGCACGGCCAGCTTGGTCCAGAAGCCGAGGAACGGCGGGATGCCGGCGAGCGAGGCCATGATGCACAGGACCAGGCCGGCCATCCACGGGTTGCGGGCGTTCAGGCCCTTGAAGTCGTCGATGTTCTCGGCCTCGAAGCCGCTGCGCGACAGCGCGATGATCGCGCCGAAGGCCGCGGTCGACATGATCGCGTAGCTCACCGCGTAGAACATCGCGGCGGCGTAACCGCGCTCGTCGCCACCGGCGATGCCCATCAGCAGGAAGCCGATGTGCGAGACGGTCGAATAGGCAAGCATGCGCTTGAGGTTGCTCTGCGCGATCGCCATCAGGTTGCCGATCACCAGCGACAGCGCCGACAGCGCGCCGATCAGCAGGCTCCACTCCTGCGACAGCGGGCCCACGCCCACTTCCAGCAGGCGGTACGCCATGCCGAAGGCGGCCAGCTTGGGCGCCGAGCTGATGAACAGCGCGATCGGCGCCGGGGCACCCTGGTAGACGTCCGGCAGCCACATGTGGAACGGGGCGGCACCGAGCTTGAAGGCCACGCCGGCGATCATGAAGATCGTGCCGGTCAGCAGCAGCACCTTTTCCTGCGAGCCGGGGATGGCATCGTGGATGCCGGCCAGGCTCAGCGTGCCGGTGGCACCGTAGATCAGCGACATGCCGTACAGCAGCAGGCCCGAGGCCAGCGAGCCGAGCACGATGTACTTCATCGCCGCCTCGGTGGCCAGGCCGTTGTCACGGTTGGATGCGACCAGCGCGTACGAGCACAGCGCGAGCAGCTCCAGGCCCAGGTAGACCATCAGCAGGCTGCCGGCCGAGACCAGGATCATCATGCCGGCAGTGGCGAACAGCACCAGCACCGGGATCTCGCCCTGGAACAGCTTGCGCTCGCGCAGGTAGCTCCAGCCGTAGACCAGGGTCAGGCCACTGACCAGCACGATCACGGTCTTCATCACGTCGGCGGCGGTGTCGCGCACGAACATGCCGTTGAAGATTTCGCCCTGCCCGCCGGTACCGGTGACGAGCATGCCGAAAACGACGGCAAGGATCGCCAGCGAGATCAGGTGGGTCCAGACCTTGTGCTTCTGGCTGACGAACAGGTCGATCATCAGCAAAGCGAAGGCGCCGCCGATCAGCACCAGTTCCGGTGCGATCGGTGCCAGGTCGGCGGTGGTCAACGACAGGGGCGTTGGCGTGGTCATCATTATTCCTGGTTCAATTCTTGCGGCGGCCCGTTAGAGCTTGCTTACGGCGATCTGGGTCGCCAGCTTCGCGATCGACGGTTCCATCAGGTCGGTCAGCGGCTTGGGATACAGGCCCAGGGCCAGCACGCCGGCGGCGAACACGCCCAGCACGAACGCCTCGCGGCCATTGATGTCCTTCAGTTCGGCGACGTGGGCGTTGGCCACTTCGCCGAAGAACACGCGCTTGTACAGCCACAGCGTGTAGGCGGCGGTGATCACCAGCGTGGTCGCGGCGCCAAAGGCGATGAAGGGATGCTTCTGGAAGCTGGCCAGGATGATCATGAACTCGCCGACGAAACCGCTGGTGCCCGGCAGGCCCGCGTTGGCCATGTAGAACAGCATGGCGAAGGTGGCGAACCACGGCATCACGTTGGCCACGCCGCCGTAATCGGCGATCCGGCGCGTATGCATGCGGTCGTACAGCACGCCGATGCAGGTGAACATCGCGCCCGACACGAAGCCGTGCGAGACCATCTGCACCATCGCGCCCTGCAGGCCGAGGCGGGCGGCATCGACGCTGCCGTAGTCACGCACCAGGGTGAAGGCGATGAAGGTGCCCAGGGTGACGAAGCCCATGTGCGCGATCGACGAGTACGCGACCAGCTTCTTCATGTCGTCCTGCACCAGGGCGACCAGGCCGACATAGATCACCGCGATCAGCGACAGCGCGATCACCACCCAGGCGAAATGGTTGCTGGCGTCCGGCACGATCGGCAGGTTGAAGCGCAGGAAGCCGTAGCCACCGATCTTCAGCGCGATCGCGGCCAGGATCACCGAACCGGCGGTCGGCGCTTCCACGTGCGCATCCGGCAACCAGGTGTGGACCGGGAACATCGGCACCTTGACCGCGAAGGCGATCAGGAAGGCGAAGAAGATCCAGGTCTGTTCCTTGGCGGTGAGCTGCATCGCGTACAGGTCGGCCAGCTGGAAGCTGCCGCCCTTCAGGTACAGGTAGATCAGCGCCACCAGCATCAGCACCGAGCCGAGGAAGGTGTACAGGAAGAACTTGATCGCGGCGTAGATGCGGCGCGGGCCGCCCCACACGCCGATGATCAGGAACATCGGGATCAGCATCGCCTCGAAGAACACGTAGAACAGCATCGCGTCGGTGGCGGCGAAGATGCCCACGGTCACGCCGGACAGGATCAGGAACGCGGCCACGTACTGGTTCACGCGCTTCTCGATCACGCCCCAGGCGCCGATCAGCGCCAGCGGCGTCATCAGCGTGGTCAGCACGATCAGCGCGATGGCAATGCCGTCGACACCGAGGTTGTAGCCGATGTCGTACGCCGGGATCCAGGCATGCAGCTCGACGAACTGCAGCGCGTCGTTGCTGGTGTCATACCCGGTCAGCAGCGGCAGGCTGAGCACGAAGGACACCACCGCGACCAGCAGCGACGCCCAGCGGGCCGCCTGTGCGTTGCGCAGGGCGAGGATCAGGGCGCCGCCGATGATCGGCAACCAGATGAGGATACTGAGTAGAGGCCAGTTCGACACGTTTTCTTATTCCGTACAGGTCAACGCCAGAAGGGCATCAGAACCGCCAGCAAGGCGATCAGACCGATGATCATCGCGAAGGCGTAGTGATAGAGGAAACCGGATTGCGTGCGACGCAGCAGGTTGGCCGCCAGCTCGACCACGCGGGCCGAACCGTTGACCACCGCACCATCGACGACATACGTGTCGATCGCGCGCGATGCCTGGCCGAGCTTCACACCACCACCGGCGAAACCGTTGATCCACAGCTTGTCGAAACCGAACTTGTTGTCGAGGATCCAGGTCAGGCGCGAGCCCAGCCAGCTGTTGCGGGCCCGGGCCGCCAGATCCGGCTTCCACAGGTACAGCAGCGCCGCCAGCAGGAAGCCCGCCAGGGTCAGCCAGAACGGCCAGGCGCTCATGCCGTGCACGGCGTAATCAACCGAACCGTGCCAGAACTCTTCGCCGACCTCGGCCACGGTGTTGTGGGTCTGGTCGTAGAAGTCGATGGCGCCGCTGAAGAACGAGGTCTCCTGGCCCGGCACGCCCTCGGCCATGCGCTTGCCCATCCAGTCGGTGCCGAACAGCATCGGACCGGAAGTGATGAAGCCGATCGCGACCGAAGGGATCGCGAGCAGCACCAGCGGCAGGGTCACTACCCACGGCGACTCGTGCGGCTCGTGCGCGCCATGGCCATGGCCGTGGTCGTCGTGACCGTGGTCGCCGTGGGCGTGATCGTCGTGGGCGTGCGCCGCATCGTGGCCGTGGCCATGGTCGGCGTGCGCGTCGCGGAAGCGTTCCTTGCCGTGGAAGGTCAGGAACAGCAGGCGGAAGCTGTAGAAGCTCGTCACGAGCACGCCGCCGAGCACCGCCCAGTAGCCGTAGGTCGCGACCCAGCTGTTGGCGTGGTGCGCGTGGATCTCGGCCGCCTCGATGATGGTGTCCTTCGAGTAGAAGCCCGAGAAGAACGGCGTGCCGATCAGGGCCAGGGTACCGACGACGCTGGTCCAGTAGGTGATCGGCATGTACTTGCGCAGGCCGCCCATCTTGCGCATGTCCTGCTCGTGGTGCATGCCGATGATGACCGAACCGGCGGCCAGGAACAGCAGCGCCTTGAAGAAGGCATGGGTCATCAGGTGGAACACCGCGGCCGAGTACGCCGACACGCCCAGCGCGACGGTCATGTAGCCCAGCTGCGACAGGGTCGAGTACGCGACCACGCGCTTGATGTCGTTCTGCACGATGCCGATCAGGCCGGTGAAGAACGCGGTGGTGGCGCCGATGAACAGCACGAAGTTCAGTGCGGTCTCCGACAGCTCGAACAGCGGCGACATGCGCGCCACCATGAAGATGCCGGCGGTCACCATCGTCGCGGCGTGGATCAGCGCCGAGATCGGGGTCGGGCCTTCCATCGAGTCGGGCAGCCACACGTGCAGCGGGACCTGGGCCGACTTGCCCATCGCGCCGATGAACAGGCAGATGCAGATCAGCGTCATCACCGACCAGGTGTGGCCTTCGAACAGCTGCACCTGGGCATTGGCCAGCAGCGGCGCATGGGCGAAGACGATGCTGTAGTCCAGCGAGCCGAACCACAGCAGTACGCCGGCGATGCCGAGGATGAAGCCGAAGTCACCGACGCGGTTGACCAGGAACGCCTTCATGTTGGCGAACACGGCAGTCGGGCGCTTGAACCAGAAGCCGATCAGCAGGTACGACACCAGTCCCACCGCTTCCCAGCCGAAGAACAGCTGCAGGAAGTTGTTGCTCATCACCAGGGTGAGCATCGAGAAGGTGAACAGCGAGATGTAGCTGAAGAAGCGCTGGTAGCCCGGGTCATCGGCCATGTAGCCGATGGTGTACACGTGGACCAGCAGCGAGACGAAGGTCACCACGACCATCATCATCGCGGTCAGCTTGTCGATCATGAAACCGACGTGCGCCGAGTAACTGCCGACCTCGAAGAACGTGTAGATGTTCTGGTTGAACGGCGAAGCGCCCTGCCCGACCAGCTGGTACAGCACGTAGCACGACAGCGCGCAGCTGATCGCCACGCCGAGGATCGTGACGGTCTGTGCGCCCTTGCGACCGACCTGGCGGCCGAACAGGCCGGCGATGATGCTGCCCAGCAGCGGCGCCAGCACCACCGCGATGAGCATTCCCTTGGAGAGTGTGATTTCCATCTTCGGGTCAGCCCTTCAGCGAATCGACTTCGGCCACATTGATCGTGCGGCGGGTACGGAACAGGGTCACCAGGATGGCCAGGCCGATGGCGGCTTCGGCGGCGGCGACGGTAAGGATGAAGAACACGAACAGCTGCCCCGCCGGGTCGCCCATCTGGCGCGAGAAGGCGACGAAGTTGATGTTGACCGAGAGCAGCAGCAGCTCGATCGACATCAGCAGCACGATGACGTTCTTACGGTTGAGGAAGATGCCGGCGAGGCTGATGCAGAACAGCACCGCGCCCAGTCCCAGCAGGTGGCCGAGGGTGATCACGAATTTGCCTCCTGGCTGTTGCCGGTCTCGCTCGGAGCCGGGGCGACCGGCTTCTCGACGGCCATCTTGACCACGCGCAGGCGGTCACGCGACTTGACGCGGGTCTGCGCCGAGGGATCCTGGGTCTTGATGCCGGTGCGCTTGCGCAGGGTCAGCATCACCGCGGCGATCACCGCCACGGTCAGGATCACCGCGGCGAACTCGAACGGCAGCAGGAACTCGGTGAACAGCGTATGCGCCAGCCACGTCAGGTTGGAGGTGTCTGCGGCCTGCGCGGCGGCGTTGTCGGCCGGCAGCGGGGCGGCCGAGCGCGCCTTGACCCCGATCAGGGTGACCATCTGGACCAGCATGACCACCGCCACGATCAGGCCGATCGGCAGGTACCTCACCCAGCCCTCGCGCATCCGGCTGGTGTCGATGTCCAGCATCATCACCACGAACAGGAACAGCACCATCACCGCGCCGACGTAGACCAGCACCAGGGTGACGCCGAGGAACTCGGCCCCGACCAGCAGCCAGACGCAGGCGATGGAGAAGAACGTCAGGATCAGGCACAGCACGGCGTACACCGGATTGCGCACGCTGATCACCGCGCCCGCGGCGACGACCGCGATGGCAGAGAAGGCCCAGAAAGCGATATTGACCCAGTCCATCATGACCTCAGCGGAAGGCGGCATCGGCGGCGCGGCGCTCGGCGATCTCGGTTTCGAGACGGTCGCCGATCGCCAGCAGCTGCGGCTTGGTGACGATGTTCTCGCCACGGTTCTCGAAGTGGTACTCGAGGATGTGGGTTTCCACGATCGAGTCGACCGGGCAGCTCTCTTCGCAGAAACCGCAGAAGATGCACTTGAACAGGTCGATGTCGTAACGCGTGGTGCGGCGGGTGCCGTCCTCGCGCTTGGTCGAGTCGATGGTGATGGCCAACGCCGGGCATACCGCCTCGCACAGCTTGCAGGCGATGCAGCGCTCTTCCCCGTTCGGGTAGCGGCGCAGCGCGTGCAGGCCACGGAAGCGCGGCGACTGCGGGAACTTCTCCATCGGGTACAGGACGGTGTACTTCGGCTTGAAGGTGTACTTCAGCGTCAGCCACAGGCCGCCAAGCAGCTCGAGGAGCAGCAGGCTCTTGAAGTAGTGGGTGATCTTGTTCATCGAATCAAACGCCCTTCTGGATCACGCCGTAGAACACCATCAACGCGGTCACTGCGATCCAGACGATCGTCAGCGGAATGAAGATCTTCCAGCCCAGCCGCATGATCTGGTCATAGCGGTAGCGCGGGAACGAGGCTCGGAACCAGATATAGGCGCTGGCGAAGAACAGGACCTTCAGCAGCAGCCACGGCCAGCCGCCGGTCCAGATCCAGTTGACCCACGGCGAGATGTCCGCGGTGACCCAGCCCTGGATCGGGCTCAACCAGCCACCGAGGAAGAAGATCGAGATCAGGAAGCTGACCAGGATCATGTTGGCGTACTCGGCCAGGAAGAACAGCGCGAAGGCGCCGCCGGAGTACTCCACCATGTGGCCTGCCACGATTTCCGACTCGCCTTCCACCACGTCGAACGGCGCGCGGTTGGTCTCGGCCACGCCGGACACCCAGTACACGATGAACAGCGGGAACAGCGGGACCAGGAACCAGTCGAAGAAGCCCGAGTTGCCGGCCTGCGCCTGCACGATCGCGGTCAGGTTGACGCTCTGCGCGGCGATCATCACGCCGACCAGGGCGAAGCCCATGGCGATTTCGTAGCTGACCACCTGCGCGGCCGAACGCATCGCGCCGAGGAAGGCGTACTTCGAGTTCGACGCCCAGCCGGCGAGGATGATGCCGTACACGCCCAGGGAGGTCATCGCCAGCAGGTACAGCAGGCCGACGTTGGCGTTGGACAGCACCAGCTGCGCGTCGAACGGCACCACCGACCAGGCGGCGAAGGCCGGCGCCAGGGTCAGCAGCGGCGCGATCACGAACAGCGCCTTGTGCGTGTTGGTCGGCTGCACGATCTCCTTGAACAGGAGCTTGAACACGTCAGCGAAGGCCTGGAAGATGCCCATGCCGACGTACATCGGCCCGTGCCGCACGTGCATCCAGCCGATCAGCTTGCGCTCCCACACGACGTAGAACGCAACGGCGATGATCACCGGCAGGGTGATGACCAGGATCTTGGCGATGATCCACAGGACCACGCCGATATCGCCCAGGCCGACAAACCACTGGTGCAGCGGATCGACCAAGTTCAACAGCATCTCGTTCATGCAGCCACCACCGTTACCCGACCGGCGCCAAGCGGCGCGGTAGCGCCATGGCCGGATTCGATCCAGACCGTGCCCGCGGCGACCCGCTTGTCCAGAACCACCGGCAGCGTCGCCTTACCGGCAGACGTACCGACCTTGACCATCTGACCTTCGGTGACCTGCAGCTGCGCGGCCTGTTCCGGGCTCATCGCGACGGCCGGCGCCACGTTGAGCGGATGCGCCTGCAGCGCGCCGGCACGGCGGACCACCGCATCGGTGCGGTAGATCGCGGCGGTCGCGGCCACCTCCAGGCCCTCGCCCGCCAGCGCCGGCTGCGCCGAAGCGCTCGGCTTGACGGCGCGGCCCTGCAGGCCGGCGCGCAGGCCGGCCAGGTCGGTGAACTCGAAGCCAGCCAGGCCGAGGTCGCCGCCGAGCGCACGCAGCACGCGCCAGCCCTCGCGGGCCTCGACCGGCAGCTTGCCGCCGGCCTTGGCGACCTGCGTGCGGCCGTCCAGGTTGGTCAGCGAAGCATCGATTTCCGGCAGTGCGCCGATCGGCAGGATGACGTCGGCGACGTCACGGGTCGATGCACAGGCGAACTGGCTGAACGCCACCACCTTGGCGCCATGCAGCGCGGCGCGCGCGGCGGCGGTGTCGGCGAAGTCCAGGCCCGGCTCGATGCCGTAGATCACGTAGGCCGAACGCGGCTGGGCCAGCATCGCGGCGGCATCGCGCGCGGTGGGCAGCACGCCCTGCGCGACCAGGCCGACGGCGTTGGCGCCCTGCGGGATGCGGCACAGCGCGGCGTTGTTGGCGGCGGCGAAATCACGCACCGCGGCACGCAGCGAAGCAGCCTGCGGATGGTTCTCGACCAGTCCGCCGACGATCACCACGGCGCGCGAGGCGCCCTTGACCGCGTCGACCAGCTTGGCATCGGCGAGCGCCGAGGCAACCTGCGAGGGGGCGACGATCTGCTTGCCGGCCACCGCGAAGGCGAAGTCGAAATCGACCGGGTTGACCACGTGGATCTTCGCGCGGTTGCTCACCTGCGCCTTGCGCAGGCGGGCATGCAGCAGCGGCAGCTCGTGGCGCACGTTGCTGCCGATCACGACCACCACGTCAGCCTGCTCGATCTCGGCCAGCGGCATGGCGAACGGCTCGGCGACGGCGGCGTCGGAGAAGTCGCGGTTGAAGATGCGGTGGTCCAGGTTGCCCGACCCCAGGCCAGAGGCCAGGCGCGCCAGCAGCTCGCCCTCCTCGTTGGAGGTCGACGGGTGGACCAGCACGCCCAGTTCGTCGCCGGACTGTGCCTTGAGGATCCCGGCGGCCGCGGCCAGGCCTTCGGCCCAGCTCACTTCCTGCCATTCGCCGTTGACCTTCTTCAGCGGCTTGCCGGCGCGATCGGCGCTGTACAGGCCCTGGTGCGAATAGCGGTCGCGGTCGGACAGCCAGCACTCGTTGACCAGTTCGTTGTCGCGCGGCACGACGCGCAGCACTTCGCCGCGGCGCACGTGCAGGAACAGGTTAGAACCCATCGCATCGTGGTAGCCGAGCGATTCGCGCGCGGTCAGTTCCCACGGACGGGCGCGGAACTGGAACACCTTGTTGGTCAGCGCGCCGACCGGGCAGACGTCGATGACGTTGCCGGAAATCTCGGTGGTCAGCGGCTTGCCGTCGTAAGTGCCGATCTGCAGGTTCTCGCCGCGGTACATGCCGCCCAGCTCATAGGTGCCGGCGACGTCCGCGGTGAAGCGCACGCAGCGCGTGCACTGGATGCAGCGGGTCATCTCGGTGGCGACCAGCGGACCGATGTCCTCGTCCGGCACCACGCGCTTGCGCTCGTTGAAGCGGCTGACCGAACGGCCGTAACCCAGCGAGACGTCCTGCAGCTCGCACTCGCCGCCCTGGTCGCAGATCGGGCAGTCCAGCGGGTGGTTGATCAGCAGGAATTCCATCACGCTGCGCTGGAACTTCAGCGCCTTCTCGCTGCGCGTGGCGACCTTCATGCCGTCCATCACCGGGGTGGCGCAGGCAGGCGCCGGCTTCGGCGACTTCTCCACGTCCACCAGGCACATGCGGCAGTTGGCGGCGATCGGCAGCTTCTCGTGGTAGCAGAAGCGCGGGATCGGGATGCCGGCCTTGTCGGCGGCCTGGATGATCATCGAGCCCTTCGGCACGACGAGGCTCTGGCCATCGATCTCGATGGTCACATGATCCGGCGGAACGTTCGGATTCACAGGCTGTGCGCTCACGCAGCCACTCCCATTTGCTCGTCGACGATCGAGCGACCGTTGACGATGTAGTACTCGAATTCATCCCAGAACTGGCGCAGGAAACCCTGGATCGGCCAGGCCGCGGCTTCGCCGAACGCGCAGATGGTGTGGCCTTCGATCTGGCCGGCCACCGCCTTCAGCTGGTGAAGGTCTTCCATCGTGGCCTTGCCGGCGACGATGCGCTCCAGCACGCGGTGCATCCAGCCGGTGCCTTCGCGGCACGGGGTGCACTGGCCGCAGGACTCCTTGTGGAAGAACTGCGAGATGCGGCAGGCGAACTTCACGCAGCACACGCTGTCGTCCAGCACCACGATGGCGCCCGAACCCAGGCCGGTGCCCAGGGCACGCAGGGTGTCGTAGTCCATCTGCAGGCCGGCCAGCTGGTCGGCCTTGAGCACCGGCATCGAGACGCCGCCCGGGACCGCCGCCTTCAGCTTGCGGCCCGGACGCAGCCCACCGGCCATCGCCAGCAGGTCGTCGAAGGTGGTGCCCAGCGGCACTTCGAAGTTGCCGCCCTTCTGCACGCAGCCGGAGACCGAGAAGATCTTCGGACCGCCGTTCTGGGTCAGGCTCAGGCCCTTGAACCACTCCGGGCCGTTGCGGATGATCGCCGGCACCGAGGCGTAGGTCTCGGTGTTGTTGATCGTCGACGGCTTGCCATACAGGCCGAAATTGGCCGGGAACGGCGGCTTGTAGCGCGGCTGGCCCTTCTTGCCCTCCAGCGATTCCATCAGCGCGGTTTCTTCGCCGCAGATGTAGGCGCCGGCGCCGAGTGCGCCATAGATGTCGATGTCAACGCCCGAGCCCAGCACGTTCTTGCCCAGCCAGCCATGCTTGTAGGCGTCGGCCAGGGCCTGTTCGAAATTCTCGAACGGCTCGTGGTGGAACTCGCCGCGCAGGTAGTTGTAACCCACGGTCGAACCCGTGGCGTAGCAGGCGATCGCCATGCCCTCCACCACCGAGTGCGGGTTGTAACGCAGGATGTCGCGGTCCTTGCAGGTGCCCGGCTCGGACTCGTCCGAGTTGCAGAGGATGTACTTCTGCATGTCGCCCTTGGGCATGAAGGACCACTTCAGGCCGGTCGGGAAGCCTGCGCCGCCGCGGCCGCGCAGGCCGGACTGCTTGACCATCTCGATGACGTCGGCCGGCGCGATCTTCTCTTCGAGGATCTTGCGCAGCGCGGCGTAGCCACCGGTCTTGAGGTAGTTCTCGTACGACCACGGGGTGTCGTAGTGCAGGGTCGTCAGGCAGACCTGGTGCGGCAGCGGCGCGGGGCCGACCGGACCGGTGGATGCGTGGGAATGATGTGCCATGCGCCTTACTCCAGACCGTCCAGCAGCTCGTCGACCTTCTGCTTGGTCAGACGCTCGTGGTAGTGGCCGTTGATGACCATCATCGGGGCGCCGGCGCAACCGGCCAGGCACTCTTCCTCGCGCTTGAGGTACACGCGGCCATCGGCGGTGGACTGGCCGAGCTTGCAGCCGAGCTTCTTCTCGGCATGCGCGACCAGGTCCTCGGCGCCGTTGAGCCAGCAGCTGATGTTGGTGCAGAAGGCGACGTTGTTGCGGCCGACCTTCTCGGTCTCGAACATCGAGTAGAAGCTCGCCACTTCGTAAGCCCACACCGGCGGCAGCTCCAGGTACTTGGCCACGCCGACGATCAGTTCGTCGGTCAGCCAGCCCTCGTTCTGCTCCTGCGCGGCATGCAGCCCCTGCAGCACCGCCGACCGCTTGCGGTCAGGCGGGAACTTGGTAAGCCAGTGGTCGATGTGAGCGCGCGTCTTGTCGCTCAGCACCACCAGCGGGTCGACGTCGCGCGCCGATTCGAAATTGCCCGTCGCCTTCATCGGTCGACCTCACCGAAAACCAAATCGTAAGTACCGATCATCGCCACCACGTCGGGCAGCATGTGACCGCGGATCACTGCGTCCATCGACGACAGGTGCACGAAGCCCGGCGCGCGCAGGTGCACGCGGAACGGCTTGTTGGCACCGTCGGAGACCAGGTAGCAGCCGAACTCGCCCTTCGGGGCTTCGACGGCGCTGTAGGTCTCGCCGGCCGGCACGCAGTAGCCTTCGCTGAACAGCTTGAAGTGATGGATCAGCGCTTCCATGTCGTCCTTCATGTCCTCGCGCTTGGGCGGAGCGACCTTGAAGTTCTTGACCATGACCGGGCCGGGGTTGGCCTTCAGCCACTGGACGCACTGCTTGATGATGCGGTTGGACTCGCGCATCTCTGCCACGCGGCAGAGGTAGCGGTCGTAGCAGTCGCCTTCGGTGCCGAGCGGGATGTCGAAATCCACCGCGTCGTACTTGGCGTACGGCTGCTTCTTGCGCAGGTCCCAGGCAATGCCCGAGCCACGCAGCATGACGCCGGTCATGCCCCAGGCCTTGGCCAGCTCGGGCGAAACCACGCCCACGCCGACGGTGCGCTGCTTCCAGATGCGGTTGTCGGTGAGCAGGGTTTCGTACTCGTCGACGCGCTTCGGGAAGGTGTTGGTGAAATCCTCGAGGAAGTCCAGCATGGTGCCTTCGCGCGCGGCATTGAGCTTCTTCAGCGCGCTGCCCTTGTGCCAGCGGGATTCCTTGTACTTCGGCATGTGGTCCGGCAGGTCGCGGTAGACGCCGCCCGGACGGTAGTAGGTGGCGTGCATGCGCGCGCCGCTGACCGCCTCGTAGACGTCCATCAGCTCTTCGCGCTCGCGGAACGCGTACAGCATGACCGCCATCGCGCCCAGGTCGAGCGCGTTGGAGCCGACCCACATCAGGTGGTTCAGGATGCGGGTGATCTCGTCGAACATCGTGCGGATGTACTGCGCCCGTTCCGGCGCCTCGATGCCCATCAGGGTCTCGATCGCGCGCACGTAGGCGTGCTCGTTGCACATCATCGACACGTAATCCAGGCGATCCATGTAGCCGATCGACTGGTTGAACGGCTTGGACTCTGCCAGCTTCTCGGTGCCACGGTGCAGCAGGCCGATATGCGGGTCGGCACGCACCACGGTTTCGCCGTCCATTTCCAGGATCAGGCGCAGCACGCCGTGCGCCGCAGGATGCTGCGGGCCGAAGTTCATCGTGTAGTTGCGGATTTCCTGCTTGCTTTCGGCAGGATTGCTCGCGAAGGCCTGGCCGGCCTGATGGAACTCGCTCACTTGGCGGCCTCCGTGCGCGACTCACCGGCCGCGGTCTGGTAACGCGCGTCGTCGCGGATCACGCGCGGCACGCCGACGCGCGGCTCGACCGAGGTGACCGGTTCGTACACGACGCGCTTCTTCTCTTCGTCGTAACGCACTTCGACGTTGCCGATCAGCGGGAAATCCTTGCGGAACGGATGGCCGACGAAGCCGTAGTCGGTCAGGATGCGGCGCAGGTCCGGGTGGCCGGCGAAGACGATGCCGAACAGGTCGAACGCCTCGCGCTCGAACCAGTTCACGCCCGGCCACAGGTCGCACACCGAGGCCACCACCGGCAGCTCGTCGTTCGGCGCATAGCAGCGCACGCGCAGGCGCAGGTTGTGCTGGTAGGAGATCAGCTGGGCGATGACCGCATAGCGCTGCTGCGGCACCGGCACCGCCTGGGTACCCTCGCTGCTCTCGGCGCTGGGGAACTCACCCCAGCCGAAGCGGCCTACCGACTTGCCTTCCACGCCACGGCTGAAGCCCTGCGAGGAGACGTCACTGGTGTCCCATTCGTCGCTGCCGTAGCCGAGGTAGTCGACGCCGCACAGGTCCGAAAGCTGTTCGAAGCCGAACTCGTCGCGCAGTGCCTGGCAGGTGGCGTGCCAGTCATTGGCAGGCACTTCCAGCGTCACTTCGCCGCGCGGTTCGACCACGAAGACCCGCGCGCCGGCGAAACGCGCGCTGAGTCGGTCGGTGAAGGAGGTTGCTTGCTCTGCCATGGGGGCTTGGCTGCCTGGTAAGGATTAAGGCGGGGCGGCGTGTTGCGGTCAGCGCGCGATGGTCTGGGTGCGCCAGATCTTCTTCTGCAGCTGCAGGATGCCGTAGACCAGTGCCTCGGCCGTCGGCGGGCAGCCCGGGACGTACACGTCCACCGGCACGATGCGGTCGCAGCCGCGCACCACCGAATACGAATAGTGGTAGTAACCGCCGCCGTTGGCGCAGCTGCCCATCGAGATGACCCACTTCGGGTCGGGCATCTGGTCATAGACCTTGCGCAGCGCCGGGGCCATCTTGTTGACCAGGGTACCGGCGACGATCATCACGTCGGACTGGCGCGGCGACGGGCGGAACACCACGCCGTAGCGATCCAGGTCCAGGCGCGCGGCGCCGGCGTGCATCATTTCCACCGCGCAGCAGGCCAGGCCGAAGGTCATCGGCCACATCGAGCCGGTGCGCGCCCAGTTGAGCAGGGCGTCGACGCTGGTCGTCACGTAGCCCTTCTCGAGCAGCGGGTTCTCGCCTTCGGGGCGAAGAATGTCGTCGATGCGACCTTCCGGGATCGGATTGGTCATCAGACGGTCGAGGGTCTGAATCACTCCCATTCCAGGGCTCCCTTCTTCCAGACGTAAATGAAACCGAGGAACAGCATGCCGACGAACAGGCCCATGGTGACCAGCGAACGGGCGCCGATATCCATGAACACCTGCGTCCAGGGCACGATGAAGATGATTTCCAGATCGAAGACGATGAACTGGATCGCGATCAGGTAATAGCGCACGTCGAATTTCATGCGCGCGTCTTCGAAAGCTTCGAAGCCGCATTCGTACGGCGAGAGTTTCTGGGCGTCCGGGCGACGCGGGCCGAGGAACCGGCCAATCAGCATCAGCGCGATGCCGATACCCGTAGCGACGACCAGGAACAGCAGACTCGGCAAATATTCGGCCAGCACAGCGATTCTCTCTTGCCTCTGCCCTTGCGCGCGGGGCGCTGGCATGGGGTATAGGCGGACCCCGCGGCAGGCGTTGCCACAACCCGCAGGAACCGCAGCCAAACAATGGTGCCCAAGAGGGGACTCGAACCCCTACGACTTGCGTCGCTACCACCTCAAGGTAGTGCGTCTACCAATTCCGCCACCTGGGCTTACGTTGCGCACCGGCTTTGCAGTGCGCAGCGTATTGTAACCGGCTTCAGTCTTTTTGTGATGGCTCCGAGCCATTTTCTTGCGGTGCGGCAGGCGCCTGCTCGACCGGCGCCTGCTGGGCCGGCACGGTGGCGGCGGCCGGAGCCTGCGGCACCGGCTGCGCCAGCTCGCCGGCCGGGGCGGCCGGCACGGTCGGCTGCGCCGACATCACGCCCAGGCCCTGCTCGGTCGGGCGGGCGCCGTGGGTGGCGTACCAGGCCATGAAGAGGCTGATGGCGAAGAACGCCACGGCCAGCCACTTGGTCGACTTGGAGAGGAAATTCGAAGCGCCGCGCGAACCGAACACGGTACCCGAGGCACCGGCACCGAAGCCGGAACCGGCAGCCGCGCCAGCGCCGCGCTGCATCAGGATCAGCGCGATCATCGCCACCGCGACGAGCACATAGATCACATTGAGGATCAACATCAGCATTTTCGAATCCGTCCCCGGATAATGACTTTATGGGTTTAGCAACCGACCGCCGCACGGGCGATCGCCAGGAAATCCTCGGCGACCAGCGAGGCGCCGCCGACCAGCCCGCCATCGACATCGGGCTGCGAGAACAGTTCCGCGGCGTTATCGGGCTTGACGCTGCCGCCGTACAGGATCGGCAACGAATCGGCAATTCTAGCATCGAGCCCGCGGATTTGACCACGAATGAAGGCGTGGACGGCCTGGGCCTGGGCCGGACTGGCGCTGCGGCCGGTCCCGATCGCCCAGATCGGCTCGTAGGAGACCACCGCCCGCTCGAAACCGGCCACCCCGACCCGCTCCAGCACCGGCGCCAGCTGGCTGGCGATCACGGTTTCGGTCAGGCCCGCCTCGCGATCCTGCAGCGACTCGCCAACGCACAGGATCGGCGTCAAGCCGGCGTGAAGGGCCGCGGCGAACTTGCGCGCGACCAGCTCGCTGCTCTCGAAATGGTACTGGCGACGCTCCGAATGACCGACCAGGCCATAGTCGGCCCCCACGTCGACCAGCATCGTGGCCGAAACCTCGCCGGTATAGGCCCCCTTCTCGTTGCTGCTGACGTCCTGGGCACCGAAGCGCAGGTGGCCGCCCTCGAAGTCCTCGATCAGGTCGCCCAGGTAGGGCAGCGGCGGCAGGATGACGACATCCACGCCGTCCAGCGGCATCGCCGCGGCCACCTGCGCCACCAGGTCGGTGGCGAAATGGCGGGTGCCGTGCAGTTTCCAGTTGCCGGCCACGATCTTCCGACGCATCGCTTCGTCCCTCCTAGCAAAAGGGTATAAGAATAATCCATCGCACCATGCCGAACCGTTATCGCAGGACAACGGCCGGACAAATCCGGGCGTGCAATGGACATCGCGACTACAAAAACGGAAAAAAGAAGGGCCGGTCGACGGACCGGCCCCGACATCGATATGGTAGGCGGTCGCCCCGCCCTACCTTACTTGAGCTTGATCTCGCGCAGGCGCTCTTCGAGGTAGCCCTGGGCGGTGATCGGCGCGGGATAGCGGCTCGGGTTGTCCGCGGTCACGGTGGACGGCAGCACGTCGATCAGGAAATCCGGGTTCGGGTGCAGGAAGAACGGCACCGAGTAGCGCGGCTTGCGGGCCAGGTCGCCCGGGGGATTGACCACGCGGTGGGTGGTCGAGGGGTACACGTGGTTGGTCAGGCGCTGCAGCATGTCGCCGATGTTGACCACGATGGTGTCCGCGTCCGAGGTGAACGGCACCCATTCGCCCTGCTTGGACTTCACCTCCAGGCCGGCAGCGCTGGCACCGACCAGCAGGGTGATCAGGTTGATGTCCTCGTGGGCGCCGGCACGCACGTTGGGGATGTCGTCGGCGGTGATCGGCGGATAGTGGATCGGGCGCAGGATCGAGTTGCCCGAATCGGTCTTGTCGACGAAGTAATCTTCCGGCAGGCCGATGTGCAGGGCCAGCGCCGACAGCACGCGCGCGCCGAGCTGGTCGAGCTTGCGGTACAGGTTGTAGCCATGCTCGCGGAAGCCGGCGACCTCGGTCGGCCACAGGTTCGGCGGCATCACCCCGCGGTACCTGGAGTCATCGGCGATCTCGCGGCCGATGTGCCAGAACTCCTTGAGGTCGAAATGCTTGGAATCCTTGGCGGTTTCCACGCCGAAGGCGGTATAGCCGCGGGCGCCGCCGCTGCCCGGCACCAAGTACTGCCGCTTGGTCGCTTCCGGCAGGTCGAAGAAGTCCTTGAACACGCCATAGGCCGCGTCGATCTCGGCCTGCGGGATGCCATGGTTGCGGATACCGGCAAAGCCCCATTCGCGGTAGGCGGCGCCCAGCTCGGCGACGAAGGCCTCGCGGTCGCTGTCGAAACGGGTGATGTCGAGGGTGGGGATCTGGCTCACGGCTTTCCTGCGAAGTCTGTTGGGCGGCGCTGCCGCTGATGCCGGGCATTGTACGTGGACGGGGGCATGGCTGGCTTCGGGCGCTTGCTCCCCCCCTTGAGATCTTCTGCCGGGAGCTTGTGGGCATTGCGCGGGAAGCGGGGCGCCCGCTTTCGCGGGCTGTATTGGGGGTTATTGAGGGCGCGCCTTGTTTAGCGGTTGGTTTGGCTCTGACTTACGGCGTGGGCGCCGACCCGCCGGGGGTGGGGGCATCGGTTTCGGCAGACGTCCCTGTCGTGACGAAACCGAACGTGGCACATCCATGTGCCACTCGCCCCCACCCCCGCCGGGACGGCGCATGGCGCTTCAGTTCTCAAGCCTTCGTTTGGGGCGCGCCGGGAGAGGGGAAAGAGAAGAGCAGAGCAGGCTCCCCGCCCCCCCGGCCGGCTCAGACCAATGGACTTCGATGGCTTGATCGACAACGGCGAACGAAGGCCGGGCG
>Ga0160460_100536_pt1 | contig 21172 bp, 14 predicted proteins | sample HID1973M_E6MG_FD_108238 | JGI IMG/M metagenome (GOLD analysis project Ga0160460, IMG submission 108238) | Enriched mosquito-associated microbial communities from UW Madison campus, WI, USA - HID1973M_E6 MG | ecosystem: Host-associated > Arthropoda: Insects > Digestive system > Unclassified ... | reverse complement strand
TGCGACCATCCCCCCGCCGACGGCGAACGCCGCGGAACTCGACGAGACGGCACACCCTGCTCCCGAGCTGCCCAAGGTGGACGCTCGCTACATCTGGTTCATGGTGCTGGCGCAGTTCGGCGTCTTCATGGCCTTCATCACCCCGCTGGCGATCTCGCTCACCATCCGGGTCAACACGCTGGCGCCCGGCCACCCGGAGTACCTCGGCTACATCACCGGCGCGGGCGCACTGTTCGTGATGCTGACCTCGCCGTTCATGGGCATCTGGAGCGACCGCACCCGCACGCGGATCGGGCGCCGCCGGCCGTTCATGATCGGTGGGATGCTCGTCGGCGTGCTCTCGTTGGTCGTGATGGCACTCGCGCCCGACGTCTTCATCGTGGGTCTGGGCTGGATCCTCGCCCAGTGGGGCTGGGGCACCACGCTCAGCAACCTGCAGATCTCCACCGCCGACCGCCTGCCGGAGTCCCAGCGCGGCAAGGTCGCCGGCCTCACGAGTTTCGCGACCCAGATCGCGCCCGTCTTCGGCGTCATCCTCGCCCAGTTCTTCACCGGCGACCCGCTGCTGCTCTTCCTCGTCCCCGGAGCGGTCGGGGTGCTCTTCGTCGTGCTGTTCGTCACCATCGTGCACGAGGACGACAGTCGAGGACTGCCGAAGGACCCGATCACGGTCCTCCAGCTGCTGTCGAAGTACCTCTACAACCCGCGCAGGTACCCCGATTTCTCGTGGAACTGGCTCGGCCGCTTCCTCTTCTACACCGGTATCACCCTGAACACGACGTACACGGCGTTCTTCTTCGCCGACCGCCTCGGGATCAGCGTCGAGTCCGTCGCGGGCATCATCGCATCGGTGAGCCTGGGCGGGATCCTGGCCGTGACGTTCGGTGCCATCGGCGGCGGGTTCATGTCCGACCGACTGAAGCGTCGTCGGCTGTTCGTCCTGTTGGGCGGACTGATCATGGCGGTCGGGATGCTGCTGCAGGCGTTCGCGCCGGATCTCGCGTTCCTCATTACCGGGTCGCTGATCACGTCGGTCGGCCTAGGGCTGTTCGCCGCGGTCGACCAGGCGCTGCTGCTGGACGTGCTGCCGGAGCGGGAGACCGACGCCGGCCGTTTCATGGGCATTACCGGATTCGCCACATCTATTCCGCAATCGATCGCCCCGCTCGTCGCATCCGGCATTCTGCTCGTCGGCGTCACGGGCGATGAGCGCAACTACACCCTGCTGTTCATCGTCGCCGCCGTCTCGGTGATCCTCGCCGGCGCCGTCGTGCTCCGCATCCGCTCCGTCCGCTGACACACCTCTCTCGCAGAAAGCTCTTCGCTGATGTCTCTCACCGTCACGCCTGTCCGCTTCGAGCACCACCGCGGTGCCCTCGGCATCGGCCATGCCCGCCCTCGCCTGTCGTGGATCACGACGGATGCCTCGGACGGTTGGTCGCAGGCAGGCTACGAGGTGCAGCAGGGCGACGGTGAGACCATACGTGTCGAAAGCGGCGAGTCGGTGCTCGTGCCGTGGCCGTTCGACGAGCTGCGCTCGCGGGAACAGCGGGCGATCCGGGTGCGCGTGCACGGCGCCGACCGGTCTACCAGCGAGTGGAGCGACTGGGCACCGGTCGAGGCGGGCCTGCTGGAGGCATCCGACTGGACCGCCCAGATGGTCGGTCCGAACGACTCCGCGATCGCGGCTCCGCTGGTGCGCGGCTCGTTCACGACAGCCGAACACGGCCAGGTCGTCCGGGCGCGCGCCTACGCCACCGGGCGCGGGCTGTTCCAGCTCGAACTGAACGGAGAGCGCGTCGGCGACGACGAACTCGCGCCCGGCTGGACCGCCTACGAATCCCGGCTGCGTTACGCCACGTACGATGTCACCGCCCAGGTCCGCTCCGGTGTGAACGTCATCGGGGCGTGGCTCGGCGACGGGTGGTGGCGAGGCTACCTCGGCTGGGGCGATAAGAAGGCGCTCTACGGCACCGACCTGGGCGTGCTCGTGCAGCTCGAGATCGACTATGCCGACGGCACCCGGCAGACCGTCACGTCCGGCTCGGACTGGCTTGCCGGGACAGGCCCGATCCGCTCCGCCGACCTCTACAACGGCGAAGACTTCGACGCCCGCGACTTCGATCCGGCATGGTCGACAGCCGATGCCTCGACCCAGGCCTGGACGCCGGTCGCGGTGCGTGAACTGGGCGAGGTCGAGCCGGTCGCCCCGGACGGCCCGCCGGTGCGGGTCGTGGAGACCCGTGCGGTGCAGAGCGTGCTGAGGTCGCCGTCGGGAGCCGCCATCCTCGACTTCGGGCAGAACCTGGTCGGCCGGTTGCGGATCACGGTCTCCGGCGAGGCGGGCACCACCGTCACCCTCCGGCACGCGGAGGTGCTCGACCACGGCGAGCTTGCCGTCGAGCCGCTGCGGGGGGCGAAGGCGACCGACACCTACACGCTCGCCGGGATCGGCGAGGAGACGTGGGCGCCCCGCTTCACCTTCCATGGCTTCCGGTATGCCGAGATCACGGGATGGCCCGGCGAGTTCGATCCTGCGGCGGTCACCGCGGAGGTGATCCACTCCGACATGCAGCGCACCGGCTGGTTCGAGACAAGCAACCCTCTGGTGGACAGGCTGCATGAGAACGTCGTGTGGGGGATGAAGGGCAACTTCGTCGACATCCCCACCGACTGCCCCCAGCGCGACGAGCGCCTCGGCTGGACCGGCGACCTCCAGGTGTTCGCGCCCACCGCTGCCTATCTCTATGACTCCGCGGGGTTCCTGGTGTCGTGGCTCAAGGACCTCGCCGCCGAGCAGAAAAAGTACGGCGGCACCCCGATGGTCGTCCCCGCGATCGTCACCGGCTACACAGGCCCGACTGCCGGGTGGGCGGATGCCGCGACCGTCGTGCCGTGGACCATCTACCAGGCGTACGGCGACCTCGGCGTGCTGGAGAGCCAGTTCGACAGCATGGTCGCGTGGGTCGACGAGGTGACGGGAGCCGCGGGGATCGACCGGGTGTGGAGCGCCGGGTTCCAGTTCGGCGACTGGCTCGACCCGACCGCACCTGCGAACCGGCCAGAGCAGGCGCAGACCTACCCGGAGATCGTCGCCACCGCCTACTTCGCGCGCTCCTCGCGCATCGTCGCCGACGCTGCCGCGCTCCTCGGGCGCTCGGCAGAAGCCGACAAGTACGGTGCACTGGCGGACGAGGTGCGGGGCGCGTTCGTCCGGGAGTACGTCTCGGGCTCCGGGCGCCTGCTCTCCGACTCGGCCACCGCCTACGCCCTCGCGCTGACTTTCGACCTGCTCGACGACGCCGACCAGCGGCAGCGCGCCGCCGACCGGCTCGCGGAGATCGTGGCAGGCAACGGCTACAAGATCGCGACGGGGTTCATCGGCACGCCGATCATCACCGACGCCCTCAGCGCCAACGGCCACGCCGACGTCGCCTATCGGCTGCTGCTGCAGACGGATGCCCCGTCCTGGCTGTACACGGTCGAGCAGGGCGCCACCACCATCTGGGAGCGGTGGGACTCGCTGCTGCCCGACGGCACCGTCAACCCCAGTGGCATGACCTCGTTCAACCACTACGCCTTCGGCGCGGTCGCGGACTGGATGCACCGTGTGGTGGCGGGTCTCGCGGCTGCGGCGCCCGGATACCGGCGCATCCGCGTGGCCCCGCAGCCTCCGAAGCGCGGGCTGACTTCCGCCTCGACCCGGCTCGACACCCCGTATGGCACCGCGGAGGCGGGGTGGGTGCTGGCAGGCGGCCAGGCACGGATCTTCGCGACCGTGCCGGTCGGCGTCACCGCCGAGGTCGTGCTCCCCTCGGGCATGACCTTCGAGGCCGCCGCGGGAACGCACGAATGGACGGAGCCGTTCGTCGTCGATGAGGAGCGGGCGCGTGAGTTCACCGTGGACTCCCGCATGGCCGACATCGTCGACCATAAGCCTGCTCTCGAGTTGCTGACCGGCGTCATCGCCAAGTGGGTGCCGGGCGCGGCCGAGCACATGTCGGGAGGGCTGCGCGGCCAGGACGAGATCACCCCGCGGCAGATCACCGGGATGCTGCCCGATCCGGCCGCCGTGCTCGCCGACCTCGAACGAGGCTTCGCGGCGCTCAACGCCGGCGACGACATCCCGGCCGACATCTACACCGTCGCCGAGTCGCCGGCGGACGATGCGGAGCTCACGGAGAAGGCAGCGCTCCTCTCGGGCCGCGACTTCTGGTCCACCCGCGCCAGCGCAGGAGTGGCGTCGATGGTGATGGTCGACGGCCCGCACGGCGTGCGGCGCCAGGACGGCACCGCCGACAATCTCGGGTTCAACGACTCGCTGCCCTCGACCTGCTTCCCGCCAGGAGTGGCGATGGGCTCCACCTGGGATCCCGCGCTGATCCGCGAGATCGGCGTCGCGCTCGGGGAGGAGGCTCGCGCACTCACCGTGAACATGCTCCTGGGGCCGGCGATCAACATCAAGCGCTCCCCGCTGGGAGGCCGCACCTTCGAGTACCTGTCCGAGGACCCGCTGCTCACCGGCATCCTGGCGACGGAGTACGTGCGCGGCGTGCAGTCGACCGGAGTGGGCACGTCGCTGAAGCACTTCGCCGTGAACAGCCAGGAGACCGACCGGATGCGCGTCAGCGCCGAGGTCGACCCGCGGGCGCTCCGCGAGATCTACCTGCCCGCGTTCGAACGGGTCGTGAAAGACGCGGCACCGACGTCGGTGATGAGCGCCTATAACGCGATCAACGGCGTCTTCGCCTCGGAGAACCGCTGGCTGCTGACCGAGCTCCTCCGCGACGAATGGGGCTTCGACGGTCTCGTCGTCTCGGACTGGGGCGCCATCAAGGACCGCGTCGAAGCGCTGCAGGCCGGCCTCGACCTCGAGATGCCGGGGACCGGTGACGAGGGCACCGATGCGATCCTGCAGGCGGTGCGCGACGGCCGGCTCGACCGCGCCGTCATCGAGCAGGCCGCCGCCAGGCTCGCGGCGCTGGTCGAGCGCACGCGTCTGCCCGAGGAGTCGTCGACGTTCGATGAAGCCGCTCATCACGCGCTTGCCCGCCGCGCGGCGGGAGCCGCCATCGTGCTGTTGCGCAACGAGAACCAGACGCTGCCGCTGCGGGCCGGGCAGAAGGTCGCCGTGCTCGGCGCGCTCGCCGTCGAGCCGCAGTACCAGGGGGGCGGAAGCTCGCATGTGAACCCGACGCGGCTCGACATCCCGCTCGATGAGCTGCGCGCCGCGCTCGGCGAGCAGAACGTCTCGTACGCGCCGGGCTACGCGGCCGACGGGGACCCGGTGCGACTGCGCCTGGACGCAGCGGAAGCAGCGGAAGCAGCGGACGTCGCGGTCGTGTTCGTCGGACTCTCCGAGAAGGACCAGTCCGAGGGCTTCGACCGCACCGACATCGACCTCCCCGACGCACACGTCGCGCTGATCGACGCGGTGGCCGGGCGAGCCGCTCGCACGGTGGTCGTTCTCTCCAACGGCGGCGTGGTCACGCTGGAACCCTGGCACGACTCCGTCGATGCGATCGTCGAAGGCTGGGCGCTCGGGCAGGCCGTCGGCGGGGCGCTCGCGGACGTTCTCACCGGGACGGTGAACCCCTCCGGCCGGCTGGCCGAGTCCGTCCCGCACCGCCTGCAGGACACGCCCTCCTACCTCGCCTTCCCCGGCGAGAACGAGGTCGTCCGATACGGCGAAGGCGTCTTCGTCGGCTACCGGTACTACACGTCGGCCGATCAGCCCGTGCGCTATCCCTTCGGCCACGGCCTGTCGTACACGACCTTCAGCCACAAGGCACTCGAGGTCGTCGCCACCGGTCCCGACCACGCGGTCGTGCGGGTCACCGTCCGCAACACCGGCGCCATCGCCGGGGCTGATGTCGTCCAGTTCTATGTCTCTCCCGCCGACTCCCCGGTGCGTCGCCCGGTCCGTGAACTCGCCGCGTTCCAGAAGGTCTGGCTGCAACCGGGCGAAGCGCGCACCGTGGAGCTGACGCTGGAGCGTCGGGCGTTCGCTTACTGGGACACCGTGAAGGACCGCTGGCGCGTGCAGCCGGGCACGTACGGCCTCGAGGTCGGCCGATCCTCCGCCGACATCACTGTCTCCGTCCCGCTCGAGCTGGAAGGCGACACGGATCGGCCGGAACCGTTGAGCCTGGACTCGACCGTCGGAGAGTGGTTCGGCCACCCGACCGTGGGTCCGGCCCTGATGCACGCGATGATGGCCAACGCGACGCCGGAGCAGCTGGCTGCCGCCGACGACAACGGCAACATGCTGAAGATGGTCGAGTCCATGCCGATGGGACAGTTCGCCCGGTTCCCCGGCGTCGAGATCCCCGATGAGGCGCTCGAGCAGCTGGTGGCCCTCAGCCTGGCCGGCTGATCCGACGGCCACAGGAGCGACATCCGATGACCACTGATTCCCGCCGCACCGTCCTGCTCACCGGCGCCACCGGCAACTGGGGACGCGCGACTCTGCGTGCCTTTCGCCAGCGCCCCGAGCTCGTCGTGCGCGCCTTCGCCATGCCGACCGCCGCCGACCGCGACGTGCTCGACGAGTTCCGCGACATGACCAACCTTCAGATCGCCTGGGGCGACCTCACCCGGTACGACGACGTCCTCGCCGCGGTCACGGGCGCCGACGTCGTCCTGCACGTCGGCGCCGTCGTGTCACCGTACGCCGACGAGAATCCCCGGCTCGCACGCCGGGTCAACATCGGCTCCATGCAGAACATCATCCGGGCCGTACGAGCGCAGCCGGATCCGGGTGCGGTCGCCGTCGTGGGCATCGGATCCGTCGCAGAGACCGGAGACCGCCAGAAGCCGGTGCACTGGGGGAGGGTGGGCGACCCGCTGCGGGTGTCGCAGTTCGACGAGTACGGGCAGACCAAGGTCATCGCCGAGCGGCTGCTCATCGACTCCGGCCTGCCGAAGTGGGCGTGGCTCCGGCAGACCGGCATCTTCCATGCCGGCATGCTCGAGATCCGAGACCCGATCATGACGCACTCGCCGTTCGCCGGCGTCATGGAATGGGTGTCGGCGGAGGACTCCGCCCGCCTGCTGGTGGGAGTGTGCTCGCCCGAGGTGCCGGACGAGTTCTGGGGCGGGATCTACAACATCGGCGGGGGCGAGGACTGGCGGCTGACGAACTGGCAGCTGCAGACCGCGATGGGTGCCGCGATGGGGGTCTCCGACATCCGCCGCTGGTACGACCGGAACTGGTTCGCGCTGCAGAACTTCCATGGGCAGTGGTACACCGACAGCGACGACCTTCAGGAGCTCGTCCCGTTCCGGCAGGACTCCTTCACAGAATCGCTCGCCCGCGCGATCGCGGCGGCGCCCGCCTCGGTCAGATCGGCCGGAAAGGTCCCGCCTTGGATCGTGAAGAACCTCGTCCTGCGCCCGCTGACCCGCAAGCCGCGCGGAACGATGGCCGCGATTCGCGCACGCGACACCGATGAAGTCGCCGCGTACTACGGCTCCGGTCAGGCCTTCGAAGCCATCGGCGGCTGGGACACCTTCACGCCGCCCACGCCCTCACGCACCCCCACGTTCCTGGATCACGGCTACGACGAATCGAAGCCGCGCTCAGAATGGTCGACCCTTGACTACCTCGAAGCCGCCGCTTTCCGCGGGGGCGACCTGCTCAGCCAGCCGACGACAGGCGACGTCACGACGCCCCTCGTTTGGCGGTGCGCCCTCGGCCACGTATTCGCCGGTAGTGCCCGCCTCATCCTCACCGGCGGCCATTGGTGCCCCGACTGCACCCGCGACGCATCGACATACGAGCGTCAAGCACAGGACAACCTGTTCCTCCGCCAAGTCGTCTCACCTGAAATCAACGACCAGGCCCTACCCGCCGAGGCCCGCGACCCCATCGCCCAGAAAGTCACACCGCTTCCCGACTCCGCCCGATAAGGAACCAGACCGGGCGATGAATTAACAAGCTCCGGCTGCACGCCGAGCGTTCCGTGGAAGGACCGCTGACTGGGATCGCCCGCTGAGGGATCGGGCCGCTCGAGCTTGACGACCCGTGCGCGCCTCCACCGCCGGGCTTGTTGAGTCGATTGAGTGGGTGGGGCGTGGGAGGATTCATGCCGGGATGGTCGGCAGAAGTGAACGTCGGGAACGAGTGGCGCAGGCGGAAGATGAAGCGTGGCTGCGTGAGCTGAACGACGACCTGAAAAGGATCGGACGGTTACCACGAATCCTGCCCGCGATCTTCGCGCTGGTGTTCCTCCCGATCGTGTGGATCGGTTGGATGAACTCCCACTACTCGCCAGTCGCGTTCGCCTTCGCCGCGCTTCCGATTGCGCTGTTTCTGTATGCCCTTCCTGTTCGAGCGTGGGTGACCGCGGACGCGCTCGTGGTCCGGTCCTACCTCACTACCTACGTCTTCGTGTTCGCAGACGTGACGACCTTTATCGATCTCCCGTACGCCGGCATGTGGAATCGTTTCTCGGGCACGGACACATGGTTGAACTTCGGGATGTACATGTTTGACGTGGCTCTCGAGAATGGCAGGACAGTCTCGGTTCCCGCCAGTCTCACCACCCGACGCACCTGTGGCCGCCTCGTGACGGCATTGAACGCGCGACTCCCGCAGTAGGCCTCTGCTGCGAGCGGACCGTTGCTCATCCGTTCGTCGCACAATGTCCCGATGGAATGCGGTCAACGGTGCCCGCAGGTCTGACCCGGAGGCGGTCGGCGGCGGCAGACCCCATGCACGCGCCGAGCCTCCTTCGGGCACTGCCCGTATAGGGATCCCCTGTTCACGCATCGAACGGCCCACAGCCTCGGGGGAGGATCGGCGGCCTGTGGGCCGCCGATCCTCCGTCTTCATGGTGTGACGATGTTGAAGGACTTGTCGCCAGGGTCGAGGACGGCCTGGAGCTGACGCACTACTCCGATGTCGCCGACGATGTCGACTCCGGTGGAGGTGATGTCCCCACCGAAGAGAGCGAGCAGGCGCGGCTTGGTCAGGGTCAGGTGCAACTGTGCGTCGCCGGCCGGCTCTTTCTGGACGTACGTCAGCAGCCCGTTGTGGAGGGTGAGCCGGAAGGACTGACCGAGGTCGGTGAGGGTGATGTCGATCGTGAGGTGCAGATCCCAGGCTTTCGGTCCGTTGATGGTGATCGCGATGGCGTCGAAAAACTGCTCGGGGGTCAGCCGTGCGAGCACGCCGGGCGCGTTCGTCTCCGTCGGGGTTCCGAAGTTCCCCTCTCGCAGTTCCGTTGCACCGGCGAGGAAGAAGTTCCGCCAGGGGCCGTTCTCCGCCCCGTACCCGAGCTGCTCGAACGTGTCCGCCAGCAGTGCTTTGGCGGCAGTGTTGTCCGGCTCGGCGAAGACGGCGTGGTCGAGCAGGGTCGCCGCCCACCGGTAGTCGCCCTCGTCGAACGCAGCCTGCGCCTGCGTGATGACCTGGTCGATTCCGCCGAAGCCCTTCACGTAGCGCTTCGCGGCCTCGACGGGCGGGTGCGGCCACAGCCGGGCAGGGTTGCCGTCGAACCAACCCAAGTAGCGCTGGTAGATCGCCTTCACGTTGTGGCTCACCGAGCCGTAGTAGCCGCGCGAGCTCCAACCTTCCAGCGCCGGCGGGAACTCGATGGCCTCGGCGATCTCCGGTCCGGTGAGTCCCTTGTTCAGCAGCCGCAGCGTCTGATCGTGGATGTACCCGTAGAGGTCGCGCTGTGACTCCAGGAACGTGCGGATGTTCTCGGTGCCCCAGGTGGGCCAGTGGTGGGAGGCGAACAGCACATCGGTGCGGTCGGCGTACAGCTCGATCGCCTCGGTCAGGTACTGCGACCACATGTGCGGGTCACGCACCACCGCGCCGCGGAGAGTGAGGAGGTTGTGGAGGTTGTGGGTGGCGTTCTCGGCCATGCACAGCACCCGCAGCTGCGGGAAGTAGAAGTGCATCTCGGCGGGCGCCTCCGTGCCCGGCGCCATCTGGAACTCGATGTCCACTCCGTCGACCGTGTGCGTCTGACCGGTGGTCGTGATCGTGAGAGTCGGCTCGATGAGCGTCACCTCGCCCGTCGACAGCGTCATTCCGAGCCCGGCGCCGAGCTGCCCGTGCGGGCCCCTCGCGAGCGCCGCCCCGTACATGTAGCCGGCGCGACGGTTCATGGCGACGCCCGCATACACGTTTTCCGAGACCGCGTGCTCAAGGAACCCGTCGGGCGCGATGATCTCCACCGCCCCGGACGCGACCTCGTCCTCGGTGACGACGCCCAGGACCCCGCCGTAGTGGTCGGCGTGGCTGTGGGTGAAGATCACCGCCTTGACCGGACGGTCGCCTCGGAACTTGCGGTACAACGCCAGCGCGGCGGCACCGGTCTCCTTCGACAGCAGCGTGTCCACGACGATCACACCGTTGTCGGTCTCGACCAGGGTCATGTTCGACAGGTCCAGACCGCGCACCTGGTACACCCGGTCGGCAAGTTCGAACAGGCCGTGGGTGCGCATCAATGTCGACTGCCGCCACAGGCTCGGGTTCACACTCGACGGCGCCTCACCCTCGACGAAGTCGAACGACGACACATCCCACACCACCTCACCGGCCGCGTTGCGCACCTCCGGGGTGTCCAGCGTCCCGACGAAGCCCCGCGCATTCGCGTCGAAGTCCGCGGTGTCGTCGAAGGGCAACGTCGACGTCAACGCGGCATTGTTCTGCGCAATCGTCACCGAGGGATCCAGCTGGTGCATAGTCTTCCTCTCTCGCGGGCGGAAACGCCCACCCCCACCCTCCCGAACCCACGCCCCCGGTGCAAGCAAACGCGCCACGACAAAGGAATTGCGCGGAGATGGCAGGACCGAGGATGGCGAGGAAGCGGTGGTAGGGCGCGCACCGGCCACGGCCCCGCCCGGCCGCGCCCCCTTCGAACTCCCTCAGCCGCAAGCGCGCTATCGCTTCACATGCGCGACCAGCGTCCCCTTTCGCGCTGCCGCCCGCTGGAGGATCCCGGCCACGGATCCCTGCGATCTCAGAGCGATGCTGAGCGGATGGATGGAGTACAGATTGGATACGCCCGGGTCTCGACCACCGATCAAGACCTCACGTCCCGCGATGCATTGTTGCGGATGGGAGTTCGCGATGCGGACATCTACGTCGATCACGGTTTGACCGGCACGAATCGCGCCAGGCCTGGGCTTCGCGAGGCGCTCGCCGCGGTCCGCGAAGGTGACACGCTCGTAGTTACGAAGCTCGACCGGTTGGCTCGTTCTTTGCGCGACGCTCGCGAGATCGCCGACGAGTTGACCGCGAAAGGTGTTGCTTTGAGCCTCGGCGGCAGCAGATATGACCCGACCGATCCCGTAGGCCGGCTGTTGTTCAATGTGCTCGCGATGGTGGCGGAGTTCGAGCGCGATCTGATCAGCATGCGCACCAGGGAAGGGATGGCGGTCGCGCGTGCGAAGGGGAGATTGAAGGGCAAGCAACCCAAGCTGTCCACCACCCAGCGAAAACTGCTGTTCGAAGTTCAGGATCGCGGCGAGTACACACAGACTGAGATCGCCGAGTTGTTCAGCGTCTCCCGTGCGACGGTCTATCGGGAACTTCGGAAGCGCCGCACGGCATTGCTCGCCGCCTGTGAAGCGCACATCTTCTGAACCGATGCTTGCCTCCGCTCGTCCCACCCGGCCCACCCGCCGTGCCGGGTGGGCCGGCACGTCATGCACGCCCGTGTGTTCACACGGAGCGGTGAGCCCGTCTGCCAGGATCGGGTGAGGCACGCGGCCGAGCGGTCTCGCGACGGTCCCGATATCTGGATGGGAGATCTGATGGCTGATCGGTCGACGGGTTGGAAGGGTTTCTGGGATCGCGGTGGCTTCTGGCGGGCGCTGCTGCTGGCCGCGCTGTACCTCGGCGTCTACCTTCTGATCGGCTTCCTGCTCGGACTGGTGGCGCCTGAGGGCGGTGACCTGCGGGGCGACAAGGGCAGCGCGGCCGATGTCTTCTTCGCGACAGCCCTGCCCATCATCCTCACGAGCGTCCTTCTCATCGCGTTCGCGGCATCCGTCGGATGGCTGAAGGAGCTGTTCACCCGGCAGCCGCTGGGCGGCCGGGGCTGGATGTGGATCGCGCTGATCGTCGTGCTGGCCATCAACGTCGCCGCGCTGTTCAGCATCGACTACGCCGAGGCCGGCCTGGTCCTCGTCTTCACGTGGCTGCTCGCCGGGCTGTTCGTCGGATTCGTGGAAGAGCTCGTCACACGCGGCTTCGTGGTCAACATGATGCGCAAGGCGGGTCACGGTGAGATCGCTGTCGCGCTGGCCTCCGCGGGCATCTTCGCCGCACTGCACCTGGTCAACGCCTTCACCACGAGCCAGGGACTCGTCGTGACGCTCGAACAGGTCGTGTACACGTTCGCGTTCGGCATCTGCATGTACCTGATCCTGCGCGTCACCCGCACCCTGATCGCACCGATGCTCGTCCACGCCAGCACCGATCCGACCCTGTTCCTGCACGGCAGCTACCCCGCGAACAACGTCTTCGGTTTGCTGCCCGCGCTCAGCACCTACCTCGTCGTCGCGACCGGTCTCATCCTGCTGATCGTCCTGATCGTCAGCGAACGACGGCGCACCGCCCAGCACAATCTGGCGGACGTGTCGAGCTCCTGACGCATCTCGACTGCGAAGGCCACCATGACGACATCGCCACCGATGACCGGAACCCGACGGGTGCGTCCTCGCGTCTGGATCGGCCTCGTCGCCGTTCTCATCTACATCGGGTTCGCCGCGGGCCTGGGCAATGTGCTGGGCGGGTTGGCCGGGGACGACGCGACCGCGGAGTTCGCTCTGTCCCATCTCATCCCGCTTCCGGTCGCGATCGCCGCCGCCATGGCGTTCGTCCGTTGGGTCGGGTGGTGGCAGCCGGTGTGGCGCGAGACGCCGACCGTGCGGCTCACCCCGCGACGCTGGTGGCTGGTCAGCATTCCGGTGCTCGCCCTGCTCGTCCCGCTCGGTCAGGCGGCGACGATCCCCTGGCACGGTCGGGCGGTGTCGTTCATCCTGATCGCCGCCGTCGCGACACTGCTGGTCGGTCTCGGCGAGGAGCTCGTGTTCCGCGGCATCCTTCTCGTGACCGTCCGGGAACGGCACGGCGAGCTCGTCACCCTGCTCGTCACCGCGGTGGTGTTCGCCCTGGCCCACGTGTTCGCCAGCGTCTGGCACGATGTTCCGCCTGCGGTGATCGCGTTCCAGGTGGCCGTGCTGGCGATGACCGGCGTCGGCTACTACTGGGTGCGACGGGTCACCGGTCGGCTGTGGGTGGCGGTGCTGCTGCACGCGTTCACCGACTTCGTGCTCTACGTCGGCTCCGAGGCCGGCAACCCGGCGGAGGCGCTGGCCACCACCTCCGACGCCGGCAATCCCGTCAGCGTGACCGCCCAGATCCTGCTCGGCATCGCCATCACCGCCAGCATCGTCAGCGTCATCCGCGAAGACATCCGCGCCCGCCGCCACTCGAGGACCCCAGCGCCATAAGCGGCGCTCGGCACCTAAACGAAGGCGGCGATCCGGTGCCGAAAACCCTCCCACCGCCGGTCGAGCGAGAGACTCCGTCGATAACCGGCTTCGTTCGATGCTCGCACGAGGATCGACCGCGCACGCTCACGCCCCGTAATCGTGTGGTGAACGAACCCGGATAGAACCGAGGACCTAGGCGATCGGCGGCCGCACGCGGAACGTGAAGTAGGCGCGGTGATCGAAGTGGCCGAATCTACGGTACTTGGCATCGTGCGTTCGCAGGTAGATGCTTACCGACGCCGTCTCGGTGACATCTTCGTCGCTGACCACCCACGTCAAGCGGATCGGCTGACCGGAGTCTCCGACGACGGTGCATCTCACGCCATGCGTCGGGCCGTGGAGTGTCCACGACAGTTGGCGTCCCTGCGGATCGACTCCTGCGCAGACGAACGTCACAGTGTCCGCCGGATGCACGGTGACCTCGTGGGTGGACACGGATCCAGCAATCTCACCATCGACGACAGTCGACTCGATTCGTCGACCGAAGGAGTCTGTAATGGATTCGATCCGCGGATAGATATCACCCGCGTCGTCCTGCGCACTCATGTACAACGTCACCTGATTTCGAACTTGTCCTGCGATTCCCGACATCAGATCTTGCTCGAAGCTGAGCAAGGGGCGGCTGTGGCCAATCGTGTTCCTCAGCGTGTCGAATCGACGGAGCAGGGGCAGCACACGATTCATCTTTCCCAAGGCTGCGGCTAGCGGACCCCAGTGATCCTCCGCGATGCCTATCAGGTCGTAGAAGTTTGCATACGCGAGTCCAACATTCGGCACCTGTGCCACCCCGCGCGGAACGCGCACGTCAGCTTCAGTCTTGGCGCGATCTGCCCAGCGTGTTCTTTGCGTTGACGTAGACACGCGTGTCAACCAGTCGGGGCCAAACTCAAGCGCGTAGCGATGGGTCATCAACTCGCGCAGCGCTGTCTCACACGTCGACAGCGCGACGGAGGGCTCAAGTGTTGCCACCGGCACATGATGTCACGCCATAGTGTTGCACCCGCCGATCGCACACCGAAACCATCCGTCCTTCTTGGGTCGGCGAGCAATCTCCTCTGCGCGATGACGCGCCCCGCGCGGGCATTGCCCGCATAGGGATCCCAGTAGGGACTTGGCCGGCCTTAGCCGCCCGTGAATGCCACCGTCGCGATCTCCGACCCCGCTTCCGTGCAGGACTGCATGACAGCGGACCATTGCTGATCCGAGTCGTCCGATCCGATCTCGCCGCGGCCATACGCCGCGAGCGCGACCGGCGGAACGGCCGACTGGAGCGCGGACACAGAGTCGCTCACGGGCCCCTCGCCACGGGTGGGCACACGGCTGAGCACGATTGTCGCGAGCCGATACCAGCCGCCTTGCTCTTGCGTATCCATGCGCCCTTCGCTCACCGCGACGTCGGCATTGAATCGGATTGACATGACGTCACCGATCGCCGAACATGTCTCGGCATCCGTCACAGCATTGGATCCGGGGGTCGGCGCTGCGGCGGGGATCGCACTTCGTTCCGGGGTCGGAGTGGCAGCCCCGTCCGGCGCTGTGTCGCTGCCGGATGATGCACAGCCCGCCAGCGTCAGCGCCCCCGTCAACACAACGGATCCGATCAGAGTCCGCACACTTCTCAAGATGCGTTGCTCCTTGTCATTCGGCTTCCCCACGTTTTCCGGTGATGTGAGTCCGTCCGCCGAGCACCCTCGGCGCGAAGGTTGAGGTGGCCGATCTCCGCAGCTCTCGACTGAGAGTAGCAACCCGGCTCATCCGGATAGCCAAACCAAGGCGCGTGTGGATAAGTCAGCTGCGAGAGCAGCGAATGACACCCTGAAGCACGACTCTGCCCTGGTGAATGACCGCAATGCCCGTTTGCGGATCCCCGCGCACGTGTTGTCTGGGACAGCCGGCGGCCCCTTGAGTCAGGACTTCCGGGGGTGTACTTTGCGGTCACCTCGGTCGTCTGCCGATAGATCGGACAAAGGGGGTGGCGCCCGGTGTCGACCTTTCAGCGGCTCGGTGAGGGCGAATTCGCCTGCACCATCGGTGGGGAGCGCTGGTTCCTGTCGCGCAGGGGTGACGGCGGGTGGGTGATGAGTTCGGCAACCGATCCCGGCTCGGAGATCTCGCTCGACGCCGACGAGGCCAATGCCGCATTCTGGTTCGGTCAGCACGAACGCGGCGCTGGCCTCTTCCTTGGCGCGTCCCACTCACCCCTGCTGATCGATGACGATCCGAGCCTGGCGCCCCTGCAGTCGCTCAAGACCGAGAGCTGTGTGTATATCGACACGACGACAGTGCGGAACGCATCCCAGGCAGTGGGGTATCCGACCGCGCTCTCGCTGCTCGATCTATCGGTCGTCACGTTCGGGCTTGTGATGAGCGACACGATCTACGTCCAACGTGGTCGGCAGGGCTACGACGGCTTCCTCGAGCGATTCGCTGACGCGTTCCATGTGCTCGAGTTCGATCGGGACTTTATCGAGGGGCCGCTCTGGTACTTCACCGCCGAGTACATGAACGCGTTGACGAGTGAGAGTCTCGCCAAAGCCGGCCTCGAAAGCCGGTGGCAGAACTTCCTCGGCCTGGAATCGGAAATCAAGTTCTCGACCGACGCGATCGACGCGAGTCAGGACAGTCCCTATGCCTGGGATGGAGTCCCCGCGACGCACTTCTTCGACACGCATCTGAACGACGTCAACGATTTCGTCTCCGTACAGACCGTTCGCGCGCTCGTGAACGACAACCTGGCCGGAGCGATCGGCGTACCCTACATCTCGTCGAGCATCCGGACCCCGATCACCTCGTGGCTGATGGCCAACCGCATCGAGACCCAGCTGCTTGCCGACCAGTTGATCGACCAGGTAGCAGGCATCCGCGCCAAGAAGGCGAGCCGAGGGCCATACGCGACCGAACTCTCCATGCCGTTCCTGACCGCCGTGGCCGTGAAGCGATCCACCTCAGCGGACGACTACTGGAACCAGGTGGCGGAGCTTCGCGAGCAGTTCGAACCGGTGCGGCGAAAGTTCCGCGAGGATCGAGAGGACTGGCGCGGGCGCAAGGGCCCATACCTGCGGGACTACGTCACCAAGGCCCTCGGCGGCGCGCCGTCCTGGGTCGGGGCTGCTAGCAGCGCGCTCGAGACGACAGCGACCTTCGCCATGGATGCACTGTCCCCGATCGCCCCGCCGGGGGCCGCCGCAGGCAAGCTGGGTATCAAGCTCGGCTTCGCGGCACGCCCGCTGGAGCATTTGCACAATTGGTACGTGAAGCACTTCAAGCCTGACTTGTCGATCCTGATCGAGATGCACGACGAGGTCGACCAGCTTCGGAGCCTCGACTCCGACCTGGAACGAGTGTGGGGACAGCGTTGGGATCGTCGGCAACTCGACCAGCTGGAGCGGCTCGCGCATGCACGCGCCGACTCCTTCTCGAAGTTGCGGCTGCTCGCGTAATCCGGGGCGGGACAGACTATCGCCGCACGGAGCGTGGAGGAGTTGAGGGGAGAACCGCAGCGACTCGTGCCACGCGCCGCTATGGCGTCCACCACGGCCGCAGCGGAAGGTCGGCATCGTCGCTGTTGCCCCGGGCGTTGACGGCCAGAACGTGGTGCAGCTCGATCCCGCCCGATTCGAAGGCGAGTCGTGATCCGGCCATGTAAAGGCCCCACACCTTTGCGGCAGGCAGTCCGATCTCGGCGACTGCTTCGTCCCAGTGCTCGACGAGATTGGCGCACCAGTCGCGGAGCGTCAGTGCGTAGTGAGGGCGCAGGTTCTCCTCGTGCAGCACTTCGAGCCCGGCATCCTGTGCCTCGGTGATGATGCGACCGGAACCGGTCAACTCGCCGTCCGGAAACACGTAGCGGTCGATGAAACCCTGCGCGGCGGGCTCGGCCTTGTTGTCGCAGCGGGTGATGCAGTGGTTGAGCAGCAGGCCTCCCGGCCGCATACGCGAGCGCAGGAAGCGGAAGTACGACGCGTAGTTGCGCACCCCGATGTGCTCGAGCAGCCCGATCGACGAGACTGCGTCGAACCCCGTCTCGGCGATGTCGCGGTAGTCGCCGTAGCGCACCTCGGCACGCTCTGCGAGTCCCTCTTCGGCGATCGCGCGTTGCGCCCACGAGGTCTGCTCGCGCGACAGCGTCACGCCGACGGCGTGCACGCCCCGGCGTGCGGCGTAGCGCACCATGCCTCCCCACCCGCATCCGACATCCAGCAGCCGGTCGCCCGGCTTCAGCCGCAGTTTCTCGAACACGAGCCGGTACTTGTTCTCCTGCGCCTCGTCAAGCGAGGCGTCGAGGCGCGGATAGCACGCACAGGTGTAGGTCATCGACGATCCGAGCACCCATTCGTAGAAGGTGTTCGAGACGTCGTAGTGATGGTGGATGGCCTCGGCATCGCGGGTCTTGCTGTGCCGCAGGCCTCCCGCGACCCGCCGCCAGCGTGGGGGCACCTCCTGCGGGGGCGGTGCGATCGGGCGCAGATGTTCGAAGCCGATCGAGCGCACGATCTGGGCCATGAGCCGCGCCGGAGGCCGCGTGAACTCGAGGCTCTCGGCGAGCGCTTTGAGCAGCTCGTACGGGTCGCCCGGGTGCACCCCCTCGATGCCCAGATCGCCGGCGATGTACGCGCGAGCGAGCCCGAGATCTCCGAACCCGGTGACGAGGTAGGTCGTGCCGCGGGGCGTCTTCAGATCCAGTGCGAAGGGCGCGTCCTCGGGCCCGGCCGAACTGCCGTCGTACGCGGTGAAACGCAACGGGAGCCGACCCCCGGCGAAGATCTCGAGCACCTGCGCCAGGGTCAGCTTTCCGGACCCCGCTTCGGCGGTGTTCGCGGCGTCGTCGCGAGCCGCGGCATCCGTCCTGTCCTTGGGCGTGGTCATCGTCGTTGCACAGCCTTCTGGTAGAGCTCCAGCAGTCGCGCGTCGGGGTCGTACCGCGTCTTCACCGACCGATACTCGGCCCCGCCGTAGAGCCTGTCGAAATCGTCTCGCGTGTAGTAGGCATCGGAGTACAGCGACTTGTGCCCGTCCAGCTCGCTCACCTTGCGCTCGATGAGCCGGTTCGTCTCGCCCTCTGTCGCCCCGACCGGCACTGTCGACCAGAAGCCGACGTTGACGTACGTCTCGCGTGGATGCAGCGGGTACAGCGGCCAGGCGTCATCACCGCGCAATCGCAGCGGACAGAGCCACATCGGCGCGATCGGCACGTTCCCGAGGAACCATTCGACGAACTCCGCGCACCGCGCGATCGGCACCTCTATGTCCTGGATCACACGCTCACGTGCGGGGCGGCCGTGCAGCTTCTCCAGGCGATCGCCGATGTCGAATCGGCGTTCCGCCCTCATGAGCCTGCCGTACGTGGCGCTGCGCAAGTAGCGTCGCGGCCACAGGCGACGGACGAGAGGATGCTGCGCCCCGAACGCCGCCGAGCACCAGAACCAGTCGGTGTCCCATCGCCACAGGTAGTCGTGGATGGTGAGTCGGTCCGCCTTCGTGAGGTTGCCGTGCTGGATCGACCGGTAGTAGATCCGTCGGCCGGTGTAGTCGCCGACCGGGCCCGGCGCAGACGTCTGGGTGCCGACGCACAAGTAGCTTTCGTCGGCGCTGAACACGACGCCGTCGAGGTAGTCCACCGGCAGGTCGTCCAGCCGATGCGTCGTGACGATGCGCTCCATCGCTGCGATCAGATCTTCGATCGCATGAAAGCGCAGGTGCGTGAGCGCCACGAACGGTTCGACGGTTTCGAGCTCGATCCGCAGGCGCACCGCGTACCCGAGAGTGCCGTATGAATTGGGGAAAGCACGATACAGGTCGGCGTGCTCGCCGGGCGATGCGGTGACCACCTCCCCTGTGCCCGTGAGGATGTCCATTTCGAGCACCGATTCGTGCGGCAGCCCGTTGCGGAACGACGTCGACTCGATGCCGAGGCCGGTCACCGCACCACCGAGCGTGATCGTCTTCAGTTGCGGCACCACAAGGGGTGCCAGCCCGTCACGCAGCGTCGCGGCCACGAGATCCTCGTAGGTGCACATGCCCGCCACGTCTGCCGTCCGCCCCGCGGGATCGACGTGGATGACGCCGGTCAGCCCTGACGTGTCGAGGCCTCGGGCATCCGTTCTCGAACGTGTGCGGAACAGGTTCGAGGTGCGCTTGGCGAGCCGGACCTGGGCACCCGTCGGCAGCGCCCGATAGCTCTCGAGCAACCGCCGTACGCCGACGGCGTGAGCAGTGCGGGCGTCAGTCGCAGGAGCGGACACGAATCCACGCTAGTCCGCGGCGGGGTTCGAGTGAAGGACGTCGCTCCCGGCAAGAATCACACGACGGTCAGGATGGCGCCGACCGCGGCGGTCACTGCGCTCACGACAATCAACCAACGACGGTGCGGGTCAGCCATCGTGCACGTCCCTCGCATCCGCTCGCTTCGCGCCGATGCGCACGCCGATGAGGAACGCGAGCGCAACAAGTCCGATCCCGAGCAGAGCCCATCCGATGATGGTGACGCGGGAGACGAACACCCCGTCACCAGCTGGTGCGAATGTGGCGTTCGCGAGCGGTTGATACGCGAACCAACCGAACGTCACGGGCGTCAAGAGCCCGGCGACGATCACAACGGCCCCGGCGATGACGACGACGCCCGTGACGATGGTCCACACGGTTGATGCTCGAGACCTGGTCACGTGCTGACCCTATCTACCTGACCCGGCGGTCGGTACGGCGCGATCCCTCAGCGAGCAGGGCGGGGAGAGCGCACATCAGCTGTCGTTGATCTCCATGGTCATGTAGGCCTCACCGCCCCATCCGAAGGTCACCCGCTGATCGGGTGTCATGCCCGGGGGTCGCTGATCTTCGGCGAGCTTGTCAAAGGCGAGCGACACTCCAACCGCCTGCTCCGCGGTGGCATCGTGGGGAATGCACTGCGCTTCGGTCGCAGCGCCATCGGTCAGCAGCAGGCAGTCCTCCGGCCCGTGCTGGCTCGATACTCTGGCGACCCATATCGCCCATCCGTAGTAGACGCCGAGTGGCTGCGCCCACATCGTCACGCCGTCGGCGGGGAACATCGGCCCATCGGGCCGCGAGGAGACGTCGATGAACTCGCCGCGCACCCTGTCGACGAGCAGAGGGATGGTCACGCGACCGTTCGCGGTGAGGTCGGTCGCAGCGGGCCCTGCGGGAGGAGGCGCGGTGGCCGCGCCAGCACGGATCGGTTCCGGCACCGTCTGCAGCCCGTGGACCGCGCTGAGGGCGGCCGCGAACAGCGTGACCGAGGCGACGAGGCCGACGATCAGAAGGCGGCGGCGCGAGGGGCGGCCGGTGGCCGGTGCGTCGGCCGTCGGGCCCGCATCGGATGCCGGTCCGCTGCGTGTGAACGGATCCGGGGTGGGGGCCTCGGGCTCCGGGACGCCTGACGTCCACGACGGCGCAGGTGCGGCCGCAGACCGGGCTGCGAGGGCGAGCCCTTCGAGCTCGGACAGACGCTCCAACGCGACGCTGTCGCCGGCGATGTCGGCGTCCCGGTCGTACGCGCGGCGACGCAGTGCGGCCAGTTCGGCACGGGCAGCGGCATCCATCGTCAGCCGATCCTGCCCGCGCCGGGTGTGCGCGTCATCGAGCTCGCCACGCTTTCACGCTACGCCCAGCGGGGGCGGCGGGGGCGGCGGGGGCGGCG
>Ga0160460_100527_pt1 | contig 21588 bp, 18 predicted proteins | sample HID1973M_E6MG_FD_108238 | JGI IMG/M metagenome (GOLD analysis project Ga0160460, IMG submission 108238) | Enriched mosquito-associated microbial communities from UW Madison campus, WI, USA - HID1973M_E6 MG | ecosystem: Host-associated > Arthropoda: Insects > Digestive system > Unclassified ... | reverse complement strand
GACAAAGGCCAGGGCGAGCAAGAGGCTCACAAGCACCCAAGCATCCAGTCCGCTGAATAAATCGATCATGAAGGTTTTCTGACCCGGTCATAAGGGGGCGCGATTATGCCAGAAAAGACTGCCGATCAATGCACTAGCTGCTCATCGGTAACATCCTTCAACGATTTTTTTTGCAACAAACCCCCAAAACCAAGGGCCATGCCCGGGTTTTCAAGTTTCTGATTTTATTCAAAAAACTGATTTTTTCCCGGCAAGAGCGGGAGGATGAAAGCTTGTATGAAAATTCTGAGAAGAAGATCAGAAACAGGATTTTCACTCCTCCGGGAAAGGAGGCGACCGCCGCCCGCTCGTCGCGGGCGCGAAAAGGCAACATCCTTGCATCCCGCTTTTAGCGAGTACAGAGGCAGGACTTTTGAAAGAATCCGGCCAAAGAAGTCACGGCTCTTCGGCTTTGAGTTCCTTTTCCATCTTCTGCAGTTCTTGAACAAATGCCTGATCCTGAACGGTGGCACGCTTGCGCCAGGGTTTGCGTTCCGGTTCGGGCTGAGCGGCGTAAGTGGTGACTTCTCCGCCGTAAACTTCCTTGTAACGTTGTTCCTGGCGCTCAAGTTCCGCGCGCAGTTCGTCTTTCGTCACAGTGCTACCTGATTGAGTTGAATTGTTCTGGTGAAACGCGCTGCATACAATGCAAGGACCGCACCCATCGCAAGGGCAACACCCTTGAAGGGCATTGTCTGGACGACAGAACGGACAATACATCCATGTCGCAGGCGGCTACGGCACCAGAGATAAATAGCTGACGCAGCATCAGATCCTGTTTCAGCGAGCGCACTGACAATACTTGAAGAGTGGGTGTCAGGTGCTGGCTGTGGGCAGCAGCGATGGAGCATCCTGCTGCCGGAAAGGGGCGTTCGGAAGGTAAAAACCAAACCGCTCCTGAATTCCATTATAGCGACCGATTTGTAGAACACTATCTCCGACCAGTTAAAAGTTGATCATGATGTGTGATCACTTGCTCGAAACTGTCGAATAACTAGCGACGCAGGTGTTCGTAGTTGGTCACGCTGCCTTTCTGACGCCATTAACTCGAACAAGTTTCACAAACTTGATCATGCGTCATTATTCGGCAGTGTCTTTGTAACAGTGTGTGATGGGGGGCGGCCCGTTGAGTGGCGTATTGCGGGGACCGGACCTTCGTTCGATAATCGCCCAAGGTTATCGAGCCGGGCTTGAATGTAAGCCAGCTCGCCTCGTAACAGGCGTCGATCAGGTGTGGAAAGGAACAGGGTATGAACGATCAAATGCGTAACTCCTTTACGTCGGTAGCCCCGCCGATTGTTGCTTCCCCCGCCAAGCGGATCCAGGCAATGACCGGCGACCCCGACTTCATGACGTCCCTGGCCCGTGGCCTGGCGGTTGTGCAGGCATTCCAGGAGCGCAAGCGCCACCTGACCATTGCCCAGATCAGCCACCGTACGGAAATTCCCCGTGCCGCGGTGCGGCGATGCCTGCACACCCTGATCAAACTCGGTTACGCCACCACCGACGGTCGTACTTACTCCTTGTTGCCCAAAGTGCTCACCCTCGGCCATGCCTACGTGTCGTCGACGCCATTGGCTGTATCCGCCCAGCCCTACCTCGACCGCATGAGCGAGCAACTGCACGAGGCGTGCAACATGGCCACCCTGGAGGGCGACGACATTCTCTACATCGCCCGCTCGGCGACCACCCAGCGCCTGATCTCGGTGGACCTGTCGGTCGGTGGTCGCCTGCCTGCCTATTGCACGTCGATGGGGCGCATTCTGCTGGCCGCGCTGGATGACAGCTCGTTGGCGGAATACCTTGAGCATGCCGAACTGCAGGCCAAGACCAGTCGCACCCTGCATACCCCCGAGGCGTTGCTCGAATGCCTGCAGGAAGTACGACAGCAAGGCTGGTGCATCGTCGATCAGGAGCTCGAACAGGGCCTGCGCTCGATTGCCGTCCCGGTGTACGACGCCTCCGGCCAGGTGGTTGCCGCGCTCAATGTCAGTACCCATGCGGGTCGGGTCAGTCGAAATGAATTGCAGCAACGTTTCCTGCCTGGCCTGTTGAGTGCCAGCCGCGAACTCAGCGCCCAGTTGTTTGCCTGAGCCGTTCAATAAAACCCGGCAGTCCGGTAACCGATAGCTAGACAATAAATCGGTCGATTATCGAACACTTAGTCGATTATCGGATTGTTTGGGGTGCGTTCACAGGCTTAATCTTCAGGCATTCCGGCGCTGCGCATCGCGCCTTTTTTTTCGGCCAAACTTCCGGAGCAGCCTGATGCATGACGTTTATATCTGTGACGCGATTCGCACCCCCATCGGCCGTTTCGGCGGCGGCCTGTCGACGGTTCGCGCTGACGACCTGGCGGCTGTTCCGATCAAGGCCTTGATGGAGCGCAATCCGTCGGTGGACTGGACTGCCGTGGACGAGGTGTTCCTCGGCTGCGCCAACCAGGCCGGTGAAGACAACCGCAACGTCGCGCGCATGGCCTTGCTGCTGGCGGGCCTGCCGGACAGCATTCCCGGCGTCACCCTCAACCGACTCTGCGCTTCGGGCATGGATGCGATTGGCACGGCGTTCCGCGCCATCGCCAGTGGCGAGATGGAGCTGGCGATTGCCGGTGGCGTCGAGTCGATGTCCCGCGCGCCGTTCGTGATGGGCAAGGCTGACGCTGCCTTCTCGCGCAACATGAAGCTGGAAGACACCACCATCGGCTGGCGCTTCATCAACCCGCTGATGAAAGCCCAGTACGGCGTCGATGCAATGCCGCAGACCGCCGACAACGTGGCGGACGATTACAAGGTGTCACGCGCCGACCAGGATGCCTTCGCCTTGCGTAGCCAGCAACGCACGGCCGCCGCCCAGGCTGCAGGATTCTTCGCTGAAGAGATCGTCGAAGTGCGGATCGCCCATAAAAAGGGTGAAACCGTAATCAGCCAGGACGAACATCCTCGCGCCGACACCACACTTGAGGCCCTGACCAGACTGAAGCCGGTCAACGGTCCGGACAAAACCGTCACGGCCGGCAATGCCTCGGGCGTGAACGACGGTGCTGCCGCATTGATCCTGGCCTCGGCGCAAGCGGTGAAGAAACACGGCCTGACCGCCCGCGCCAAGGTGCTCGGCATGGCCAGCGCCGGCGTCTCACCGCGGGTCATGGGCATCGGACCGGTCCCGGCGGTGCGCAAACTGACCGAGCGTCTTGGTGTAGCCGTCAGCGACTTCGACGTGATCGAGCTCAACGAAGCCTTCGCCAGCCAGGGTCTGGCGGTACTGCGTGAGCTGGGCATCGCCGATGACGCCGCGCAGGTCAATCCGAACGGTGGCGCAATTGCCTTGGGCCATCCGTTGGGCATGAGCGGTGCGCGCCTGGTGTTGACGGCCCTGCATCAGTTGGAAAAAACCGGTGGCAAAAAAGGCCTGGCGACCATGTGTGTGGGTGTTGGCCAGGGGCTGGCGCTGGCGATCGAGCGGGTCTGATACTGCCACTGTAGGAGCGAGCATGCTCGCGATGGTCGTCAACGATAGCGCTGGCGGCCTGACACCCAGCGGCGCTCTCAGGTGCATCGCGAGCATGCTCGCTCCTACAGGTGCATCGCGAGCATGCTCGCTCCTACAGGTGCAGGTGAAAAAGCATCTCTGATTTAACTGTTGAACGGGATCGTTGCAAAGTGTGTCTAGACTCTCAATGTCCCCATCAGGTACCAAAACAATGACAACTCCCACCTCGGCTCCAGCCCTTTATACAGGCGAAGAACGCAGCAAGCGGATCTTTGCCATTGTCGGCGCATCGTCCGGCAACCTGGTCGAATGGTTCGATTTCTACGTCTACGCCTTTTGCGCGATCTATTTCGCTCCGGCGTTTTTCCCGTCCGACAACCCGACCGTGCAGTTGGTGAACACGGCGGGCGTGTTTGCCGCCGGCTTCCTGATGCGCCCCATTGGCGGCTGGATCTTCGGTCGCGTGGCGGACAAGCACGGGCGCAAGAACTCGATGCTGATATCGATTCTGATGATGTGTTTCGGCTCCTTGCTCATTGCCTGCCTGCCGACCTACAAGGATATTGGGGTGTGGGCGCCGATCCTTCTGTTGTTCGCTCGTTTGTTGCAAGGCCTGTCGGTGGGTGGCGAATATGGCACCACCGCGACTTATATGAGCGAAGTTGCGCTCAAGGGCCAGCGCGGATTCTTTGCCTCTTTCCAGTACGTGACCCTGATTGGCGGGCAACTGTTGGCCGTGTCCCTGGTGGTGATCCTGCAACAATTCCTTTCCGAGGATGAACTGCGTGCCTACGGCTGGCGGATTCCGTTCGTGGTCGGTGCCGTGGCGGCGTTGATCTCGCTGTTCCTGCGTCGTTCCCTGAAAGAAACCACCAGCAAGGAAATGCGTGAGAACAAGGACGCCGGTAGCATCAGCGCGTTGTTTCGCGATCACAAGGCCGCATTTATCACGGTGCTTGGCTACACCGCCGGTGGCTCGCTGATTTTCTATACCTTCACCACTTATATGCAGAAGTACCTGGTGAACACCGCCGGCATGCAGGCCAAGACCGCCAGCTACATCATGACCGGCGCACTGTTCCTGTACATGTGCATGCAGCCGTTCTTCGGCATGCTCGCGGACAAGATCGGTCGCCGTAATTCGATGCTCTGGTTCGGTGCCCTGGGTACCTTGTGCACCGTGCCGATCCTGTTGAGCCTGAAAAGTGTCAGCAGTCCCTTCATGGCCTTTGTGCTGATTACCCTGGCGCTGGCCATCGTGAGTTTCTACACCTCGATCAGCGGGCTGGTGAAGGCGGAAATGTTCCCGCCGGAAGTGCGCGCCCTGGGTGTCGGCCTGGCCTATGCGGTGGCGAACGCGATCTTCGGCGGCTCGGCGGAGTACGTCGCCCTGAGCCTGAAGGCCGTGGGCATGGAAAACAGCTTTTACTGGTACGTCACGGTGATGATGGCGGTGGCGTTCCTGTTCAGCCTGCGCTTGCCGAAACAGGCGGCCTATCTGCACCACGACCTCTGAATGCCCGGGCGCGGGGCTTGGCTGGCCCGCGCTTGCAGGACTGTCGTTCGCTGAACCCGATCACTGGCTGGATCCGCTCAATCGAGGGGTGGCCGAATAGTTTGCATTGATTGCCTGAAGGAGACTGCTGTGGCTTTTGTACAACTCGCCGAGGGCGAATTGCATTACCAACTCGATGGACCTGCGGATGCTCCGGTATTGGTGCTGTCCAATTCCCTGGGCACCGACCTCAACATGTGGGAGCCGCAGATCGCCGCGTTCAGCGAGCATTTTCGCGTGCTGCGCTTCGACACCCGTGGTCACGGTCAATCCCTGGTGACGCCAGGTCCTTACAGCATCGAGCAATTGGGTCACGATGTACTCGCTCTGCTGGATGCCTTGCACATCGAACGCGTGCATTTCTGCGGCCTGTCCATGGGTGGGCTGATCGGTCAGTGGCTGGGGATCAACGCTGGCGAGCGCCTGAACAAGCTGGTCGTGTGCAACACTGCGGCCAAAATCGGCGATCCGTCGATCTGGGACCCACGCATTGAAACCGTGCTGCGTGACGGCCAGGCCGCCATGGTCGCATTGCGCGATGCATCGATCGCGCGCTGGTTCACCCCGGACTTCTCCGCCGCCAACCCGGCAGCGGCCAAGCGCATTACCGACATGCTCGCAGCCACTTCCCCCGAAGGTTATGCCGCCAATTGCGCCGCGGTTCGCGATGCCGATTTCCGTGAGCAGTTGTCATCGATCAAGGTGCCGCTGCTGGTGATCGCCGGCACGGAAGATGCGGTGACACCGCCGTCCGGTGGGCATTTCATTCAGGAGCATGTGGCGGGGGCGGAGTATGTCGAGTTTTATGCGGCGCACTTGTCGAATGTCCAGGCCGGAGATGCGTTCAGTGAGCGGGTGTTGGCGTTTCTGCTTTCGTAGACGAAAAACACTTGTAGGCGCGAGCTTGCTCGCGAAGCATTCCGTCAGCCGACAACTCTGTCACTGACAAATCGCATCGCCGGCAAGCCGGTCTCGCTCCTGCAGGGAGACACAAAAAAGCCCACCAATCGGTGGGCTTTCTATTTTCAAAGCGCTATCAGAAGTACTTCATCTTCGGCGCTTCTTCTTTCACCGGCTCGTTCTGAGCCGTCTGTTCGTTCCAGCCACCCCCCAGGGCCTTGTACAGGTTGACCTGGCTGACCAGCTGCGCCAGTCGGTCGGTGATCAGTACCTGTTGGGCACTGAACAGTTGACGCTGGGCATCGAGGAAGGTCAGGTTGCTGTCGACACCGATGCGGTAACGGCGCTCGGCCAGGCGGTAGTAGTCCTGGTTGGCACTGACGAAGTCTTTCTGTGCCTGCAATTGCTGCACATAGGTCTGGCGGGCAGCCAGGCCGTCGGCGACTTCCTGGAAGGCTGTCTGAATGGACTTCTCGTAGTTCGCCACGCCGATGTCTTTCTGGATTTTCGAGTAATCCAGGCTGGCGCTCAGGGCGCCGGCGTTGAAGATCGGCAGGTTGATCTGCGGCGAGAACAGCCAGGTGCCCGAACCGCCGTTGAACAGGCCGGACAGGTCCGGGCTCAGGGTGCCGGCATTGGCGGTCAGGCTGATGCTCGGGAAGAACGCAGCCCGCGCCGCACCAATGTTGGCATTGGCGGCCTTGAGGTTGTGCTCGGCCTGAAGGATGTCCGGACGACGCTGCAGCAGGTCCGATGGCAATCCGGCCGGCACATCGCTGAGCAGGTCGTCATCCAGCGGTTTGGCCGCTTGCAGGTTGGCTGGAACACCGGTGCCGAGCAGCAGGACCAGGCTGTTCTCATCCTGGGCGACCAGACGGGTGTATTTGGCCAGTTGCGCCCGGGCGTTTTCCACCGAGGTGCGCGATTGTGCCAGGTCCAGCGCCGAGGCGACCCCCACTTCGTTGCTGCGCGCGGTGAGCTTGTAGCTCTCATCGAAGGCGGCGAGGGTGTCCTTGGTCAGTTGCAGCAGTTCCTTGTCGGCCTGCCAGGTCAGGTAGGCATTGGCCACGTTGGCCACCAGGCTGATCTGTGTGCTGCGCCGACCTTCTTCAGTGGCGAAGTACTGCTGCAGCGCCTGTTCGTTCAGGCTGCGAATCCGACCGAACAGGTCGAGTTCGTAGGCGCTGACGCCGACCGTGGCCGAGTAGGAACTGCTGATCTCTGATTCGCCGGTTTGTGACATATTGGCGGGAAGCCGCTGACGCGTCCCGGTGCCGTTGGCCGACACGGCCGGGAACAAATCGGCACGGGAAATGCGGTACTGCGCAGCAAAGGCGTCGATGTTCAGCGCTGCGACACGCAGGTCGCGGTTGTTTTCCAGGGATACCTGGATCAGCTGCTGCAGCGCCGGATCATGGAAAAACTGCTTCCAGCCTTGTTCCGCGGCAGCCTGGGCGGGCGCCTGGGCCGGCGAATACGCCGGGCCCTGCGGGTACTGGCCCGCCACCGGCGCTGCCGGCTGCTGATAATCAGGTATCAGCGAGCAGCCACCTAGCACGAAGGCGGCGACTGCCAGGGAGAGTAGCGACTTGCTCATTGGCCAGCCTCTTTAGGAGTTTCAGTGGTGTCATCCGGGTCGGCGATCTTGCGCTGGCCTATGGAAGACACGGTGACGAAGAACAGCGGGACCCAGAAGATCGCCAGCACGGTGGCGGTGATCATACCGCCAATCACGCCGGTACCGATGGCATGCTGGCTACCGGAACCTGCGCCCGTGGAAATGGCCAGGGGTACCACACCGAGCACGAACGCGAGCGAGGTCATGATGATCGGTCGCAGACGCATGCGGCAGGCTTCGATAGCCGCCTCGCGCAGGCTGCGCCCTTGTTCGTGTAGTTCCTTGGCAAATTCGACAATCAGAATGGCGTTTTTCGCCGCCAGACCGATAGTCGTCAACAGACCCACCTGGAAGTACACGTCGTTGGACAGGCCGCGCAGGCTGGTCGCCATCAATGCACCGATGATCCCCAGCGGTACCACCAGCATCACCGCGATCGGAATCGACCAGCTTTCATACAGCGCTGCCAGGCACAGGAACACCATCAGCAGCGACAGGGCGTACAGCGCCGGCGCTTGCGAACCCGACAGACGCTCCTCATACGACAGACCGGTCCAGGAGATACCGACACCCGCCGGCAGTTTCTGGGCAATGGCTTCGACTTCGGCCATGGCTTCACCGGTGGAATAACCCGGAGCCGGGGCGCCGAGGATTTCCATCGCTTCCACACCGTTGTAACGGGCCAGTTTCGGCGAACCGTAGATCCACTCGCCCTTGGCGAACGCCGAGAACGGCACCATGGTGCCGGCGCTGTTGCGCACGTACCACTTCTTCAGGTCTTCAGGGCTCATGCGCGAACCAGGCTGGCCTTGCACGTACACCTTCTTCACCCGACCACGGTCGATGAAGTCGTTGACGTAGCTACTGCCCAGGGCAATCGACAGGGTGTTGTTGATGTCGGCGATGGTAATGCCCAGGGCACTGGCCTTCTCGTCATCGATTTCCAGCTGGTATTGCGGTTCATCGTTCAGGCCGTTCGGACGCACCTGGGTCAGAATCTTGCTTTGCGCCGCCATGCCGAGGAACTGGTTGCGCGCTTCCATCAGCTTTTCGTGACCGATACCGGCGCGGTCCTGCAGGAACACGTCGAAACCGGTGGCGTTACCCAGTTCCAGTACCGCCGGTGGCGCGAAGGCGAACACCATGGCGTCACGGAAGGTGAAGAAGTGCTGCTGGGCACGGGCGGCCACCTTGAACACGTTGTTGTCGGCGTTACGCTCGTCCCAAGGGCGAAGCATGATGAACGCCATACCGGAGCTCTGGCCACGGCCGGCGAAGTTGAAGCCGGTCACGGTAAACACCGAGTTCACCGCATCGCCTTCACCGCCATCCTTGCCCGGACGCAGGAGGAATTCACGCATTTCGTCGACGACCACCTGGGTACGCTGGGCGGTGGAGCCGGCTGGCGTCTGCACCTGGGCGAAGAGTACGCCCTGGTCTTCTTCCGGCAGGAACGCGGTTGGAATGCGGGTGAACAGCCAGATCATGCCGACGACTATGATCAGGTAGGCCAGCAGGTACGGCGCCTTGTGCGTAAGCATGCTGCCCACGCCGCGCTCGTAGCTTCTGACACCTCGGTCGAAGTTACGGTTGAACCAGCCGAAGAAACCGCGTTTCGGAGTGCCGTGCTCGCCTTTCGGAATCGCCTTGAGCATGGTGGCGCAGAGTGCCGGGGTGAAGATCAGGGCAACCAGTACCGACAGGGCCATGGCCGACACGATGGTGATCGAGAACTGCTTGTAAATCACGCCGGTGGAGCCGCTGAAGAATGCCATCGGCAACAGTACCGCCGACAGAACCAGGGCAATACCGACCAGGGCGCCCTGGATCTGGCCCATGGACTTCTTGGTGGCTTCCTTGGGCGACAGGCCTTCTTCGCTCATCACCCGTTCGACGTTTTCCACCACGACGATGGCGTCGTCCACCAGCAAGCCGATGGCCAGCACCATGCCGAACATGGTCAAGGTGTTGATGCTGAAACCGGCGGCCGCGAGGATGCCGAAGGTACCGAGCAATACCACCGGCACGGTCATCGTGGTGATGATGGTGGCGCGGAAATTCTGCAGGAACAGGAACATCACCAGGAACACCAGGGCGACAGCTTCAATCAACGTGTGAACCACACCCTTGATCGACTCGGTCACCACCGGGGTAGTGTCGTACGGGAACACCACTTCCATCCCTTGCGGGAAGAACGGCTTGAGGCTGTCGATGGTCTGGCGCAGCGCCTTGGCGGTATCCAGGGCGTTGGCGCCGGTGGCCAGTTTGACTGCCAGGCCGGAAGCCGGAGCGCCGTTGAACTGGGCGTTGATGCTGTAGTTCTCACCGCCCAGGCCGACTTCGGCGACATCTTTCAGGCGAACCTGGGAACCGTCCTTGTTGACCTTGAGCAGGATCTTGTCGAACTGCTCGGCAGTTTGCAGGCGGGTCTTGCCGATGATCGTGGCGTTCAACTGGGTGCCGGGCAGGGCGGGCAGGCCGCCGAGCTGACCGGAAGACACCTGGACGTTCTGTGCGGCAATGGCGGTCTTGACGTCGATCGGGGTCAGGTTGAAGTTGTTCAACTTGGCCGGGTCGAGCCAGATGCGCATGGCGTACTGCGAACCGAACACCTGGAAGTCACCGACACCGGCGGTCCGCGAGATCGGGTCCTGCATGTTCGACACGATGTAGTTGGACAGGTCGTCCTTGGTCATGCTGCCGTCACGGGATACGACGCCGATCACCAGCAGGAAGTTCTTCACTGCCTTGGTCACCCGGATACCCTGTTGCTGCACTTCTTGAGGCAGCAGCGGGGTGGCCAGGTTCAGCTTGTTCTGCACCTGGACCTGGGCGGTATCGGAGTTGGTGCCTTGCTCGAAGGTCGCGGTGATGGTCATGGTGCCGTCGGAGTTACTTTCCGAGGACACATAACGCAGATGGTCGATACCGTTGAGTTGCTGTTCGATCACCTGAACCACGGTGTCCTGGACCGTTTGTGCCGAAGCACCCGGGTAGGTCACGGAAATGGCGATCGCCGGAGGAGCGATGCTCGGGTATTGGTTGATCGGCAACTTCAGGATCGACAGTGCCCCGACCAGCATGATCACCAGGGCAATTACCCAGGCGAAAATCGGACGGTCGATAAAAAATTTCGACATGGTTTACTCCCCTTTGCCGCCGGACGCTTTATCAGCTGCCTGAGCGGGGGCCGGGTTCTTGGCGGCAACGTTGGTCGCCTCGGTGGGCTTGACTTCGATGCCTGGGTGAACGAATTGCAGGCCTTCGGTGATCAGGCGATCGCCGGCCTTGAGGCCGTCTTCGATCAGCCACTGGTTGCCGACTGTGCGATTGGCCTTGAGCTGACGCAGTTCGACCTTGTTATCAGGACCTACGACCAATGCGGTCGGCGTGCCTTTGATATCGCGGGTCACGCCTTGCTGCGGAGCAAGGATCGCGGCGCTGTTCACACCGGCCTGCAACTGGGCGTGGACGAACATGCCGGGCAGCAGGGTGTGCTCCGGGTTCGGGAAGACCGCGCGCAGGGTGACGGAACCGGTGGTCTGGTCAACCGAGATTTCGGAAAACTCCAGCTTGCCATCCAGCTTGTACTGGCTGCCGTCTTCCAGGGTCAGCTTGACCGTTGCAGCGTTGTCGCCGGCCTTCTGCAGACGCCCGCTTTCCAGTTCGCGGCGCAGTTGCAGCAATTCAACCGACGATTGCGTCACATCGACGTAGATCGGGTCGATCTGCTGGATCACGGCCATGGCATCGACCTGGCCATTGCTGACCAGTGCGCCTTCAGTGACCGAGGAGCGGCCGATACGGCCGGTCAGCGGGGCGTAGACCTTGGTGTAGCGCACATTGATCTGGGCGCTTTGCAGCGCGGCTTCCGACTGCAAGCGGTTGGCCACGGCGGTGTCGTATTCCTGGCGGCTGACCGCCTGTTCCTTGACCAGTTGCTGGTAGCGATCGGAAATCGATTTGGTCGAGCGCAGGTCGGCCTCGGCGCTTTTCAGCGTGGCGTCATACACCGCCGGATCGATTTGATACAGCTGTTGCCCGGCCTTGACGTCACTGCCTTCCTTGAACAGGCGCTTGAGGATGATGCCGTTGACCTGAGGGCGAACTTCGGCAATGCGGAATGCGCTGGTGCGGCCTGGCAGCTCGGACGTCAGGGTGAAGGATTGCGGTTGCAGAGTCACGACGCCGACCTGAGGGGGTGGGGCGGCCGGTGCTGCCTCTTCCTTTTTGCATCCGCTGAGAAGCGATGCCAGGGCGACGGCGGCGACCAGAGCGGTAACAGCTGGCTTGAATTGCATGAAAATCCTCGGGTCAGGCGCGCTGAGTGCGCACCAGAAAGGTGGAAGGTTTGAAAATGTGTGCGGAGTGGATAAGTAGCATGCTAATGAATATACTTACGTACATGGTTGTTTGTAAATACCTTGAATGCGTATCCACATCGTTACAACCGCCCATTCAAGGGTTGGAATTGTAGGCCGGGGACGATCCCGAAGAACGTTCGCCCCACATTTATTCAGTCGATGTTCAGACATCGTTGAAGCACCTTACCGAGGTTGTACTGCCATGGTCCGTCGCACCAAAGAGGAAGCTCAGGAAACCCGCGCGCATATACTCGTGGCGGCCGAAAAGGCCTTTTTCGAGCGGGGCGTGGCGCGTACGACCCTGGCTGACATCGCGACCCTGGCCGGCGTGACTCGCGGGGCCATCTATTGGCATTTCAGCAACAAGGCGGATCTGGTGCAGGCCATGCTCGACACCCTGCATGAGCCGCTGGAAGAAATGGCCAGGGCCAGCGAAAACGCCGACGAACCCGACCCCTTGGGTTGCATGCGCAAACTGTTGATTCATTTGTTTCATCAGATTGCACTGGACCCGAAAACCCGGCGCATCAACGAAATTCTGTTTCATAAGTGCGAATTCACCGATGAAATGTGCGACCTGCGCCAACAGCGGGTAGAGGCCAGCCTCGACTGCAATGTGCGGATCGGCGTGGCCCTGAAAAATGCCGTGAATCGTGGACAGTTACCGGAAAACCTCGACACGGTCCGCGCGGCCATCAGCCTGCATGCCTATATAGACGGCATGCTGTACCAGTGGCTGCTGACGCCCGAGAGCTTCGAACTGCACATTGAGGCTGAACGCTGGGTCGATACAGGGCTGGATATGCTGCGCCTGAGCCCCAGTCTGCGCAAATGAAACAAAATGCAGAATTTCAACCGGGTATGTCAGGCGAGGCGTGTCCTTACCCGCCGCAGTGGGTGCTTTTATATACGCACCCCGGGCAGGATGACAGGTAGTGAGCTACGTATTTTGTAGGGAATTTGTTTCGCGGATGTGACTGAGCCGATCAGTCCACATGATAGTGAACAGACAGGGTTCCTTTCTTTTGCGCCAGGGCGTCGATGGTGACGCTGTGCAAATCCTTCAGGCTTCGCACATGGGTGCCGCCACAACCATAGGCAGGCAGATCACCGAAGCCGATTTCCCGGGCACCTTCGCGTACTGACGTCAGGCGCGGCAGGTCGGCGGCAATCCACTGCTCGATGCCCTGTTGAACAACATGCGCTTCAATTTCTTCAGCGCTATTGCCCGGCTTGAACTGCACGCGGCCTTCACCTGGCCAGTGATGCGCCTTGACCGGCATCCAGCCCCGGGCCTGGACGAAGTGACCGATCAGGTGGCCAGCGGAATGCATGCGTGTGTTGAACAATCGGCGTGGTTCATCGACGCGGATCTGGGTCATGCCGGGTGTTACCGGGCAGTCGACGAAATGGATGATCCGGTCCGGATCCTGGACGACCCGCAACACCTGGCTTTCGCCAATCCAGCCTGTGTCGCAAGGTTGTCCGCCGCCCTGGGGGTGAAACAGGGTGGCGCGCAACACCACGGCAAACTCGTGCTCGTGGGGTATGCATTCGAGAACTTCCACGTTGGCCTTGAGCTCATCACTATGGAAAAAAAGGCGCAGCGTCATATCTCAGGCTCATCATCAATTTCTGTTTTTTATTATAGAAAGCCTGCAAATGCGTGATAATCCGGTCAACCATCAAAGGACTGTTGCGCTGTGAGCACAAATCTCCCCCTGCCGTTACTGGGCGAAATGGCGATTTTCGTCAAGGTCGTCGAGACCGGCAGTTTCTCCGAAGCGGCCCGTCAGCTAGGCACTTCACCCTCGGCAGTCAGCCGCAGTATTTCCCGACTGGAAAAGGCCCTGGCCACCCGTTTGTTGCAACGGACCACGCGCAAGTTGCGCCTCAGTGACGGTGGCGAAGAGGTCTTCAAGCGCTGCCAGGAGATGGTCAACGCCGCCCGCTCGGTGATGGAAATCAGTGGTCAGTTCACCGACGAACCTGAAGGGTTGGTGCGCATTAGCGTGCCCAAAGCGGTGGGCCGGATCGTGATCCATCCGCACATGCCGGAGTTTTTGCGTCGTTACCCGAAAGTAGATGTGGAGATGTTGCTGGAGGATCGCCAGGTGGATTTGATCGACGATCATGTCGACCTGGCGATTCGTATCACCGACCGGCCGCCGGCGGGGCTGGTAGGTCGGCAGTTGCTCAGTATCGATCACTTGCTTTGCGCCACGCCGCAGTACCTGGCCGAACACGGCACGCCGACCCACCCCCATGACCTGCTTAACCACAGCTGCCTTTACCTGGGCGAAACCCCTGGCGATGCGCGCTGGAAATTCCGGCAAGGCAACAAGACGGTCACGGTCGGTGTGCGCGGGCGCTATGCCGCCAATCACACCGGCGTGCGCTTTGGCGCGGTGTTGCAACACCTTGGAATTGGCAGCCTGCCGTATTTCACGGCCCGTCGAGCGCTGGAGAAGGGCTTGATGGTGCAGGTACTGCCGGACTGGACCTTTCTGGCGTCCTATCACGGCGGCGCCTGGCTGTTGCATTCACCGACCCGCTACCTGCCGCCCAAGCTTCGGGTGTTGATCGATTATCTGGTGGAGTGCCTGGAGAAGGAGCCGACACTGGCCAGACCGGGGTCGCCGGCGGGCCTGAGTACGCCGGTGTCGGAGTATGAGCTGCCAGAGAGTGAAGGGTTGTTCTGAGTTACGGTTAAAAGATCGCAGCCTGCGGCAGCTCCTACGCCGATTACCTTTTCCGTAGGAGCTGCCGCAGGCTGCGATCTTTTGATTTAAAAAAAAGGCCCGCAAGGTTCAACCATGCGGGCCTTTTGCATTGCATATGAATGATCAGTGCTTGCTGTCCTGATTCGACATCGCCAGCAGCTGTTTTTCCTGGTTCCAGTCGAACGGCTCATCGTTCTGTTCCGCTTCGAAACGACGCTCTTCCAGGGCCTGGTACAGGTCGATCTCATCGTCGGGCATGTAGTGCAGGCAGTCGCCGGCGAAGTACCACAGCAAGTCGCGCGGGACCAGATGGGCGATTTGCGGATAGCGGGTAATGACCTGACACAGGATGTCCTGGCCCAGGTACTGGCTTTCGATCGGATCGACCGGCAGCAATGCAAGCAGTTCGTCGAAACGCTCGAGGAACAGGGCATGACTTTCGTCGGGAACCTGCTCGGCCTCACCTACGGCGACCAGAATGCTGCGCAGGTGGTCGAGTAAAACGAGATGATCGGCAACGATGTTGGTCACGAGATAAGTCCTCAAGGGCAAAACGGGCGCGGGAGTATAAAGCTCCTGCGCCCTTTTTTACACCGGCTACGGGGGTCGCTGGATCAGCGGACTTTACCCGCCGCCAGGGCCAGATCCTCCTTGTCGAAGTCATCGACATCGATCACTTTGCGCCGTGCTGCCTCCGCTTCACGCAGGGTTTGCGCTTCCACCGGTTGCAATACACCCGCCTCCAGGGCGGCGTCGATGACGTGTTCGCCGGCCACCGGTTTCACTTGACCGCCCTTGAGCGCGACGTGCAGTTTTTTCTGCAGCGGTTGCGCGGCGTTCAACAGATCGCAGGCGTGTTGCAGGGCGCCGACCGGGTCATCGGCCGATTGTGGGCGATAGCAACCGAGGAGCATTTCTTCCAGGGCCGGATCACCCTTGGCGCGGCCAATGACTGCCGCCACTTCTGCGCCCAACCTGTCCGACGGCCCTGTGTGGCGGCGACCGAACGGGAACACGATGACCCGCAGCAGGCATCCCAGCACCTTGTTGGGGAAGTTGCTCAGCAGTTCGTCCATGGCACGCTCGGCCTGGCCGAGGCTTTCCTCCATTGCCCAGGTGAACAGCGGTGTCATGTACTCCGCAGAATCCAGGTCGTGGTAGCGCTTGAGCGCGGCGGAGGCCAGGTACATGTTGCTCAGGACATCGCCGAGCCGTGCGGACAGGCGCTCACGACGTTTCAGTTCACCGCCCAGCAGCATCATGCTGAGGTCAGCAAGCAGGGCGAAGGCGGCGGCCTGACGGTTGAGAGCGCGGAAGTAACCCTGGCTGAGCTTGTCCCCTGGCGCCGTTTCGAGGTGGCCGAAACCGAGATTCAGCACCAGGGTGCTGGCCGCGTTGCCCACGGCAAAGCCGATGTGTTTGAGCAGCAGGGCGTCGAACTCGACCAGTGCCTGATCCTTGTCTTCGCGGGTCGCCAGGGCCATTTCCTTGAGCACGAAGGGATGGCAGCGAATCGCGCCCTGGCCGAAGATCATCAGGTTGCGCGAGAGGATGTTCGCGCCTTCCACGGTGATGAAGATCGGCGCGCCGTGCCATTTGCGAGCGAGGTAGTTTTTCGGCCCGCCGATGATCGCCTTGCCGCCGTGCACGTCCATGGCATCGCTGATGCAATCGCGGCCGCGCTCGGTGAGGTGATACTTGAGGATCGCCGACAGCACCGACGGCTTCTCGCCCAGGTCCACGGCATTGGCGGTGAGCATGCGCGCGGCGTCCATCATCCAGGCATTACCGCCGATGCGCGCCATGGCTTCCTGAATGCCTTCGAACGCTGCGATCGGCACATTGAACTGTTCGCGAATATGCGCGTATTGACCGGTGACCAGGCTGGTGAATTTTGCCATGCCGGTGCCCACCGCCGGCAGGGAAATCGAACGCCCGACCGACAGGCAATTCATCAGCATCATCCAGCCCTTGCCGAGCATTTCCTGGCCGCCGATGAGGAATTCCAGCGGCACGAACACGTCCTTTCCGGAGTTCGGACCGTTCATGAAGGCTGCGCCCAGCGGCAGGTGCCGGCGGCCGATCTCGACGCCGGCGGTGTCTGTCGGGATCAGCGCCAGGCTGATGCCCAGGTCTTCCTTGTCGCCCAGCAGGTGATCGGGGTCGTAGGCCTTGAAGGCCAGGCCGAGGAGGGTGGCCACCGGGCCGAGGGTGATGTAACGCTTCTCCCAGTTAAGGCGCAGGCCGAGGACTTCCTGGCCTTCCCATTGACCTTTGCAGATCACCCCGGAGTCCGGCATGCCGCCGGCGTCGGAACCGGCCAAGGGACCGGTGAGGGCGAAGCAGGGGATCTCGTCGCCCCGTGCCAGGCGAGGCAGGTAATGATTGCGTTGCTCGTCGGTGCCGTAGTGCAGCAGCAGTTCGGCCGGGCCGAGTGAGTTGGGGACCATCACAGTGGACGCCAGGTCGCCGCTGTGGCTCGCCAGTTTCATCGCCACTTGCGAGTGGGCATAGGCGGAAAAACCCTTGCCGCCGAATTCCTTGGGAATGATCAGGGCAAAGAAACCGTTTTCCTTGATGTAGGTCCAGGTCTCGGCGGGCAGGTCCATGGTTTGACCCAGTTGCCATTCACTGACCATGGCACAGAGCTGTTCGGTCGGCCCGTCGATGAAGGCCTGCTCCTCTTCGCTCAGTTGCACCTTGGGGTAGGACAGCAGTTTGTCCCAGTCCGGGCGCCCGCTGAACAGTTCGCCGTCCCACCACACGGTGCCGGCGTCAATGGCGTCGCGTTCGGTCTGCGACATGGGCGGCAGGGTTTTCTGGAACCAGTTGAACATGGGCGCGCTGAACATTTTGCGGCGCAGGTCCGGCAACAGCAGCGGCAGGGCTACAGCGGCGATCAGCAGCCAGAAAATCAGCAGCAGCCAGCCCGGTGCGCGGCTCAATACCCCCATCGCCAACACGTAAACGGCCACGATGCCCAAGGCAGGCAATGGGGCCATGCGCCGGTGAGCCAGATAAGCCACCCCGACAAGCAGAACCAGAATCCACAACAGCAGCATATTTAATCCTCCGTGAAACCAGGGCAAACCAGCCCTCAGAGCTTAGACGGCATCCGTAAAACCGGCGGGTCAGAGCGATGTGATTGAAATCGTGGGAAACCCTGGAAGATTTTCGTAGGCGGCACTGGCAGCCGGCGTAGGAAAATCGTTGGATGAGCGAGCGACAATGCGCCCATGTTTGGCCGAAACGTCGTTATCTCTGTGCTGAACCTCTCGCTAGACTCGGGGCTTCCCAAGGAGATTGCTCTCATGCACGAGTACCTGAGTCCCGGCCGCTTCATCGATAGTGACCATCCGTCCGTGGTGGAGTTCGCGGAAAAACACCGTGGCGTCAGTCGCGACCCGCGCGAGCAGGCGATCAATCTCTATTACGCCGTGCGCGAGGCGGTGCGCTACAACCCGTACACCTTCAGCCGCGATCCTGAAACCCTGCGCGGCAGTTATGCATTGGCCAGCGGGGAGAGTTACTGCGTGCCCAAGGCGACCTTGCTGGCCGGTGCTGCACGGCATTGCGGGATTCCCGCGCGGATCGGCCTGGCGGATGTGCGCAATCACCTGTCGACGCCGCGACTGCTCGAATTGCTCAGGAGCGACGTGTTCGCGATGCATGGATACACCGAGTTCTACCTGGAGGATCGCTGGGTCAAGGCGACTCCGGCGTTCAACCAGAAGCTCTGCGACCTGTTCAATGTGGCGCCCCTGGATTTCGACGGGATCAATGACAGTGTCTTTCATCCCTTCAACCGCGACGGCGCGAAACTGATGGAATACGTCGCCGATCACGGCCAATTCACCGACGTGCCGGAGGCGTTCTTTTTCGGGCACCTGGAAAAATGCTACCCGCACCTGTTCGGTGAGCAGTTGCAACCGCTGTTGGGTGACCTGCAGGGCGATTTGAGTCGCGCCTGATCCGGCGTATGCTGCCTGCCCACTTGAATGAGAAAAGAGGCGGTCATGCTGAAGATCTGGGGTCGGAAAAACTCATCAAATGTCAGAAAGCCACTGTGGGCCGCCGAGGAGCTGGGGCTGGCCTATGAGGCCATTGATGCCGGTGGCGCCTTCGGGGTTGTCGATACGCCTGAATACCGGGCGATGAACCCCAACGGCCGCGTGCCGGTGATCGAAGATGACGGCTTCGTCCTGTGGGAATCCAACGCCATCGTGCGCTACCTGATGGCCCGCCATGCCGACGGTACGGCCTGGTATCCGGCGGACCTGCAGGCCCGCGCCAGCGCCGACAAGTGGATGGACTGGACCACGTCGAACTTTGCCGGGCCATTTCGCACCGTGTTCTGGGGCGTGTTGCGCACCCCGGCCGAACAGCAGGACTGGCCGGCGATCAAGGCCGCGATCAAAGAGTGCGATGCCCTCTTGGCCATGGTTGAGCAGGCACTGGCGAACCAGGCGTATCTGTCCGGTGACCAGATCGGTATGGGCGACATCCCCTTGGGCAGTTTTATTTATGCCTGGTTCGAGATGCCGATCGAGCGCGCCCCACTGCCTCACCTGGAGGCCTGGTATGCGCGGTTGAAGCAGCGCCCGGCCTATCAAAAAGCGGTCATGACCGCGTTGACTTAATACTCACTATCGACACACTTGACTGTACTTGTGTGGCGGCGACAAGCACCATTGCGCACAGGCAACGTGGTTGCAATGTTCGTCGCCAGCCCTGACCTGGCCCATTCCTTCCTACTTGGTGCGTAAATCCGCTATGAGTTCCGCTCTGTCCATCCGGCAGCTAACCAAAACCTACGGCAACGGTTTCCAGGCCCTGAGTGGTATCGATCTGGAAGTGGCCGAAGGTGACTTTTTCGCCTTGCTCGGCCCGAACGGCGCCGGCAAATCCACGACCATCGGCATTCTCTCGACCCTGGTGAACAAGACCAGCGGCACGGTGAACATCTTCGGTCACGACCTGGACAAGCATCCCGCCCAGCTCAAGCGCTCCATCGGCGTGGTGCCCCAGGAATTCAACTTCAACCAGTTCGAAAAGACCTTCGACATCGTCGTGACCCAGGCCGGTTACTACGGCATCCCGCCGAAAATCGCCAAGGAGCGCGCCGAGCAGTACCTGACCCAGCTTGGCCTGTGGGACAAGAAGGACGTGCCGTCGCGTTCGCTGTCCGGCGGCATGAAGCGACGCCTGATGATCGCCCGCGCCCTGGTGCACGAACCACGCCTGCTGATCCTCGACGAACCGACTGCCGGGGTCGACATCGAGCTGCGTCGTTCGATGTGGACCTTCCTCACCGAGCTGAACCAGAAAGGCATCACCATCATCCTCACCACCCATTACCTGGAAGAGGCTGAGCAGCTGTGCCGCAACATCGGCATCATCGACCACGGCACCATCGTCGAGAACACCAGCATGCGCCAGTTGCTCAGCCAGCTGCATGTCGAGACGTTCCTGCTGGACCTGAAAAATAATCTGACTGCCGCGCCGCAATTGCTCGGCTACCCGTCGCGCCTGCTCGACAGCCATACCCTGGAGGTCCAGGTGGACAAGTCCATGGGCATCACCGCGCTGTTCACCCAGCTGGCGCAGCAGAACATTGAAGTGCTGAGCCTGCGTAACAAAACCAATCGCCTCGAGGAGTTGTTCGTGTCCCTGGTGGAGAAAAATCTGTCGAAGGTGGCGGTATGAGCTCCGAGCTGCGCCCCAATCTCATTGCCCTGAACACCATCGTTTACCGGGAGGTCCGGCGTTTCACGCGGATCTGGCCACAGACCCTGCTGCCGCCAGCGATCACCATGGTTCTGTACTTCGTCATCTTCGGAAACCTGATCGGCCGGCAGATTGGCGACATGGGTGGTTTCACCTACATGGAGTACATCGTGCCTGGGCTGATCATGATGTCGGTGATCACCAACTCCTACGGCAACGTGGTGTCGAGCTTCTTCGGCAGCAAGTTCCAGCGCTCGATCGAAGAGTTGATGGTGTCGCCGTTGTCGCCGCACACAATTTTGATCGGCTACACCCTGGGCGGCGTGCTGCGCGGGTTGATGGTCGGGATCATTGTGACGCTGCTGTCGCTGTTCTTTACGCATCTGCAGGTGCATCACCTGGGCGTGACCATTCTGGTGGTAGTGCTGACCGCGACGATCTTCTCGCTGCTGGGCTTCATCAATGCGGTGTTTGCGCGCAACTTTGATGATATTTCGATTATTCCGACCTTTGTTCTGACGCCGCTGACTTACCTGGGCGGGGTGTTTTATTCGATCACCTTGTTGCCGCCGTTCTGGCAGACGGTGTCGTTGGCCAACCCGGTGTTGCATATGGTCAATGCGTTTCGATACGGGATTCTTGGGGTTTCGGATATCCGGATCAGTATTGCGATTACCTTTATGCTGGTGGCGACCGTGGTGTTGTATTTCGGGTGTGCACGGTTGTTGGTGAGTGGGCGGGGGATGCGCACTTAATTGTTTTCTGATTTTTTGATTGGGTGCTTATCCATTCCTGCGGTAACGGCCATCTATGATTCTGCTTTTACTGACGCGGCTATCCCGGCATCCATGCCGGGATGCCCACTGCAACGCCTGCGTCCGGCCTCTGGGGAAGGGGCGGGTAGAGCAAGAGCAAGAGCCTAGCGGTCTTCAGTGAAATCGAAACCTGGTCATGACCCCTGCCCCTGTAGGAGCGAGCCTGCTCGCGATGTACTGTCAGGCGACGCTGGGTTGTGGGTGTACATATCCATTGTTTGGGTAACGGCCGCTATGGGTTCCGCTCTTACAGCGGGTCACTTGGAAAAGCGCCAAGTAACCAAGCGCTCTTGCCCCTGTCGTTCGGTGCCTCGCCTAGGCTCGGCATGCCCTCGCTCCGGTCCTGCTCCGTGGG
>Ga0160460_100518_pt1 | contig 21953 bp, 19 predicted proteins | sample HID1973M_E6MG_FD_108238 | JGI IMG/M metagenome (GOLD analysis project Ga0160460, IMG submission 108238) | Enriched mosquito-associated microbial communities from UW Madison campus, WI, USA - HID1973M_E6 MG | ecosystem: Host-associated > Arthropoda: Insects > Digestive system > Unclassified ... | reverse complement strand
GCCAGGCAGGATGTCCTTGATCTTGTTCCATACATCGTCGCTCAACAGCGTCCGGACCATCTTGCCTCGCTCGCACAAAAGGCAAGATGTAAACACATCTACTCAAATGTAAACAACCCCTAGCGCCTGCTATTCCGCGCTGATCTTCGCCCGCTTCACCACGTCACCCCAGCGCTGCCGTTCGGCCTCGTTGAAGGCGCGGAACTTGTCGCCCGGCAGGTACGAAGGCCGGGCCCCGTCGGCGGTGAGCATGGCCTTGAAGCGCGGCGATTCCAGCGCCCGTGCCACCGAGGCCTCGAGGCGTTGCACCACGTCGGGCGGCGTCTTCGCCGGGGCGACGAGGCCGGCCCACGAAGTCACGTCGAAGCCGGGAATGGCGTGCTCGTTCAGGGTCGGCACATCGGGCAGCGCGGGCGAACGCTGGCTGGACGTGATGGCGATGGCCGTCAGCTTGCCCGACTTCACCTGCGGGATCATGGCCGGGATCGGGTCGATCATCACGGCCACCTCGCCCGACATCACACCCAGCATCGCCGGGCCGCCGCCCTTGTACGCGACGTGGGTCATCGGCACCTTCGCCGTCAGCCGCACCAGTTCGCCGCTCAGGTGGCCGGCCGAGCCGACGCCGGCCGACGAGAAGAAGGCCTTGTCCGGATGGGCGCGCATGAAGCCCAGCGCCTGCTCGGGCGTCTTCACGCCGGAGCCCGGCGCGGCCGCCAGCAGCAGGGGGTAGCGCGCCACCAGCGCCACGTGCTCGAAGCCCTGGATCGCGTCCAAGCCGGACTTCGGATAGAGCCACGGGTTGATGGCGTGGCTGCTGACCGTGGCCATGAAGAGCGTGTAGCCGTCCGGGTTGGCCTGTGCCACGACCTGTGCGCCCATGTTGCCGGCCGCGCCGGGGCGGTTCTCCACCACCACGGACTGGCCGAGGTCGTCCTGCATCGACTGGGCGAGCAGGCGGGCAAGCTTGTCGGTCGAACCGCCCGGGGAGTAGCCAACCACCAGCGTGATGGGTCGGTTCGGGTATTTGCCCTGCGCAAGGCCGGGCAAGGGCGCGGCGAGCGCGGTGGCGGCGACGGCAGCCAGGGCCGCGAAAGTCTTGCGGCGGACGGGGTTGACGGTATTCATGGTTGGGGGACTCGCTTGGTTTCTAGGTCATGTCTGGGTATGGGTGGCCGGTGTGCGGCTCAGGTTCGTACCAGCAGGGCTTCGTGGCAATCGGGGTCGATACCGGTGAGGCGACGGCGGACCTGGTCCAGCGGCACGTCGGTGCTGTCCTGCACGTCGTACAGGTCGAGCACGGTGGCGTGCGGGGGCAGGCCGTCCAGCGCGGTCAGTACGGCGCCGGCGGGGCCGCAGACAAGCTGGTGCGCCGTCCCGTCCGCATCGAAGCCAAGGGCCGCGCCCGACTGCGCCGCATCGGCGTGCAGGCGGATGGCGGCATCCGAGAACAGCGCGGCCAGCGCGGTAAAGGCGAGCGCCGTGGCGCGCGGGGTGTAGCGGCGGTCGATGAAAGCGTGGCGCGGGAAGTAGCCGCGGTCCACGTCCATGAAGGTGTCGAAGACGAACTGCAGGCGCGGGAAGGCCTTCGACAGGATCATCGCCTCGGCCACGCGCGCCACGTTGGCGCGGTCGTCGGCGCGCTCGCGGGCCAGGCAGTCGCCGCCCAGCTTGAGCGACAGCAGCACCGCGCAGCCGGTGTCGGCGGCGAAGACGGCAGCCACGCTCGCGGCCTCGCGCAGCGATTCATCTGACTCGACCCGCACCGTCACGCCGTCGATCTCGCCGGCGGCGTGCGCGCCGGCGAGCAGGTCGCGGTGGCGCGCCAGCTCGTCGTGGCGGAAGCCGGACTTCACGTAGTGGCTGAAGGTCTGGCCGTCGTACTGCGCATGGTCGTAGGTGAGGATCTTGGCGTACCAGACCTGCGTGCCGGTGGTGGCGCGCAGGTCGGCCAGCGCGCCGCGCTGCTTCTCGAAGTTGGCGAGCGTGGCGTTGACCTCGAATCCCTGCACGCCGTAGTCGCGCAGGTTCGCGCCAAGCAGGCTGCTGCGCGACAGCTTCGGCGCGCCGAGCGAGGTGACCAGGTAGCGGTGTCCCTTGCGCGCCAGCAGCGCCATGCGCGCGCGGCACTCGGCATCCTGCAGGTCGGCGTCGGGCAGCTTGGCCAGCCGCACGCCCATTTCCCACAGCGCCAGCAGCGGATAGTCGTTGCGCGCCCACTTGCGGCCGAATTCCTGCACGCCGCCGGTGGCGGTGATCTGCATGGTCTCTGTCCACGGATGGCGCAGTTCCACGCCCACGCCGTCGAAGCCGCTGGTTTGCGGATGGGCGAGCAGGCGGCGCGGAGGCTGCGGCGGCGTCTCGCCGATGCCGGCCTGCGCGCCGTGCGTGCGCATGGCGTAGGCGACGTGGCCGTCGGCGAAGACGTCGACCACGAAATAGCCGAACTTGTCGGCATCGCCGCGGCCGAACTCGGTCTGCGGGGCGACCCGGTAGAACTCGGAGAAGTCGTGCCGCAGGAAGGCGGTGGACGGCAGCATGTAGAAGTCGGCGGTGCCCACGCGGTCGTACCAGAAGTTGTGCACGTGGCCGGCAAAGACCGCTTCCACTTCCGGTCGCGCCATCTGGCCGAGCAGCCAGCTGCGCGCGGGTTCGTCGACGTTGTCGTAGTTGCCGCGCTCGTCGGGTTTGTGGATGTACGGCGGGTAGTGCATGAAAAGGAAGACGCGCTTGCCGGCCGCGCCCGCCTCGCCGATCCGCGCCTGCAGCCAGTCGCGCTGGCGCGCTTCGTCGGCCAGCCCCGAGTTCAGCAGCAGCGAATTGATGACGATGCAGCGCAGGTCGCCCTCGTCGAAGGCATGGAAGTCGGCGCCGAACACGTCGCGGTAGAGCGCCAGGTAGTCGTCCGAGACCTGGTCGGCGGGCATCCAGTCGACCCGCTTGTCGCCCACGTCGTGGTTGCCGGGCACGAGGTGGACCGGCACCTGCACCGGCGCGGCGATCTCGCGGAAGCGCGCCACGGCTTCATGGAAGGTGGGCAGGGCGGGAACGGGATGGACGATGTCGCCGAGGTGCACCACGAAGCGCGGGGGCGGGTCCATGGCGGCGATCTGCTGGAACGCGTGGCGTGCGCGCCGGTTCGAGAGGCCGTTGGTGATGAAGGGCGACGTATGGACGTCGTCGTGCTCGTTGACGTGCGTGTCCGCTACCACGACGAACGAAAACAGCGGCTTCCTGCCCGGCTGTGCGCTCTTGACGATCTTCATGTTCCGACTTCCCTTTTCTTTGTTGAATTCCATTATTTGGAATATAGTTAATCAATGCTTCAGGAATGTGAACATAAAGTCTGGTTGAGTTTCTCGCGAAGTCAAGCCAGAATTGCGTGCCTGTTGCATCCCCCAGCCGTGTCGTGCGCCGCTGCCGCACCCGCAGCCTTCATGGAGTCCCACGTTGCGCCCATCCGACGACCCGGAGTTCCTCGACACCGAGGCCCTTGCCACCCATCCCCAGTTCGCGTCGACACTGGCGCACGGGCTGTCCGTGCTCGGGCTGTTCACCTCGGCCAGTCCGCTCGGCAACAAGGACATCGCCGAGCGCCTCGGCATGACCCGTCCCACGGTCTCGCGGCTGACCTTCACGCTGATGGGGCTGGGCTACCTGCGCCGCGATCCGCAGGGCAAGTACACGCTCGGGCCGGCGGTGCTGTCGCTCGGCTACCCGCTGCTGGCGCAACTGACGATCCGCCAGATCGCGTCGCCCGACATGCTGGAGCTGGCGCAGTACGCGCGCGGACCGGTGTCGATCGGCACGCGCGACCGCTTGCAGGTGGTCTACGTGGAAACGGTGCAGGGGCGTGAGGCGAGCTTGAACAAGCCCGACATCGGCAGTACGCGCCCGTTCCTGCGCTCCGCCATCGGCCGCGCGCTGCTCCATGCGCTCGATCCGCGCGATCGCGCGATGGTGCTGGAGCGGCTGCGCGAGTCGCAGCCGGAAGAATGGGCGCGCTTCAGCGAGCCCGCGGAGCGCGCGCAGGCGCAGATCGCCGCGCAGGGCTTCTGTGTGGTCGAAGGGGAGTGGAACCCGGCGTACGCGGGTGTGGGCGTGCCGCTACGGCAGCCGGTGCACGGCATGCCGCTGGCGCTGAACCTGACGGTGCCGGCCTATGCGACCGACCGCGAGCACCTGGAGAAGAACCTCGGGCCGAGGCTGGTGAGCCTCGTGCGGAATATCGAATACAAGCTGGGGCTGGGGTAGCAGCAGGGCCACCCCGCGGGTGAGGCCCTCTCCACGGACGGGAGAGGGCGCCTGCCGTCAGGCGGCCTTCGCCAGCTGGCGCTCGCCGCCCAGCGCTTCCGTCAGGTCGGCCAGCATCGCGGCCAGTTCGCCCGCCATCAGCGCGAAATCGGCATCGAACTTCTCGTCCTCGTCGTGGGCGGTGCCGTCGGCTTGTTCCCTGATGACGTCGAGCGGCGCCACGCGCTTGATGGCGAGCGACTCGGTCAGCACGAAGGAGACGCGGTCGTTCCACGTCATCGCCAGCCGCGTGCAGCGCTTGCCGGCGGCGATGTGGCGGCGCAGGTCCTCGGGGTCGAGCGGGTGGCGCACGTAGCGCACCGTCGCCTTGCTCTCGCTCGACGACTGCAGCTCGATTTCCTGGTCGATGGTGAAGCCGGCGGGGGCGGTTTCGCTGGCGAGCCATTCGGTCATGGCGGTGACCGGCGACTCGTTGACGTGCAGGTTGACCAGCGGCAGCGGGTCGAGCGCCTTGAACAGCATGCCGCGAACCTCGTCGGCCTTGGCGGGGGAGGCCGCGTCGATGGCGAGCCAGCCGTTGACGGGGTCGATCCATACGCGCGTGTCGCGGCGGATGCCGAAGGCGCGCGGCAGCAGTTCCTCGGCGACCTGCTCCTTCAGTTCGCGCAATTGCTTGCGGCCCACCTTGTAGCCCTGCTGTTCCTCGATTTCCGCGGCCTTCGCCTTGGTCACCTGGTTGACCACGGTGGCCGGCAGCAGCTTCTTCTCGGTGCGCAGCGTCAGCAGCATCTGGCGGCCGACCGCGTGCACCAGGCGGTCGCCGCCCTTGCCGGTCTCGCGCGGGGCGGCAAAGCCCTGGGTCTGCATTTCGAGGCTGGTGCCCGGATAGAAGGCGTGGCGCGCCAGGCTGGCTTCCACTTCATCGATGCTCAGGGAGAACGGCGCGCTCAGGCGGTGCAGCTGGAGGTTCTTGAACCACATGGAGGATAGGGATTCCGGCCAAAGGGAACGATTCTAGCCGACCCGGCCCGGCGCTTGCGCCACCTACAGCATTTCCAGCGGACGGGCGCGGGTGGGCGGCGGGAAGAGCGCATCCAGTTCTGCCAGTTGCGCGGGCGTCAGCGTCACCTCTCGCGCGGCGGCGTTCTCGCGCACCCGCTCGCGCCTGCCGGTCTTGGGAATGGCGATCACGCCGTCCTGCGCCAGCAGCCAGGCCAGCGCCACCTGTGCCGGCGTGGCCCCGATCTGGCTGGCGAAGGCCGACAGCTTGCGGTGGCGCGCCAGCGCGGCCTGTTCGATCGGCGAATACGCCATCACCGGCACGCCGCGCTCGCGCAGCCACGGCAGCAGGTCCCACTCGATGCCACGACGGCCGAGGTTGTAGAGCAACTGGTTGACGGCGCAGGTGTCGCCGCCCGGTACCTGCCACAGTTCCTCCATGTCGGACAGGTCGAGATTGCTGACGCCCCAGTGCCGGATCTTGCCGGCGCGCTGCAGGGCGAGCATGGCTTCCACGGTCTGCGCGAGGGGAATGCCGCCGCGCCAGTGGAGCAGGTAGAGATCGAGACGGTCGGTACGCAGCCGCTTCAGGCTGCGCTCGCAGGCCGCCACGGTGCCGTTGCGGCTGGCGTTGTGCGGATAGACCTTGCTGACGAGGAAGACCTCGTCGCGCCGGCCCGCGATGGCCTCGCCGATCATTTCCTCGGACTGGCCCTCGCCATACATCTCGGCGGTATCGAGCAGCGTCAGGCCCAGGTCGAGCCCGAGGCGGAGGGTGGCGATCTCTTCGGCGCGGGACTGGCGGCTCTCGCCCATCATCCAGGTCCCCATGCCGAGCGCGGGGATGCGCTCGCCGCCGGGCAGCGTCACGGTGTGCATGCGATGTCTCCGGTGCGGGCCGCGGCGCGGGATGCACGCGGCCGTCCGGCGACATGGTACAACCCGGCGCCGGCCCCCGTGAGGACCGGCGCCGGCGGGTCAGGCCATGGCCATCAGACCAGTCCCGTCATGTAATAGACGGCGATGACGAAGAACACGGCCGAGGTCTTGATCATCGTGACGGCGAAGATGTCGCGGTACGACTCGCGGTGCGTGAGGCCCGTGACCGCCAGCAGCGTGATCACGGCGCCGTTGTGCGGCAGCGTGTCCATGCCGCCGCTGGCCATGGCGACCACGCGATGGAGGACGTCGAGCGGGATATGCATCGCGTTGGCGCTCGCGATGAAGGCGTCGGACATCGCCGCCAGCGCGATGCTCATGCCGCCCGAGGCCGAGCCCGTGACACCGGCCAGCGTGCTCACCGACACCGCCGCATTGACCAGCGGATTCGGAATCGCGCTCAGCGCATCGCGCACCACCAGGAAGCCCGGCAGCGCCGCGATCACAGCGCCGAAGCCATACTCGGACGCCGTGTTCATCGACGCGAGCAGCGCGCCGCCGACCGCGGTCTTCGTCCCTTCGGCAAAGCGCTCGCGCAACGCGCCGAACGCCGTCACCACGACCACCGCGATGCCGAGCAGCAGCGCGGCCTCGACTGCCCAGATGCCGAGCACCGTCTTGATATTGGTCTCGACCGGCTTGGCCAGGCCGGGCAGCGCCAGCGTATGGCCCGTGCCGTACCAGACCGGGATCATCTTGGTCAGCCAGAAGTTCGAGATCCCGACGATCAGCAGCGGCGAAATGGCCAGCAGCGGATGCGGAAGCTTGCCCGACTCCTTGCGCTGCGGCTCGTTGACGAGACTGGTGCCATAGCCCTCGCCACGTGCCATGGCCGCGCGGCGGCGCCATTCCAGATAGGCGAGGCCGACCACGATGATGAAGATCGAGCCCGCCACGCCCAGGTACGGCGCGGCCCAGGAGTCGGTCTTGAAATAGGTGGTCGGGATGATGTTCTGGATCTGCGGCGTGCCCGGCAGCGAGTCCATCGTGAACGAGAACGCGCCCAGCGCGATGGCGCCCGGCATCAGCCGCTTGGGGATGTTGCTCTGGCGATAGAGCTCGGCCGCGAACGGGTAGACGGCGAACACCACCACGAACAGCGACACGCCGCCGTAGGTCAGCAGTGCGCACACCGCCACGATGACCGCATTGGCGCGCGACCGTCCGATATAGCGGATCGCCGCCGCGACGATCGACTCGGAGAAGCCCGACATCTCGATCACCTTGCCGAACACCGCGCCGAGCAGGAACACCGGGAAATAGGACTTCACGAAGCCGACCATCTTGTCCATGAAGAGGCCGGAAAACGCCGGCGCCACGGCTGACGGGTCGGTCAGCAGCACCGCGCCGAGCGCGGCCAGTGGCGCAAACAGGATCACGCTGTAGCCGCGGTAAGCGGCCAGCATCAGGAAGGCAAGGGCTGCCAGGACTACCAGGAAAGACATCGATTCTCCTCATGTTGGGCACCATTCGGCGCGACCGGCGCCGACTGTGCCACAGGGGGAAAGGCGATGTACCGCCTGAAGTCTGCTACGTCTCGTTTGGGAGGGACTGGATGAATGACGCTTGAACTGGGTCAAGACCCGCTCAGGTCTCGCTCCACTGCCGCAGCAGGTTGTGGTAACAGCCCACCAGCGTGCGCCGGGCGGAGTCGTCGGCGCCGGTCTGGTTGAGGGTCTGGATGGCGTTGTCCATGTCGAACAGCAGCGCGCGCTGGCCGTCGTCGCGGATCAGGCTCTGGATCCAGAAGAAGCTGGCCAGCCGCACGCCACGGGTGATCGGCGTGACCTGGTGCAGGCTGGTGGCCGGGTAGACCACCATGTCGCCCGCATCCAGTTTCACGGAATGGGTGCCGTAGGTATCCACCACTTCCAGCTCGCCGCCGTCGTAGCTGTCGCGCGGCGACAGGAACAGCGTGGCCGAGACGTCGGTGCGCAGCTTGCGCCCGTTGTGCGGATGAATGCGCACGCCGCCGTCCACATGCGCGCCGAAGGTCATGCCCTCGCTGTAGCGGTTGAACATCGGCGGATAGACGATGTTCGGCAACACCGCGCTGATGAAGCGCGGGTTGCGCTCCAGCATCCCGAGGATCAGGTGCTGGCACTGCTGCGCCACTTCGGCGCGCTCGTCGATCTGCTGGTTGTACTTGACCGGCGCTCCGGAATAGCCGGCCGACACGCGGCCGTCCACCCAGGCGTCGCCCGCCTGCTCGAGCCGCTGGCGCAGCGCGTCGACCTGCTCGGGGGTGAGGACCTGGGGGATGACGACCAGCATGGCGGGGTTCCCGAAGTAATCGTTACATGCGATAGGCGAACGACAGCATTGCCGTGCGCCCCGTGCCGGGCACCGAACGGCCGCCGTCGGACTGGATCAGCGCATCGTAATACTTCTTGTCGAAGATGTTGAAGAGGTTCAGGCGCACGTCGTACTTCGGCTGGTGGTAGGCGATCATGCCGTCCCAGCGCACAAAGCCGCCGACCTGCACCGTGTCGGTGTTGTTGGCATAGCGCTGCGACATATAGAAGGCGCCGCCGCCGAGCTCCCATTCAGGCGTGAGGGCGTAGCTGGTCCAGGCCGTGGCGGTGTGTCTGGGCGTGTTGGTCGGCACCATGCCCTGGGTGCCGGCGGCGATGCCGTTGACGATCTCGGCATCCAGGTAGGTATAGCCGGCAAACACCTGCCAGCGGCTGGTGATGCGACCGGTGGCGCCGGCGCGGAAGCCGTTCACGCGGATCTTGCCGGTCAGCGTGTAGGTGCCGTCGGTGTTCTGGCTGCGGGCGTTGTCCTTGGTGATCTGGAAGATGGCCGAGCTCAGCGACAGGTCGCCGTTCATCAGGTCCCACTTGCCGCCCGCTTCGTAGGACTTGTTCTTCTCGGGGTCCAGGTTCTGCTGGCCGGCCGTGCCGACCAGCTGCTCCAGCGACGGGTTGAACGAGGTGCCATACGAGATGTAGTAGGACTGCGCATCGGTAGGCTGCCAGATACCACCCAGGCGCACGCTGGTGAAGTTGACCGTCTGCTGTGCATTGGGCAGCGCGGTGTTGCCCTTGGTGTTCTGGGAGTTGATCGAGTTGCTGATGCTCGCCACATAGTGGTCGAAGCGCAAGCCGGCCACCGCCTTCCATTGCTTGCTGAATTCGAGCGAGTCGTTGACGTAGCCCGCAACCGTGTTGGCCGAACCGCCCTGCAGGTTGCCGACGCTGGTCGGCACATTGGCCGGCGAATCGGTGTAGCCCGGGTTGACCAGCGGCTCGCAGGCCACATAGCCGGACGTTCCGGCGGCCGCCGTGGCCGTCGCCGCGGGATTCAGCGGCAGGCCGTTGCAGGTGCCGTTGCGGTAATAGTTCTGGTTGTTGTAGCCGTCGTGGCTGAGCTCCGCGCCCGCCAGCACGCTGTGCTTCACCGGCCCGGTGTCGAACTTGACGGTCAGGTCGGTCTGGTTGGAAATGGTGTAGTCGCGGATCTTGCGGTCATGGCTTTGCTGGCGCACCAGCAGCTGGTCCAGCGGCAGGGTGCTGGTCGGCGTGGCGACGAATGCGCCGGTCGGTCCGAGGATACCTACCGCCTGGGGCGCCGTCTGCTTCGCGTCCGTTTCCACATAGTTGAACTGCGTCTGGTTGCGCAGCCGAACGTCCTGCGAGAACTTGTGGTCGACGGTGGCGTTCAGCGCGGCGATGTCCTGGATCGTGCGATCGTCCTTGAAGCCATAGAAGGTATTGCGGTCCACATTCGCCGGATGGCCATTCAGCGGCGGCAGGCCATAGTCCGGCATGTCGTTGTTGTGCTGGAGCAATGCCGACAGCGTGATCTCGGTGGGCGTGCCGATGCCCAGCTTCCACGAGGGCGCCAGGCCGAAATCCTGGACCGTCATCTGGTCGCGCGTGCTGGGCTTGCCGTCCTGCGCCATGGCGGCGATGCGGAAGGCCGAGGTGTCGCCGGTCGGCGTGTTGACGTCCGCCGTGGCGCGCACCAGGCCGTTGGTGGTGACCGAGCCGGTCACTTCGGTGGCGGGCTTCAGCGACGGCTTCTTGGTGACCTGGTTGATCACGCCGCCCGTGGAGCCCCGGCCGAACAGCATCGACGACGGGCCCATCAGCACTTCGACCGAGTCGAGCGCGAAGGTGTCGCGGTAGTACTGGGCGCGGTCGCGGAAGCCGTCGAGATAGACGTCGGTGCGGGCGGAGAAACCGTTGAGGTTGATGTTGTTACCGATCTGGCCGCCCTCGGCGCCGCCGATGGTAATACCCGGCACGTTACGCAACGCGTCGGCCAGCGAGCTGACGCCCTGCGAGGTCATCAGCGCCTTGTTCACCACCGTGACCGACTGCGGAATATCGCGCAGGTCTTCCGGCAGCTTGCTGACGGAATTCTTCACCGCATTGAAATCCTCGCGCGCGGCCGAACCTTGCACGACCACTTCCTGCAGCGTGGGTGCGGGGGCAGCAGCCGTCGTCGTCGCGGGCGGCGTGGGGGCTTGCTGGGCGAAGGAGGAGACGGGCGCGGCGAAGAGTGCAAGCAGCGCGGTCGCGATGGGGGTACGGCGGTTCATGGCTCAGTTTCCCGTTGTGGCCCCCTGGTGTTGGAATTGGGATACCTGCCGGCACTCGGACAAGTGGTCAGCAGGTGGGCGGGGGGGCGCTTCAGATTGGTGGCCGAAAATATAAATGAGAATGATTTGCGTTGCAATTCGCGTTGCTTTTGTAACACAAACATTTAATGGCCTCTTTTATGTATCTATGTGAAGTCATTTGTCCTCATAGCAGTGCCTAAATCTGTACTTGATCAGGAAAATCACCAGAAAGGTGCGGATTATCCGCCCCGTACGAGAAGAAAGGCCCGCAGGACGCGGGCCGGGAGAATACATTCAAGACCCGCCACCCCAAAAGGGAGGGCGGTTTTTTTTTAGTCCGCGCTCATTTGCGCCTTGCGGGCGATCTTGCCGAGGCGCTCGCGCTCCGACCGGATGAAGGCGACGAAGCTCTCCTGCGAACCGCCTGCAGGCTCGATGCCATTCGGCAGCAGGCGGTCGCGCGATTCTTTCGTCTGCATGGCTGCGTTCATGTCGGCGTTCAGCTTCTTCAGGATCGCGGGGTCGGTGCCCTTCGGTGCGAACAGTCCGGCCCAATGGCCGATGCGCACTTCCGGCATGCCCTGCTCGGCGGTGGTCGCGATATTCGGCGCTGCGCTCATGCGCTTGTCCCACGTCGCACCGAGCGCCTTCAGCTTGCCGGCCTTGATCTGCGGCAGTACGACCACGCTCGCTTCGGACGTGGCCGCCACCTGCCCGCCGATCACCGCGGTGATGCTCTCCGATCCGCTCTTGTAAGGCACCGGCGTGAGCGCCGCGCCTTTCTCCTTGAGCATCTCCTCCACGAAGTGCGGCGTGCTGCCGCTGCCCGCGGTGGCGAAGTTGACGCCGCCCGCGCCCTGCTTCTTCGAGTACGCCACCAGCTCCGTGAGGTTGTTCACCGGCAGCGAAGGCGAGGCGACGATCACCGACGGGCTCACCGCGATCAGCGACACGGGCACGAGGTCGTCCGGTGCGTACGGCATGTTGGTCCGGATCAGGCTGTTGGTCACGGTGCCCACCGCGCCGACGAGGAAGGTGTAGCCATCGGGTTTGCTCTTCGCCACGTAGTCGGAGCCGACCACGCTGCCGGCGCCCGGGCGGTTCTCGATGATGACCGTCTGGCCGAGCCGCTTGCTCACCGCGTCGGCCGCCGCGCGCGCGACGAGATCGTTCGCACCGCCCGCGGCGAAGGGCACCACGAACTTGATCACATGGTTCGGCCACGCGTCGGCGGCGTGCGCGGCGGGAGCGGCAAGCGCCAGGGCGGCAAGGGGAAGTGCGGCGAGGGGAAAGGCCAGCGCGCGGCCGGCGGCGGTGATGCGCATGAAGTGTCTCCAGTCTCGTGTGAGGTGTTCCGGTACGCCGCCGGGACAGGCGCCCGGATCAGTGGTCACGCTGCCAGGTCTGCGTGCGGCCGAGCAGGCTGACGCCGATGAAGCCGCGCACGTTGAGCCTGGCGCCGTCGTCGGCCAGCGCCATCTTGCTCTTGTAAATCTTGCCGCTTTCCGGATCGAGGATCTCGCCGCCGCTCCACTCGTTGTCGCCGGTCTTGCGCAGGCCCGAGAGGATGGTCATGCCGATGATCGGTTGGTCCTTGCGCGCGTCGGTGCACTTGTCGCACACCCGCTTGTCGCTGTTGTCGACGAACGTCTTCACCAGCTTGCCGCTGTACACGCCGTTGGTCTCGCTGATCTCGACCAGCCCGCGCGGCTTGCCCGTCTTGTCGTCGATGGTCTTCCAGGTGCCGGCGGGCGAGAGTTGCGCGAAGGCCGAGGTGGCGACGAGCGCGGCGCCGGCGACGAGCACGCGCAGCGAGAGATGAAGGGCAGGGGTACGCATCATGAAAGCTGTCTCCGTTGGTTGGCGCGCGCGCGGTTGACCCGTTGGTGATCGGGAGCGGGCGCGCGATGCCGCCAATCTACTGGCGCGCGTACCGCCACGCAATCGGGGCGGGCAGCAGGGCCGCCTCTTTGCGCGCGCTTGCGCATCGCCCGCAAAGCCGCATGGGGCCGCCATTCCAGCAGTTTCCGTGCTGCAGCAAAATGCGCGCCCGACGCGATGCCGAGGCATTCCTCTAGCGCGCACGCGCGACGCACGATGCCGGGCTTCGCCGCACGCGTTGCGATGGACGATGCGCGCGTGCAACGCGCTCGCCAACATGGGATCGTCGCTCGCTCGTGTGCTCGCCTGGCGCTCTTCCGATGCAATGCCGAGGCAGCGAACTGCGTGCGATGACACACAACCGTTGCGTTCGCGCATCACTCCTCAACGCCGCGCGACGCCATCGCGCATCGACGCGAACGCGATCGTTGGATGCGAGCCACGACATGCGCGCGCGCATCGTCGCGAGGGACGATGCCGGTGCCGCGCATCGCGCCGCGCGGGCGCGTCATCTTCGCGCCGGCACTCGCACTTCTTCCACGCGCGAACTGGGGCGTCGGCCGGAGAGCCTTTATTCATGCGGGTTTCGGGGAGGCAGCTTGGGTTGCCACACGCGCCGCGCATGGAGCGTGTCGACGATTGCAACGTGTTGCGAGAGCGCGTGCGAGCGGGATGCGGATGGGTGTGAACGCAGGTGAAACACACGCGCGACACGGTGCGATGAAGCGACGCGATGACGTTGCGCGAAGCGTTTGAACAGTGTGTCGATGATGACGTTGTCGCGAGGTCCGCGCGCGTTAGAGAGACCACTGCTTGCGCGCAAGTTTTTTTGCACTTTTTTCTTAACATCATCGGGCAAACGAATTATGATTCGCCTTGACAAGAGTCTCACTTCATTGCAAGCGAAGCAGGGCAGCGAGATGGAACGATGATCGCGATGCTTCGATGCAGTGGAGCAGGTAGCTGAGGAGCACGAGAACTTTGACGCAGACCAGGCCGGACAGCCTCTTCACAACGCGTGCAGTGTCCTCAGACCCAGCGGAGGGAAACGCTGGTTACCTCAATACGATTGACGCCGCCGGCCGTGCGCGAGGCCAAGCCCGCACCGCCGGCCAGCTGTCCGATACCTCCTTATTTCAGGCCGCGCGCCGACGCAGTGCGCGTGCGCCGATCGAATATTCCCGGGTGCGGAAGGACTCGCCTTGCCGCCGTGGTACCGCTTTGGGTGCCAGCGCCGACGCGCCCGATACCGAATTCATTAGCGTGCGGATGTCATACGGGTTTCGCGCGCCGATGAATCGCTCGCTCGACTGGGGCCGGATCGCAGGTCGCGATCCTGGTAGTGCCTCGGGTCGGTCGGGTCGTCCATCCTGTTATTCGATATTCACGTTCAAGTGAAGGAGTTATCCATGGCAACTGCTGCAAAGAAGAAGCCGGCCGCCAAGAAGGCTGCCAAGCCTGCCGCCAAGAAGGCCGCCGTGAAGAAGGTCGCCGCCAAGAAGGCGCCCGCCGCCAAGAAGGCCGCAGTGAAGAAGGTTGCAGCCAAGAAGGCGCCCGCCGCCAAGAAGGCTGCAGTGAAGAAGGTTGCCGCCAAGAAGGCAGCACCGGCCAAGAAGGCTGCAGTGAAGAAGGTCGCCGCCAAGAAGGCAGCACCGGCCAAGAAGGCTGCGGTGAAGAAGGTCGCCGCCAAGAAGGCAGCACCGGCCAAGAAGGCTGCAGTGAAGAAGGTCGCCGCCAAGAAGGCAGCACCGGCCAAGAAGGCCGCAGTGAAGAAGGTCGCGGCGAAGAAGGCGCCTGCCGCCAAGAAGGCTGCTGCGAAGAAGGCCGCCCCCGCCAAGAAGGCCGCTGCCGCCAAGAAGCCGGCTGCGAAGAAGGCCGCTTCGAAGAAGGCTGCGAAGAAGGCTGCTGCCCCTGCGGCAGCCCCTGCTCCAGCTGCCCCTGCTGCAGCACCCGTGGCCCCGGCAGCTGCTGCCAAGACCGCGCTGAACCCGGCCGCCGCATGGCCGTTCCCGACGGGCAACCGCCCGTAAATCATCGCACGGGACGCGATACGGCACGCCTGGTCGTGCCACCATGGCTGGATACTCCGTATCCAGTCGGCAAGGCTCCAAGGCCTTGCCCAACCCGCCGAAGGCGCAAGCCCGGCGGGTTTTTTCATGGGCGAATCAGGTAGCCATCAGGCAGCCATCAGAGCCATCACGCGTACCGGTAGCCGAACGCGGCCTGGAAGCGCTCGCCGATTTCCTCGCGCGGGATCCAGTGGTTCTGCGGCCCCTGGCGGGCGATCTTCAGCGAGCCCATCAGCCCGGCCAGGCGGCCCGTGGTCTCCCAGTCCAGCCCGTTCTCGATGCCGTACAGCAGGCCGCCACGGAACGCGTCGCCGCAGCCGGTGGGGTCGACCACCTGCTCGGCCGTGACGGCCGGAATGGCGTACTGCGTGCCGTCGGCATGGATGGTCGCGCCCTGCTCGCCATGCGTGACGATGAAGGCACGGACCTTGGCGGCCACCTCGGCGCTGGTCCAGCCGGTCCGCTGCAGCATGACCTGGCCTTCGTAGTCATTCACCGTCACGTAGCTGGCGAGGTCGATGAACTGGCGCAGGTCCTCGCCATCGAAGAGCGGCATGGCCTGGCCCAGGTCGAAGATGAACGGCACGCCGGCCTCGGCGAACTGGCGCGCATGGTGGAGCATGCCTTCGCGGCTGTCGGGGGCAACGATGCCCAGCCTGGGCGGCGTCGCGACCGCGAGCGCCTCGTTCACGTTCGACATCTGCGAGAAGCTCATCGCGCCCGGATGGAAGGCGGTGATCTGGTTGTTGTCGAGGTCGGTGGTGATCATTGCCTGCGCCGTGAAGGTATCGGGCAGCTTGCGGATGAAGGTGGTCGGGATCGCCAGCTTCTGCAGGTAGTCGAGGTACGGATCGGCATCGGCGCCGACGGTCGCCATCACGACCGGATCGCCGCCGAGCATCTTCAGCGAGTACGCGATGTTGCCCGCGCAGCCGCCGAACTCGCGACGCATGTCCGGCACCAGGAACGACACGTTCAGCATGTGGATCTGGTCCGGCAGGATGTGTTCGCGGAAGCGCCCTGCGAAGGTCATGATGGTGTCGTAGGCGACGGAGCCGCAGATCAGGCTGGCCATGTGGGTCTCGCTTGAAGGGGAGGAAAGGGGAAGAAAGGGGAGGTATCAGAAAAACGGCCGCCCCCGGGGGCGGGGGGCGGCCGTGGCGTACCGGTGATGCGCGGAGTTTACTTCAGCGCAGCCAGTGCGGCGTCGTAGTCCGGCTCGTTCTTGATTTCCGGCACGAGCTGGCTGTACTTGACGTTGTCGTTCTCGTCGATCACCACCACCGCGCGGGCGGTGACGCCGGCCAGCGGGCCGGTCGTGATGTCGACGCCGTAGCTCTGCTTGAACTCCGCGCCGCGCATGGTCGACAGCGGCACCACGTTGGCCAGGCCTTCGGTGGTGCAGAAGCGGCCCATGGCGAACGGCAGGTCGGCCGAGACGACCAGCACGACGGTGTTGGTCAGGCCGCTGGCGGCTTCGTTGAACTTGCGGGTGGAGGTCGCGCAGGTCGGCGTGTCGAGGCTCGGCACGATGTTCAGCACCTTGCGCTTGCCGGCGAAGTCCGCCAGCTTGACGTCCTTCAGGTCCTTGCCGACCAGCGAGAAGGCCGGGGCCTTGTCGCCGGCTTGCGGGAATTTGCCGCCAACTTCGATGGCGTTGCCGCCGAGGGTCACGTTGCTCATTGTCTACTCCTGTCTAGAGGGAGAAATGCGGCCCGTCGTCCACCGCCGGATTCGGCACTGGCGGAAGCGGGCCGCTGTATTCACGGCGCGGGTCCGGGGGGATGCGGGCGTTGCCGCATGCCCGGGACTCAAGGGTAAAGCTCAAGGGTAAAACAGCAGCACGCGGTAATTGGCAGCCGCCTGCTGCGTCCGGAATGCTACCCGAAGCGGAAGCTCCGTGCCGGCGGGGAGGGCGTCGATGGCGAAGTCGCGCTGCGAGGCCTCGAGATAATCGGCCGGCAGGAGCACACGGCGCAGCATGAGCTGGTCCTGCAGGTCGGTCATCACCAGTTCGATGGCGGGCAGCGCGGTGAGGGCGCGGCCATTGTTGCGCACCGTTACGGCGAGGATGTATTCGTCGCTGCCTTCCTGCTGGCGCTGGAGCTGCGAGCTCTCGATGCGCAGCGCGTCGAGGTCGCGCCAGGGCGGCACGGCACAGCCCAGCGGCACGCACGCGGATTCGAGCATCGGGCGCAGCACCGGGAAGCGGCCCGCGAGCTGGCTGCGCGCGAGGTAGGTGCCTTGCAGCAGCGCAGCCACGAGCAGCACGCCCAGCGCCGCCAACAGCCAGGTCCGGCGGTTGCTGCGCGGGGCCTCCGGCGCGGCGGAGGCCTGGCGCGCACGGGTACGCTCGCGCTCGCGCGCCTGGCGCAGGAAGTCGGGCTCGAAGATCGGGCCGGCGGCCGGTTCCTCGCGCGTCCAGCGGCGGGTGACCTGCTCGCTGGCGACGGCGTCGGAGAAGTCGTGGGTGCGCGCCTGCGGTGCGGGCGGTGCCTCGTCGGGGCCGTTGGCCGGCGCGATGTCGACCACGTCCTCCGCGGCTTCGGTCGCGGCGTGGTGCGTCCTGTCCTGCGCCTCCGCGTCGTATTCGCCGGCGGCGCGCAGGCTTGGCTCGATGCGCATCCCGCCGCTGGGCGCCGGCGGGGCCGCCCAGATCGTGCGCGGGGCGTTGGCCTCCAGTGCCGCCTGGTCCAGTTCGGGCCACGGCGGGGCGGGCTGGGCGGACGGTGATGAGGGCGCTTCCTCGATCGTGGCGACGTCCGTCTCGAACACCACCTCGTCTGCCTTCAGCGTTCCGGTTGTGGACGGCGCCGCCGCATCGGCGTCGACCATCACCATGGTCGGCGTGTCGAGCGCCGGCACGTCATAGCCGGGGTCGTACCCGGGATCGAACGGGGCGGAGAAGGTGGGGCCCGGAGGCGTTTCGGTGTGGGCCGGTTCGGCGGCCGCTTCAGGTATCGCAGCCGATACAGCGGCAGCGGCAGGAGCGGATACGGGGGCAGGCTCCGGCGCGGAAAGAGACACGGAAGCGGGCGCGGAAACCGGCGCAGGAGCCGGCGCGGACGCCCCGCCCGCCGCCTGCGGCAGTTCGACCACGACCATGTGTTCGCGCGCGTCGAACACCGTATCGCAGCGTCCGCAGCGCACCAGTCCCTGGCGCAGCCGCAACTGGTCCGCCACCAGCCGGAAGGCGGTGCGGCAGGCCGGGCATCGGGTCACCAGCTTGGTGGTGGCCATCGGATCAGGAACGTGTGCCGTGCAGGCAGACCCAGCCTTCCTCGGCGCGCCACACGGACAGCGCGAGCCACGGGGCATAGGCGGCGGCGACTTCCCCGGCCTGCCGTTCCAGCACGCCCGACAGCACCAGCCGCCCGCCCGGGCGCACGCGCGCCGACAGCATCGCCGCCATCAGCTTGAGCGGGTTGGAGAGGATGTTGGCCACGACCAGGTCATAGGTGGCTTCGGAGGTCGCATCCGGCAGCGCGAAGGCGGCTTCCACGCGGTTGCGTTCGGCGTTGTAGCGCGACGCTTCCACGGCGTTCGGATCGATGTCGATGCCGATGGTGTCACCCGCGCCCAGCTTCTTCGCCACGATGGCGAGGATGCCGGAACCGCACCCGTAGTCGAGCACGGTCTCGCCCGCCTTCAGGTTCTTTTCCAGCCACTGCATGCACAGGCGCGTGGTGGGGTGGCTGCCGGTGCCGAAGGCGAGGCCGGGGTCCAGTTCGAGGATCACGGCGTCGGGCTCGGGCGCGTCGTGCCACGAGGGCACCACCCAGATCTTCTCGCCGATGCGGATCGGCTCGAACTGCGACTGCGTCAGCCGCACCCAGTCCTGGTCCTCGACCGCGCGCAGTTCGAAGGCCGGCAGCGGCTCGATGCCGAGCTGGTTGCCGGCAGCGGCCACCACGACCGCGGGGTCAGTGGCGTCGTCGAAGAGCGCCACCACGCGCGAGCGGTTCCACGCGAGGCGCGTGGGCTCCAGCCCGGGTTCGCCGAAGAGGGGCTGCTCGTCGGGCGTGTCGGCGTCTGCATCTTCCACCGACACCGACAACGCCCCCAGGTCGAACAGGGCGTCAGACCAGGCTTCCGCCTGCTCCTGCGCCACTTCGATCACACATTCCTGAAACGCCACGGACTTCCTCTGTTTTCTGCTGTCGTGCCGGCCTCAGCTCTTCTCGCCGCCGGGGTTGGCGCGTTGCGCCAGGCGGTGTTCGAGATAGTGGATGCTGGTGCCGCCTTCGACGAAGTTGGCGTCCAGCATCAGCTCGCGGTGCAGCGGCACGTTGGTCTGGATACCGTCCACCACCATTTCCGACAGCGCGATGCGCATGCGGGCGATGGCCTGCTCGCGCGTGGCGCCGTACGTGATGATCTTGCCGATCATCGAATCGTAGGTAGGGGGGACGAAGTAGCCATCATACGCGTGCGAGTCGACACGCACACCTGGGCCGCCCGGCATGTGCCAGGCAGTGATGCGGCCGGGCGACGGCGTGAACTTGAACGGGTCTTCCGCGTTGATGCGGCACTCGATGGCGTGGCCGCGCAGCTGGATGTCCTTCTGGCGGAAACGCAGCTTCTCGCCGAAGGCGATGCGGATCTGTTCCTGGACGATGTCGATGCCCGAGATCATCTCCGTCACCGGATGCTCCACCTGCACGCGGGTGTTCATCTCGATGAAGTAGAACTCGTTGTTCTCGTACAGGAATTCGAACGTGCCGGCGCCGCGGTAGCCCATCTTGCGGCAGGCCTCGGCGCAGCGGTCGCCGATGCGTTCGATCAGGCGGCGCGGGATGTGCGGTGCCGGCGCTTCCTCGATCACCTTCTGGTGCCGGCGCTGCATCGAGCAGTCGCGCTCGCCCAGCCAGACGGCCTGCCTGTGCTGGTCGGCGAGGATCTGGATCTCCACGTGGCGCGGATTCTCCAGGAACTTCTCCATGTAGACCTCGGGGTTGCCGAAGGCACGGCCGGCTTCCTCGCGCGTGGTGTTGACGGCATTGAGCAGCGCCGCCTCGGTGTGCACCACCCGCATGCCGCGCCCGCCGCCGCCGCCCGCCGCCTTGATGATGACGGGGTAGCCCACGCGCTTGGCCGTGGCGATGATCTCCTTCGGATCATCGGCCGGCAGCGCGCCGTCGGAGCCGGGCACGCACGGCACGCCGGCCTTGATCATGGCCTGCTTGGCCGAGACCTTGTCGCCCATCAGGCGGATGCTCTCGGCGGTCGGTCCGATGAAGACGAAGCCGGACTGCTCCACGCGCTCGGCGAAGTCGGCGTTTTCCGACAGGAAGCCGTAGCCCGGGTGGATGGCCTGCGCGTCGGTCACCTCGGCGGCCGAGATGATGGCCGGCATGTTGAGGTAGGACAGCGGCGACGGCGCCGGGCCGATACACACGGCTTCGTCGGCCAGCTTGACGTACTTGGCTTCCTTGTCGGCTTCCGAGTACACCACGACCGTCTTGATGCCGAGCTCGCGGCAGGCACGCTGGATGCGAAGGGCGATTTCACCGCGGTTCGCGATCAGAATTTTTTCAAACATGGTCTCTCTCTGCGAGAACGGAGGGTGGCCCGACGCCGGCACATCGTCCGGCGAGTCGGGCTGGGAGCCTGGCTGCGCGTCGGCGGGGCTGGCCTGGCGCGCGCCGGTGGCTCGGGCCGGTGCCATATCCGGCACGGCAGTCTGCGTGGTTGGTCGACCTGGGTTGGCAGACCCGGACCGTCAGCCGATCACGAACAGCGGTTGGCCGTATTCCACTGCCTGGCCGTTCTCGACCAGGATTTCCTTGATCACGCCGGCCTTGTCGCACTCGATTTCATTGAGCAGCTTCATCGCTTCGATGATGCAGACGGTCTGGCCTTCCTTGACCGTATCGCCAACGTTGACGAATGCAGCGGCGCCCGGCGACGGCGCGCGGTAGAACGTGCCCACCATCGGCGAGGTGACGATGTGGCCGGCCGGCACCTGCGGGGCCGCCTCGGCGACCGGCGCGGCACCAACCGGGGCCGGTGCGGCTTGCGCAGCGGGGAGCGCCTGCATCGGCTGCATCATGGGGGCGAACACTTGCGGCGGCGCCTTCACGATACGTACCTTGCCATCGCCTTCGGTGACTTCCAGCTCGGAAATGCCGGATTCGGCCACCAGGTCGATCAGCGTCTTCAGCTTGCGCAGGTCCATCTTGTCTCTCCTGAATTCGGGTTGTCCGGGCCGCCGGGTGGCAGCGCCGGAGTGAATCGATGCGGTCGCGTCCGGTCCGCGCCTCGCCGTACTGCGGACGGGGCGCGGGCCGCACGCGGCGGCGAGTTGTTCAAGTCATGAAGGGGCAGCGGCACTCACTGCGCCGGCGCGGCTGGCTCCGGTCCCAATGCATAATCCAGCGCCAGCAGGTATCCCTGCCAGCCCAGTCCGCAGATCACGCCGACGGCGATGTCGGAGAAATACGAGTGATGGCGGAAGGCTTCGCGACGATGGACGTTCGACAGATGCACCTCGACGAACGGAATCGCCACGCCCGCGAGCGCATCGCGCAGCGCCACGCTCGTGTGCGTGTAGGCGGCCGGATTGATGATGATGAAGTCGACGCCCTCGCCGCGCGCGGCGTGGATGCGATCAACTAACGCACCTTCATGGTTGGACTGGAAGGTAGCCAGCGCGATGCCCGCCTGCGCGGCGTGTTGCGCGAGGGCGGCATCGATATCGGCCAGCGTGGTATGCCCGTATGTTTCCGGTTCACGCGTGCCCAGCAAATTCAGGTTCGGCCCATGAAGGACCAGTACCTGCCTGTAGCGGGAAGCAGTCACGGCAACTCGACCAGTTCAACGAAATTGCGCGGAGATTACCGTAGGTTAGAATGATTTGTCTAGCGGGCGCTACAACGCTTGCGCCAAATCACCCAGCCGGGGTAGTGCAGTCGGCACAAGATGATGATATTTGTGCCGTTAGTTATGAAATAAGTGCTGAAGAATCACGTTTCGGCACATCTTCGCGACAGTTCTCGCCTCCTGATTGATACCGGCCAATGTTCAGGCCGACGGCAGCACCTTGCGCAACTCGTCCGACGTGATGCGCCCCATCTTCCGATACGTCACTTCGCCTTCCGGGCTGATCACCACGGTGAAAGGCAGGCCGCCCGCGTCGTTGCCGAACGATTTGGTCAGTTCGGTGCCGGCAAAGCCCGCCACGGCGAGCGGGTAGTCGACCGGCACCTTCTGCAGGAATTCCTTGATATTGCTGGCTGAGT
>Ga0160460_100497_pt1 | contig 22938 bp, 16 predicted proteins | sample HID1973M_E6MG_FD_108238 | JGI IMG/M metagenome (GOLD analysis project Ga0160460, IMG submission 108238) | Enriched mosquito-associated microbial communities from UW Madison campus, WI, USA - HID1973M_E6 MG | ecosystem: Host-associated > Arthropoda: Insects > Digestive system > Unclassified ... | reverse complement strand
CGGCGTTTCGCGACTTCGGCGGCCTGTTTGGTCATGGGAAATCGCCTGGCAGGTGATTCAAAAAAGGGCGCAGATTATAGCTCAAGTTGATCCAGGAACCGAACCGTTGAGCACATTAAGGGTGGCCAAATGCTGCTGCAGATGGGAACCTTTTAAAGCACGGAGACGTCCATTCCCCCGTAACGACCGCTCGTCGGGGACTGAAACATCTGCAAAAGCGGCCTGACGAGGCTGTGCTCATGGCTCGATTTGCTGCGCGCCTACCCTCTGTAGGAGCGAGCACGCTCGCGATGGACGCCAACGATAACGCCGGGTACCTGAATGCCCGCGCTGTCTGGTCCACCATCGCGAGCAGGCTCGCTCCTACAGTGAAACGCGCTCGGCATGAGCTGCTTATCGCGATCATTTTTTCGGCAGCCAGGAATGGCGTTGCCACACGAGAAAGTGTTCGCCGACTGAAAAAAAGGAGTCCGCCTGTGGCTATCCACTATGGCAAAGGGCTGATAGGAGGCGCGCTGGTAATCGCCCTTCTGGCCCTGCTGATCCACTGGATCGGCATCGATACGATCGAACACTACCGCGACGATTTGTTGTTTTACCTGCAAGCCCATCTGCTGCTCGTCCTCGCCTCCATGTTGGCCGCCCTTGTCGTGGGCATTCCTGCCGGCATCCTGCTTAGCCGCCCGAACATGGTTGGCCGAGCCGAACGCTTCATGCAGTTCTTCAATATCGGCAACACCGTACCCCCCCTCGCCGTCCTGGCCATCGCCCTCGGTATCCTCGGCATCGGCAGTGGCCCGGCCATCTTTGCCCTGTTTCTCGCCTCCTTGCTGCCGATTGTGCGCAACACCTATGAAGGCCTGAAAAACGTCCAGGGTTCCCTCAAGGAAGCCGCCACCGGCATCGGCATGACCCCGCTCCAGGTGCTGTGGAAAGTCGAGTTGCCCAACGCCGTGCCCATCATCATCGGTGGCGTGCGCGTGGCGCTGGCGATCAACGTCGGGACGGCGCCGCTGGCGTTCCTGATCGGCGCCAACAGCCTTGGCAGCCTGATCTTCCCCGGCATTGCCTTGAACAATCAGCCGCAGTTACTGCTCGGCGCGGCCTGTACCGCGTTGCTGGCCCTGCTGCTCGACGGTCTGGTGACGCTCGCCAGCCGACTCTGGCTCGAACGCGGCTTGCGCCCGTCTTAAGCCCCGGCAAAGGAATGATCATGAAACTATCCAGCTTTTTACTAGGCTGTGCCCTGCTGTGCGCAGGCATTGCCCAAGCCGCAGAAAAACCCGTGATCCGCATCGGCGCCCGGGTGTTCACCGAACAGACCCTGCTCGCGGAAATCACCTCGCAGTACCTGCGAACCAAGGGTTACGAGGTGCAAGTGACTGGCGGTCTGGGCAGCAACCTGGCGCGCAGCGCCCACGAAAGTGGCCAGTTGGACATGCTCTGGGAATACACCGGCGTGTCGCTGGTGGCCTACAACCATGTCACTGAAAACCTCGACAGCGAACAGTCCTACGCAAGGGTTAAAGAACTCGACGCGAAAAAAGGCCTGATCTGGCTCACCCCGTCGAAATTCAGCAACACCTACGCCCTGGCCCTGCCGAAGAACGTCGCCGACCAATACCCGCAAATCAACTCCATCAGCGATCTGAACAGGGTGCTGCGCCAGGAAGCCAAGACCAACAACCTGGTGGCGCTGGACACCGAGTTCGCCAACCGTTCCGACGGTCTTGATGGCATGGTCAAACTCTACGACATGAACCTGACCCGCAAGAACATCCGCCAAATGGACGCGGGCCTGGTCTACACCGCCCTGCGTAACGGCCAGGTGTTTGCCGGACTGGTCTACACCACCGACGGTCGCCTCAACGCCTTCAAGCTCAAGCTGCTGGAAGACGACAAACACTACTTCCCGGACTACACCGCCGCGCCGGTGGTGCGCCAGGCCTACCTCGATGCGCACCCGCAACTGGCCGAACAGCTCAAGCCGCTGGCGCAACTGTTCGACGACAACACCATGCGTGAACTCAACGCCCGGGTCGACGTCGATCACCAGAGCCCTTCATCCGTTGCCGCCGATTTCCTGCGCCAGCACCCATTGAACTAAGGAGGAAAAGTCATGGAATTCTTGAACGCCTTTTCCCACCTCGACTGGCAGCAGGTGATCCACCTGACCTGGCAGCACATCACGCTTGTCGGTATCGCGGTAACCCTGGCGATTCTGGTTGGCGTGCCCCTGGGCATCCTGATGACACGCTTCCCGACCCTCGCCGGCCCTTTGCAGGCCAGCGCCACGGTGCTGCTGACGGTGCCATCGATTGCCCTGTTTGGCCTGCTGCTGCCGTTCTACTCCAGGTTCGGCCAGGGACTGGGCCCGATGCCGGCGATCACCGCCGTCTTCCTTTATTCCTTGCTGCCGATCATGCGCAACACCTACCTGGCCCTGACCAACGTCGAACCGGGCATTCGCGAAGCCGCCCGCGGCATCGGCATGACCTTCGGCCAGCGCCTGCGCATGGTTGAACTGCCCATCGCGGTGCCGGTGATTCTCGCCGGCGTGCGCACCGCCGTGGTGATGAACATCGGCGTGATGACCATTGCTGCCACCATCGGCGCCGGTGGCCTGGGCGTACTCATCCTCGCTTCCATCAGCCGCAGCGACATGTCGATGCTGATCGTCGGCGCTGTGCTGGTCAGCCTGCTGGCCATCTTCGCCGACCTGCTTCTGCAATGGCTGCAACGTTCGCTGACCCCAAAAGGACTCCTGAAATGATCGAACTTCAAAACCTCAGCAAGACCTTCCAAAGCAACGGCAAAGACGTAAAGGCCGTGGACTCGGTGAGCCTGACCGTCAATGAAGGCGAAATCTGCGTGTTCCTCGGGCCATCGGGTTGCGGCAAAAGCACCACGCTGAAAATGATCAACCGCCTGATCAAGCCGACCTCGGGCAAGATTTTGATCAACGGCGAAGACACCACCGGCCTCGATGAAGTGACGCTGCGCCGCAACATCGGCTACGTGATCCAGCAGATCGGCCTGTTCCCCAACATGACCATCGAAGAAAACATCGTGGTCGTGCCGAAACTGCTCGGCTGGGACAAACAGAAATGCCATGACCGCGCCCGCGAGTTGATGAGCATGATCAAGCTTGAACCCAAGCAATACCTGCATCGCTATCCACGCGAGTTGTCCGGTGGCCAGCAGCAGCGGATCGGTGTGATTCGCGCCCTGGCGGCCGATGCGCCGCTGTTACTGATGGATGAACCCTTCGGCGCGGTGGACCCGATCAACCGCGAGATGATCCAGAACGAGTTTTTCGAGATGCAGCGGGCGCTGAACAAGACCGTGATCATGGTCAGCCACGACATCGACGAAGCGATCAAACTGGGCGACAAGATTGCGATCTTCCGCGCCGGCAAGCTGCTGCAGATCGATCATCCGGACACCCTGCTCGCCCATCCGGCGGATGAGTTTGTCAGCAACTTCGTCGGCCAGGACAGCACGCTCAAACGCTTGCTGCTGGTCAAGGCCGAAGACGCCGCGGACAACGCACCTTCAGTCAGCCCCGACACTCCGGTGGCAGACGCACTGGAACTGATGGACGAACATGATCGCCGCTACGTCGTGGTTACCTGCGCCGACAACAAGGCGCTGGGTTACGTGCGACGCCGCGACCTGCACCGTCAGGCTGGCAATTGCGCGCAATACCTGCGCGAATTCAATGCCACCGCGGCGTATGACGAACATTTGCGCATCCTGTTGTCGCGCATGTACGAGTTCAACCGTGCGTGGTTGCCAGTGCTGGATGCGGAACGGGTGTTTCTGGGTGAGGTGACGCAGGAATCGATTGCGGCTTACCTGAGCTCCGGTCGTTCACGGGGAATGAAGACCAATATCGTCTCGCCGGCTGAGGCGGTGGTCGCCTGATAACCCGGTTAAACCACAAAACCCTGTAGGAGTGAGCCTGCTCGCGATAGAGCAATGTCAGTCAATGAAGAGGCTGACTGTAAAAAAGTCATCGCGAGCAGGCTCACTCCTACAGGATCGGGGGCGATTTTCTGCGGTTTACAAGGCGGAAAATAATCTCAACACCTGAAAGGCGGACACTGGACCCGAGACAGCTTCCTACACAGCCAAATTCCCCCTCACACCCTCCTCACGCCGCCAACTTCGCCGATGTTGACGCCATCACACTTACCCACAACCTCGCTGGCAAAAGCTGCGAACGTGCAGGTATTTTTAACACTTTAAAATTCTCGGGGAACATCTGTCCGTCATCTCGGTCGGCTACAAAGAGTGATCAAAGCGACGCACGTCAGAAGCGTGCAAAAACGCGACATTTTTAGTTGATCTCAGGCCCCTCACGCCCTAAAGTTCGCGCCGAACGTCCATGCTGGAAACGATCCATCCGGCTCAAGTACTGACGACGAGACAGCAAGGCCAAGGGAAAAAGCGACACTTCCCATGGCCTTTTTGCTTTCGGCGACATGCCTTGGGAAGTAGGCGAACCAAAGTGGGGATACGGAGGACGTTCATTTGCACCCATTGATAATTTCAGTTTGCCACTAGGAGTCCCAAGCTATGTCGATCCAGGTCGAAGACTATTTCGCGCGTGAAACCTTTCAGAAAATGAAAGCGTTCGCCGATAAGCAGGAAACCCCGTTCGTGGTGATCGACACCGCGATGATCAGCCAGGCCTATGACGACCTGCGCGCCGGTTTCGAATTCGCCAAGGTCTACTACGCGGTCAAGGCCAACCCGGCCGTCGAGATCATCGACCTGCTCAAGGAAAAAGGTTCGAGCTTCGACATCGCCTCTATCTACGAGCTGGACAAAGTGCTCGACCGCGGCGTCAGCGCCGACCGGATCAGCTATGGCAACACCATCAAGAAATCCAAGGACATCCGCTACTTCTACGACAAGGGCGTGCGCCTGTACGCTACCGACTCCGAAGCCGACCTGCGCAACATCGCCAAGGCCGCACCGGGTTCGAAAGTCTACGTACGTATCCTGACCGAAGGTTCGACCACCGCCGACTGGCCGTTGTCGCGCAAATTCGGCTGCCAGACCGACATGGCCATGGACCTGCTGATCCTCGCTCGCGACCTGGGCCTGGTGCCTTACGGCATCTCGTTCCACGTGGGTTCGCAACAGCGTGATATCAGTGTCTGGGACGCGGCGATCGCCAAGGTCAAAGTGATCTTCGAACGCCTGAAAGAAGAAGACGGTATCGAGCTGAAACTGATCAACATGGGCGGCGGCTTCCCGGCCAACTACATCACCCGCACCAACAGCCTGGAAACCTACGCCGAGGAAATCATCCGCTTCCTCAAGGAAGACTTCGGTGATGACCTGCCGGAAATCATCCTCGAGCCAGGCCGTTCGCTGATCGCCAACGCCGGCATCCTGGTCAGCGAAGTGGTGTTGGTTGCGCGTAAATCCCGTACCGCGGTCGAGCGTTGGGTGTACACGGACGTGGGCAAGCTCTCCGGCCTGATCGAAACCATGGACGAAGCCATCAAGTTCCCGATCTGGACCGAGAAAAAGGGCGAGATGGAAGAAGTGGTCATCGCCGGCCCGACCTGCGACAGCGCCGACATCATGTACGAAAACTACAAGTACGGCCTGCCGCTGAACCTGGCCATCGGTGATCGCCTGTACTGGCTGTCGACCGGTGCGTACACCACCAGCTACAGCGCCGTTGAGTTCAATGGCTTCCCGCCGCTGAAATCGTTCTACGTTTAATTAACACCAGCAACATGAAAAAGGCCTGTGAGTAGTTCACAGGCCTTTTTTATATCTGCAACTATTACTGTTCGTTCATCTACAACCTGCGCGCCCCGAGACGCGCATTAATATTCGACACACCCCGCAAATTTTTTTCTCTTATATTGATCGACGATCACCGTTATGTTTTGACTGCGAAACAAAATTATCGCGCTAAAACCTAAAGGGACTTTCATGTTAGCCATCGACAATACAACCATCACCTCGACTGTTGTCACTTCACTCACCTCAAACTTTATGGATGCAGTGGCCGGGACACTTCCTGGCGTGGAACGGGAACAGGGCCTGCTCGTCACGAATGAGGACATCAGGAAGATAAAACGTTACGTCAGCTCCGGCCTGGCACTGCCCACTGATGAAAAGCAAATCGAACAACTGCATAAATTTAACCAGCTAAATATTACCGGTCTCAAATCTGCTGACATGCAGATTCTGTATACGCAAATGAAAGAACATGCACACACTTGGGCCGACGTTGAATCGAGCATGAAGGCTGCTGGGTCAGACCTCCATGTATTTGCTGACAATTTCACCTCAAGCAGCGAAAGTATCATTAGCTATCTGCAAAGCCTGCCAGGCTATGGCAGCGGCACTAGAAAAATTGAAGGTTTATCTCCGGAAGAAATAGACAACCTTCCGGAAATACTGCTGACAGGAGAAGAAAAGCAAAAAATACCTGCGCTGCTTGCGTTGGTCGAAGAGTTGAAAACCGTTATTACTCAACACAGCCAAAGCACTCAAGAGACGAAAGCAAAAATCACAAAATTCAAACACGACATCACCAACACCATAAAACCAGCCCTCGACTTGAAAGTTTCACTTTGCAAAAGCCAGGGTTTCAGTGATGACATTAAAGATCTCAATGCTTCGCTCGATATCATCACTCGGCGAATCGGCGAAAAACAGTCGGAAATCGAGCAATACTCCAAGAGCAAATGGTGGGGACTGCTCGGAGGAGCCGTCGGTTTTATTGTGACCTCCTCAATTTACGGTAGCAAGGCTCAAGCCGCACGCAATGAACTGGATCGTTTGACAAACGAGCGCCGTGATATCACAAAAAAAATAGACAAAAACTACGAGCTGCTTGCGTTGCTGCTCACCCACGAAACCAGTCTCCAGGATCTGCTGGTCCGGGTAGAAGGGGCTTCCGGCAGTTCATCCAACCTTGAAAGCCTCTGGGAACTCATCCAGGCGTATGTCGACTCCTCTTGTAAAAGACTCGATGGCGTTACAAATGCGATGTACCTGATTTCATTCGTCTCCAGACTCAAAATAATGATGGATAACTGGAAAGCCGTAAAAAAGCAGGCCGGAGACTTATTGACAGCGTTTAACAATGCCTCCAGCACCTACTGACACCGACTCCATCGCCTTGTCACTTTTATTTTAACTGTTAATAAAAAAGCGAGACCACCATGACTGTACACTCCATTGACACGTCATTCCAATACGCCACACCCGACATAAAAAAAATCAAAACGATCAGAGAAGACCTCAATTATAAATTCAGCACCTTAAGCAATCTGTATCTGCCTTTGCTCAGCGAAGAACTGCGCGACTTACAAAAAGAAGTTAACGCCACAGATTCTCAAGCGCTCAAAACAATGACCTTGGTGCCGGCGGCATTGCAAACCAGCGAAATCAACACGCTCATAACGGTGATCACAAACCTTTCCAACGAAAAACCCACAGCAGAACAGCAAGAGGCGATTACAAGCTTTTACAAGGAAATTCAAATTTTGATAAAGGAAGCCCTTGGCAGTTCACATGAATTATCCACCCAGCTGCGCAACAGCCTGACAAATCTTGAAGCTGCATCGCTAAGCGACAATCGGCATCGTCTGAGTGAACTTGAAAAAACGATTGATAACATTTCGCCCCAACTTCTTGCAATTGAGGGTTCCGTTGAACAATTGGTCAACGATGAAACAAGCTTGAACCAAGCCATCAAAATCATTGAGTCCGCTGATGCATTTACCTTGATAAGAGAACTTTTTCTCAATGTCGAGAAGCTGACAGCGCTGAACTTGTCCGCACCTCAGCTCGAACTGGTCAAGGCCGGAATTTCCGCCGGAACCAGAATTCTCGGCCTGGTCGAGAACGCTGTAAAATATGACAACCTCATTTCCGCCAGGCGTCAGGTACAAACACAACTGGATGATCAACGCAGTAAGTTGGCTAACATCAAGAAAGAAGTAAAGACACTTCAAGACCGCAAAGGCCAACTCACCGAACTTCAGGCAGTCACCACTTTGAAGGAGGGATTTTCAACTCAAATTCACACCCTCGCCGAATCCCTGAATCAATTTCTGGACAATAACCGCCACGACGCATCTGACGATGCAGGGTCGGTAGTCAAATGCTTTATTGAACAGTCAAAAGTGTACAGCGCACATCTGATCAAACTTCGCGGCGAATGGCGTCGTTAATGCTTTAGTGGCTGTGGCTTCCATTCAGAACCAGCGAAGGGAAACCGTGCATTCTCGCGCTAGCCCATGAGCGCCTGTTGCAATTGGGCAGCGCGTTGCTGGTAACGCAGAGCCAATGACTGGAACTCAGGATGCGGTGCCAGCAAAAGAGCTTGCCCACTGACACGCAGAAAATTCAGATTTCCTGCGACCAATGCCTTTCGCAGCCATACCAGGGCCTCGTCGATTCTGCCGTTATCTGCCAACACAGCGGCATAGCTGAATTGCCCGCGAAAATCACCGGCCTGGGCGGAACGTCGATACCATTCAATAGCCGCAACAGGGTCAGCCGCGCATTGCTGGCCCTCTTCCAGATATCGCCCCAGCAAATTCATCGACTTTGCATGCCCGAGCGCCGCAGCGCGACGGTAAAAGTCCAATGCACGCTTCTGATCCTGACTGACCCCGCGTCCCGTCGCCAGCAGATTGGCATAGTTGTACATCGCCCAGTCCAATCCACCCTGCGCAGCCATCCAGTAATGCTGCACAGCCACTGACGCATCGGCTTCGCAACCCCAACCATGCTCATGACAACGACCGAGCATGTTGCGCGCCATCAGATGTCCGCGCCGCGCGGCAATCTCGAACCAGCGTAACGCCAATGACTGATCCCGGGCGATACCCTGCCCGTCGAGCAGGATCTGTCCAAGCAACGCCTGCGCATCGAGAACATCCTCCCGCGCCGCCAGCAGAATCGCCTGGGCGGCACGAGCCGGGCTTTCATCCAGCATGGATTTGAGTGCATCGCCGTCGAGCACTTCCTCGCGGCGCAACCGAAAGTCCGCCACTTACACCTCGACCCAGCGACGCAACAGGTTGTGATAGGTGCCGGTCAGGCGGATCAGCGAGGGGTGATCGGGCACGTCCCGGGTCAACTGCTGGATCGCACCGTCCATCTCGAACAACAGCGCACGCTGGCTGTCTTCGCGCACCAGGCTTTGTGTCCAGAAGAACGAGGCGTAACGGGTGCCACGGGTTACGGCATTGACCTTGTGCAAGCTGGTGCCCGGGTACAGGACCAGGTCGCCGGCCGGCAGCTTCACCCGCTGGGTGCCGTATGTGTCCTGGATTTCCAGCTCCCCACCGTCGTAATCCTCAGGTTCACTGAAGAACAAAGTGGCCGAAAGATCGGTGCGCACCCGCTCGATGCTGCCCTTGGGCTGGCGCACGGCGTTGTCGATGTGAAAATCGAAACTGCCGCCGGCGGTGTAGCAGTTCAGCAGCGGTGGAAAAACTTTGTGCGGCAGCGCCGCGGACATGAACAACGGATTTTTCCACAGCCGCTCGAGCATCGCCGCGCCGATCTCCTTGGCCAACGGGTGGCCTTCGGGCAGTTGCAGGTTGTGCTTGGCCTTGGCCGACTGAAAGCCCGCAGTGATCTTGCCGTCCGCCCAATCTGCCTGCTCCAGAGCCTCGCGAATGCGCCGCACTTCTTCTTTTTCGAACAAGCCGGGAATGTGCAGCAGCATGGCAAAACACCTGAAGGCAAAGAGGGCGCCAATGGTATTGATTCTTATTGCCCAAGTAAAACCCGCGAGACGAATGAAACAGTAAAAACCGTAAGGATAAATTGTAAAGAATGTAAATTCAGTGCGAATAGTAATGTTTCGCAAATGAGAATCCCCTATATTCCGCGACCTCAAATCCTGGGGGAGGGGAAACTCAAATGTCGCGTCAACTCACACAATTGCCGGTCAGCTCACCACGTCTGCTCGCATCCGCCATCGGCATGGCAATCACTGCCGGCTCTGCGGGCCACATGGTTTTCGCCGCGGAAAAAACCGACGAAAAAGCACCGGGCAATGTGATTTCCCTGGGCGCTACCGCCATCACCGGCGAAGCCCAGGACGAGACGACCTACAACGTCGAGAAAGCTTCCTCGCCCAAGTACACCGCGCCGCTGGTGGATACCCCGCGTTCGATCACGGTCATCCCGCAGCAGGTGCTCAAAGACACCGGCGCGATGAACATGCAGGATGCCCTGCGTACCGTTCCTGGCATCACCTTCGGAGCCGGCGAAGGCGGCAACCCCCAGGGTGACCGCCCGTTCATTCGCGGCTTCGATGCCCAAGGCGATACCTACCTGGACGGCGTGCGCGATACCGGCTCCCAGAGCCGCGAGATCTTCGCCGTTGAATCGATCGAAGTCAGCAAAGGCCCGAACTCGGCCATCGGCGGCCGCGGCGCAGCTGGCGGCAGCATCAACCTGGTGAGCAAGAAAGCGCACCTGGGCGACTCCCTCGACGGTGGCTTCACCTGGGGCTCCGACCAGACCCAGCGTTACACCTTCGATGGCAACTACCAGTTCACCGACACCGCCGCTGGCCGTCTGAACCTGATGAGCCACGAGAGCAATGTCGCCGGCCGTGACAGCGTCGATTACGACCGCTGGGGCGTGGCACCGTCCCTCGCCTTCGGCCTGGGTACCGACACCCGCGTCAACCTCGACTACTACCACCTCGAAAGCAATGACACGCCGGACTCGGGCATTCCTTACTCGATCCCGGTGGCTGGCTCGGCTGCCCGTACCAAGTCCAATCCGGACAAGCCCGATGACGGCGGCGACAGCAGCAACTTCTATGGCCTGAACGACCGCGACTTCCGCAAGACCCGTGTCGACACGGCGACCTTCGCCATCGAGCACGACCTGAGTGACGCGCTGACCGTCAAGAACACCCTGCGCCACGGCACCAGCATGCAGGATTACATCCTGACCCAGCCGGACGACAGTAAAGGCAACGTGAACAACGGCAGCGTCTGGCGTCGGGCGAACACCCGCGTGAGCAATACCGAAACCACCACCAACCAGACCGATCTGTTTGGTGATGTCTATATCGCCGGGTTCAAGAACAGCTTCGCCACCGGTATCGAATACACCCACGAGGAAAGCAAAAAATCCTCGTACAACGTCAACACCGATACCACCCCGGGAACGGCAGCAGCGACCACCAACTGCTCGCCTGCACTGATCGGCACACCCAGCGGCTACAACTGCACCTCGCTGTCGAATCCGAACCCGAATGACCCGTGGAACGGCGCCATCTCGCGTAACTACGCCGGTACCGACACCCAGGCCGACACCTACGCGCTGTATGTGTTCGACACCCTGGAGCTGTCCGAACAGTGGCTGGTCAACATGGGCCTGCGTTACGACCACTTCGACACCGACTACAAGACCTTCAACGGTTCCGGCACCACCACCGCCAAGGGCGACGACGTCAGCGAGTTCGTCACCGGACAGTTTGGCGTGGTCTACAAGCCAGCGGAGAACGGCAGCATCTATGCCTCGTATGCAACGTCCGCGACTCCACCGGGCAACACCCTGGGTGATGGCAACGAAGGCAACCCTCTGGGCGGCACACCGGATCGCAGCGGCAACCTGCTGAACAGCGACATGGAGCCGGAAACCACCAAAAACTACGAGATCGGCACCAAGTGGGACCTGTTGAATGATCGTCTGTCGTTGACCGCTGACATCTTCCGCACCGAGAAAGACAACGCTCGTGTGCAGACCAACACCACCACCTATGAAAACGTCGGCAAGACCCGCGTGCAAGGTGTCGAACTGTCGGCCACTGGCAAGCTCACCGACAAATGGCAAGTGTTCGCCGGTTACGCCTACATGGACAGCGAGCAAGTGGACGGCGGCGACCTGCCGGCCAACAAAGCCAACGACGGCAACGAATTGCCGAACACGCCGAAAAACAGTGCCAGCCTGTGGACGACCTACCAGGTCACGCCAAAGCTGACCATCGGCGGCGGCGCGTTTTATGTCGACGACGTGTTCGGCAGCGCAGCCAATACCACCATGGTTGATTCCTACGTTCGTTACGACGCGATGGCGGCCTACAAGCTGAGCAAAAACGTCGACCTGCAACTGAACGTGCAGAACCTGACCGACGAAACCTACTACGACAAGGCATTCTCGACTCACTTCGCCAACCAGGCGGCGGGCCGTACTGCATTGCTGAGCACCAACTTCCACTTCTGATCGTAGGAGCTGCCGCAGGCTGCGATCTTTTGACCCTGATGCTTGGTCAAGCTGAAATTGCCAGGCATCAAAAGATCGCAGGCTTCGCCAGCTCCTACATCAGACCAGGCCCCGTTCATCCCAATGAACGGGGCTTTTGTACGTAAGAAAGAATGCATCTCGACCACTCACGGCATAATGCACGCCGTAGTGATTCATCCAGAACGAACAAGGCGAGTGACGTGTTGAAGAAAACCCTGTTCCAGTTGCACTGGTTTTTCGGCATCAGTGCCGGACTGGTCCTGGCCCTGATGGGCATCACCGGGGCGACGGTGTCGTTTCAGGACGAGATCCTGAGCGCGCTCAATCCATCGTTGCAAGTCGAAAAGCAGGTAGCCGGTGTGTTGCCGCCTGCGGAACTGGTCGAGCGCATCGAAGCGGCCTCCGGCAAGAAAGTCTCGATGCTGACCGTCGAAAGCGACAGCGGCAATGCAGCTCGGGTGTGGTTCACCCCGCCACCGGGCGAACGCCGTGGCGAGATGCGTTACTTCAACCCGTACACCGCCGAATTCCTCGGCGACGCGACGGGCCAGGACTTCTTCGGCCTGATGCTGCAGCTGCATCGCTTCCTCGCCATGGGCGACAGCGGCCGCCAGATCACCGGTGCCTGCACGCTGATCCTGGTGTTCTTCTGCCTGTCCGGCCTGTACCTGCGCTGGCCCCGCCAGTGGAAAAGCTGGCGCGCCTGGCTGACCCTGGACTGGAAGAAAAAAGGCCGCAGCTTCAACTGGGACCTGCACTCGGTGGCCGGTACCTGGTGCCTGGTGTTTTATCTCTTGGCGGCGCTGACCGGGTTGTCCTGGTCCTATGAGTGGTACAACAAGGGCCTCACGCGCCTGCTGTCCGACTCGCCTCAGAACGAACGCGTGCGCGGTGGACGCGGTCCGGCGCCGCAAGGTCCGGCACCGACGGCCGATTACGCGGCAATGTGGAGCAGCATCTACAGCGCTGCCGGTCCGCACCTGAGCAGCTACAACATCCGTATGCCGCCCGTGGCCGGTCAACCGGCGACCGTGTATTACCTGCTCACGACCTCACCCCATGATCGCGCCCTCAACCAGATCACCCTTGATCCGGTCACCGGTGTGGTCAAACGGGTCGACCGCTACAGCGACAAGAGTGTCAAAGCGCAACTGCTGACCAGCATCTACGCGCTGCACGTCGGCAGTTACTTCGGCATGGTCGGGCGCATCATCCTCACGATCACCGCACTAAGCATGCCGCTGTTCTTCGTGACCGGCTGGCTGTTGTACCTCGATCGTCGCCGCAAGAAGCGCGAGGTCAAGGCCGCGCGCAGTGGCCTCGTGCAACCGCAAGGCGATGCACCTGCCTGGCTGGTCGGCTTCGCCAGCCAGAGCGGTTTCGCTGAACAACTCGCTTGGCAGACCGCCGGCCAGTTGCAGGCCGCCGGATTGCCAGTGAAGGTGCAGGCACTGGCAGACCTCAGCGAAAAAGATCTGCGTGAATCCGACAACGCGCTGTTCGTGGTCAGCACCTTCGGCGATGGCGAAGCGCCGGACAGTGCCCGGGGTTTCGAACGCAAGGTCCTCGGCCGGGCACCTGACCTTGAGCGTTTGAACTACGCCATCCTCGGCCTCGGCGACCGCCAGTACCAACACTTCTGCGGGTTCGCCAAACGCCTGCACACCTGGCTCGGCGCCCAAGGCGGCAAGACCCTGTTCGCCCCGGTGGAAGTCGACAGCGGCGACCCGTACGCCCTGCGCCACTGGCAACAGCAACTGGGCCTGCTGACCGGCCAGGCGCCTGCCGATACCTGGCAAGCGCCGAGCTACGACCAGTGGACGCTAATTCGTCGCGACCTGCTCAACCCTGACAGCCGTGGCTCCAGCGCGTACCTGCTGGGCCTGCGCGCGCCGAACAGCAGCAGTTGGCTGGCCGGCGACCTGGTGGAAGTGCTGCCACGCAACTGCCCGTGGGCGATCGAGCATTTCCTCGATGGCCTGGGTATCCGTGGCGACGCCCGGGTGCAGGTCAACGGCCTGGACGAAACGCTCGAACAGGCCCTGGCCAGCCGCCAGTTGCCGGAAAACCGCAGCCACTTGGTCGGCCTGCACGCGCAAGCGCTGGTGGACGCCTTGGTGCCCCTGGCCATGCGCGAATACTCGATTGCCTCGATCGCCGCCGATGGCGTGCTGGAACTGATCGTGCGTCAGGAAGTGCATGCCGATGGCAGCCTCGGCGTCGGCTCCGGCTGGCTTACCGAACATGCCCCTGTGGGTGGCACCGTCAGCCTGCGCGTACGTCGTAACAGCGGCTTCCATTTGCCGACCGAACCGGTGCCGATGATTCTGCTGGGTAACGGCACGGGCCTGGCCGGGTTGCGCAGCTTGCTCAAGGCGCGCATCGCCGACGGCCAGCAACGGCATTGGCTGCTGTTTGGCGAACGCAATCGCGAACACGACTTTCTGTGCCGCGACGAGTTGCAGGAGTGGTTGACCGCCGGCGATCTGGAGCGCCTGGACCTGGCGTTTTCCCGGGACCAGGCACAGAAGATCTACGTGCAGGATCGCTTGCGTGAATCGGCAGCCGAGTTGAAAAAATGGCTGGCGGATGGCGCGGTGATCTACATCTGCGGCAGCCTCCAAGGCATGGCCTCAGGCGTCGATCAGGTCCTCAACGAGGTGCTGGGTGCCGCCGAGGTGCAACGTCTTATCGAGCAGGGCCGCTACCGCCGCGACGTTTACTGACCGTTACGATATGGGCAGCATTCTCCATGCTGCCCTGACTTCGCCCGGCTAAGGTTGCCGCGCGAATTGCAGCTGCTTAAGGGTAGGCCGAAACCCCTCAAACCTTGACCGGCTCCAACGCCAACTCCACCACCTCCGCCCGCTTGACCAGCGCATACACCACCGCCGTCAACAAACTCCCCGCAACAATCGCCAACAAATAAAGCAGCGCGTGGTTGATCGCATTGGGAATCGCCAGCACAAACAAGCCGCCGTGGGGCGCCATCAACTTGCAGCCGAAGTACATCGACAAGGCGCCGGTCAATGCGCCGCCGGCGATGCTGGCCGGGATCACCCGCAGCGGGTCCTTGGCGGCAAATGGAATCGCCCCTTCGGAGATGAAGCAAAGCCCCAGGACAAAGGCCGCCTTGCCGGCCTCGCGCTCGGTCTGGGCGAACTTGCGTCGGGCAATGAAGGTGGCGATGCCCAGGCCAATCGGCGGGACCATGCCGGCCGCCATGGTCGCCGCCATCGGCGCATAACTCTGGGACGCCAGCAGCCCGACCGAGAACGCGTACGCCGCCTTGTTGATTGGCCCGCCAAGGTCCACGCACATCATGGCGCCGAGCAATACACCGAGCAGAATCGCGTTGGTGGTGCCCATGTTGTCGAGGAATTGCGTAAGGGCCGCCAGCATGCCGGCCACCGGTTTGCCGACCACGTAAATCATCACCAGACCGGTGAACAGACTCGCCAGCAAGGGGATGATCAGAATCGGCTTCAGCGCCTCCAGGCTCTGGGGCAATCGGGCGTATTTATTGATCGCCTTGGCGGCATACCCGGCGAGGAAGCCGGCCACGATCCCGCCGATGAAACCGGCGCCCAAAGTACCCGCCAGCAAACCGCCGATCATCCCCGGCGCAAGGCCTGGACGATCGGCGATCGAGTAGGCGATGTAACCGGCCAGTAACGGCACCATCAACTTGAAGGCAGTGTCGCCGCCGATCTGCATCAGCGCCGCCGCCAGCGTACCCTGCTCCTTGAAGGCGGTGATGCCGAACACGAACGACAGCGCGATCATCAGACCTCCCGCCACCACCATCGGCAGCATGAACGACACCCCGGTCAACAGGTGCTTATAGACGCCGGTCTTTTCCTGTTTGACCGGACCTTGGGCGTCGCTCGCATCGCTTTCCTGGCGGCCTTCAGCCAGCGCGTTGATCAACGTCGCTTCGGCTTGCTTCAAGGCGACGCCCGTGCTGCAACGGTAGATTTTCTTCCCGGCAAAACGCTCAGTGGCGACTTCGATGTCGCACGCCAGCATCACCACATCAGCCTCGGCAATCGCCGCCGCGCTCAACGGATTGCGGGCACCGACCGAACCCTGGGTTTCGACCTGCAAGTCATAGCCCAGACGACCCGCCGCCTGCTGCAAGGCTTCAGCGGCCATGAAGGTATGGGCAACACCTGTCGGGCAGGCGGTGATCGCGACCAGTTTCGGCAGCGGTTTCGCGGCAGCTGCCGGCTCGATCAACGCGGCGGGCGCCTGGTACACCTGCGCGTGTTCGGCACCCTGGCGCAATACCGCGTCAACATCTTGCAGGGCCTGTGCCGGGGCGCTCTGAAACACCCGCTTGCCGACGAACCGGGACATGTCCACCGGCGCGCTGGTGACCAGCAATATCCATTCGGCCGCCTCCAGGGTGGCCGCCGACAATTGCCGTTCCGGGTGCGCGGCATCGCTGATTTCGACACTGGTGCTCCAGCCCTGGCGCTGGGCCGCCGCATCGAGCAGCCGGGCGCACAGCACGCTGGTGACCATGCCGTTGGGGCAGGCCGTAACGATGGCTATCTTCATGACAAACCCTCTTATTGTTCTGTCAGGGGGCGCACGCGCACACCCTGTTCGAGCTGCGCCAGTTGCGCCGCATCGCCGATGCCGAAACCGATCTGGGTCACCGCCATCGCCGCAATCGCGGTGGCCGTGCGCAAGGTGTGTTCGGGCGTCGCCGCGCCCAGCAACCCGTGGAGCATTCCCGCCAGCAACGAATCGCCCGCGCCCACCGTGCTGGCGACACTGACTTTCGGTGGCGTGGCATGCAGGGCCGAACCGACACTGAACCAGTTCACGCCCTCGGCGCCATGGGAAATCACCACATGCTCGATGCCCTGGGCATGCAGGCGTTGCGCCGCATCGGCCTGGGCGGCGACGGAAACCACCGCGCACCCCAACACGTCGGCCAGCTCTTCGGTATTGGGCTTGATCAGCCACGGACCCGCCTTGAGCGCCGCCCGCAAGGCTTCGCCACTGGTGTCGAGAGCAACCTTCAAACCCAGCGCCTTCAGGCGCAGGATCAATGCCTGCAACCATTGCGGGCTGACACCTTGGGGCAGACTCCCGGCGACAACGACCGCGTCATGCCCGGGTGCAATCTGTTCCAGCCGATCGAGCAACGCCTGCTGCGCTGCGTCACTGACCTGCGGGCCCAAGCCGTTGATGTCGGTGATGCGGCCATCGCTTTCTGCCAGCTTGATGTTGCTGCGGGTCTCACCGGGAACACGGATGAAGGCATCGACAAAACCGCGTTTGCTGAACAGGGTCTCGAACGCTTGCAGGTTGTCTTCGCCCAGAAAGCCGCTGACGGTCAACTGATGACCGAGATCGGCCAGCACCTGCGCCACGTTCAGCCCTTTGCCCGCGGCATGGGTGTGCATGGCGTCGCTCCGGTTGACCTGACCGGGCTCCAGGCGCGGCAGTTCAACCGTGAGGTCCAGCGCCGGGTTGAGGGTCAGGGTGAGAATCCGGGCCATTACAGCGCCTCCACTAATGCGCGTACTTCATTGGCGCTGCCCAGGGCCAGGGCCTGTTGGGCGAGCAATTGGGTCTGGGCCAGGCTGAGTTCGCGAACGCGCGCCTTGACCTCGGCGATGCTGCGGCCGGAGACGCTGAGTTCGTCCACGCCCAGGCCGACCAATACCGGCACCGCCAGCGGGTCCGCCGCCAGTTCGCCGCACACGCCAACCCATTTGCCGTGGGCATGGGCTGCGCGCACGGTGATGTCGATCAGTTGCAGCACCGCCGGATGCAAGCCATCGGCCTGGGCCGAGAGCGTCGGATGACCGCGATCGATGGCCAGGGTGTATTGCGTCAGGTCGTTGGTGCCGACGCTGAAGAAGTCCACTTCTTTGGCCAGCACGGGTGCAAGCAGCGCGGCCGACGGCACTTCGATCATGATCCCCAGTTGCAGGTCGGCGACCGGGATCTCCTGGCGCAGGCGTTCAGTCATGTCCCGGGCCTGGCGCCACTCGTCAACGCTGCCAACCATCGGAAACATAATCCGCAGCGGTCGGTTGTCGGCGGCGCGCAACAAGGCGCGCAGTTGCGCCTGCATGATCTGCGGACGCTGCAGGGTCAGGCGAATGCCACGCACACCGAGGAACGGGTTTTCCTCCTTGGCGATCGGCCAATACGGCAACGGCTTGTCGCCACCGACGTCGAGGGTGCGCACCACCAGCGGCCGTCCGCCCAGGCCGTCGAGGACGCGCCGGTATTCGGCTTCCTGGGTGGCTTCGTCCGGCGCTTGCGGATGGGCCATGAAAATCAGTTCGGTGCGCAGCAGGCCGATGCCTTCGGCGCCCTGCTCCACGGCGCCGGTGACCCCGGCGCTTTCACCGAGGTTGGCGAACACTTCGACGGCGTGACCGTCGGTGGTCAAGGCCGGTTGATGACGCTGTTCGGCGGCGGCCTGCAAGCGTTGCTCGCGGCTGTCACGCTCGGCGGTGGCGCGTTGCAGCGTCGCCACATCCGCGTCGACGTGCAGGCGACCGCGCTGGCCATCGAGCAGCAACGGCGTGCCCGGCGCCAGCAACAGCACGGCAGCGCCGGCACCAACGAGAGCAGGAATGCCCAAGGCCCGGGCGACAATCGCACTGTGCGCCGTGGCGCCACCCCGGGCGGTGAGAATGCCAGCCACGCGCACCGGGTCGAGTCGCGCGACGTCGGACGGGCCGACTTCGTCCATCACCAGAACGTACGGCTGGTCCGGTTCGTTCGGGGTTTGTAGGCCACTGAGCTGCGCCAGTACACGGCGCCCGATATCACGCAAATCCGCCGCGCGCTCGGCGAGCAAGGCATCCTGCAGGGCTTCCTGTTGTCTGGCCGCCGCTTCGATCACTGCCATCCATGCCGCTTCAGCGCTTTCACCCTGCTTGAGGCGGGTGTCGACTTCGTCGCTCAGCTCCGGGTCGTCGAGCATTTCCTGGTGGGTGATGAATATCTCGCGAATGGCCTTGGCCTTGCTGCGCTCGATCAAGCCCTGGATGTCCTCGCGCACTTGCGCCAAGGCGTGCTGCAGGCGCTCACGCTCGATGGCAACGGACTCGCCGCGCAAGGGATAGTCGATGGCTTGCAACACTTGAATATGAGCCGGGCCAATGGCAATGCCCGGTGCTGCGGCGATGGCCTGGAGCTGACTGCCAGAGGCCGGGGCCAGCAGCACTTCGACCGGCTCGGCGACAGCTTCACGCTGCTGGCTCACCGGCGGCAGCGGCTCGACCTCTTCACCCAGTCCCTGTTCGATGGCCGCCAACAAGGCCGGCAAGGCATCGGCAGCGATGCCGGGTTCGGCAATCAATTCCAGCACCTGGCCACGTCGCGCACCGAGGCTGAGCAACTTGCTCAGGCTCTTCACCGACACGGCGCTGTCTTGCCCATCGACGATGCGCACGCGAATTTCACCGGCAAAATTTTTCGCCAGTTGCGCAAGCACCTTCGCCGGGCGAGCGTGCAGGCCGTGGGCATTGGCCAAGGCAATGCGCGCACTCGGCCAGTCCGCCGGCAGCTCGCCGCCGAGGACTTCCAGCACCTGACGGCGATTGGTGGCGCGACTTAATTCATTGCCCCGCCCTTCAATCAACAACGCGCACAGGCGTTCGAGCAGCGCCTGATGGGCTTCTCCGAGGCTGGCCAGGCAGAACAATCCGTTCAGCGGCTGGCCCAGGTAGCGCAACGGTTTATCCGGGGTGACAAAGGCCAGTCCCGGACGCTTGACGGTTTGCTCGCTGTGCAACCACCACAGGCCATCGCCCAGGGGCAGCGCTTCGACCTGCTGCAACACGGCGCTGAAACCGTTGCTCACACAGTCGGCCTGGCGCAGCAGACGCGCGCCACGCCAGACCAGTTCTTCGAAATCTTCAGCGGGTACGCCCAGACCAATCATCTGCGCATCCAGCGCCAGTTCCTGCGGGGCGCCCTGCAGCAACTTCAACAGTGCTTCGGCAGAGGCGGCTCGACGTAGCGCCTGGCCGAGGTCGGTTTCACCCAGGGCGCGGGTCAGCAGTTGCAGCAAGCGCAGGTGTTCATCGGACTTGGCGGCAATGCCGATCGCCAGATAGACGATCTGGCCGTCGCCCCAGTCCACGCCCTCGGGGAACTGCATCAGGCGCACGCCCGTGGTGAATACCTGGTCGCGGGTTTGCGGGGTGCCATGGGGAATGGCAATGCCCTGGCCGAGAAAGGTCGAGCCCTGTTGTTCCCTCGCCTGCAGGCCGGCGAGATAGCCCTCGGCCACCAGACCGTCAGCGACCAGATGTCCGGCCAGCAACCGCAGCGCAGCGGACTTATCCACCGCAGACTGGCCCATGGATATCTGCTCAACAGTGAGCTCGAGCATGCCTTTCTCCTTTTTCGCACCTTGGGTGCCAGGTATTGTTCTGAATGCATCAGCAGAATGTTTCGCCATGGGTTTTGGCGGATTCACGGCAGAACCGGCAAAAGCCTCTAAAACCCCGAAAACACGCTTGCTGAAACGTTTAATCTAGATTGAATGGCACGTTACTCGATAATGCTCCATCCTTGAAGCCAAACTTGTCGGATTTCTTACGACATTGGTCGCCTGCCCGAATCGGTTAGGATTGACGAAAATGTCGAGGCACGCTCGAAAAAACAAGGAAACAGCGGGTTGAAACTCAGTGATATTGCCCAGTTGGCCGGTGTGTCCGTTACCACCGCCAGCTATGTCATCAATGGCAAGGCCGAACAGCAGCGCATCAGCAACGCCACCGTCGAACGTGTTCGCGCGATCGTTGAACAGCATGGCTTCACTCCCAATCCCCAGGCCGCCGGTTTACGCAGCCGGCACACGCGCACCCTGGGCTTCATTCTGCCGGATCTGGAAAACCCCAGTTACGCGCGAATTGCCAAATTGCTTGAACAAGGCGCGCGAGCCCGCGGTTATCAACTGCTGATCGCCAGCTCCGACGATGCGCCGGACAGCGAACGGCAATTGCTCAAACTGTTCCGCGCACGCCGTTGCGACGCGCTGATCGTTGCCAGCTGCCTGCCGGCCAGCGACGACAGTTACCGCCAACTGCAAGCGAAAGGCATGCCGATCATCGCCATCGACCGGGTCATGGAGCCCGAGCACTTCTGCTCAGTGATCAGCGATGACCGTGAGGCCAGCCTGCAATTGACCCGCAGCCTGCTCGACCCGCTGCCCCGGCAGATCGCCCTGATCGGTGCCCGCCCGGAGCTGAGCATCAGCCAGGAACGCAACGACGGTTTCCGACAAGCGCTCAGTGGCTTCAAGGGTGAAGTACTGGTCGAAGAAGGCGAGGCCTTCAGCCGTGAATGCGGCAAACAATTGATGGAAGATTTGTTGCAGCGCCTGGGGCACCTGCCCGAAGCACTGATCACCACTTCCTACGTGCTGCTTCAGGGTGTGTTCGATGCCCTGCACGACTTCCCGCTGAAAAACCGCCCGTTGCGCCTCGGCACCTTCGGCGATACCCAGTTGCTGGACTTCCTGCCGCTGCCGGTCAATGCCATGGCGCAACAGCACCAACTGATCGCGGACAAGGCCCTGGAGCTGGCCCTGGCAGCCATCGAACAATCCGATTACCGGCCCGGCGTGCAGGCTATCCCGCGCACCTTCAAGCAGCGTATTCGTCAGGAATGAATCGTGAAGCTGATCGACACCCACACTCATCTGGATTTTCCGGACTTCGACGCTGATCGCCCGGCGTTGCTGACCGAAAGCCGCGCCCTCGGGGTTCGGCAGATCGTGGTGCTGGGGGTTTATCAGGGCAATTGGCAGCGGGTCTGGGACCTGGTGCAGAGCGATCCCGACCTGCATGCCGCCTTCGGCTTGCACCCGGTGTTTCTGGACGACCATCGCCCGGAACACCTGGACGAACTCGCCAACTGGCTGACGCGCCTGGCCGGTCATCGGCAGCTGTGCGCGGTCGGCGAGATCGGTCTCGACTACTTCATCGAAACCCTGGACCGCGAACGCCAGCAGCGCTTGTTCGAGGCGCAGTTGCAAATGGCAGCGGACTTCAACCTGCCGGCATTGATCCATGTACGACGCAGCCACGCGGCGGTGATTGCCACGCTCAAGCGCTTCAAGCTCAAGCGCGCCGGGATCATCCACGCGTTTGCCGGCAGCAGGGAAGAAGCCCGGGAGTACATCAGGCTTGGTTTCAAACTCGGACTGGGCGGTGCCGCGACCTGGCCCCAGGCGCTGCGCATGCACCGTGTGCTCGCCGAGTTGCCGCTGGAGTCTGTGGTGCTGGAAACCGACTCACCGGACATGGCGCCCGCCATGTTCCCGGGGCAACGCAACAGCCCGGCACACCTGCCGGCGATCTGTGCTGCATTGGCGCAATGGATGGCGATCACCCCGGATCAACTGGCCTCTGCCAGTACCGCCAACAGCTGCGAAATGTTCGGTTGGTAGTTCTGCTGCCCTTTGCAGGAGCAAGCGGGCTCGCTCCTGCACGGCTGCGGACCAGTCGTTAGACGCGGAACGCGCTGATCAGCTGTTTCAACTCCACCACCTGAGCCGACAATGCACGGCTGGCATCCTCGGTGTGGTGGGCACCTTCGGCGGTTCGCTCACCGGCACGATTGATCTCCACGATGTTCTGGTCGATGTCGTGCGCCACGGCGGTCTGCTGCTCCACTGCG
>Ga0160460_100491_pt1 | contig 23199 bp, 23 predicted proteins | sample HID1973M_E6MG_FD_108238 | JGI IMG/M metagenome (GOLD analysis project Ga0160460, IMG submission 108238) | Enriched mosquito-associated microbial communities from UW Madison campus, WI, USA - HID1973M_E6 MG | ecosystem: Host-associated > Arthropoda: Insects > Digestive system > Unclassified ... | reverse complement strand
CGATGTCGTTGGTGCGGATGCACTTCTGGTTGTCGGCCGCGCGCGGATACGGCGCCGGCACGTCGCCGGACAGATAAGGGATGAACGGCACCATGCCGGCCACGGTGAACAGCAGGGCGGGGTCATCGGTCACCAGCGATGCCGAGGGGACGATGGTGTGGCCGTTCTTCTCGAAGTAATCGAGGAAGCGCTGTGCGATCTCGGCGGTCTTCATGCGGGTCCTTGCGTGTGCGTGCGAATGCGTGCGTGTTCGGGGTGTCGGTCGAGTGGAGCCGTCGTCCGCCGGCAGTTCTCCGGCGAGGAGTCGCGGCTCAGTCTGCGATCTTGCCTGCGACGTCGCCGACAGCGTCGGCGACGTTCTCGACCGCATCGGATGCCGCGGCCCGGGCGTTGCTCGCGGCATCGGCGACTGCGTCGCGGGCGTCGTCGACGAGGCCCGAGAAGCGGGCTTCCTGTTCGCGGTACGCGTCGCCCATGCGATCCGTGAACTCCGTGATGCGGGCGTCGACGTCCGCGAGGATCTCGTGGCCGCGCGGGTCCTTGTTGACCAGGTGCGCCAGCACGAATCCGCCGGCGATGCCGAACAGGAACCACAAGAGGTTCTTCATGTCACCACTTCCTCGCGGGCCGCCGGGCGCGGCATCCATCCATCGTATGCGGAAACCACGAAGGGCGCCGGGATGACCCGGCGCCCTTCATGCTCAGCTGGGTATCAGCGAGCGGCGTAGTACTCGACGACGAGCTGGACGTCGCAGACCACGGGAACCTCGGCGCGCTTGGGGCGACGCACGAGACGGGCCTGGAGCTTGTCGAGCTCGACCTCGAGGTAGCCCGGAACGGGCGGCAGGACCTCGGCGTGACCGCCGAGAGCTGCGACCTGGAAGGGCTCGATGCCCTCGCTCTTGGCCTTGACGTGGATGAGCTGACCCGGCTTGACGCGGAACGACGGACGGTCGACGAGCTGGCCGTCCACGAGGATGTGGCGGTGCACGACGAGCTGACGCGCCTGCGCGGTGGTGCGGGCGAAGCCGGCGCGCAGGACGAGGGCGTCCAGACGCATCTCGAGCTGCTCGACGAGGTTCTCACCCGTCAGGCCCTGGGTGCGGCGGGCCTCGTTGAACTGGATCCGCAGCTGCTTCTCGCGGATGCCGTACTGCTCGCGCAGACGCTGCTTCTCACGAAGGCGGACGGCGTAGTCGCTGTCCTGCTTGCGCTTGGTGCGACCGTGCTCGCCCGGAGCGTAGGGACGCTTCTCGAGGTAGCGGGCGGCCTTGGGGGTGAGCGCGACGCCGAGGGCGCGCGACAGACGGACCTTGCGGCGGTCCTGGGACTTCGTTGCCACGAAGTGTTCCTTTCGATGACGCTGCCGTGTCTTTCACGGCTCGCGGACGTATCGCCCCGTCTTCGCCCTGTCCGGACTGCACGCCGGGGCATGCCGGAAGGTAGGTCAGGAAGAGAGGGGATGCCCGAAAACTGCGTTTCGAGCCGCTCTAGCCTAACAGATGCAGCGTGAGGTCCTCATGAGAGGGCCACGATGAGCGTCGCGGCGGCCAGTAAGGTGCACGCGGGCGTCATCGTCAGGCGCTCCGCGCGGCTGCGGGAGATCGCGTTCATGGCCATTCCCACCACGAAATACGCGAAGAGCACCCACGTGAGGATGCGGGCCGCAAGGCTGTCGCCGCCCGGCAGGACGCCTGCGCGGCTCAGCAGGATCGCCACGAAGCCCGCGTACAGGACCACCGATGAAGCACTGGCGATCCGCAGCCGCCGCGGCAGCACGCCATGGACGCCTCCCCACACGAACCGGCCCCACGGAGCCCCGGCGGCGACGCAGATCTGCAGCGCGGCGAGGGCGCAGAGGGCGACGCTGGCCACGAGCGCGGCGGCGGAGGCGAGCGTCGCGGGTATCGCCGCCACGACCTCGCTCACTGCTGGTCCCGCAGCTGGTCGATCCACGCGCGCATCAGCCCGTGCGAGCGCAGCCCGTACTCGAGCGTCGCGCGCTGGAACGCGAAGACGCGCAGCGACGCGTCATCGAGGCCGGCCGACTGCGCGTCCACCGCGGTGGCCAGGTCCTCGAGGGTGCGGGCGGAACGATCGATGTGCTCACGGATGCCGCGGAGGACCGCTTTCCGGTCGTCGGCCGCCTCGAGACTGCCGAGCAGGTACACCTTCGCCAGGACGGTGGTCTCGGCATCCGTGCCGTCGGGCATCGGTTCGAGCATCCACGCGCGCCAGCGCTCCCGCCCCGCGGCGGTGATCTCGTGCACCTTGCGACCGCGCCGGCTGTCGTCGGCGGCGGCGACGACGACCGCGCCACCGGCGACGAGGTGCTGGAGTGCGCGCTGGATGCTGCCGGAGCTGGCGCTGTAGAACAGCGAGATGCCGGCCGCGAACCGCTTCTGCACGTCGTACAGCGACAGCGGTCCGGCCAGCAGCAGGCCGAGGATCACGAACTGCACGCGGGCTCCCTTGACGCGACGGACGAATATCCCTCTGAGGGAGATCAATCTACCTCTGAGGGATATCGGTCGTCAACGGCTCCCGATCAACCGCCATCGAGGATGCGGCGGATCTTCTCCAGCCGAGCCTGTACGTCGCGCTCGGCACCGAGCGCCTTCGGCGCGTAGTAGCGGCGCCCGCGCAGCTCGTCGGGCAGGTACTGCTGCGCGGCGATCCCGATCTCGGCGTCGTGCGGGTACACGTAGCCCTTGCCGTGCCCCAGGCGCTTGGCTCCGGGGTAGTGCGCATCGCGCAGGTGGATCGGAACGCGGCCGAAGCCGCCGGTGCGGACGTCGGCGATGGCGGCGTCGATCGCGAGGTAGGCGGCGTTGGACTTCGCGGTGGTCGCGAGGTATGCGGTCGCCTCCGCCAGCGGGATGCGGCCCTCGGGCATGCCGATGAATTGCACGGCCTCCGCCGCGGCCACGGCGATCGGCAGCGCATGGGGATCGGCCAGGCCGATGTCTTCGGCGGCCGAGATGATGAGGCGGCGGGCGATGAACCGCGGGTCCTCCCCCGCCTCGACCATGCGGGCGAGGTAGTGCATGGCGGCGTCCACGTCGGAGCCTCGGATCGACTTGATGAAGGCGCTGATGACGTCGTAGTGCTCATCGCCCTGGCGGTCGTAGCGCAGCAGCGCGCGATCGACGGCCTGAGCGACGTGCTCGGCGGAGATCTCGGGGACGGCTGTCTCTTCGCCATCGTCGTCTTCGTCGGGCAGGGCGAGGGATGCCGCGGCCTCGAGGGCGGTGAGCGCCCGCCTCGCATCGCCCGACGCGAGCCGCACGAGCGCGGCGCGCGCCTCTTCTCCGAGCGCGACCGCACCCGACAGGCCTCGGGCATCGGTGACCGCGCGGTCCAGGAGCATGCCCAGCTCTTCGTCGGTGAGCGGCTTCAGAGTCAGCAGCAGCGACCGTGACAGGAGAGGAGAGATCACCGAGAACGAGGGGTTCTCGGTCGTCGCCGCGATGAGCACGACCCATCCGTTCTCGACGCCGGGAAGCAGAGCGTCCTGCTGGGCCTTGGTGAACCGGTGGATCTCGTCGAGGAAGAGGATGGTGGACTGGCCGTACAGGTCGCGCTGCGTGAGCGCCTCCTGCATGACCTCGCGGACATCCCGCACGCCCGCGGTGACCGCCGACAGCTCGACGAAACGCCTCCCCGACGAGCGGGCGATCGCCTGCGCGAGCGTGGTCTTGCCCGTTCCCGGCGGACCCCACAGGATGACCGACGTCGCGGCGCGTGCGGCGGCATCGGGGTTGGCGAGCGTCACCAACGGCGAACCGGCGCGCAGCAGATGGGACTGCCCTGCGACTTCGTCGAGCGACGTCGGCCGCATGCGCACGGCGAGCGGAGTCAGCCCCTGGAAGAGCGCGGTGGGCGCGCCCACGCTCCCGGAGGCTCCGCGTGACGCGCCGCCGGCACGGGGAGAAGGAGCGGGGATCGTCACCTCACCAGGCTATCCCGCGCCCGCGACACGGGAGCCGCCATGGTTTGGCCGCCGAGGTGCGGCCCCCGTAGGATCAACCCGCCCGGGCGCTGATCCGGTGCGCACCCGCTCGGACGTCGGCACGGGCCTCCTGCCCGTCACCCGTCGAGGTGCGGGGCGGGCATGGGCGAACGAGCCTGACACGAGGTGAACGAGGAGGTCACGTGGCGACCGGTGGCAAGAACCGCGACGCACGGGCTGCGCGGGAGCGCACGCGGCTGTACGAGGCGCGACGTCAGTTCCACGATGGCCAGGCGCGCCGTCGCACGCGCGACAACCTGGTCGCCGGCATCGTCGGCGGCCTTCTCGTCCTCGGACTCGTCGGCGCCCAGACGTTGTACTTCGTCTCCGGTCCTGGCGCCCCGGCGCCCTCGCCGTCGTCGACCCCGACGCCGTCGGCCACGACGACGCAGCCGACGCCGACCGCGACCACGACGCCCGAGCCGAGCGCGACCCCGACGCCCTGACATCTCGGGCCGCACGGGGCAAACGGCACCTCGGACGGGGCATCGGCCGTACTAGGCTGTGAGCCGTCCTACTCCCTACAGACGGCGCGAGCCGCGATGAGGTGCATCCCGTGACTGCCGCAGCAGACTTCCAGCCCGAGACCGACGCCCCCGACACCACCGGGGCCGACGACACCGAGACCCCGGCGGCCGCTGACGCATCCGCCACGGCGACGGACGCGGATGCCGCGACCGCCGCCGAAGAATCCGACGAGGCGCAGAGTGCGAGCGCCGACGAAGGTGCCCCGGAGGACTCTTCCGTGAGCGCCGCCGACCAGGAGCAGCCGTCGGACGAGGCCGAAGCCTCGGAGCCCTCCGGCGCCGATGTCGAGATCGAGGTCGTCGAGATCGACGTCGTCGAGGTCGCCGAGGATTCCCAGGTCGTCGCCGTCGAGGTGATCGAGGTCGCCGAGGTCGTCGAAGACGGAGACGTGGTCGCGGTCGAGGTCGTGGATGTCGTCGTCGAGTCGACGCCGGCGAGCGATGACGATCCTTGGGGCCGCGTCGACGAGGACGGCACCGTCTCGGTCCGCGAGGCCGACGGCTGGCGCGTGGTCGGACAGTACCCCGACGGCTCCGCAGAGGAGGCGCTCGCCTACTTCGAGCGGAAGTACAACGATCTTGCGAGCGAGGTGACTCTCCTCGAAGTGCGTCATCGCCGGGGCGGGGCATCCGCCTCCGACCTGCGCGCCACGGCGCGCACCATCAACGGCAAGCTCGACGGCGCTGCCGCCGTCGGCGATCTCGCCAGCCTCGTCGCCCGTGTCGCCGCGCTCACCAAGACGCTCGCCGCCGAGTCCGAGACCGAGGCCGTCGCCGCCCGCGAAGCCGTCGACGACGCTGTCAAGGCGCGGACGGAGCTCGTCGAGAAGGCCGAGGCTCTCGCCGCCCGCGATCCGCGCACGGTGCAGTGGAAGCAGGCCACCTCGGAGCTCAACTCTCTGTTCGATCAGTGGCAGTCGCAGCAGCAGAACGGTCCCCGTCTGCCGAAGTCGACCGCCCAGCAGCTCTGGAAGCGGTTCCGCGACGCGCGCGCCACCGTCGACAAGCACCGCCGTGCGTTCTACGCCGAGCTCGACGAGGCGCACAAGGGCGTCCGCGACCGCAAGACGCGTCTGGTCGAGAAGGCCGAGGCCCTCGCACCCAAGGGCGAGGACGGCATCCCCGCCTACCGCGAGCTCCTCGATCAGTGGAAGACGGCCGGCCGCGCGGGCAAGAAGGTCGACGACGCGCTGTGGTCGCGGTTCAAGGCTGCAGGCGACGCGCTGTACGGCGCTCGTATCGAGCGCGAGGCCGCGGATGCCGAGGCCTCTCGCGAGAAGATCGAGCTCAAGCGTGCGCTGCTCGAGGAGGCGAAGGCCGTCGGCGACGAGCGCGACATCGCGAAGGGGCGCTCGATCCTCACCGGTATCCAGCGTCGCTGGGACGAGATCGGTCGCATCTTCCCTCGGGACACCGAGCGTTCGCTCGATGACGAGCTGCGTCGCGTCGAGAACGCGCTGCGCTCGCGCGAGGACGCCGACTGGAAGCGCAACGACCCCGAGCAGAAGGCGCGTGCGAACGACATGACGCGCCAGCTCACCGACGCGATCCAGAAGCTCGAGGACGAGCTCGAGGCGGCGAAGAAGTCCGGCGACAAGAAGGCCATCGCGAACGCCACCGACGCGCTCGAGGCCCGTCGCACCTGGCTCAAGGCCCTCGGCGGCTGATCCGGCTGCCAGAAGCGGTCTCGAACCCGGCTGTCGCACGTGCGGCGGCCGGGTTCTCCACAACCGGACGCGTGCGGCATCCGGGCATCCTCCGAGGTGCGGCAGACTGCGTCCGTGCGATCACCCTTCCTCTACTTCCCAGGTGACAGGCTCTCGCGCGCCGAGCTGACGGCCGCGTGCCTGGACGGTGACCTGGTGGCACTCGGCGACGCATACATCCCCGCCGACGCCGTGGAGACGACCGCCCTGCGGGCCGGTTCGCTGCGGGAGACGCTCGGCGACACGCTCGCCGCCACACACCTGTCGGCGGCGTGGGTGCACGGAGGGCTGCCCTGGCCGCCGGCACGCCACACCGTGCAGCGCGCCGTGCCACGGCGACTCCACGTCGTTCCGGATCGCCGCGTGGTCTACCGCGACCCGCAGGTCCCGACCCACGATCTGGAGCTCGTGGGCGGGGTACGCGTCACGACGGCGTCGCGCACCCTCGCCGACCTCGCGCGCGTGGGCGACGACGAGCACGTCTCGGCCGCGATTCTCCTCGGAGGTGTGCATCCGGATGCCGTCGTCCAGGCGATCGCGGCGCTCGAAGCGGGCACCCTCCCCCACAAACGCGCGGCGCTCACGTGCCTCCGCGTGATCGCCGCCGCGCCTCAGGAGGATGTGACGCGGTACACGTCGTAGACGGCGTCGATGCGTCGGACCGCGTTGAGCACACGGTCGAGGTGGACGATGTCGCCCATCTCGAAGACGAAGCGGCTGAGCGCCAGGCGGTCGTTCGAGGTGGAGACCGTCGCCGAGAGGATGTTGACGTGGTGCTCACTGAGCACTCGCGTCACGTCGCTCAGCAGTCCCGAGCGGTCGAGGGCCTCGACCTGGATCTGCACGAGGAAGACGCTCTTGGTCGTCGGCGCCCACTCGACGTCGATCAGCCGCTCCGGGTCCTCCATGAGCGACTTGACGTTCGTGCAGTCCGCCCGGTGAACCGAGACGCCGCTGCCGCGCGTCACGAAGCCGACGATCTGGTCGCCCGGTACCGGCGTGCAGCACTTCGCGAGCTTGACGAGGATGTCGGGCGCGCCTCGCACCAGGATCCCCGAGTCGCCGTTCCGCGGCGCGCGGGCCCTCCCCACGACCGGCAGGTCGATGGGGCCGGTGGTGGTGTCGTTGGCCGCGACGAGCGCGGTGACCTTCTCGATCACCGACTGGGTCGAGACATGTCCCTCGCCGACCGCGGCGTACAGGGCAGAGACATCCTCGTAGCGCAGCTGGTGGGCGACCTCGGTGAAGGAGTCCTGGCTCATCAGGCGCTGGAGCGGCAGGTTCTGCCGGCGCATCGCGCGTGCGATGGACTCCTTGCCCTGCTCGATCGCCTCCTCGCGGCGCTCCTTCGTGAACCACCCGCGGATCTTGTTGCGGGCGCGTGTGCTCCGCACGAAGCCGAGCCAGTCCTGGCTCGGGCCGGCGTCGGGGTTCTTCGACGTGAACACCTCGACGACATCGCCGCTCTTGAGCTCGGACTCGAGCGGCACCAGCCGCCCGTTGACCTTGGCCCCCATCGTGCGGTGGCCGACCTCGGTGTGCACCGCGTAGGCGAAGTCGACAGGGGTGGCTCCCGCGGGAAGACCGATCACGCGTCCCTTCGGCGTGAAGACGTAGACCTCCTTCGCGCCGATCTCGAACCGGAGCGAGTCGAGGAACTCGCCGGGGTCGGCGGTCTCGGCCTGCCAGTCCGAGATGTGCGCGAGCCAGGCCATGTCGGTGTCGACCGACTTGGAGTCCGCCTTCCCGCCGTTCATCTGCTCTTTGTACTTCCAGTGAGCCGCGACGCCGTACTCCGCCTGCTGGTGCATCTCGTGCGTGCGGATCTGGATCTCGACGGTGCGCCCACCCGGGCCGATCACCGTGGTGTGCAGCGACTGGTAGAGGTTGAACTTCGGCGTCGCGATGTAGTCCTTGAAACGCCCAGGCAGCGGAGTCCATCTCGCGTGGATCGCGCCCAGAACGGCGTAGCAGTCGCGAACGCTGCCGACGAGGACGCGGATGCCGATCAGGTCGTAGATGTCGTCGAACTCGCGGCCCCGGACGACCATCTTCTGGTAGACGGAGTACAGCTGCTTCGGCCGCCCCATCACGCGTCCCCGGATGCGCAGCTCGCGCAGGTCGCTGTCGACCGCGTCGATGACGTTCTGCACGTACTGCTCGCGCTGTGGTGTGCGCTGCTTCACGAGACTGTCGATCTCGGCGTACAGCTTGGGGTGCAGCACCGCGAAGGACAGGTCCTCGAGCTCCGACTTGATGGCCTGGATGCCGAGGCGGTGCGCGAGCGGCGCGTAGATCTCGAGGGTCTCGGTCGCCTTCTTGCGTGCCTTCTCGGGCGGGACGAACCCCCAGGTGCGCGCGTTGTGCAGCCGATCGGCGAGCTTGATGAGCAGCACGCGGATGTCGCGTGACATCGCGACGATCATCTTCCGGACCGTCTCGGCTTGAGCGCTCTCGCCGTACTTGACCTTGTCGAGCTTGGTGACTCCGTCCACGAGCATGGCGACTTCGTCGCCGAACTCGCTGGTGAGCATCTCGAGCGAGTATTCGGTGTCCTCCACGGTGTCGTGGAGGAGGGCCGCCGCTATCGCGCGCGGGCCCAGACCCAGATCGGCGAGGATCTGCGCCACCGCGAGCGGGTGCGTGATGTAGGGCTCGCCGCTCTGACGGGCCTGGCCCGTGTGCGCGGTCTCGGCGACGGAGTAGGCGCGCTCGACGATCGACAGATCGCCCTTGGGATGGTGCGTGCGCACCGTCCTGAGGAGCTGCTCGACATCGTCACGGCGTGCCGATCTCGAGAAGATCCGAGGGACCAGGCGCCGCAGCGAGGAGGATTGGGCGGGGGGGACGGTCTCGGTCACTCGATACCCTCCCCTCCGCTGGACCTCACAATCCTACGCCCGCGCGGCGGGCGCTCAGGCCGGTGTGCCGGCCAGCTCGCGCGCGGCCACGACGCGGGCGTCGCGCGCCTTGATGGCGGGTTCGTTCTCGCGCAGCAGCGAGTACAGCGGCGCCGCGACGAAGATCGTCGAGTACGCGGCCACGATCGTTCCCACGAAGATCGACAGCGACAGATCGGTGAGGGTCTGCGCACCGGCCCAGATGACGCCGATGAACAGGATCGCGCCGGTCGGCAGGATCGCCACCACGGTGGTGTTGATCGAGCGCACGAGCGTCTGGTTCACGGCGAGGTTCACCGACTCGCCGAAGGTGCGTCCGGATACCTCGCCGTCCTCGCTCGTATTCTCCCTGATCTTGTCGAAGACCACCGTCGTGTCGTACAGCGCATACGAGAGGATCGTCAGGAAGCCGATCACGGCGGCGGGCGAGATCTCGAAGCCGAACAGCGCGTAGATGCCGATCGTGATGATGAGCACGTCCACGAGGCCGATGATGGCCGAGGTCGACATCTTCCAGGTGCGGAAGTACAGCGCCAGGATGATGAAGGTCAACGCGAGGAAGATCGCCAGACCCCACAGCGACTGCCGGGTGACGTCGGCTCCCCAGCTGGGGCCGATGAACGCGTAGCTGACTTCGCTCTCGGGGACGTTGTACACGTCGGCCAGAGCCGCCGAGATCTCACGGCTCTGGGCGTCGGTCACCTGATCGGTCTGGACGCGTACCGCGTCGTCGCCGATGGTGACGACCTTCGTGGTCGCCTCCGGGACGACCGAGTGGACGGCGTCGGTGGCCAGCGACTGATCGATGGGCGCCGCGACGCCGCTCACGGTGAACTGCGAGCCGCCCGTGAACTCGATCGAGAACTGGATGGGGCGGAACACCGGCACCAGCGCCGAGCCGATGACGAGGATCGCTGCGATGAGGAACCACAGGCGGCGGCGTCCGACGAAGGGGAACGACGTCTTGCCGGTGTAGAGGTCGTTGCCGAACTGGCTCATGGAGCGCATCAGTCGTCTCCCTCCTTGGCGGTCGTGCCGGGTTTCGCGCTGTCGGCCGCGGCCAGTTCGGCCTGCTTCCGCTCGGCGATGGTCTGACGACGTGCTGCTTCACCGCGTGACTTCGCGTTGCGGCGACCGGCGGCGCCGGTCGCGAGCACCGGCTCGCGGAACTGGGCACGGCCGCGGTAGACGGCGCCGAGCGCCGTCGGGTCGAGCCCGGAGAGCGGATGCCCTGACCCGAAGAATCGCGTGCGCGCCAGCAGCTGCAGCACCGGATGCGTGAACAGGATGAAGATCAGGACGTCGATCGCCGTGGTGAGGCCGAGCGTGAACGCGAAGCCCTTCACGGTCGAGTCGGCGAGGATGTACAGCACGACGGCGGCGAGGATGTTGATCGACTTCGAGATGTAGATCGTGCGCTTGGCGCGCCCCCAGCCGTCCTCCACGGCCCCGGTGATCGACTTGCCGTCGCGCAGCTCGTCGCGGATGCGTTCGAAGTAGACGATGAACGAGTCCGCGGTGAAGCCGATCGTCACGATCAGACCGGCGACGCCGGCCAGCGACAGGCGGAAGCCCATGCGCCACGCGAGGATGCACAGCGTGACGTACGTGAGCACTGCCATCACCGCGAGTGAGGCGATGATGATGAACCCGAGTGCGCGGTACACGATCAGCGAGTAGATCGCGACCAGGAGCAGACCGATGAGGCCGGCGATGAGGCCGATCTGCAGCTGCTGAGAACCGAGCGTCGCGGAGATCGAGTTCGAGCTCTCGACCGTGAAGCTCAGCGGCAGTGCGCCGTACTTGAGCTGATCGGCGAGGACCTTCGCGGTCTCCTGCGTGAAGCTGCCCGTGATGCTGGGCTTTCCGTCGAGGATCACGCCGTTCATGGAGGGGGCCGACAGGACATAGCCGTCCAGCACGAAGGCGAACTGGTTCAGCGGAGCCTGCGCACCGTAGAGGCGCTGGCTGATCTCGCCGAACGTCGTGGTGCCCTCGGCGTCGAAGGACAGGTTGACGGCCCACAGGCCGTTGTTCTGCTGGAGGCCGAAGGTCGCATCGTCGATCGAGGACCCGTCCAGCTCCACGGGCCCGAGGATGTACTTGACCGTGCCGTTCGCGTCACACGTGATGAGCGGCTCGTCGGCCGGAGCGTTCGCCGGGTCGTTCGCAGGGTCGGCGCAGTCGTAGGCGAGGAACTCGGCCTGGAGCGCGGGCGTGATCCACGCGGTGTCGCTGCCGTTGGTCGGCGACGTCGACGGGGTCGCCTGCAGCGTGGGGTCGGGCGTCGGATACGGCGTGCTCTTGCCGTCGTCCCCGACGAACTCCGTGGCGGGGTCGCCCGCGTACAGCACGGCGCGCAGCTGGAGCTGCGCGGACGCCTCGATGCGGTTGCGCGTCTCCTCGTCGGCCTGACCGGGGATCTGCACCACGATCTGGTTGCCGCCCTGCGTGGTGACGTCGGCCTCGCCGACACCCGAGGCGTCGACGCGCTGCCGGATGATCGTCACGGCCTGCTGCATCTGCTCCGCCGAGGGGTCGGCGCCGTCCTCGGTCTGCGCCTCGAGCACGATCTGCGTGCCGCCCTGGAGGTCGAGCGCGAGCGCGGGGGCCCACGAGCTCTGCCCGAACACGTACACGCCGAGCGCGTTGATGCCGAACAGGAGCGCCGTGATCGCGAGGAGTCCGGTCAGCGCGCGCCATGCATGCCGGACTGGGGTGGATGTCGCCACGTCTTTGCTTTCTTGAGAGCCCGAACGGGCGAACGGAGGGCCTCAGCCCTGCGACTTGGTGCCGGTCTCGGCGTCGGGGTCGGTCTTCTCCTTGCCCGCCGCGGTGCTCTGGTCGTCGCTGATCGAGGTGATGTCGCCGTTGGCGACGCCTTCGGCGTACTCGGCGTGGCTCTCTTCGGCGGCGAGGTACTCGTCCTCGGTGACCGCGTGCTCGCCCGGGTTCACGACCCGCAGGATCGCCTGGCTGTGGACCTTGATCTCGACGCCGGGCGCGAGCTCGACGATCGCGGGCTGGTCGAGGTTGTCGGCGTCGTACGAGACGATCGTGCCGTAGAGGCCGCCCTGCAGCAGGACCTCGGAGCCGGGCACCGTCTGGCGGGCCTTCTCCTCCTGCTCCGCCTTCTGCTTCTGCATGCGGCGACGGGAGCTCCAGAACATGAAGACGAGGAGCACGACCAGCAGGATGATGAGGCCGTAGTTGCTCAGGAACGAAGCGAAATCCATGGAGCTGGAAGCACCTTTCGGGTCAGGCAGGCGCCAGGGCGGCGCTGCCTTGCAGGGAGGGAGAGGGTGTAAACCTCCAGCGATTATAGGTCATCGAATCCGAGCACCGAGTCGGCCGCCGGCACTCCCATGTGGGCGTAGGCCTCGGGCATGGCGATGCGCCCGCGTGGAGTACGTCCCATGAAGCCGATCCGCACCAGGTACGGCTCGACGACGGACTCGATGGTGTCGGGCTCTTCGCCGACCGCGACGGCGAGCGTGCTGAGGCCCACGGGTCCGCCCCGGAATCGGCGTACCAGTGCGTCCAGGACCGCGCGGTCGAGCCGATCCAGCCCGATCCGGTCGACGTCGTACAGGTCGAGTGCCGCATCGACAGCGGCGATGTCGGCGCCGGTGCGGCCGTGCACGACGAGGTAGTCGCGCACACGCCGCAGGAGGCGGTTCGCGATGCGGGGGGTTCCGCGCGAGCGGCGCGCGATCTCTGCACGGGCCGCGGGAGGCAGTGTGACCCCCAGCATGACGGCCGACCGCTCGATGACGCGCTCGAGCTCCTCGGGCTCGTAGTACTCGAGATGGGCGGTGAAGCCGAACCGGTCGCGCAGCGGGTTGGGCAGCAGGCCCGACCGCGTGGTGGCGCCGACGAGCGTGAACGGCGAGAGGTCCAGCGGGATGCTGGTGGCGCCGGCGCCCTTTCCGACCATGATGTCGATGCGGAAGTCCTCCATCGCGAGGTAGAGCATCTCCTCCGCGGCACGCGCCATGCGGTGCACCTCGTCGATGAACAGCACCTCGCCCGGTGTGAGGCTCGACAGGAGCGCGGCCAGGTCGCCCGCGTGCTGGATCGCCGGTCCGCTGGACAGCCGCAGGGGGCGGCCGCTCTCGTACGCGACGATCATCGCGAGCGTGGTCTTGCCGAGACCCGGCGGACCGGACAGCAGGATGTGATCGGCGGGACGCTGCTGGATGCGCGCCGCGTCCAGCAGCAGCTGCATCTGGCCCCGCACCTTCTGCTGGCCGACGAACTCCGCGAGCGACGTCGGGCGCAGTGCTCCCTCGATCGCGAGCTCGGATTCGTCGACGGGCTCGCTCGTCTCCCGCACGTCAACCACTGACGGTCTCCTTCCGGGCGGGGCCCAGGGTCGCCAGGGTGAGACGCAGCAGTGCCGGCACGGAGGACCGGTCGGGCAGGGCCGCTTCCGCGGCCACCGCCTCGACGGCTTCGACCGCCACGCGCTCCGACCAGCCGAGGCCGACCAGCGCCTGGACCACCTGCGCCGGAATCGCGGCGGAGGCTGCGGCATCCGCCCCCGCTGCGCCCGTGGGCCGGGTCACCGCGATCTTGCCCGCGAGCTGGACCACGATGAGCTTCGCCGTCTTCGGGCCGATGCCCGACACCCGTCGGAACGGTGCGTCGTCGTCGGCCGAGACGGCGTCGGCGATCTGCGGCACCGTGAGCGTGGCGAGCACGCCGAGTGCGGATTTCGGGCCGACGCCGGTGACTCCGAGCAGCTGGCCGAACACCACGAGCTCTTCTCGCGACTCGAAGCCGAACAGCGAGAGGGCGTCTTCGCGGACGATGAGCGAGGTGTGGAGCGTGAGGGTCTCGCCGACGTGCGCGGCGCGCGCGACCTGCGGTGTCACCGCGACGTGGAGGCCGACTCCACCGACCTCGACGACGACCGCATCCGCATCGACGTGCACGGCGGTGCCGCGGACTGAGGAGATCATGGGTCGAGCCTACGGCGCGGTTCGGACGTTTGTTCGAGCGACACGCACCAGGGTCCCGGCGATCATCGTCGGGCGAGTCGCTCCGCGTCGGCCCATGCCCGCTGTGCCGGGGTGAGCGCGCCGGATGCCGCCGCTCGCATCGGTGCGCCGCGCCAGGCGTGGCACAGCGCGAGTGCGAGCGCGTCTGCGGCGTCGGCGGGCTTGGGGAGCTCGTCCAGCCGCAGGACGCGCGCCACCATCGTCTGCACCTGGCGCTTGTCGGCGTTGCCGTACCCGGTGATGGCCGCCTTCACCTCCGAGGGGGTGTGCGTGGCCGCGGCGATGCCGCGTTCGCCCGCGACGAGGAGAGCGATGCCGCTGGCTTGAGCGGTGCCCATCACCGTCGCGCGGTTGTGCTGGGCGAAGACCCGCTCCACGGCCACCACATCGGGCTCGTGCGCGTCCAGCACGGCGCGGAGCCCGGCGGCGATCACCGCGAGCCGTTCCTCGATCGGGGCGTCCGTGTCGGATCGGACGACGCCCACGTGGACGAGGGTCGCCGAGCGGTCGGGCGCGACGTCGACGACGCCGACGCCGCAGCGCGTCAGGCCCGGATCGATGCCGAGCACGCGCAGAGGACCGCGGGAGGATGCCACTCCCCCACGCTAGGCGAGGACGACGGATGCCTCGGCCAGGCGCGCGCCTGACCGAGGCATCCGGGTGGATCCGGTCAGTCCTCGTCGTTCTCGAGCTCGGCCTGCACCTCGGGCGTGAGGTCGAAGTTGCTGTAGACGTTCTGGACGTCGTCGCTGTCCTCGAGCGCGTCGATGAGGCGGAAGACCTTGCGTGCCGTCTCGGCGTCGACCTCGACCTTGAGGTTCGGGACGAACTCGACGTCGGCGGACTCGTACTCGATGCCCGCGTCCTGCAGGGCGGAGCGGACGGTCACGAGGTCGGTCGCCTCGGTGATGACCTCGAAGCCCTGCGCGTGGGGCTCGACCTCCTCGGCGCCGGCCTCGAGCACGGCGAGCATGACGTCGTCCTCGTTCGTGTCCTCGCCGCTCACGACGATCACGCCCTTGCGGGTGAAGTTGTAGGCCACGCTGCCCGGGTCGGCGAGCGTCCCGCCGTTGCGGGTGAGCGCCGTGCGCACCTCGGCGGCGGCACGGTTCTTGTTGTCCGTCAGACACTCGATCATGAGGGCGACGCCGTTGGGTCCGTAGCCCTCGTACATGATCGACGCGTACTCGACCGACTCGCCGCCGATGCCGGCGCCGCGCTTGATCGCGCGGTCGATGTTGTCCTTCGGGACCGACGTCTTCTTCGCCTTGAGCACGGCGTCGAACAGGGTCGGGTTGCCCTGCAGGTCGGGCCCGCCGAGCTTGGCGGCCACTTCGATGTTCTTGATGAGCTTGGCCCACGACTTCGCACGGCGCGCGTCGATGACGGCCTTCTTGTGCTTGGTCGTCGCCCATTTGGAATGCCCGGACATGGTCCTCCTGTATTCACGCTCGTCGGGGGGCCGGCGTGGGAACGCCTCGCCCGACGGACTAGTTTATCCCCGCGTCAGAGCGCGAACTCGAAGCCGAATCGCGACGACAGCAGGGCGACGAGGTCGCGCGGGACCTTCGTCAGGTAGGCGGGGGCGGGGGCGAGCGTGTCCGCAGAGCCGATGAAGGGGAAGTAGACGGGTCCCTCGGTGAGCTGCTCGACCCGGTCGCGCACGGTCACGATCTCGCTGCCGACCCGTCGCAGACTGGGCAGCGTGATCGGCGATGCGAGACGCAGGGTGTCGCTGATCGGCATACGCCAGTGGGGCAGGTCGTCGCCCCGGCGGTCACGCGTCTCCTCGCTCAGCGGTCCGAGCACGCGTCCCCACGCGGCGATGCCGGGAACGGGGAGGGTGCGATCCCACACGAACAGCGTGTCGCCGGGTTCCGTGAACCCGACGAGTTCGTGCGACCACTCGAACCGGCGCTCGTCCTGCGCCTTGGGCGCCGAGAGCGCATCGCCGACGATGCCGCGCGACGGGGCGATCATCCAGTAGCGCTCCTCCGGGTGCTCCCGCCACCAGTCGTTGATCGTCATGGTTCCGAATCTACTCCGGGGCCTCGCCTCGGCCCCCTCGCCTGTCCCGGTCGCGGACCATGTCGAGGAACAGCGCGTGGAAGCGGTGCTCGCCGGTCACCTCGGGATGGAACGACGTGCCCAGGAGCGAGCCCTGGCGCACGGCGACGACCCGGCCGTCGATGAGGGTCGCGAGCCGCTCGACGCCTGTCCCGGCCTCCTCCACGAGAGGTGCGCGGATGAACACCGCATGGACGGGAGGCCGTCCGATCGCGGGGACGTCCAGATCGACCTCGAACGAGTCCACCTGGCTGCCGAAGGCGTTGCGGCGCACCGTGACGTCGAGGCCGCCGAAGGTCTGCTGGCCCTCGATGCCGTCGGTGATGCGATCGGCGAGGAGGATCAGGCCGGCGCAGGTCCCGTACACCGGCATCCCCGCGGCGATCGCCTCGCGCACGGGCTCGCGCATGCCGAAGGCGCGCGAGAGCTTGTCGATGACGCTGGACTCCCCGCCCGGCAGCACGAGGCCGTCCACCGTGGCGAGCTCCTCGGGGCGGCGGACCCTGGTGACCTCCGCACCGAGGTCCGTGAGCACGCGCACGTGCTCACGGACATCGCCTTGCAGAGCCAGGACGCCGACGCGAGGCGGGGTCGTCACCACCCGCGCTCGGCGAGCCGGTGCGGGGCGGGCAGGTCGGCGACGTTGATGCCCACCATGGCCTCGCCCAGGCCCCGCGACACGTCGGCGATGACCTTCGGGTCGTCGTAGAAGGTGGTCGCCTTGACGATGGCGGCCGCGCGCTGGGCGGGGTTTCCCGACTTGAAGATGCCGGAGCCGACGAACACGCCGTCCGCGCCCATCTGCATCATCATCGCGGCGTCCGCCGGGGTGGCCACGCCGCCGGCGACGAAGAGCACGACGGGCAGCTTGCCGGTCTCGGCGATCTCGGCGACGAGGTCGTAGGGCGCCTGCAGCTCCTTCGCCGCGACGTACAGCTCGTCCTTGGACATCGAACGCAGCACGTTGATCTCGCTCGTGATCTTGCGGATGTGCTTGGTGGCCTCGGACACGTCGCCCGTTCCGGCCTCGCCCTTCGAGCGGATCATCGCCGCGCCCTCGTTTATGCGGCGCAGCGCTTCGCCCAGGTTGGTGGCGCCGCACACGAACGGCACGGTGAAGTTCCACTTGTCGATGTGGTTGACGTAGTCGGCGGGCGAGAGCACCTCGGACTCGTCGATGTAGTCGACGCCGAGCTCCTGCAGCACCTGAGCCTCCACGAAGTGGCCGATGCGAGCCTTCGCCATGACAGGGATCGAGACGGCTTCGATGATGCCGTCGATCATGTCGGGGTCGCTCATCCGCGAGACGCCGCCCTGCGCTCGGATGTCAGCGGGGACGCGCTCGAGGGCCATGACGGCGACGGCGCCGGCATCCTCGGCGATCTTCGCCTGGTCGGGGGTGACGACGTCCATGATGACGCCGCCCTTGAGCATCTCGGCGAGGCCGCGCTTGACGCGGTCGGTTCCCGTGTCGGCAGTGGTCACGAGCTTTCCCTTCGATCGGAGCGCGGGCGCGCAACGGGTGAGGACAATGCGGGCATTGGCCTAGGCCAAAAGATAGCATGGGCTGGGCCGTACACTCGGCGAGGCAGGACATACCCGGAGGCACGCATGGATCTCGACATCAGCGGACGATCCGCCTCCGAGATCGCCGAGAGCCTGCGGGCGCGCATCGAACGCGGCGACCTGCGTCCCGGCGACCTCCTCCCGCCCGTGCGCGTTCTCGCCGACGGGCTGGGAGTCAACCGCAACACGGTGGTCGCCGCGTACCGCCAGCTCGCGCAGGCGGGGGTGATCGTCACGCTCGGGCGGGGCGGCACGCGCGTCGCCGATCTGTCCCCCGTCGCGCAGGAGGGCTTCGCGGCCGACAGCGTGCTGCGCGACGTGGGCACGGGCAACCCCGACCCGGAATTCATCCCCGATCTGTCGCAGGCCCTTGCCGCGATGGCTGGACGGCCTGTCCTCTACGGCGAGCCCGTCATCGACCCCGGTCTCGAGCGCTGGGCCCACGAGTGGATGAGCGAGGGTCTGGCCGCCGCGGCCGAGATGCGGCTGACGGTCACCAGCGGCGCGGCCGACGCAGTGGAGCGCCTGCTGGCACAGGCGCTCACACGCGACGATGCCGTCGCTCTCGAGGATCCCTGCTTCCTCACCAGCATCCATACGGTGAGGATCGGCGGCTATCGCCCCGTGCCGGTGCCCGTCGACGAAGAGGGCATGACGGTCGAAGGTCTGCGAGCGGCGCTCGAGCAGGGGGTCCGGGCGGTCGTGCACACCCCGCGCGCCCAGAACCCCACCGGCGCGAGCCTGTCCGAGCGGCGGGCGGGCGAGCTCCGCGAGGCGCTGCGCGAGCACCCGTACGTGCTGGTGATCGAGGACGATCACTTTTCCCTGTTGTCACGCCGGCCGTTCCACTCGCTCATCGCGCGCGACCACCGCCGCTGGGCGCTGGTGCGCTCGGTGTCGAAGTTCCTCGGGCCGGACATGTGCCTGGCCGTGACGGCATCCGATCCTGAGACCGCGGAGCGGCTCGCCATGCGCCTGACCCCCGGCACGACCTGGGTGAGCCACCTCCTCCAGCGGCTCACTCACGCGCTGGTCACGGATGCAGACACCATGGCCTCGATCGAACGCGCCGGCGCCCACTACGCATCGCGCAACGCCGCGTTCGTGGACCGCCTCACCACCGAGGGCGTGCCGGCGGACGCAGGTGACGGACTGAACCTGTGGATCCCGCTCCCCGTCCCCGCCAGAGAGGTGTCGGAGCAGCTCATGCGGCGCGGGTGGCTCGCGCGGGCGGGAGACGACTTCGCGCTCCGCGACGGCGGCCCGTCGCGCCGGCTGCGCCTCACCGTCCACGACCTCGACGACGAGGACGCCACGCGCCTCGCCGTCGACGTGGCCGCGGCCGTGCGCGCCGCCGGTGGACGGCTCGTCACACGGGAAGTGGCATGATCGAGCGGTGAAGATCCTCTCGATCCAGTCCGCGGTCGCCTACGGCCATGTCGGCAACTCCGCCGCCGTCTTCCCGCTGCAGCGCATCGGCGTCGAGGTCATGCCGGTGTACACCGTGAACTTCTCGAACCACACCGGATACGGCGCGTGGCGCGGCCCGATGATCAGTCCCGATGACGTGCGCGACGTCATCCTCGGCATCGAGGAGCGCGGCGTCTTCCCCCAGGTCGACGTGGTGCTGTCGGGTTACCAGGGCGGGGAAGGCATCGCCGACGTGATCCTCGACACCGTGGCGCGCGTGAAGCAGGCCAATCCCGCGGCGATCTACGCGTGCGATCCGGTCATGGGCAACGCCAAGTCCGGCTGCTTCGTCGCTCCCGCGATCCCGGTGCTGCTGCGCGACCGGGTGGTGCCCGCCGCCGACATCATCACGCCCAACCAGTTCGAGCTGGGCTTCCTCACGGAGACCGAGCCGGCAGACCTCGCGTCGACCCTGGCGTCGGCCGACCTCGCCCGCGCCACCGGACCGAGCACGGTGCTGGTGACGAGCGTCGAGCGCCCGGATCGCCCCGAGGGCACGATCGAGATGCTCGCGGTCACCGACGACGGCGCCTGGATCGTGCAGACCCCGCACATCCCGATGAAGGCGAACGGCTCGGGCGACGTGACCGCGGCGCTGTTCACCGCCCACTATCGCCGCACCGGCGACGCCGCCGATGCCCTCGCCCGCACCACCTCGAGCGTGTACGACCTGCTCGAGCGCACCCACGCCTCGGGAGAACGAGAGCTGCAGCTCGTCGAGTCGCAGGAGGCGTACGCCCACCCGCGTCTGCAGTTCGCGGTCACCCGCGTCCGCTGAGCGGAACGGATGCCGCGAGCCGCGGCATCCGTTCGCCCTGCCCTCAGGCGTGCCAGGCGTCCCACACCGCACGGCGAACGTCGCCGAGCAGCTGAGGCAAGGCCTTCGTCTTCGCGATGATCGGGAAGAAGTTGGCGTCGGACGACCAGCGCGGCACGATGTGCTGGTGCAGGTGCTCGTCCACGCCGGCGCCGGCCACGTGCCCCTGGTTCATGCCGATGTTGAACCCGTCGCAGCGCGAGACCTGGCGCAGCACCCGCATCCCCTGCTGCGTCAGCAGGCCGATCTCGGCGACCTCCTCGTCGGTCGCCTCGTCGTACGTCGCGATGTGACGGTACGGGCACACCAGGAGGTGGCCGGAGTTGTACGGGAAGAGGTTCAGCAGCGCGTAGGCCGTCCGTCCCCGGAACACGATGAGGCCGTCCTCGTCGGACTTGCGCGGGGCCTCGCAGAACGGGCACTCCTTGCGGAGGACTTCCGGCCCCGCCTGGATGTACGCCATGCGGTGGGGCGTCCAGAGGCGCTGGAACTCATCCGGGACTCCGGGAAGCGTCGCGGCGTCGACGAGCGCCGAGTCGCAGGCATCCGTCGCCGGCGCCCCCGACCCGGTCTCGTCGTCGCTCACGCGAAGTCCTCCGCCGCGTTCACCAGTGCGTGGGAGTCGATCGCCTCGCGCACGCGGCGCACGGCGTCGGCGATGGGCACCCCGTTCTCCTGCGAGCCGTCGCGGAAGCGGAACGACACCGTGCCGGCGGCCTGGTCCTGGGCGCCTGCGATGAGCTGCAGCGGAACCTTCTGCGTGGTGTGCGTGCGGATCTTCTTCTGCATGCGGTCGTCGGAGTGGTCGAGCTCGGCCCGCACGCCCTCGGCCTTGAGCTGGTCGATGACCTCGCCGAGGTAGTCCGCGAAGTCCTCGGCGACCGGGATGCCCACCACCTGGACCGGGGACAGCCACACCGGGAACGCGCCGGCGTAGTGCTCGAGCAGGATCGCGAAGAACCGTTCGATCGACCCGAACAGCGCACGGTGGATCATGATCGGCCGCTTCTTCTGGCCGTCGCGGTCGGTGAACTCCAGCTCGAAGCGCTCCGGGAGGTTGACGTCGACCTGGACGGTCGACAGCTGCCACGTGCGACCGATCGCGTCCTTCGTCTTCAGGTCGATCTTGGGGCCGTAGAAGGCTGCTTCGCCGGGGACCTCGGTGACCTTCAGCCCGCTGGCGTGGGCGACGTTGCGCAGCGCGTTCGTCGAGTACTCCCAGAACTCGTCGGAGCCGATCCACTTCTCCTTCTCGTCGTCGCGCATGGACAGTTCGAGCTCGAAGTCCTCCAGCCCGAAGTCGCGCAGCATCGAGATGACGAACTCGAGCACGCGGGTCGTCTCCGCCTCGAGCTGGTCGGGGGTGACGAACAGGTGCGAGTCGTCCTGCGTGAAGCCGCGCACGCGGGTGAGGCCGTGAAGTGCACCCGAGAGCTCGTTGCGATAGACGGTGCCGTTCTCGGCGAGCCGCATCGGCAGGTCGCGGTAGCTGCGCGCGCGCTCCTTGTAGATGAGGATGTGCATCGGGCAGTTCATCGGCTTCAGGTAGTAGTCCTGGCCGTGCTTGGTGATCTCGCCGTGCTCGTCGCGCTCCTCGTCCATCACGATGGGCGGGAACATGCCCTCCTTGTAGGTGACGAGGTGGTTCGAGGTGAGGAAGAGGTCCTCCTTGGAGATGTGCGGCGTGTACACGTAGGTGTAGCCGTCCGCGATGTGACGACGACGGGCGTGCTGCTCCATCTCGCCGCGCACCACGCCGCCGCGGGGGTGCCACACCGACAGGCCCGAGCCGATCTCGTCGGGGAACGAGAAGAGGTCGAGGTCTTTGCCCAGCTTGCGGTGGTCGCGCTTGGCGGCCTCCTCGAGGCGGGTCTGGTACGCGCGCAGCTCGTCCTTCGACGGCCAGGCGGTGCCGTAGATCCGCTGCAGCTGAGGGTTCTTCTCGCTGCCGCGCCAGTAGGCGCCGGCGATGCGCTGGAGGGCCCAGCCGTTGCCGATCATGCGGGTGTTGGGCAGGTGCGGCCCGCGGCAGAGGTCCTTCCAGACCGTCTGACCGTCGCGATCGACGTTGTCGTAGATCGTCAGCTCGCCGGCGCCGACCTCGACCGAGGCGCCCTCGGTCTTCTCGGCTCCCCCGCCCTTGAGTCCGATGAGCTCCAGCTTGAAGGGCTCGCCTGCGAGTTCGACGCGGGCCTCTTCGTCGCTGACGACGCGGCGGACGAACCGCTGGCCCTCGCGGATGATGCGCTGCATCTCCTTGTCGATGGCTTTGAGGTCCTCCGGAGTGAAGGGGTGCTCCACACCGAAGTCGTAGTAGAACCCGTCCGTGATCGGTGGGCCGATGCCCAGGTTGGCCTGCGGGTTGATGCGCTGCACCGCCTGGGCGAGAACGTGCGCCGTGGAGTGGCGCAGGATCGCGAGGCCGTCGGGGCTGTCGATGGTGACGGGCTCGACGGCATCCGTCTCCTCCACCAGCGTCGCGAGATCTTTGAGCTCGCCGTTCACGCGAAGGGCGACCACGGAGCGGTCGGGGAACAGGGCGAAGCCGTCGGCGGGATAGGGCACAGCGTCAGTCACGGAAACTCTCCTGGGAATGGCTCGGATTCAAGGCTACTCAGCTTCGGGCGCGCGACGCGCCCCGCCCGCTCAGGCGCCGAGCGTTCGCGTGTCGGTCTTCACTGCCGCTGCGGCGGCTGACCGGACGAGTTCCACGCGACGAGTCTAGCCGGGGGTTCCGGAGGGCAGGTATCAGCGATGCCCGGGCGCTCTCCTGAACTTCGTGACGAGAGCGCGTGCCGGGCAATATGCTGACTCCGTCGTCGCCTGGGGGCCGGTCCCGCCTCGCCGCGACGATCTCCGCACGGCTGACGCTGGGGGGTCGAGATGAGCGAGCGCGAAGCCGCATCGACGGCGACGGATGCCCCGGAGGAGCGCGTGCGACGACCGCTGCGGTGCGGCGATCCGACGCTCTACGAGTTCGACACCGAGGACGGCGTCCTGCTGAGGCTCACGCGCTTCGAGGGCGGAAGCAAGGGACCGGTCGTCCTGACCCCCGGCTTCGGCACGTCCGCGTTCGCGTACACGATCGACACCACCGACACGAACTTCCCCGAATACCTCTACGAGCGCGG
>Ga0160460_100482_pt1 | contig 23563 bp, 19 predicted proteins | sample HID1973M_E6MG_FD_108238 | JGI IMG/M metagenome (GOLD analysis project Ga0160460, IMG submission 108238) | Enriched mosquito-associated microbial communities from UW Madison campus, WI, USA - HID1973M_E6 MG | ecosystem: Host-associated > Arthropoda: Insects > Digestive system > Unclassified ... | reverse complement strand
CATTGTCATTGCCGGTATTCTTTTCGATGGCTGGCGCCGTATGCGCGGCGGCAAGGGAAAACTGAAATTCCGTCTTGATCGAAGTCTGTCCAATCTGCCGGACGAGGACACCAGCGCCGAGCTGTTGGGCCCGCCGCGCGTGCTGGATACGCATCAGGAACCGCAACTGGACGAGCAGGACCTGCCGTCGGTGAGCATGCCGGCCCGTGAGCCCCGCGAGTCGGGTTCCAAGCGTGGCAAGCGCAATCATGGCGAGCCTTCCCAGGGCGACATGAACCTCAGCCTCGACCTGGACGGCGGCCCGAGCTTCAGCAGCCGTGACGATGACTTCCCGGATGACAAGGTGGCACCGGCGGCCAGCGACAAGGATCAGCCGCAAGCGGAAGAAGTGCTGGTGATCAGCGTGATCTGCCGCGACCCGGTCGGCTTCAAGGGCCCGGCACTGCTGCAGAACATCCTGGAAAGCGGCCTGCGTTTTGGCGAGATGGACATTTTCCATCGCCACGAAAGCATGGCCGGCAACGGCGAAGTGCTGTTCTCCATGGCCAACGCGGTCAAGCCTGGCGTGTTCGACCTGGACGATATCGACCACTTCACCACCCCGGCGGTGAGCTTCTTCCTCGGCCTGCCAGGCCCGCGTCATCCGAAGCAGGCCTTCGACGTGATGGTGGCGGCGGCGCGCAAGTTGTCCCAGGAACTGAACGGCGAATTGAAAGACGATCAGCGCAGCGTACTGACCGCCCAGACGATCGAGCATTACCGTCAGCGCATCGTCGAGTTCGAGCGTCGCGCCCTGACCCAGAAACGCTGACGTTTGCAATGTGTGGATATCCACCTCCACACCCTGTAGGAGCCGGCTTGCTGGCGATGGCGCACCTGAGATCGCCATCGCCAGCAAGCCGGCTCCTACAATGAATCTACGCCGCATCAACAAATTGAGCAGCCTCGGCTGCTCTTTTGCTTTATGAGAGAACACCTATGACCGCCGCCAAGAACCGCATTTTAGAGCTGCGCGCTGAGCTGGATCAGCACAACTATCGCTATCACGTTCTCGATGAGCCGAGCATTCCGGACGCTGAATACGATCGCTTGTTCCATGAGCTCAAGGCGCTGGAGGCGGCCCACCCCGAGTTGATCACCAGCGACTCACCGACCCAGCGGGTGGGCAGCGCGGCGCTGTCGGCGTTTACCCAGGTGCGTCATGAAGTACCGATGCTCAGCCTCGGCAACGCCTTCGAAGAAAACGACATGCGCGAGTTCGACCGCCGGGTGACCGAGGGCCTGGACCTGCCCGTGGGCGATCTGTTTGGCGGTGGTGCGGCGGTCGAGTACAGCTGCGAACCCAAGCTCGATGGCCTGGCGGTCAGCCTGCTGTATCAGGACGGTGTACTGGTGCGCGGCGCCACCCGTGGCGACGGCACCACCGGTGAAGACATCAGTGTCAACGTGCGCACGGTGCGCAATATTCCGCTGAAATTGCACGGCACCGGTTGGCCCGCGACGCTCGAAGTGCGCGGAGAAGTGTTCATGTCCAAGGCCGGTTTCGAGCGCCTCAATGCCTCGCAACTGGAAGTGGGCGGCAAGACCTTCGCCAACCCGCGCAACGCCGCCGCCGGCAGCCTGCGCCAGCTCGATTCGAAGATCACCGCCAACCGGCCGCTGGAGTTCTGCTGCTATGGCATCGGCCAGGTCTCGGCGGACATTGCTGACACCCACATCGGCAATCTCAAGCAATTGCAGGCCTGGGGCATGCCCATCAGCCATGAGCTGAAACTGGCCCATGGCGTCGCCGAGTGCCTGGACTACTACCGCGACATCGGCGAGCGCCGCAACGCCTTGCCCTATGAAATCGACGGCGTGGTGTTCAAGGTCAACAGCATCGCCTCCCAGCGCGAGCTGGGCTTTCGCGCCCGCGAACCGCGCTGGGCCATCGCCCATAAATTCCCGGCCATGGAAGAACTCACCGAGCTGCTCGACGTGGAATTCCAGGTTGGCCGCACTGGCGCTGTCACGCCGGTGGCGCGCTTGAAGCCGGTCAAAGTGGCGGGTGTCACTGTGGCCAACGCGACCTTGCACAACATGGACGAGGTGGCACGCCTGGGCCTGATGATCGGCGACACGGTGATCATTCGCCGTGCCGGCGACGTGATCCCGCAGGTGGTGCAGGTGGTCATGGAGCGCCGTCCGGAGAATGCACGCGCGGTACAGATCCCGGAGAAATGCCCGGTGTGCGGCTCCCACGTCGAGCGCACGCAACTGGTCAAGCGCAGCAAGGGTCGCGAGACCGTCAGCGAAGGCGCGGTGTACCGCTGCGTCGGTCGCCTGGCCTGCGGTGCGCAGCTCAAGCAGGCGATCATTCACTTCGTCTCCCGTCGCGCCATGGACATCGAAGGCCTGGGCGACAAGAGCGTCGAGCAGTTGGTGGACGAAGGTCTGGTGAGTTCGCCGGCGGATCTGTACGCCCTGAAGTTCGAAGACATTGTCGACCTGGAAGGCTTTGCCGAGGTGTCGACCAACAAGTTGCTGGCGGCCATCGAAGACAGCAAGAAGCCGGGGCTGGCGCGCTTCATCTACGCCCTCGGCATTCCCGATGTCGGCGAAGAGACGGCCAAGGTGCTGGCGCGCTCCCTGGGCTCGCTTGCGCGGGTGCAGCAGGCGTTGCCGCAAGTGCTGACATATTTGCCGGATGTCGGTCTGGAAGTGGCCCACGAGATCCACAGCTTCTTCGAGGATGCGCACAACCAGCAAGTGATCGCCGATCTGCTGCGCCATGGCCTGCAGATTCAGGATCAGGGCGAGCTGGGCGCCGAGTTCGCCGCCAGTACCACCCTGGGCGGCTTCCTCGACAAGCTGCACATTCCTTCGGTGGGGCCGGGCGGGGCGCAGAAACTGGCGGACCGCTTTGGTTCGCTGCAAAAGGTCATCGAAGCCGACTGGCTGGACATGCGTCAGGCCTTGCCGGAGAAACAGGCCAATGCGGTCCGCGAGTTTTTTGCGCTAGAGGAAAATCGTCTGCTGGCGCAAGCCGCCGAGAAACAACTGACCGAATTCGGCATGCATTGGCAGAGCGAGAAGAAAGTCGTCGAAGGCCTGCCGCTCGCCGGGCAGACCTGGGTGCTGACCGGCTCGCTGGAGTTGATGAGCCGCGACGTGGCCAAGGACAAGCTGGAAAGTCTGGGTGCCAAGGTCGCCGGTTCCGTATCGGCCAAGACCCATTGCGTGGTCGCCGGGCCGGGGGCGGGCTCCAAGTTGGCGAAGGCCAATGAGCTGGGGTTGAAGGTGCTGGATGAAGAGGCGTTCGTAGAGTTTCTGCGCAAGCACGACATTTCGGTCTGATGCACTCAAGATCAAAAGATCGCAGCCTGCGGCAGCTCCTACAGGTTAGCGTCCGCTGGTACGGGGCCGTAGCGCTTCCGTAGGAGCTGCCGCAGGCTGCGATCTTTTCAATCACCCACAAAGCAGGTGGGAACGATCTCCAGCCAGGAATGATCTAGTCTTGGCAAGCCCCAGGGAGAGATCGCCATGTACCGTTTCTTCGAGCAACTCAGCTCGCGCATCGCCGCACCCTTCATGGGCGAAAGTTCGCGCAACAGCAAGGTCTGGCCTTGTCGTTGCGGGCAGTCGCTGTTCTTTCGCAACAGCCAGTGCCTGGCCTGCTCGGCGGCGCTGGGCTATCAGCCTGAACAGAGCCGCCTGTCCTCGCTGCAAGCGGGCGAGCAGGCCAATACCTGGCGGCTCGATGCCGATCCCCAGGCCGGCCTGTTCCGCCGCTGCAGCAACCTCGACTCGCCTGCGGCGTGCAACTGGTTGCTGCCGGATCAAGGGGCTGACGGGCTCTGCATCGCCTGCAACCTGAACCGTACCATTCCCGACCTGTCGATCACGGACAACCATGAACGCTGGCGCAAGGTGGAAATCGCCAAGCGCCGACTGGTCGCACAGTTGATCAGCCTCGGTTTGCCGGTCATCCCGAAAACCGTCGATGAAGCCACCGGGCTGGCCTTCGATTTCATTGGCGTCGATCTAGAAGGCAACCTGCCCACCACTGGCCATGCCAACGGTCTGATCACCCTCGATATCAACGAGGCCGACGATGCTCACCGCGAGCAGGTGCGGGTGCAGATGCACGAACCTTATCGCACCTTGCTCGGGCACTTTCGCCATGAGGTTGGTCATTATTACTGGGATCGGCTGATCGCCAACAGCCACTGGCTGCAAGCCTTTCGCGAGTTGTTCGGTGACGAGCGGGCCAGCTATGCCGACGCCCTCGACCGGCATTATCAGCAAGGTGCGCCGCTGGACTGGCAGCAGCACTACGTCAGCGCCTACGCCACCATGCACCCGTGGGAAGACTGGGCGGAAACCTGGGCCCACTACCTGCACATGATGGATGCGGTGGACACGGCGCTGGGGTTCGGCATGAGCGCCCGGGACATGGACTTCGACTACCCACCCTTCGCCCTCGACACGCTTTACGATCCGCAGCACCCGGGCGGCGCGGCGTTCCTGTCGTTCATCAATGCGTGGATTGAACTGGCCGGCATGCTCAACGAGCTGTCACGCAGCATGGGGCAGCCGGATTTTTACCCGTTCGTGCTGCCGCCCGCGGTGATCGGCAAGCTGCACTTTATCCATCTGGTGATCCAGCAGGCAGGCGGCAGGGTGGACGAAGTGCTCCAAGCGCAATAGCAAGTGCTTGAGCCCCTTGATATTTTTTATCCGCAACCAACAGTTGTAACTTCCCTTGAGATAGGTACAATGGCGCGGCTCGCCGACTGGCGAGCGTCGTTATGGTGACCCTATCGGTCCCCCCGCAACGATTACCCGTGAACCTGGTCAGAGCCGGAAGGCAGCAGCCACAGCGGGAACATTGTGTGCCGGGGTGTGGCTGGTAGGGTTACCACCTTAACGATCCGCGAGAGGTCCTCTTTCGCGTTATCAGTCTGAAAATACCCTTTGATGCGCTGCCACGGATTTCCTCCAGGGCGGTTTTTTGTCGTTCACAATTTATCGCCGCGTCCCCCCTGTAGGAGCGAGCCTGCTCGCGATGGTCGTCAACGATAACGCTGGAAGCCTGATACCCAACGGTGTCCTTGAGTCCATCGCGAGCAGGCTCGCTCCTACAGGGGGGAGGGCGCGGAGCTACGGTGTGGGTTTGGGCTCGTCACCGATATAAAGCCGGATAATGTCCTCAATCTCCCCCGACGTTTTCATCTGCGCCAGCGTGTCCAGAATGCGCTGCACGGGCACCTGCGGGTCGTTGCGCACGTAACAGCCCAAGTTGTATTCCTGCAGGACGGCCACGGCCTGCATCTGCCGTTGCGGCAGCAGGCGCTGATTGAACCAGTCGAGGCTCCACTGGTTGCTGACGGCATATTGATTGCGCCCGGCCATGAGCTTATCCAGCACCTGCTGCTGGTTGCGTGCGTCATCACGGAGCAGGCGGCCGGCATCAAACAGCGGTTGCAGGAGCGGGTAGCGGTAGCCCAGGACGGTGCCGATCGATTGCGCCGGCAGCGACGCTGGATTCACCGGCGGGGCCGGAAAATGCCGGCTGATGAGCAGGTCGGACTGGGCGAAGAGCGGGATGCTCCAGCTGTAGTCACCGGACTGTTCGGGCAGCCAGGACCGGGTGACGTAGCAGCGTACATCGACATCGCCATGCTCCATGGCCGCTTGCACCCGGCCCCTGGGCAGCACGTGGAATTCGGCGGGTGCACCGACTTGGGTGGCGAGGCTAAGCATCATGTCGTACAGGATGCCCTGGGTCGGACGACCGTGTTCGAGTTGCACCATGGGCATGGCCCAGGTGTCGGGCACTACAAAGCGCAGAGGTGCGCTCGCGGCCACGCCGTCCAGGCTGAAAAACAGCATTGCCCCCAAGGCCAGACGCATAATTGCTCCGTTAAATGACCGTAAACCGCAGCTTAGCCAGAATTGACGAGCGCACCGGATGCAATTTGCGCCTTGCTCCGCTAGCATTAGCCGCTTCTGCTTCTTTCGTTGCGACGGTTTTCGATGAGTTATCAGGTTCTTGCACGTAAATGGCGTCCGCGCTCGTTCCGCGAAATGGTCGGCCAGACCCATGTGCTCAAGGCTCTGATCAATGCCTTGGACAGCCAGCGGCTGCACCACGCCTACCTGTTTACCGGGACCCGGGGCGTCGGCAAGACCACCATTGCGCGGATCATTGCCAAATGCCTGAACTGTGAAACGGGTATCACATCCACGCCCTGTGGCGAGTGCTCGGTGTGCCGCGAGATCGATGAGGGGCGCTTTGTCGACCTGATCGAGATCGACGCCGCGAGCCGCACCAAGGTCGAAGATACCCGCGAGTTGCTCGACAATGTGCAATACGCGCCGAGCCGTGGACGCTTCAAGGTCTACCTGATCGACGAAGTGCACATGCTCTCTAGTCATTCGTTCAACGCGCTGCTCAAAACCCTCGAAGAGCCGCCACCCTACGTCAAGTTCATCCTGGCCACCACTGACCCGCAGAAACTTCCTGCAACGATTCTTTCGCGGTGCCTGCAGTTCTCCCTGAAGAACATGACGCCGGAGCGGGTGGTCGAGCATTTGACCCACGTACTGGGTGTCGAGAACGTGCCGTTCGAAGACGATGCCCTGTGGCTGCTGGGTCGCGCTGCCGATGGTTCGATGCGCGATGCCATGAGCCTGACCGACCAGGCGATTGCCTTCGGTGAAGGCAAGGTCATGGCCACCGATGTGCGGGCCATGCTCGGCACCCTCGATCACGGTCAGGTCTATGACGTCCTGCACGCGCTGATCGAAGGCGATGCCAAGGCCCTGCTCGAAGCTGTCCGTCACCTGGCCGAACAGGGTCCGGACTGGAATGGCGTGCTCTCGGAAATTCTCAATGTGTTGCACCGCGTCGCCATTGCCCAGGCGCTGCCGGAAGGTGTCGACAACGGTCACGGCGACCGTGACCGGGTGCTGGCGCTGGCCCAGGCGTTGCCGGCCGAAGATGTGCAGTTCTATTACCAGATGGGCCTGATCGGCCGTCGCGACCTGCCACTGGCACCGGACCCGCGGGGTGGCTTCGAGATGGTCCTGCTGCGCATGCTTGCCTTCCGCCCGGCGGACTCGGCGGATGCGCCGAGGCAACCGCTAAAGCCAGTGGGGATCAGCCAGGCCACAGTTGATTCCGCCAAATCCGTGGCTGCCGCGCCTGTTGTTGCGCCGGTAGTCGCTGCGGCAGTTGTACAAGAAGCGGCTACGCCAGTAGCGGCCACGGTCGCGATTGCCCCGGTTCCAGCCACTGCCCCGGTTGCGCCTGTCATCGAGCCTGAATCCGCCGTTGCCTCGGTCGTGGTCGAAGAGGTCATTGACCTGCCGTGGAATGATCCGGTCGAGCCGGCACCTGTTCAGCAGCCAGCCGTCGAGCCGGTGCTGGAAACCGCGGGCGAGCAGCCCGAGTTGCCGCCGATGCCATTGCCGACGCCCGACAGCGTGGTGCCGGACGCGCCGGAGTGGGCCGCCGCGACAATCCCCGAGCCATCGGTGGCCGAGGTCGATGCCGCCACACCGGGCATGGACCTGGACGACGAGCCGCCGCTGGACGAGGATTACATCGAGCCAGACATGGATTCGGCCTACAGTTACCTCGATGAACTGGCCAGCGAGCACGCGGCCGATCCGGCGCCGGAGCCTGAACCGGAGCCCGCAGCCATGCCGGCCACCGGCCTGGCCCTGCAATGGCTGGAATTGTTTCCGAAATTGCCGATCTCCGGCATGACCGGCAGCATTGCCGCCAACTGCACGCTGATCGCGGTGGACGGCGATAACTGGCTCATGCACCTGGATCCGGCCCACAGCGCCTTGTTCAACGCGACCCAGCAGCGCCGCCTCAACGAGGCACTGAACCAGTATCACCAGCGCACGCTGACCCTGAGCATCGAGCTGATCAAGCCCGAGCAGGAAACCCCGGCCCAGGCGGCTTCGCGCCGGCGCGCCGACCGTCAGCGTGAGGCGGAGGACTCGATCCACGGTGATCCGTTCATCCAGCAAATGATGCAGCAGTTCGGTGCGGTGATCCGTAACGATACTATTGAACCTGTCGACGCCCTGGTCACTCAGGGCTAATAACTGAAGGCGCCCGGCCGGATTGGCCGGGGGCTGTTTTGATCCACGTACTTTTGAGGTGATTACCATGATGAAAGGTGGCATGGCCGGCCTGATGAAGCAGGCGCAGCAGATGCAGGAAAAAATGGCCAAGATGCAGGAAGAGCTGGCCAACGCCGAAGTCACCGGTAAAGCCGGTGGCGATATGGTCACCGTGGTGATGACCGGTCGTCATGACGTCAAGAGCGTCACCATCGACCCGAGCCTGGTCGAAGGCCTGAGCGAAGACGACAAGGAAATGCTCGAGGCAGTGGTCGCAGCGGCCGTCAACGACGCCGTGCGCAAGATCGAAGCCAATAGCCAGGAAAAAATGGGCGGCATGACCGCTGGCATGCAGTTGCCGCCGGGCATGAAACTGCCATTCTGATTCGCCATCAGGCGGCAGATGAGCTACAAAAAATGCCAGGCATTGCGCCTGGCATTTTTGTTTCTGGCTGTTGGGCCGCTATCGCCCTGTAGGAGCTGGCTTGTCGGGTCGCCGCATCGCAGCGAAGAGGCCGGCACAGTCAACATTGGTGTTGGCTGACAAGCCGCCTTCGCTGGCAAGCCAGCTCCCACAGGAGCGGCGATACGGCAAAGAAATCGCTTCGGTGTAACTGAAAACACATCGAACGCCACACCGTCACAAAGGTCTGCTCCCTATATCACCCACCCATCGATCACAGGAGAAGCTGCCATGTCCGATCCCATGACCCTCAACCAACGCATTGTCCTCGCCTCGCGCCCGGTCGGCGCGCCGACGCCGGAGAACTTCCGCCTGGAGCGGGTGGCGCTGCCGGACCTGGCTGACGGCCAGGTACTGCTCAAGACCCTTTACCTGTCGCTCGATCCCTACATGCGCGGGCGTATGAGTGACGCACCGTCCTACGCTGCGCCGGTGGAAATCGGCGAAGTCATGACCGGCGGAGCTGTCAGCCGGGTCGAGCGCTCGCTGCATCCGAAGTTTCAGGAAGGCGACCTGGTAGTCGGTGTCACCGGCTGGCAAAGTCACAGCATCAATGACGGCCGTAGCATCATGCCGCTGCCGTCGAGTCTGCCGAGCCCCTCCATGGCCTTGGGCGTGCTCGGTATGCCGGGCATGACCGCCTACATGGGCCTGATGGACATCGGCCAGCCCCAGGCCGGGGAAACCCTGGTCGTCGCGGCGGCTTCCGGCGCGGTGGGTTCTGTGGTCGGCCAGGTGGCGAAGATCAAGGGCTTGCGCGTGGTCGGTGTAGCCGGTGGTGAGGACAAGTGCCGGTATGTCGTCGACGAACTGGGCTTTGATGCCTGTGTCGATCACAAGAGCGCGGATTTCGCCGACGAGCTGGCCAAGGCCTGTGGCAAGGGCATCGACATCTACTACGAGAACGTCGGCGGCAAGGTCTTCGACGCGGTGGTGCCGCTGCTCAATGCCAAAGCGCGGATTCCCCTGTGCGGCCTGATCGCTTCCTACAATGCCCATGAAGCGCCAAGCGGCCCGGATCGGTTGCCGTTGTTGCAGCGCACTCTCTTGACCAAGCGCGTGCGCATCCAGGGCTTTATCGTGTTCGATGACTATGGCGATCGCCAGCCGGAATTCCTCAGCGCCATGGCGCCGTGGGTGCGCGACGGCAAGGTGAAGTTCCGCGAAGACGTGGTCGATGGCCTGGAGCAGGCGCCCCAGGCGTTCATCGGCATGCTGGAAGGGAAGAACTTCGGCAAGCTGGTGGTGCGGGTGTCCCGTGATTGATTATCGGCGCCATCATTTGACGCACTACAGAGGCGCGGGTATAAACCGCGTCTCGTTGTTACGTCGGACTTTTCCATCATGAGCTTCAGCCCTTTGATTCGCCAACTGATCGATGCCCTGCGCACCTTGCCGGGTGTGGGTCAGAAAACCGCCCAGCGCATGGCGTTGCAGTTGCTCGAGCGAGATCGCAGCGGCGGTTCGCGGTTGGCGCTGGCCCTGAGCCAGGCCATGGAAGGGGTCGGTCACTGCCGCTTGTGCCGCACGCTGACCGAAGACGACCTGTGCCCGCAGTGCGCCGATACCCGGCGTGACGATACCCTGCTCTGTGTGGTGGAAGGGCCGATGGATGTCTATGCGGTGGAGCAGACCGGGTTCCGTGGTCGCTACTTCGTGCTCAAGGGCCACCTGTCGCCCCTCGACGGCCTGGGCCCGGAAGCCATCGGCATTCCGCAGTTGATGGCGCGAATCGAAGAGGCCGGGACCTTCGCCGAAGTGATCCTCGCGACCAATCCGACCGTGGAAGGCGAGGCCACTGCCCATTACATCGCCCAGTTGCTCAGCAGCAAGGGCCTGATCGCGTCGCGCATCGCCCATGGTGTGCCGCTGGGCGGTGAGCTGGAGCTTGTGGATGGCGGGACATTGGCGCATTCGTTTGCCGGGCGTAAGCCGATTACCCTGTAATTTGGGGTGTTCCGGCTGACGCCATCGCTGGCAAGCCAGCTCCCACAGGTTTTGAGGTGTACAGAGAATTTGCGAGCGACAAACCCCCTGTGGGAGCTGGCTTGCCAGCGATGCAGGCGACTCGGTTCCACTCATTCACACAAATCCTGTTGAAAACCAAGCAAGCGCTCGGTTAACTTCACTGAACCCTTCAGTGGAGCTCGCCGATGTCTGCCTTGCAGGAATACTTCGACCCCAGCCACCAATTGGTCCGCGACAGCGTCAGACGTTTCGTCGAACGCGAGATTCTTCCTGACATCGAGCAGTGGGAAGAAGCTGAAAGCTTTCCCCGGGATCTTTACCTGAAGGCCGGCGCCGCCGGCGTTCTCGGCATTGGCTACCCCGAGGCACTGGGGGGCAGTCATGAGGGCGATCTGTTTGCCAAGATCGCCGCCAGCGAGGAGTTGATGCGTTGCGGCTCTGGCGGCCTGGTGGCAGGGCTCGGCTCGCTGGACATCGGCCTGCCGCCGATTCTCAAGTGGGCGCGGCCTGAAGTCCGCGAGCGCGTGGTGCCCCAGGTGCTGGCTGGCGAGAAAATCAGCGCCTTGGCGGTGACCGAGCCGGGCGGCGGTTCCGACGTCGCCAACCTGCAAACCCGCGCCGTCCGTGACGGCGAGCATTACCGCGTCAGTGGCAGCAAAACCTTTATCACCAGCGGTGTGCGGGCCGACTATTACACCGTTGCCGTGCGCACCGGTGCGCCGGGATTCGGCGGCATCAGCCTGTTGCTGATCGAGAGGGGAGCGCCTGGTTTCACCGTGGGCCGACCGTTGAAGAAAATGGGCTGGTGGGCGTCGGACACCGCCGAACTGTTTTTCGATGATTGCCCGGTGCCCGCAGGCAATCTGATTGGCGGCGAGAACATGGGTTTCGCCTGCATCATGGGCAATTTCCAGAGCGAGCGCCTGGCACTGGCGCTGATGGCCAACATGACCGCGCAACTGGCGCTGGAGGAAAGCCTGAAGTGGGCGCGTCAGCGCGAAGCCTTCGGCAAACCGATCGGCAAGTTCCAGGTGATCAAACACCGTCTCGCCGAGATGGCCACGGCGCTGGAAGTGTCCCGGGAGTTCACCTATCGCCAGGCGGCGAAAATGGCGGCGGGGCAGAGCGTGATCAAGGAGATATCCATGGCCAAGAACTTTGCAACCGATACGGCGGACCGGATCGTTACCGATGCGGTGCAGATCCTCGGTGGGGCGGGGTACATGCGCGAGAGTCTGGTGGAGCGGTTGTACCGGGATAATCGGATACTATCGATCGGGGGCGGTACGCGGGAAGTGATGAACGAGATTATCAGCAAGCAGATGGGGCTTTGAGGCTTGTGGTGTTGCTGCTGGCGCCATCGCTGGCAAGCCAGCTCCTACAGAGGATTGCATTCTTCCTGAAGGAGCGCGGTCAACTGTAGGAGCTGGCTTGCCAGCGATGGCGTTCCTACAGAGGATTGCATTCTTCCTGAAGGAACGCGGTCAACTGTAGGAGCTGGCTTGCCAGCGATGGCGTCAGCCCAGGCGCCGCTTACATATCGGTCAAAGCAAACCGCGTCAGGCAGAACGTAGGAATGCCCATGTCTTCCAGACGCTGCGATCCGCCCAACTCCGGCAGGTCGATGATCGCTGCCGCTTCATGCACCCGCGCACCCATGCGCTGAATCAGGTTCGCCGCCGCGATCAGAGTGCCGCCGGTGGCAATCAGGTCATCGAACATCACCACCGAGTCGCCCTCGCAGAGGCTGTCGGCGTGCACTTCGAGAAAGGCTTCGCCGTATTCAGTGGCATAGCCTTCGGCAAGCACGTCGGCCGGCAGCTTGCCTTGCTTGCGGAACAGCACCAGCGGCTTGTTCAACTGATAGGCCAGTACCGAGCCGATCAGGAAGCCGCGGGCGTCCATTGCGCCGATGTGGGTGAAGTCGGCCTCGACATAACGATGGGCGAAGCTGTCCATCACCAGGCGCAGGGCCTTTGGCGACTGGAACAGCGGGGTAATGTCGCGGAAGATCACGCCGGGCTTCGGGAAATCGATGACCGGGCGAATGAGGGATTTGATGTCGAAGGAATCGAAGACCATCGTCGAGGTGTCCTGGCAGGGCTACAAACAACGCAGTATAACGGCGGCTGAACCGTTTCGCTCAGCCGCAGCGGTTTGTATCAGCTTTCTACCGAGCCACCGGCCAGGGCGCACAGCTGAATCGGATCAAGGATGCGGATTTCCTTGCCTTCGGCGGCGATCAATTCGTTTTGCTGGAAGCGCGTGAACACCCGCGACACCGTCTCCACGGCCAGGCCCAGGTAGTTGCCGATTTCGTTGCGCGACATGCTCAGGCGGAACTGGTTGGCGGAAAAACCCCGGGCGCGGAAGCGTGCCGAAAGGTTGACGAGAAAGGTCGCGATGCGCTCGTCGGCGGTTTTTTTCGACAGCAACAGCATCATCTGCTGATCGTCACGAATCTCGCGGCTCATCACGCGCATCAACTGGCGGCGCAGTTGCGGCAATTGCACGGACAGTTCGTCGAGGTGTTCGAAAGGGATTTCACAGACCGAAGTGGTCTCCAGGGCCTGGGCCGACACCGGGTATTTTTCCGTGTCCATGCCCGACAGGCCGACCAGTTCGCTGGGCAGGTGGAAACCGGTGAGCTGCTCTTCGCCACCATCGCTCAGGCTGAAGGTTTTCAGTGCGCCCGACCGTACCGCGTAGACGGAAGCGAAGGTATCGCCCTGGCGGAACAGGAACTCACCCTTTTTCAGCGGGCGTCCGCGTTTGACAATGTCGTCCAGTGCATCCATGTCCTCCATATTCAGCGAAAGTGGCAGGCATAGAGGCGCCAGGCTGCAATCCTTGCAATGCGCCTGATTGTGAGTGCGCAGTTTTACTGGCTCGGACATTTCTTCAATCCTTGTGGGAAATCCTACATAAGGCTTAAGGGTAACTCACCCAAGGACATCGAGGCCAGCTTGTGGCGGGTTTGGCGCACAGATTAGATGACTTTGGAGAACCGCTGCTGGCCGTTTTGTGCTAGGTACGCGTCAAACACCATGCAGACTGAACGCACCAACAGGCGCCCGGCCGGCAGGATCGTGATCCGGTCGCGGTCCAGTTCGATCAGTCCGTCCATGGCCATGGCCTGCAACTGCGGCCAGACCTCGCCGAAATAGCCTTGGAAATCGATATTGAACGCCTGCTCGATGTCGCTGAATTCCAGGCTGCAATGACAGATTAGCTGCTGGATGACCGCGCGTCGCAGACGGTCGTCGCCATCGCACTGCAGGCCGCGGCTGGTGGCCGGTTGTGAGGTGGCGAGGGTGTTCTGGTACTGGTTCAGGTCGCTGGTGTTCTGCCCGTAAAAGTTGCCGACCTGGCTGATGGCCGAGACGCCCAGGCCGATCAGGTCGCAATGACCGTGGGTGGTGTAGCCCTGGAAGTTGCGTTGCAGGGTCGATTCTTCCTGGGCAATCGCCAGTTCGTCGTCGGGCAGGGCGAAGTGGTCCATGCCGATGTAGCGGTAGCCGGCAGCGGTCAGTTGTTCGATGGTGCCTTGCAACATTTCCAGCTTCTGCACCGGGGTTGGCAACTCGCTTTCGTTGATCCGCCGTTGCGGCAGGAAGCGCTCCGGCAGGTGGGCGTAGTTGAACACCGACAGGCGATCCGGTTGCAGGCTGATGACCTCTTCGACGGTGCGGGCAAAGCTTTCGGGCGTCTGTTTGGGCAGGCCGTAGATCAGGTCGATGTTGATCGAGCGAAACTGCAACGTCCGGGCGGCGTCGATCACTGCGCGGGTTTCTTCCAGGCTTTGCAGGCGATTGACCGCGCGCTGCACGGCCGGATCAAGGTCCTGCAAACCGATGCTGACGCGGTTGAAGCCCAGTTCGCGCAACAGGCCCATGGTCGCCCAGTCGGCCTCGCGCGGATCGATTTCGATGCCGTAATCGCCAGAGTCGTCATCGAGCAAGTTGAAGTGCCTGCGCAGGTTGGCCATCAGCTGGCGCAATTCGTCGTGGCTGAGAAAAGTCGGGGTGCCGCCGCCAAAGTGCAGTTGCTCGACGGTCTGCGACGGGTCGAGGTGGCTGGCAATCAGCTGGATTTCCTGTTCCAGGCGCTGCAGGTAGGGCAACGCGCGGCCGCGGTCCTTGGTGATGACTTTGTTACAGGCGCAGTAGTAGCAGATGTTGGCGCAAAACGGCACGTGCACATAGAGCGACAGGGGCCGTTGCGCCTTGCGGCTGTCACGCAACGCCTGGAACAGTTCGAAGCTGCCGACCTGGCTGTTGAATTGCACGGCGGTGGGGTAGGAGGTGTAGCGTGGCCCCGCCTGGTCATAGCGGCGGATCAAATCGGTGTCCCAACGAATGGCGTCGAGCATCATGCGGATGTTCCCCCGGATGGCTGGCAGATTCCGGCTAGTCTAGGGGGCGGGGTGTTTTGGGGTCTTGATTTGTATCAAGGGTCAGAAAGTCAAAAGATCGCAGCCTCGTTTCACTCGTCAGCTCCTACACCGGTGCTTGCCCGTCAACCAAACCGCTTCTGTAGGAGCTGACGAGTGAAACGAGGCTGCGATCTTTTGATCCCGGATTCAATGCCCCATCAACCAATGCTGATGCGGCCCCGGCAAGGTCCAGATACCGAACAGCATCACCAGCAATCCACCCGCCACACGCACGCTGCGCTTTCGCAACAGCGCCGTGACGCGCTCGGCAGCCAGGCCCGTGGCGAGCAATACCGGCCAGGTGCCTAGCCCGAAGGCCAGCATCAGCAGTGCACTGTCCAGGGCATTGCCCTGGCTGGCCGACCACAGCAAGGTGCTGTAGACCAGTCCGCAAGGCAGCCAGCCCCAGAGGGCGCCGAGCAGGAGGGCGCGGGGCACGCTCGACACCGGAAGCAAGCGGTTGGCCACCGGCTGGATATGTCGCCACAGGCCGCGGCCCAGGCTTTCGATGCGGGTCAGGCCGCTCCACCAGCCGGCCAGATACAGGCCCATGGCGATCAGCAGCAGGCCGGCGAGCACGCGCATAAACATCGCTGCCGGGCTGTTGGCCACGGCCCAGCCCGCCAGACCTATGAGCAGACCGGCGCTGGCATAGCTGAGGATGCGCCCGAGGTTGTAGGCCAGCAGCAAGCGGAAACGGCGGCTGCGCTGTTCCTTGGGGATCGCCAGGGTCAGCGCGCCCATCAGGCCGCCACACATGCCCAGGCAGTGCCCGCCGCCGAGCAGGCCGAGGATCAGCGCAGACACCAGCAGGGGTGCCAGTTCAAGCATGGGGCGGTGCCTTGTCGTCCGGTTTTTTCGGGTGGCCGCTGGCTTCGTCGACGGCGGCGGTGTGATTCGGGTCCTGGTCGTCGAAGAGAATGCTGTGGGCCGGGCCGTCGAGGTCGTCGTACTGACCGCTGTCGACCGCCCAGACAAAGATGTAGACGGCGATGGCCACGATCAGCAGGGCGGCCGGGATCATCACGTAGAGAGCTGGCATCTGGACTCCATGCCCGCGCGGCTCAGGCCGGCAGCGGGCGGGTTTCTGGCGTGGCGTGGACATCTGACGCACCCGGCAGGCGAGTCAGGCGCAGGGCGTTCAACACCACGGTCAACGAACTGATGGACATGCCGACCGCGGCCCACACCGGAGTGATCCAGCCGAGGGCGGCGAACGGCAACATGAGGCCATTGTACAGCGCGGCCCACAGCAGGTTCTCGATAATGACCCGGTGGGTGCGACGCGCCAGGCTGAAGGCTTGCACCAGCGCATCCAGACGGTTGGACAGCAGCACGGCATCGGCGCTGGTTTTCGCCAGATCGGTGGCCGAGCCCATGGCGACGCTGATGTCGGCGGCAGCCAGTACCGGCACATCGTTGACCCCGTCCCCCAGCATCAGCACCTTGCGACCTTCTCTGTGCAGCTTTTGCAAGACCTGCAGTTTGTCGTCCGGACGCAGGCCGCCGCGGGCTTCATCGATACCCAATTCTGCGGCGACGCTGGCGACCATCGGCGAACTGTCCCCGGACAGCAGCAGCGTGCGCCAGCCACGGGCCTTGCAGGCAGCCAACAGCGCAGGCGCATCGGCACGCAGGCGGTCGTCGAGCACCAGCCAGGCCAGTGGCCCCTGGGTGTCGCCGAGCAGCAACCACTGCCCGGGCTCATCGGGCATGGCCGGGATGGCCGCGCCACTGAGCTGGCAGACAAAACCGGGCTGGCCGATCCGCAGGCGTTGCCCGCCGACCAGACCTTCGAGACCCAGGCCAGGGCTGCTGTGGACTTCGTCGGCGGCCTGTGGCGCGCGGCCAAAGGCGCGGGCGATCGGGTGTTCGGAGCGGTTTTCCAGGGCGGCGGCCAGTCCCAGGCATCGATCGCTGTCCAGCGCGCCGAGGGGGCGAATCGAGCGCAGCGCCAGACGGCCTTCGGTCAGGGTACCGGTCTTGTCGAAAATCACCGTGTCGATCTGGTTCAAGCCTTCCAGCACGTGGCCACGGGTCAACAGCAGGCCGAGTTTGTGCAGGGTGCCAGTGGCGGCGGTGAGGGCGGTGGGCGTGGCCAGCGAAAGGGCGCAGGGGCAGGTCGCCACGAGCATCGCCAGCACGATCCAGAAAGCGCGCGAGGCATCCAGTTGCCACCACAAAAGGCCAATCGCGGCAGCCGCGATCAGCGACAACAGCAGGAACCATTGCGCGGCGCGGTCGGCGATTTCCGCCAGGCGCGGTTTCTCCGCCTGGGCGCGATCGAGCAGGCGCACGATGGCCGAGAGGCGGGTGTCCTGACCGAGGGCCTGGACTTCGACGGTCAGTGCACCTTCGACGTTCAGGGTGCCTGCGGTGACCGTATCGCCAAGGGTGCGTGGCTGCGGTAGATATTCACCGGTCAGCAGCGACTCGTCGACACTGGACTGGCCGTCGCGGATCTTGCCGTCGGCGGGCAGAATGGCGCCGGGATGTACCAGCACCTGATCGCCCACCCGCAGTTCGCTGAGCAGAATGCGTTCGCTCTGGCCATCGGGCATCAACCTCAGGCACGAGGCGGGCAACAGATTGACCAGTTGCGCGGTGGCGGCGGCCGTGCGTTCCCGGGCGCGGCGCTCCAGGTAGCGGCCGGCGAGCAGGAACAGGGCGAACATGCCGACGGCGTCGAAATACAGCTCGCCCACCCCGGTGATCGAGGTCCAGATCCCGGCGATGTAGGCGCTGCCAATGGCCAGGGACACCGAGACGTCCATGGTCAGGTGGCGGGTGCGCAGGTCGCGCATGGCCCCCTTGAAGAACGGCGCGCAGCTGTAGAAGACAATCGGCGTGGTGAGGAACAGCGCGACCCAGCGCAGGATGGTGTGCAATTCGGGGCTGAGGTCGATGTTGAATTCCGGCCAGGTCGCCATGGTCGCCATCATCGCCTGGAACCACAACAGCCCGGCCACGCCAAGTTGGCGCAGGGCGAGGCGGTTTTCGCTGGCCAGCTGTTCACTGGCGCGGTCGGCCTGATAGGGGTGAGCGGCGTAGCCGATGTGGCGCAGTTCGCCGAGGATCTGGCTCAGGGGCAGCGTTGCGTCGCTCCAGCGCACGTGCAGGCGATGGTTGGACAGGTTCAGCCGCGCCTCGGTGACGGCGGGCAAGGTTCGCAGGTGCTTCTCGATCAGCCAGCCACAGGCGGCGCAACTGATGCCTTCCATCAATAACGTGGTTTCGGCCTGTTCGCCTTCGTGGCGAACAAAGGGTTGCTGCACATCGGCGCGGTCGTACAGCGCCAGTTCATCGACCAGTTGCACCGGCAATGCTTCGGGGTTGGCCGAGGCTTCGCTGCGATGCTGGTAATAGCTATCCAGGCCGCCGGCGACAATGGCTTCGGCCACGGCCTGGCAGCCCGGGCAGCAGAATTCCCGGGATTGCCCGAGCACGATGGCGGTGAAGCGGCTGCCGGAGGGGACGGGCAGGGCGCAGTGGTAGCAGGGGGTTGGGGTGGTCATGTCTGAAGCCATTCAAGCCTTTGTGGCGAGGGAGCTTGCTCCCGCTCGGCTGCGAAGCAGTCGTGTTGCTGCGGACTTGTTGTAACTGAAGAAACTGAGTTGCAGATTTTAGGGGTGCTTTGCACTGGAAGCGCCAGCCCGGCCCAGCGGGAGCAAGCTCCCTCGCCACAATCGGTTGTATTCTTATTTCTTCAGGTCTTCCGCGCCCTGCAACGGCTCATCACCCAGCAGCAGGTCCTTGTCATGGCTGACCAGTTCTTCTTCGAACATGCGCCAGATATGGTCGTCCTGGGTTCCCAGCAATTCGACAAAGCGCCGACCTTCGATCTTGTCGCTCAACTGGCCGATGTAGCGACCCTGCTCGGTGTCACTGCGGGCCAGGGTGATCTTGCGATCCTTTTCCGGTTGGGTTGGCGAGATCAGGTTCAGTTCCAGTTCCTTGGGCTGGCTGTTACCGCTCAGGCGCAGGTCCACTTCGCCGGTCACGTCGTCCAGGTGCACGCTGGCACGCATTTGCAGGGTCTGGGCCAGCAGTTCGCGGTCCAGGGAGCGGTTGATGCCTTTGCCCGCCTCGTAATAGTTATCGTTGACCAGGTTGTCCGGGTTTTTTACCGCGATGGTCACCATGGACAAGGTCAGGGTCACCGAGCAGGCGAGGATCCCGATGATGATCCACGGCCAAAGGTGCTTGTACCAGGGACTTGCGGCGTTTGCAGCGGGCATGATCACTTCTCTCAACGATTTTGTGGGCCGATGAACCGGCTCTTGGCTTCAATGTGGACGCTGTCGTCATCGGCATCCTTGAGGATGAATTTCACCTCGTTGGTGGTCGACGGCAGTTTTTCCGGTGCGACGGACAACTCGACTGGCTGGCTGACGATATCGCCAGCCGCGACCTTGATCTCGCGACGGCCTTGCAGCTTGAGGTCTGGCAGGCCGGAGGCATCGAGCAGGTAGGTGTGGTCGCGCTGGTCCTTGTTCATGATTTTCAGGCTGTAGACGTTTTCGATGCGGCCTTCGGCGTTCTCGCGATAGAGCACACGGTCCTTGCTGACGTCGAAGCCCACCAGTGCGCGCATGAAAAACGCGGTGACCAGCAAGCTGATCATGGCCAGCAGCACCACGGCATAGCCGATCAGGCGCGGACGCAGTTTATGGGTTTTCTGCCCGGACAGGTTGTGCTCGGTGGTGTAGCTGATCAGCCCGCGCGGGTATTCCATTTTGTCCATGATCGCGTCGCAGGCGTCGATGCAGGCGGCGCAACCGATGCATTCGATCTGCAGGCCGTCGCGAATGTCGATGCCGGTGGGGCAGACCTGCACGCACATGGTGCAGTCGATGCAATCGCCCAGGCCCTGGGCCTTGTAGTCGATGCCTTTCTTGCGCGGCCCGCGGCTTTCACCACGGCGCGGGTCGTAGGAAACGATCAGGGTGTCCTTGTCGAACATCACGCTCTGGAAGCGGGCGTACGGACACATGTAGATGCACACTTGTTCGCGCAGCCAGCCGGCGTTGCCGTAGGTGGCGAGAGTGAAGAAGCCGACCCAGAAATACGACCAGCCATCGGCCTCGCCGGTGAAGAAGTCGATGACCAGTTCGCGAATCGGCGAGAAGTAGCCGACGAAGGTCATGCCGGTGACGAAACCGATCAACAGCCACAGGCTGTGTTTGCTGAGCTTGCGCAGGAATTTGTTGGCGCTCATGGGCGCCTTGTCGAGCTTGATGCGCTGGTTGCGGTCGCCTTCGGTGACCTTTTCGCACCACATGAAGATCCACGTCCACACACTTTGCGGACAGGTGTAGCCGCACCAGACACGCCCGGCATAGACGGTAATGAAGAACAGGCCGAAGGCGGCGATGATCAGCATGCCGGACAGCAGGATGAAGTCCTGGGGCCAGAAGGTGGCGCCGAAAATGAAGAACTTGCGCTCCGGCAAGTTCCACCAGACGGCTTGATGCCCGCCCCAATTGAGCCAGACGGTACCGAAATACAGCAGGAACAGTGCGGCACCGCCGGCCATGCGCAGGTTTCGGAACAGGCCGGTGAAGGCGCGGGTGTAGATCTTTTCTCGGGAGGCGTAGAGGTCGACGCTGTTGTTGGCGTCCTTGGTGGGTGGCGTGACGTCGTGTACCGGAATCTGCTTGCTCATCATTGCATCCCACGGCAGTGGAAAAATGCCGCGGCCGATACGTGCCGACCGCGGTCAAAAAGGGGTATTGCAGTGGCGCAATGATACGCCTGTCGCTCTAGCCTGCGGGTGCGACCTTTGGTCGCGTTGGGTAAAAAACCCGAATGGTGTAGCAAATGTAACAAATCATGATGCAGGTCAATTGACTATAGACGATGCCCCTTGTGCATCGGCAGTCCTGTCCTGAGCTCACTGAGTCCCTTGGCGCAGGTTTCCAGAATCTTGCCTGGTGAGGCTGAATTTTTTCAGGGCAGACGACCGCCACCCAGAGAGTCCAGCCCTCCAGTATTGCTTAGGCTGGCAGCGCTGCTGTCGTTGTCAAGGATGGACCTGGGCTTGCGTTTTGGATTCGTGATCGGGTCAGCCTCCCTGGAGGATGGGGTGGCATTTTCAGTCCGCTGATCGAGGTCGTCGGTGTTGTTGTCGGTAATGTCATGGTCAGTCATGGGTAACTTCCTTGTTTACTTGAGTTAGGGGCTGGAGTTTAACTTCATGTTAATGCTCATGGCCCATCTTTGAAATTAACTTCAGTTTGAGATTTGGTCGAACAAGGAATGATTTCAATTTGTAAAATTCAATTCGTGGTTTGTTTGTAATTTGCGCTGGTTCTTTTCAAAGGCGCACAGGCTTGGTAGTCGACGATGTTTTGCGTAAGGTTTGGCCAAGGGCGCATGCATGACCCGGGACGTTGGGTGCTTCGCAGGTATTACTGATTTTAATTGGAATGGATTTCTATGGTTTTTAATATAAAAGTTTGTCTTTTATCTGGGGTGTTGTTGTATGGGCTGTCCTTTCTTTCTCACGCAGGACAGGATGTTGTTCCCTGGCATATGGTTTTTACAGCCAATCCGCAGTACCCGCGCACGGAGAACATCGAGCGTCGGACAGTTGAATCAAGTCTGGAAAAAGAAAAGCATTCCAAGTGGCTGATCGAAGAACAATATTCCGACATTGCCGGCTTCAGAAATCACTTTGGTGGTGCCAGTCGGGTTCCCGTGATGATCAACGGTGACCTGACAATGTCCGGCCATGACTGGCAGCGTGCGGTGGTCATGCCGATTCTGCAGGCGAAGCTCGAAGGCCTCTATGATTATGGGTTGGGCAATCGCGACTACGAAAAGAATGTAGGGGCTTGCTTCTTGAATGGTTGTGCCGCCGCCGCCATCGAGGATTTGAAGAAGCGCTACTGGGGCCATGTCGATGGTATGGACTTCGGTGTGCGAGTGGCAGGTCGCACCGATATCTACTACGGAAGCCTGGCCTATTCCAGGGGCATAGGTGATGTGCATCTGGTGCAGTTGAACAACGAGCCGACGTACAGTGTGCAGTTTTCTGCGGGTTTACCCTTGCTCAGGCCCCTGGAAGTGCGGATCACCGATGCGCTTGACTGGCTGGAGAGGGACCTTCGCAACGCCCGGGAGCAGGGCCGGATCATCATCCTGAACATGCACAAGGCCCGGGGCTGGATGGGTAACGATCAGCAAATCGAGCGATTCAGGAACATGATCCAGACATACAAGGTGACAGCGGTATTTGCCGGGCACAATTACTGGCATTCGGGACGCTACTGGAACGCAGTCGACGAATTCGGCAACGTGCCCGTATTTCTGAGTGGTTCGGCGATCCGCCGGACTTACCTGACCGCGTCTTTTTCCGCGGACAGAACATCCTTGACGGTCAATCGTGTCGAGGGCAATCACTGGCCTGGGCGCCAGCTGGATTCGGTGGTTGCGGTTCGGTATTAGCGCAGGTGGCTTTAGCAGAAAGAACAGCCTCGCCATTGATTGGCGGGGCTGTTGTTTCTTGATTTAAAGCCGAAACGAAAACGGCCCCGCCAAATTTCTTTGGCGGGGCCGTTTTTGTTGCATCAGGCGTTACTGAGCGTCTGCCGCCGGCGCTTTCTCACCGTGAGACAGGCTGTAGACGTAAGCGGCCAGCAAGTGGACCTTGTCGTTGCCTTGCATTTGCTCTTGCGCAGGCATCTGGCCCTGACGGCCGTAACGGATGGTCTGCTGCAGTTGAGCGAAGCTCGAGCCGTAGATGAATGCGCCCGGGTGGGTCAGGTTAGGTGCGCCCATGGCGGGGGTGCCTTTACCTTCCGGACCGTGGCACGCCACGCAGTTGGCGGCAAACAGCTTCTGGCCGTTTTCCGGATCAGCCTTGGCGTCTTCCGGCAGCTTGCGACCATCGAGTTTGGTCACCACGAAGGCAGCCACGTCGGCAACGCCTTGCTCGCCAATCACTTCGGCCCAGGCCGGCATGACCGCGTGGCGGCCACCCATGATGGTGGTCTTGATGGTTTCCGGCTCGCCACCCCAGCGCCAGTCGGCGTCGGTCAGGTTAGGGAAGCCATAAGCGCCTTTGGCGTCGGAGCCGTGGCAAACCGAGCAGTTGGAGGCGAACAGGCGGCCACCCATCTTCAGGGCTTGCGGGTCCTTGGCGACTTCTTCGATCGGCATGGCCGCGAACTTGGCGAAGATCGGACCGAATTTGGCGTCCGACTTGGCCATTTCCTTTTCCCACTCGTGGACGCCGGTCCAGCCGGTCTGGCCGTTGGCGAACGGGGTCTGCTTCTCGTTATCGAGGTAGCCGTAACCCGGCAGCAGGCCTTTCCAGTTACCCAGGCCCGGATACAGCGCCAGGTAGCCGAGGGCGAAGATGATGGTGCCCACGAACAGCATGAACCACCATTTCGGCAGCGGGTTGTCGTACTCCTCGATCCCGTCGAAAGAGTGCCCGACCGTCTCGTCCGTCTGCTCGCTGCGCTGGCCCTTGCGGGTCGACAGCAACAGCCAGGTCAGGGCGAAGATCGTACCGAGACTGAGGACTGTGACGTACAGACTCCAGAATGTAGTCATTCTTTGTTACT
>Ga0160460_100469_pt1 | contig 24284 bp, 20 predicted proteins | sample HID1973M_E6MG_FD_108238 | JGI IMG/M metagenome (GOLD analysis project Ga0160460, IMG submission 108238) | Enriched mosquito-associated microbial communities from UW Madison campus, WI, USA - HID1973M_E6 MG | ecosystem: Host-associated > Arthropoda: Insects > Digestive system > Unclassified ... | reverse complement strand
CGGCTCGCCGCGCAGCAGCAGGCCAAAACGGGACACCAGCGCTGCCGTGGGCGGCTCCGGCGCGAGGTGCAAGGCGCCCGGCCATCCCGCAGAGAAATACGGATGTCGGATGGACAGCGCGGTGACCGCACGATAGCCGGACGTCATGGCCGAACACCCACCTCGGGGCGCCCCACCAGCGGGTCGCGACGTTGCGTCGCAGCGGGGTCCAGGCACACGAGCCGCACGCGATACAGCACCGAGGGCAGGTAGTGGCCGCCGTGGATGCTCCACAGACTATGCATCTCGCCCGTGCTCAGGTTTTCGATATTGAGCACGATGCGGTCGATTCGGGGGTCGAGGTCAGGGGTGTTCTGATGGTCGAACACCGGGGTGGCCTGGAAGAACGTGATGGCGTCGGCCAGGGCGCGCAGCGCCTCGGGGTAAGTCTGCCCACTGAACGTGGCCGCGCAGACCACCAGCAGGTTCAGGAACAGCGGCTCGGCGCCGGCCACGCGGCTGCCCTGCTCGGCCGTGACGGCGCCGCGCGCCCGATGCGCGGCAGTATCGCGCTCGATCCCGCCCAGGAACAGCACCAGCTTGTTGGCTACCGAAGGCACCGCGCCTCCCCCCAGCTCCTGCAGGTTGGACACAACGACCATGTCCTCCGCCAGCACCACTCGGCGGCGGAACATCTGATTCAACTGCAAGGCGAGATGGGCGAGCGCGGTATCAATCACACCCGCTCCCGACCGGCTATCACTGGCTTCACCACTGGGCTCCTTCAACCTGACGTCTGCTTGACCGCGTGGATGTTGCGCGGCGCCACACCTGCCGGCCATCGGTAATTGTCTGAACCCGGGTTCGGAAATCCCTAGGTAGTACTTTCGAGGGGTATCTCAGGTAGGCGCTGGGGACTGGCGGCCCCCGGCGCACGCGTGACACGCACCAAAAAAAACCGCTGCGCATTGGCAGCGGTCAGAACGCGAATTTAGGTCTTACCGATTTCTCGGTCGGCGGATATTGTCAGAGACGGCCTGCGCCTGACATTGCTCTGTGGGGGTAGGTGATTGTCTGACGGTGGGGGGTGCTGCGCCTATTTTGGAGAACCACTGTCGATACTGATTGGTTCGGAAATTGCCATCGGTGACGAGCAGCGCCTTCCCAATCTAGGTGTTGGCGCAGATATTCGGTGGCAGACACCAGTATCTCGCGACAGCGCTTGGCGAGGATGTCGAACGCAATTTATGTTAAATGCGGTGCGTACGTTGGAATCCTGTTCTACCTGCCGGAACATAGCCCATTGCTCACCTTGCGGGTCTAATTTCTCAGGCTAGTTGATCTATCCCAATAGCAGAGACGTCCCCGCGTGGGGCTGGATTAGGGTTATATGCCAACAACGGACACTGCTGTTGGCAGGCCGGATACGCACTGTCTCGCACAACGAAACTTGAATTTCTACCTCAGTACTAGCGACGCTTCCGGCAGGCCCGAGTAAGCCTGCATGTAATTGCCGCTGCTAAGCGGCTCTCGGATCTAATTTCCTTGCAAAGAGACCGGCAATCCACGCGAAATAGCATTTCGTTGGCAACCAAGCGCCTTGTATTCGACAGTTGGCATTCACCCCCTACATAAGAGGGGGCGTGGAGTGCTCTAACGTAGGTATTAAGTTGGGGCTGCTCGATGTACACTTGCGCAACCGACGTTAGTAACTATTTGTAACGTCAACGGACATGCGAGACAAGATTCTGGGGCGGCTGCGAAATTCGCACCGAACGCGCATTTGTTGCCGTGGGGAAAACATATCAACCAGGGGACGGTCAAAATGAAGGGATTCCTCAGAACATTTGCAGCAGTGGCAGCCGGATTCGCTGCGCAAAACGCACCGGCGATGCAAGTTCCTACTCTTGATTCTACGGGGCAGAACTCGATCTCGCCGTCGGATTCGAAGCCAACGGAGCAGATCGCAGTACGCACTCAAAGCGGTGATGCATTCAACTTCGTTCTGAAGCGCAATGCCGAAGAAGGCACGTTGATGGCTTACCACCATTCCCACGCCTCACATGCTTCGCACGCATCCCACGCATCGCATTACTCTGGTCGTTAACCGTCCAGTAGACTGATTTGCAGTACCGGCTCCATCTCGGAGCCATTTTTTTTGAGCCTACGATGACACTACGTCTAGAGCTGGACCCCGCCATCTATCGATTGGAGGCTGTTCAGAAGGCAGCCTATCGGTTCATTGATCGCCTTACCATTCTGATATCCCAAAGTGGGGATAAGCTCGTCTGCGAAATCGATCCAGTGAAGGCGGAAAGTACCGCGCTGGACGACACGGTGGCCAACTTCAAGCGAGAATTGCTAGACCAGCAGTTGCGTCTGCAAATCAAAGAAGAGACGGAGCCTGCCCGGAACCTCATCCTGGCATACGCTTTTTCGCGCACAGGGCTCCAAGGATGAGCAAGTTTCAGCCCCTCGAGAGTTACCTCGACAGCTCCGGTAAGTATCATCTGTTGCCGTTTCGGTTCGAGCCGTTGAATGACGAAGAAGTAGTTCTCACGAACGCAGTCGGCGAGTTCACCTTCTTATCGCGTACAAGGCTTGATGACCTGGTTGCCCATCGTCTCAAGCCCACCGACGATGATTACATTTCGCTACGATCGCGGCACTTCATTAGGGAAGCGGGCGACGAAGCCAGCCTGGAACTTCTCGCACTCAAGACGCGCACGAAGTTCAACAAGCTCTCGAATTTTACGAACCTGCATCTGTTCGTCGTTTCGCTTCGCTGCGACCACAGCTGCCAGTACTGCCAAGTATCACGTCAGTCGGAGGACAAAGGCGCCTTCGATATGACGCGCGAGACCGCAGACAAAGCCCTGGAGCTGGTCTTCCGGTCCCCTAACTCGGCCATCAAAATTGAGTTTCAAGGTGGCGAGCCTTTGCTCAACTTCGACCTGATTCGATACATTGTCGAGAAGGCCGAGCGACGTGGCTTCGCGGAAGGCCGTGATCTGGAGTTCGTCATTACGACGACCCTGGCACTGGCCACCGACGAAATCCTGGAATATTGCAGAGACCACCGTATCTACCTGTCTTCCTCGTTGGACGGTCCGGAAGATCTGCACAACAAGAATCGTCCGCGCCCGGGACGCGATAGTCACGCACGGTTTGTCGCAGGACTTCAACGGGCAAGGGATATTGTCGGGTACGACTCTGTATCGGCTCTGATGACAACCTCGCCGGCGAGTTTGAACAGGGTACGTGACATCATCGACGAATACGTCAAGCACGGCTTAAGCGGCATCTTTCTGCGGCACCTCTCGCCCTATGGGTTCGCTCTGAAGACGAAGAGCTTCCAAGCCTATAACGCAGAGCGTTGGCTACAGTTCTACAAGGAAGGGTTGGACTACATTCTGGAACTTAACAAAGCCGGTCTGCCATTCACCGAGTATTACTCCAGCCTCATTTTGACAAAGATGTTGACGTCGGATGATCCTGGTTTCGTCGACTTGATGAACCCGGCCGGTGCTGGGATCGCTGCGGTAGTGTTCAATTACGACGGCGATGTGTATGCGTCGGACGAGAGTCGGATGCTTCGAGAAATGGGCGACACAACCTTCCGGCTTGGCAACGTCCATACGAACACCTACGAGCAGATTTTTACGAACGACGCTTTGCTCAATGCGCTCGAGGATTCTTTCACGGGTTCGGCGCCGATGTGTAGCGATTGCGCCTTCGAGCCGTGGTGCGGAGCCGAGCCGGTGTTCCATCATGCAATGTACGGCGATGTCCTTGGGCGAAAGCCCGAATCAGAGTTTTGCAAACGCATGATGGGTGTGACCAAACACTTGCTAGACCTCATGCGCCGAGATACCGAAGCGAAGGAAATCTTCATGCGGTGGGTGAACCGATGCTAACTCTTTCAGGCCGCGTCATCTGGACGGGAAAGACTACCGCTCAGCGGCAGATATTAAGTCTGAGCACAAATCGCACGCTCGCCGCACCGCTGCGCGGAGGCAAGGCATTCCTGGCCAAGGGCTCCGGACCTGTGCCAGCGGGTTTTGCGCACTATCTAGCGTTCAATAGCCGACCTGCAGATCTCAAGGAAGAAACGCAGTGCACGTTGTTGGGCGACGAGTTTGCGTATTTGGACGACGGCGATGTGATCGCTTTAAGCGGCGATGGCCGTGTGCGGTCGTTGTATCGCGCGAGTTCCAATCACAACAGCCTTTTGCTTACGGAGCAGTGCAACAACTATTGTTTGATGTGCTCCCAGCCTCCAAAGCGCGTAGATGACAGCTGGCTATTGGAAGAGGCGAAGGAGACCGTTCGCCACATCCCCCGAGAGACTCGCAATCTCGGTATCACCGGCGGTGAACCGACGCTTTATGGCGACGGATTCATCGGCTTGCTTCGCCATATCAAGAACTGGCTGCCACATACCTCGCTGCATATCCTTTCCAATGGTCGGACTTTTGCTGACCCGCAGTTCGCTGCAAAGTACGCTGCTATCGGCCATCCTGACATCATGGTTGGCATCCCCGTCTATTCGGCGGATCCGTCACGGCATGACTATGTCGTCCAGGCCAAGGGAGCATTCGACGAAACCATCCGCGGTATCCTGAATCTCAAGCGCCTGAACCAGAAGGTCGAGATTCGAGTGGTGCTTCACAAGCAAACCTGCGAAGGCTTGCCGGAGCTGGCTGAGTATATTGCGCGCAATCTACTGTTCGTGGACCACGTCGCTCTCATGGCTCTCGAGATGACGGGCTTCACTCGCGCGAACTTAGATGCGCTCTGGATCGACCCTATTGAGTACAAGTCCGAACTGAGCAAGGCCGTGAAGATCTTGAGGAGCTACGGCCTCAAGACATCCGTGTACAACCATCCATTGTGCCTTGTGAATCGCGACGTCGAGCCATCCTACGTCCGGTCGATCTCTGACTGGAAGAACAAGTACGCGACGGAGTGTGGCCCTTGTGTCAGGAAGGCCGACTGTGGCGGCTTCTTCTCCTCGGGTATTCAACATGGTTACAGCAAGTCTATCCAGCCGTTCCTGGCATAGAGTGCACTGGGCGGTGAGACACTTAGATCTTCTTACAAAGACAAATGCTCCCGTATCACGGGCGCCCACTTCCGCCACACGTACCAAGTTTCGCCCTGGATCGTCGAGCACTTCAATTCTTCTTGCCAGACCACCGACCTTTTAGATGGTGATCTTCCCTATGCACTGGGTCCGAACCCAATCTGGCAAACTATCGGCCTGTGAGAAGGTAGCCAATTCGTCGTTTCGGGCCACCACTGAGGCCCTGGTAAGCTTATACCGAAGGAAGGCCCGTGCATCGAATCCGGAAGATGTTTCTCGTCAACGTGGGGACAAACAAACAACGTCCCTCTCGCCGAATCACCGAAATCGACCCGCGCGGAGGCGCCGCCGTAGTTGGGCCTAATGGCGTTGGCAAAACCACGACTCTCCGTCTCACCCCCCTTTTTTACGGGCACCTACCGAGTCAGATCATTCAGATCGGACATGGCCAGAAATCCATGCCCCGGTTCACGTTGCCCACGCCGGAAAGTGCAATCGTTTTCGAGTACCAGCGCGGGCCGTCCGAGGCGCACGATCTACGACTGGCCGTTCTGCGTGCCCGCCGAGACAATCCTGACGCCCTCGAGTATCGGCTATTCGAGTCCGGCTTCCGACGCGAAATCTTCGTCGACGAGAACGGGACGTTTCTGGATGACGAAGGGTCCAAGACAGCGGCCACAAATGTCGGCGTCGTCTATTCAATGAAGCTCGACACCTCCGAGTATCGATCGATCATTCTGAATCTGCAGGCGGCCACGAAGCAGGCGCACAAGCTGCGCCAGATTGCCCGCGAATACTCCTTTGCTCCGCGGGCAATGCCGAACCTGGACCGCTTGGTTGGTTCGGTAGTCAAGGAACACGTGAGCTTCGCCGACCTCATCCAGGTCGCCGTCGGTATGGTCAACGAGGAGACGAACGCCAACTCCGACTCGGAACGGAACAAACTGCTGCTTAAGCAGACCAAGGCTGAAATCACCGATTGGATCAAGAATCGCCGAGCTTGCGAGGATGCTGAGAGGGTTACGTCATCAGTGGACGAGCTCGAATCGACTATCGATCGTTGCTATCGTGAGGAAGATGATATTCGCCTGCTCGCCTCAGAGGTGAGCGCCCTGTTGCAGAACAAGATGGATGCGCTCGCCGACATCACAGGCCGCCAGGAGAGCGCAGCTACACAACGCCGACGCGAGCAAGAGTCGGAGCAGGATATCCAGACAACACTGAACACCGCGCTCGAGCAAGCGCAAATTCACCGTCGTACTGCAGATCAGGCATTTAACGACCAAGCTGCGCTGAAAACGCGTTTTGATAACGGAGACGCCGCTGGCTGGGCCAAGAAGCAGGAAAACGTACAGGAGTTGCAAGCCGAACGGGCCGGCATCCTGAACCAGCGTAAGGTATATTCCGCCGAAGCGGCCATCATCGACGACGAGATTCGGGCCGCGCGTGAGAGTATAGATGCCGCTCGCGAATCCGACCTCGAGACGCTCAGTCGTGAAGCGGAGGAGAACCGCGAACGTCGCTCTGCGCAACTCGAGAGCCTGAGCAACCAGAAGAACGCGTCCCTAGAAGCTGCACGCGAGCGTCACGCAGAACAGACAACGGCAAACCAGGCCAAATTGATTGAGACTCGCGTTGCACTTGAGGGCGCGAAGATCGGCTCAACTCATGTTGAGGGGCCGAAGGAGGCCCGGGCGCTCGTCAACGACCTTCGTGATCAGATCGACGACATCAAGGATTCTCTAGTTGGTGCCCGTAACCTTGAGGTGACGCGAGGCCAGGAAAACATGGCCACCCGCGAACGCTTTACCCTTCTCGATCAGGAGGTCTCGGCAGTTCAAGAGCAGATTGCGGACATTGGTTCAGAAATTGCCCGCCTGGAGCGAAGCCTCGCCCCCGAAGACGCAACGCTTCTGGCGTTCATCCGCCGCGAGCCAAGCGAAAACTGGAAAGACTTCGCAAAGGTCATTGATCCCCAACATCTAGCTCGTACAGACCTCAACCCAAGGTTTGCCGACGATTCTGATCCAGCGTCGGTCTTCGGATGGTCCCTTGATCTGGAAAAGCTGGCCATGCCAGCGTGGGCTGACGAGGAAGAGATCCGTGTCCAAATTGAACGCGCCCGTCAGCGTCTTGCCTCCGCAAGCACCATCCTGATTGAAACAAAAGGCAAACGCGAGGCCGCCTCCGCCAATGTCGCGAGCGCGCACGAATCATTCCTGGTGGCCCAAAGCCAAGTATCGCTTCTCTCGAAGAACCAGTCCACAAAGGAACTCAGCCTCGCCAAGGCTCGTGACGCGCTCGAGCATGCAAAAAGGGAGGAGCACGAAGAGCTAGCCGCGAGAGCTAGCCGGCTTGGCAAGGAGTTGAAGGCACTGGAACAAGCGCAGGCAGTACATGTTACCTCCGCGAAGCAAGAACTCCAGCGAATCGAACAACGCTTCGACAGCGAACTTTGGGACGCTGGAATTGCCGCCAAGAACGAGGCATCGGATATCGAAGTCCGCCGCGAAGCTATCAGGAAGCAAGCCGCCAGCCAAGTGATCGCGCTTACAGCCCGTCGTAATGAGCGGCTGCGCGCACAGGATCTCAATCCGGAGGTGATCGAAAGATGGGATGCACGACGTAGAGAGATCGATGAAACCTTGCGCACCTTGGAAAACAAGGCGGTATTGGTCGAACAGTGGCACGCCTGGCTCAACAGCAACGGACCGACAGAGCTGATTCGCCTTGAAGAAGCGTTACACGAGGCCAATACGGCGCTGTCGAAGGCCGACTCCGCCATCAAAGGTCATGAGCTCGCCGTCCAGCGCGCAAGCGAAGCCTATCGCGTACAGCAGAAAGCCTTCGATAAAACAATCGCAGATCTGACCGACCAGGTCAACAAACTAAAGGCTCTCGAGTCTGAGCTACCGCCACCAAAGCGCACGGATGTCTCCATCGATCCCAGCATGACCGCCTCTCAGTTGGCGATCAACGTCAGCGCCGCGCAAAGTAAGTACGCGTTGACGATCCGCCGGATCGGAGAGCTTTACAACACGATCTACAATCGATTGACGGCCGGTGAGAATAACGTCAAGGAGTTTGTCGAGCGATCCGTGGCGGAGGTATCGAATGATCGTATTGAAAAGGCACGCGCCCTCGTACGGTGCCATCGCAATATCCCCGCCGAGGTTGTTGCGAACCTGAACAATACGCTACGTGTAATTCTGGACACGATCGAACGGTTCCATAGCGCGATTCTGAGCTTCGAGACGGAGATCAAGCGCTTCAACAAAAACCTTGGGAAAGGCCTTCAGGCGGTCCAGCAGTTCGAGCGCATTCGTGGGCTAGAGATCGAGATGGTCACCGATTTCTCAGACCTGGGCTTTATGGAGCGTTTGAAGCAGGTTAGCAAGTTCGCGAGTGAGACCCACTTCGCCCTGGGTCGCGCCGGCCAACGGCGGCAAGTTCCTGACGAGGCCGCCGAGATTGTCCTTCATGAATTCGCCAATACCATTGCCAGCGGCGGCCGGCTCGAGGTCGACCTATCGCAGCACATACGTATTCGCGGCAAGGTTCTGGAAAATGAGATCGAGAAGACGTTCCATCGCGAAAGCGAACTGGAGAATGTCTCGTCAAACGGCCTCACCTCCATCATCCTGATTACGCTCTTGCTTGGGATGCTGAACATGATCCGAGGCACTGGCGATGTCTACATCACATGGGTGACCGACGAGGTTGGGAAATTTGACGGGCCGAACTTCATCTCGCTGATGGATATGCTGCGCGACAACCGAATCGACGTCATCACTGCCTCCCCGGACCTGAATCCTCGCCACTATCGCAAGTTCGCGCAGAGATATCGTTTGGAAGATATGGGCGTGATCCGTACATTCGCCGTACCAAAGCACGACCGGCATTCTACTTGCGCAATTGCGACCAACGCTGCTGAAGGCGCCCAATGATCGCCACCGTTCTCAAGACCCTGCTCTCCGGCCGCTTTATCTGCGCGGTAGCGTACCAGATCGAGTACAACTACCTCATGGATCCAGTAGTGCTGGCAAAGGTCGAAGACATTCTGGACCACATGGACTACCGCCTCGCGCGCACAAATCCGGAGGACGGTGCGTATTTCACGGCGCCGAAGGACATCACGACCCTGTCGGTCACTCGCTTGAAAGAAGACCTCCGCCGCTTCCGGGACATCTACGGCCCGGCAGTGATGCTGCTCGACCTCATCCGCCAGACAAACTCGACCGAGATTGCCTTGAGCCCGGGGGACGTCATTCGGCTGGCACGGATGGAAGAGCTCATCATCGAGAGCGCTTCACTGGAGAGCCAGCTCAACGGACTCAGCCATGTAATCAAGGGTTTCAACCCGCGCCAGTCGATCCGAGAGAATTTCCGCAAGGTTCTGGAGCAGTTGCGCGAAGAGGGTTATGTGATTCTTTTCAACCCCCAGGCCGACATCTACAAGATCACCGGCAAGATCGAACACCTCTACTCCATCATCGAATTCATCTCGGAGAACGAATCCATCCAGGCCGATCGGATCGAAGACGAGGTAGTCGAAGAGCAGCAAACTCTGGGCGGGATAAGCGATGCGTGAGTCCTCGGATCAGATCGCCAAACTTCTCCGGGCGCTGAGTCAAAATGATGACCTGATCTCGGAAGCCTTCGATGCATCGGTGGAGCTAGGAGACCGCTCTCGGAACGGCCGTATCGACACACTCTCGAACCTGAAGGCACTGAAGCCGCAGGATGAAGGCGTGTACCGCCTGAACCCGCGGCTACGCGATTTCATCGCCGACTACCTCGTCAGCTATCGTGCGTACCAGACGCTAACCCGCCTGACTGGTGGGATCCGGCAAGCACGATCGGTCTGGCGTGAAATACGCGTTCGACATGAGAACGGCGACGCCAGTGACCGGGAGTCCCTGATTGCCCAACTAGTCGACACGGTGATCGACATCTCATACTCCATCGAGCGGAACCTGTCTTTGCTCCATGCGCTCATCTCGACGCAGTACGGCGATGTCTCGAACTTTCAGGCGAAGCTTCGCCAGAACAAGTTCTATGTGAACGAGGTATCCGAATCACTGAACGAGATGGAGCAAGTGAGCAGCCTGTTCGGCGAGATCGACTCCCAAGCGCTCAACATTGGAATGCTCGACGTACGGTCGATCGTGCGCAGGCGACTGACCAGCCGTATCCTCGCATGGACCCTGCAGATCAAAGACGTCCAGGCAGCAATAAATCGCTCGCTTTTTCGAGCCAGGATGCAATCGGAACGGGTACGAAAGCTCGGTCGCGTTGCGCACTATTTGCGCCAGAACAAGACCGCATCGGGATTCGAAGTCTCTTCGGATGCCGCGCCTACCGATATCTTCGTGGCGCAGCCAATTCCGTTGGTGCATAACCTGGACGTAAGGACGTGCGGTGACCGCGATCGCGCCGCGCTGATGGATGCGCTCCGGCGCCTGCCTGCGCGTGCGGTTCCGATTCCGGTTCAGGAACCAGAGCCGGCTCTTGGGATTATCGACGAAGACGGTACGGCTCCCCCCGACTTTCTGGAGCCCCATGATGCGATGCTGGGAAACCTGATCGCGGCGCTTCACCAGTCCTCCCAATCCATCTCACTGCGCGACTGGAAGGAGCGTTATGCCGACGGCATGGAGCTGTGGGATGAAGACTGGCTGCTCTATGCGTCAATCCAGTTGGAGAGCGAAGGTGTCCACCTCACCTTCGTCAACCCTTTGCCCGCGGACCAGCTGTACGCCAACCAGGTATCTATTGATATCCTCGCGCACGGTTTCCTATGATTCTCTCCGCCCACGAAATCACCTTTCTCCAACGCCTGATCGCTGACCGGCCAGCGACGCGGAAGCCTGGCCCTCTCTCCTCGACGATTGCGACCTACGGCGTCGGACGGGCTTCAGGCCGGTCGATTCACTACGGCCCCGATGACTGGGAAAGAGCAGCGAAGCTCCTTGAGAATCGAGGCATCCCACTCACGCGGCCTGCAGGTGAGATTCGCCGTGCCGAAACTGCGGAGTACAGTGGTGTGTCCGAAAAGGTGTTCGGCAGCCGCCCACACTCGAATTCGGTGGCTCTGCGCACGGCCCACGGCGAGTGCGTTCTTGACGGGGCCGAGTTGAAAGCGCCCGGCGGTGGCTATATGGTGCTAAGGACCGACGACGCACTTCGCGTCCAGTGCGACCGGATTCTTTTGGTCGAAAACCTCGAGACTTTCAGGGATTTGGACCGCTATAAATGGATCGACTATGCTCGCAGGAGCACCCTCGCGATCTTCCGCGGCGACCCGACCTTCGGCCTTGCTGACACAGCGAAGGTCCTTGCGGCTCGTATGGAGCTGGTCGATGCGTTTGTGGACTTCGACCCTGCTGGGCTCTCCATAGCAGCCTCCCTTCCCCGCCTTGCCCGCCTGATTCTTCCGGACGAGCGCTGGCTAGTATCAGCCATCCAACAGAGCAAGCGCTACGACCTATACGATGCCCAAATAGGCGTGTATGGGGCCAAACTTGCAGCGTCGACGCATCCCGACATTGTCCACTCGTTCGCCCTGCTCAAAGAACTTCGCCAAGGCTACAACCAGGAATGGATGGAGAGCGCGCCTACGACCCGAACTTCCGACTAGCGGCCCTCTCCGCCAAACGACTTGGCCGGCCCAAATGGAAGACAAACGGCACGGTGAACTACATCCTTCGCCAGCGTTTTGCACGAGCGTGCGAAGCACGGCCCTGAGCGCCCTAGCTTGCTGGGCTTGCCTCTTGGCCGCAATCTATGTTGAACGACCCGCGTAAGTTGAATACCTGTTCCGATGCTTGGACTACCTTCGCGTGCTATTACCTAACGCTCCAATTTCAATCTGACGAGTTGGAGTTCGAAACCCAAGGCGGCTCCAGATTCAACTGGTCGACGCGACGGCTTGATGGAATCGTTCAGCCGGTAAATCGAAGTTCAACGTCTCACGCGGACACTCATTTAGCCGCCTCGTTCGGCCACTGAGCTTGGCTTGCGAGTATGCAGTCAAATCAATCCGCTTGGGGAAGTACTGTCTCAAGTGTCTTTCTTAAAGCCTCCGTGCCAACGATGATGAGGGTCGCAGAAGTCGACTTGAATGTCGGTCGCGCCGGCAAAATGCTTGCGGTCGACCATCTTACCGAGATCCTACATCAGCGATTTTACAGTTCATTTGGCAGCGCTCCTGTGTGCTTGGTTAGGACGGTGACGACAATCTCCGTGTCTTTGCTGGGGACCTTTAGCAGCATCACGAACCGTGTTTGACGCGCAACCAAGGTCACGATCTGACTATTGGTACTGCCGAAGGGAAGTCCCCTTCCCCGTGCCCGGTATCGTTCGATCTCCAACGGTTGCGGGTCTTGCACCCCGCCCCAAAAGGTTGAGACATCGATTATCATAAACAACGTTTCCTATACAAGAGTGCACCCAGTGACCCCAAAACCAGAAAAGGATGTTCTTTCTACAGCTGCGGAAAGCGCGAAGCTCGAAAATAGCCAGACCATAGCACTTCAGAAATGGTTAATCGAGCAACTCGCTGCGCATGAATACGCCAAACTGGGACAAGGTGGCCACACGCAAAATCAAGTCCCTCTACGGCAGGTCTTCGTCGACTTGCCCGTCACACGCAATCGAGATGCGCGAGCGCAATCTAGAAGGCGGTTTTTGGTCCATTTATTGAATGCAGAACCTACCAGCCTAAAAAATTTCTTCAGGAAGCAGGTCTCGTCCGAGCCACTGAACGACGACGCTAATCTCGAAGAGCATGAAGCACCTAATGCGGAACGATGGCGGCAAGCGGGGGATTTTTCTGCCAGCCTATTGATCGGAGGGCCGGGGCAAGGTAAGTCAACCCTCGGGCAACTTGCTTGTCAGTTGCATCGCGCAGCGCTTTTGAAACCATTTTCACCTCTGCTCACAGCAAGTCAACGTGAACTTATAGCGTCCTTTGACTCACAAGGCAGCGGCGATACCAGCAACGCCAATATAGCCGTACCCAGCAAGCCCCTGCTGCCCCTTCAGGTGTCGCTTCCCGATTTCGCGGCCTGGCTATCAAAGCGACAAAATTCCACATCCGGTGGGCCCAAGCCAGCGATTCTGAGTTTTCTCGCTCAGCTTCCTAGCGCCAAAGGCGCCGGTGTAACAGACGCCACGCTGAGAGCTGTATGCAGCGTCATGCCTTGCCTAATCGTCCTCGACGGCTTTGACGAGGTAGGTGCAGCACAGGATCGTGACCAGCTTGTTAAGTGCGCTCGGGATCTCTTGGCATTTTTGGCTGGTCACGACGTGCATGTCCAAATAATAGCGACTACGCGTCCACAGGGATACACCGGCGAATTTTCTAAAATTGGAATACCTCTTTCTCAAAAGTATCTCGCTCCACTTAACCGTCATGAAGCGCTCGGATATGCACAGAAGCTTGTATTCGCGAAAATACCTGATCCCGACCTTAGAACCAAGACGCTAGACAGACTCCGTGAAGCGGCAGCAGAGGAATCGACGCGTCGACTGTTGACCACGCCTTTGCAGGTAACAATATTGACAGCGCTCGTCCAGCAAATCGGACGGGCCCCACGGGAGCGATGGAATCTTTTTTCTCGTTACTTTTCATATACCTATGACAGAGAAATCGAGCGCGAAACGTATGCTTCCCGTCTATTAGCGGAGCATCGCTCGCATATCGAGCAAATTCATTCTCGAGTGGCGTTATTATTGCAAGTCGAGGCTGAGCGGGATGGGGGTGCAGCGGCCCGCATGCCTAAAGATCGTCTTGAGGAAGTGATAGAAGCGGTTCTCGCCGAGGATGAGGTTGAACCGCGAGAGCGAGCTGACCTTGTCAAAGAGATATTGATTGCAGCAGAACAGCGACTCGTCTTTCTAGTTGAACCAGAGCCCGGAGCCTTCGGCTTCGAAATTCGATCGCTCCAGGAATTTATGGCAGCCTGGGCAATCACGTCAGGCCGCGACGCCGACATCGAAAGCCGCATGCTAGCTGTTGCCAAAGCCTCGATGTTTCGAAACGTTACCTTGTTCGCTGCAAGTCGGCTGTACTCGGAAGGTTCACCCATCCGTGATGCAATACCAGACGATATTTGCGGGGAACTCGACAACGACGGGGTTGACGAACTCGCCCGAACAATCTTTGCCGGGGCACAACTTGCCCTCGACATTCTGGAAGAAGGAGCTGCACTATCTCAACCCAAGCGTGCTCGATTACTGATGAAGAGAGCCGCCATGCTTCTCGACCTGCCGGCGAACGAAGATCATGTCCGCCTTGCACGTGTTGCGAATAATGACACGGGCCCGGTGCTAGCAGAGGCTGTTGAAGCCTACTTTCAAAAATACCAGCGCGATTCGAAGCTGCAGGTGAACGCCGGCTGGTTATGCCTGCTCGAAGCATTGAACTCCGGGGCGCAATGGGCGGATCGGCTTGCTACGGAATATTTGCCACTGCTTCAAAACTCCGAGGCCACACTGGAAGCATGTGCTGGACATGACTTGCTATATGGTCCATGGGCCAGAGAAAAAATCTGTGCGGGCGAACTCGTCTTTCCACCAGCTTCCTTCGTAGACGACCAAATGTTTGCCGGCGAGCGTCCGACGCTCCCGATTTGGGCTGAGTGGTTGGCTCGTGTCTACACTGGGGGTAGATGGCGGCGAATGCGCGGAGTCGGAGGAATAGGAAAGCTCATCCAGTCGAAAGCCAAAGCTATAACAACCATCCCGTCTTTTGACGATGCTCCTTCTTCTTGGATTCCGTGGCTCCTCGCGGCTCGGTTCGAGGTCGAGCAAACGAAAGATTCCCTAGTCCGTGCACTCGCGGCCATTGCTGAGCAAGTTCCCACAGAGAAGTGGCATGAGTTCGAATGGCGGTCGTCTTGGCCACTTGCAGCTTGCCTTGCGGCCGCCGCCAATGGTGCTGAACTGTTGAATTATGCGGAAGGAATAAAGGAGGGCAAATTTGGCACCCCGGGTCTATGGCTGGACGTTCAGTCTTCATGGCAGACCGGCCCGCTGAACATTGAGGCAGTGCTCAACCAATCATGTGCAATTGTTCCATGGACAATTGCTCAACTGCGGTCTGCGCCCCCAATCGGTGCAATGTCGCATTGGGCACTGTTTCGACACAAGTATCGCTTGACCGCGACCAAGAAGCACGAGTGCATCACATTGGCTACCAGTGCACTGGCTAAAAGCCTGCCCTCCCGTCTCCGTTATCGGTTTGGACTTTTAGCGACGAATTTCCTCCGGGCCTTACCCCAAAAATATCTTTTCGGTCAATTTATTGATCCGAGTTTTCTGATTGATAATCCCGAGATAACAGCTTCTCTGCTGCCACGTCCCGCAAGCATTGATCGTGAATCTTGGATCAAACTTCTTGATAAGGCGCCTAATGATACCCAATTCAAATGGTTTCATATAACTCCCTCTGAAGCCTTGAGCGCGATGCTAGATGCCGATTTACATCCGATTACCACGCGATACGCCGTGATGAGCTTGGATACGGTAGTTAGAAGGTTCGAGCCTATGCCATCACTTTCAGACGCGACTCGACAAGTCTTCCGTTCGAGCCTCGAAAAGCGTAAAAGCGCGTCAGGTCAAGAGCTGGTGCATTTGGCAATCCTGAAGGTTTGGCTACTGTCTGAAGAAGACGGTTTAGATACCATATCCGCTATCGAAAAGGTGGCGGCAGGTGATGGCACTCTGTGGATGGCTTATATACTCGCGGTTCGTTCGAGCAGTCTGTCTGTCACACGGAAATCTCACCTGGCATTACAAGCCTATGACAGAATTTTGCCAACAGATCGGAGAAAGGGAGACGCCGCGCGACATCTGAAAGAAATTTTTCAGATTCGAAAATCCGGACTCGAAGAAGCTGCGTCTTGGGACAGATTGGCACTACCACTACCATACCCTTTGCAACCGACAACTTCTGATTCCGGAGAAATGTTCGTTGCGTCGCCCGTTCATTTGGCAAGTGTAGATTTGCGTGATATTAAAGGGATCGCACAGCTCAGTCTGTCTTTTTCATTGCCTCCATCGGACCATGGACAGTGGACGGTCCTCATTGGACCCAACGGTAGTGGGAAAACAACTATTCTTCGTAGCATTGCTCTCGCATTGAGAAATGCGAGGGATCCGTCAATTTGGCCGAAAGGGGCCTTTGGGAGCTCGTGGATAAGAAGCCCGAAGGACATGGAAGACCACCCTTCGCTGGAAGCGAAGATAGGAATATTGCTATCAGATGGCAATCAACGGGTCACCACGATGCGGTCCGGAGCCACGTTGACAATCCATCAGACGCCCGAGTTTGATCACAGACGCTTGTTTCCAGTGTTCGCGTACGGTTGCCGCCGCGGCTCTGCGCTCGGCGGAGCGTCGAGAGAAGTGGATCTTGGAGCCGATGACGGGCCAGAAATTGCGACGCTATTTGATGACCGTGCAGATCTAATACACGCTGAAACTTGGCTATTACAGTTAGACGGCGATGCGTCAAAGAATCAGCGCAGCAAAAACATCCTCGATGCGGTGCTTCAGGCGCTCCGAGAATTTTTGAATATTTCATGTATAGAAATATACGATAAACGAGTATGGGTGACCGAACACAACAGACCTCGGCTGCCGTTCAGTTCTTTGAGTGACGGATATCTGACCTCCGCTGGATGGTTTGTTGATCTAGTTGCGAGGTGGATCGATATGGCCGGCGAGAATTTTTCGCCGCAGGCTGAATTCCTGGGCTCTATGTGCGGATTAGTTCTAATAGACGAAATCGATTTGCATCTGCATCCGAAATGGCAGGTTGAGATTATATCGAAGACGCGCACACTACTCCCGCGCATGTCCTTTGTCGTAACAACTCATAACCCACTGACTCTAGTTGGCTCAAAAGCGGAAGAGGTCTGGATTCTGCAGCGTAAAAATGGTGTTATCTCCGCAACGACGGGAATTGAGTCGCCCGTATCGCTCACCGGCGGTCAACTTTATAGGCGCTATTTCGGAATTGACGATATTTATCCCAACGATTTGGGCCGCGCGATTCAGCGATATTCTTTTCTATCGAATTACGAACTAAGAGACGATGGCGAGCAAGCGGAGTTGGAGTCACTACAAAAACTCCTTTTAGATACAAACCTTTTGCCTTCCTGGGAAGTGGTACCACGTAAACTGATCTAACCATTTAAGTTAGCGATGATTAGGATTAATCGAGGAAATGAGCCGGAGAAGTTAATTACGGCAAGAAATGCCGCACTTCGATCGTTACGCCAGTTAGGCAGATCTCCAACAAGCAGAGAAGTTGAGGGTTATCGAATAGTATCGGATGATCTTTGGAAGGCACAACACTACAAGTGTTGCTACTGCGAAGCTAAATTGACCAAGAGCTACAACGATGTTGAGCATTATCGCCCAAAGGCAGAAGCGAATAGACAGCCGGGTTGCAACTTGACACACGGGTACTGGTGGTTGGCATTCACTTGGTCAAATCTTCTATTTGCTTGTCCTTTATGCAATCGCTCAGGAAAAAATAGTGACTTTCCTCTGGCACAAGGTTCAACACCTCTTCACCCTGAAGAACATCCGGATGGGCGAGAGGTACCGTTACTGATCGATCCCGGTGCCGATAATCCGATGGAGCATATACAGTACACGTTTAAAAGCGACGGCAGGCCGGGATCGGCGTCGCAATGGATTGCTGAGCCGCGAGGCAACAGCATTCGCGGGGCACATACAATATTTTCTTGCGATCTCAACAACCAAGAATTTAAGGAGCTGCGCGGCGATTATGTGGAAAATTATATATCACCGCAAGCCGATATTTTGCGCGACTGCATACTTTCCGATGATATTCGGTCTGCAGAGCGTGAATTTCCTCGCGCGCTCTCCCTTATAAAACCACGCTGCTCATATGCTGCACTCGCGTACGACGCATTAACTTTCTTCGTGCCCGATGCACTGTTGGTAAGAATGCAGCGAACGTGGCCCCATATCTCGGCTCTTTAAATCTGTAGCAGTACATAGGACCTACGGAGCAGGCAAAGGGATTCGCTGCCGCTGGGCAGGCGCCGAGCAAAACTCAACGGTGCCTGTTTCGGCGGCAAGACAGGTGTGTTAAGCCTTCCTCTGTGTCAAACGGTTCACATAGACCGAGATCCCTGCTGGCCAAGCGTTTGCGGGTCGCGAGCTGAATTTGCCGCCAACAAGCGGCGGTCGGTGGGCGAGATTCCTGCCAGGTTCGACTAAAGGCTGAGATGAATTACAAGTTGCAGTTCACGTCGATCCTTTGTCGGGATTTCAGAAGCCGGCTATCTCCTGCGACCAGCCGTTCGTCGTCCGGTGCCGATTTCCGGGCTTGTCTCTTTCGCGACTTGCCTAATTATCAGTTCGCCCTGGAACAAGGAGAGGTTGTGAGCCTGCCGAAGGGCTTCGGCAGATCCTCAGGCGGGTATGGGAGCTCGTCCGGGGATGATTCGGAACTAGGCGGATTCCCTCTGCCTCACGATGCGATGTTCGGCGTGCCCATCGTTGTTCGCTTCGCCTTCGCCAATCCTCGTTCAGTGGTGGCAGATTAAGGCCGATTGCAGTGAACCGGATCACGGCGGAACGTGAGATGGCTGTCGGCGAGATCAAGAGCCGACTTGAGGGACAATCCTGCATCGGTCCCGGGCTGCACGACGCCTTTCTCAAGAATGGCGTTTTCAAGCTCGGATTGCGAACGCAATCCGAGCTTGAAAACGCAATACCTAGTTTGCGCTCTCTGCGCTAATTGAGTCGCTGGAGTGTCCGAAATGCCTGAGCTCCTTGCCGCCCGCCGGCCACATCGACTGCTCCTCAGGCGGATGGCACTACCGTACTGCCGGACCATTCAATGGGCCAAATTATGCGGACGGTGCATTACTGACCATCAATTATCCTCAGTGACCGCATGTACTCCACACTGAGTGCGACCTACGGCTCCACGTTCCCGCGGGGTCTCCGGCCAGCAATAAGGTGGGCGTTGCCAGTGCAACAGCTCAGTGCTTGTCAGTACTGTCCTTTCTGGCGGATCCGCCCTCAGCGACCTGTCGGCAAGGAGTTCGGGGTGCCGCCCATTCGTTTAAAGATCTGCTTGGCGAGTACCCAGGAGGGCGATAACTCAGCCATCCATCTTCGTCTTGCAGACAAGCCATGAAGATCGTTTCCGAGGTGGGCATGGTGCGCGACTCAGTGAACTTCGGATACCAGCGGCTTGAGCCGCATTTCGAGGTCGGAGGAGCTCCGAGTGTCGATAGAGTGTTCGCCTTCGGCGTATTCGTCGACAACACCACTGTCCTTCCCTCGACCCCTTCATCCCAAATACGTGGATACCAGTGCGGAAGTGAGCAATAGGTTTGATAGCATGAACGTACCAATGCCGTACGCCGGTTCACGCTGGGATCTGGGCTTGCACCCTGAACCGCCCCGGCTTTCGTGGAGGCTGGTTGGTTTAAGTCAGGCCGTGGCGGCCTGTTCGGTAAGTTGCCGATAATACGTTGCTTCGGCCTCGGCCGGCGGCACGTACCCGATGGAGCCGAGCAGCCGGTGATGGTTGAACCAGGACACCCATTCCAGCGTTGCCAGCTCAAGCGATTCCCGGGTCCTCCACGGAGCACGGCGGTGAATCAACTCGGCCTTGTACAGGCCGTTGATCGTCTCGGCCAGCGCATTATCGTAGCTGTCGCCCCTGCTGCCCACTGAAGGCTCGATGCCGGCTTCGCCCAGGCGTTCGCTATAGCGAATCGATACGTATTGGGCGGATTCAACCGGTCGTCGCAACACCGGATTGTTGAACAGATTTTAGGTACTCGTCCAGGGCTTCCGCGGGCGTCTTCCATCCAAGAGTTTTCCGTGGCCTTGAGTTCAAGGTATTAGCAACGGCCTGGATCTCCCGAGCACTCCACCGGGACAGGTCTGTACCTTTTGGAAAGTATTGTCGTAGAAGGCCATTGGTGTTTTCATTCGTACCACGCTGCCATGGGCTTTGCGGGTCGGCGAAGAATACGTTAACGCCGGACTCAATAGTGAAGCGGGCGTGATCGGACAGCTCCTTGCCACGATCCCAGGTCAGTGATCGCCACAATTCAGCGGGCAATTCAGTCACAGTCTTCCTGAGTGCGTTGGCCATCGTGACAGCCCCGTAGCCGGCTAGCGCTGGACCGTTTTTCGTGCGCGGAATCAGTCCGTAGCCCTTCTCCCGAGGTAAGTGCACGAGCATCGTGAAACGGCTTGATCTTTCCACGAGCGTACCGATGGCGGATCGGTTCAGCCCAATGAGCAGGTCGCCTTCCCAATGGCCCGGCACAGCACGATCTTCCGCCTCTGCAGGCCGACTGGAAATCATCACCTCCTCGCTGACGTGCGCCCACGCCTTGGCACGCGCTCTTGCTCGAGGAACGCGCAATGCGCGCCCGGTGCGCAGGCAACCTACCAGCTCGCGCCTGAGCGCGCCGCGCCCTTGTATATAAAGCGCTTGATAAATCGCTTCGTGAGAGATGCGCATAGATTCATCATCCGGGAAATCCACCTGCAAGCGATTCGCGATTTGTTCAGGTGACCAGCCGTTGACCCACTTTCGGTCCCCGCGATGTGGTTTATTTCGCCCCTTGAACGGGGCTTGCCTAGGCCCGGCAATTTTACGACCATCAGCGTCATGTACTTTGCCCTCCAGGCGCTCCTGTACATACTGACGCAACTGTGCATTAGTCGCCAGCTTCGCTGGCTTTGGTCGTTTAGCGAACCGTTCTGCCTTCCACTGCGCGACCGAAGCACGATACTCGAGGCACCCACCACGTGTAGCCGCATTGCGCGTAAGCTCTCGTGACACGGTTGATGGACTGCGTGCGATACGCCGGGCTATCTCGCGCACTCCCTCGCCCTGTGCAGAAAGCAGTGCTATCTCTTCTCGCTCAGTGAACGACAAGTATCGACCAGCGATAGGTTTCGACATGAATAGTGGCATGCCACCACGATAGCGGAACCAGCGCGAGCCCACCGCTTGAGATGCGCCGACTGCCTCCGCTGCTTTCTCGCTTGTAATGCCAGTCGCGATCTGTTGCCAAAACCGACGCTCGAACTCATGTCCAAGTGATGGTGCGCCCGGCGAGTACATCGCTGCTCGCCCTGTCAACCGATACACCTGCTTTGCACTTCGCACCATGCAACACCTCCTCGATTAAGGTGTTGCGACGACCGGTTGAATCCACCTTGCGAACCCCTGTCGCTATGGTGGATCAAGGCATTCGCCGATTCGGGCTGCCGGGCGTACAGTGCCTGCTCCAGGGCATCGAGCACGAAATCGGTGTTCATGGAACTGCTGACCCGCCAACCAACGATGCGCCGGGCGAACACGTCGATGACGAAGGCCACGTACAGCCAGCCCTGCCAGGTCGAGACGTAGGTGAAATCGGAAACCCAAAGCTGATTGGGTCGGTCGGCCTTGAACTGTCGATTGACGCGATCAAGCGGACACGGCGCTCGCGTATCGCTTGTGGTCGTGCGCACCACCTTGCCGCGGACGACACCGCGCAGCCCTCGGCGGCGCATGAGCCGCTCGACGGTGCAACGGGCCACCGGAATGCCCTCACGGTTCAATTGCTTCCAGACCTTGTCGGCGCCATAGACCTGCATGTTGGCTTGCCAGACGCGCTCGACGTGCGCGATCAGAACATCGTCACGCCGGGCTCTGGCACTGCGCAGGGCGGGATTGCACCGCTGCGCCGCGTAACGCCAATAGCCCGACGGGGCGATCCGCAGCACCTTGCAGATCGGCTCGACCCCGAAGCTGTCGCGGTACTTGTCGATGAAGGCTCTCATCACTTCAATCGGCGGTCGAGCTCCGCCTGCGCGAAAAACGCGCTGGCCAGCTTCAGGATCTCATTGGCCTTGCGCAGTTCCTTGACTTCACGCTCCAGCGACTTGATACGCTGCTGCTCGCTCGTGCCAGGACCTTCCCGCTGCCCCGTATCCCGCTCATGCTGGCGAACCCAGTTCAACAGCGTTTGCGGCGTGCATCCTATCTTGGCGGCTATGGATTCTACGGCCGCCCACTGGGACGGATGATCGCCTCGCGACTCGGCAACCATGCGCACGGCTCGCTCGCGAACCTCCGGGGAAAACTTGACTGGTTTCTTCATCGAGGCTCCATTCTCTCAAGAAGTGGAGCCTCCACTAAACCCGGGGCGGTTCAAACAGAAACGTCGACGACCCCATTGGTGCGAAGCACAGTGCTTTCTTCGGTTGATCGAGTGCCCAATGTTCGCACTAGGCTGTTGAAGCCGGGTCGTTTGTGCATCCCCTCCTACCATAGATCAGATTGTATCTCTCGTTTAGCCATCATTTACAACGCTCGGTTAGCTATATCGATAACAAACCTTATCGATATGGATCGATTTGTGTGACAGACGTCCCGAGCGACGTGCATGCGCAACCGACGCCGCTCGCCGCGCGCATCGTGCTTCCAAGCAATGCTGCCTGGACGCTCTGAGGCCATGTCGAGACCCAGTCTTTAGGGGGAGTCCGGCGGATCTGCTGAGGGAGCCGTGGTGTCATCGAAACTGCGAGACCCATGCTTTCATTGGCGCGGTGGCCCAGCTTTGGGAGGCGCCAGAGTTATTGATCAGCAGCGCGCCAATCGCTCAACCCGGAAATGCACAATTGGCCGCCGTGCGTTGGGCGCACGGCAGCCAATCTGGAAAAAGCCAACGCCAAAAACCATCCCAGCCGATGGCCACGCCAGTTCATGGCAAGTCCACCGGCATAATGCTCTACGGCTACCCCTTCCGACACATCCCCTGCACGACGAACGTCCAATTCCTCGGGTCGGTCGGCTTGTTGGTCACCTCGGCGTAGTAGGCCATGCTGTTCTCGTCGAGCGGCATGAACACCTGCGTGCGCAGGCCCGTGACGGTGTTGGGCGGAACCGCTGGCACGGTCCAGTCCGCGTACATGGTGCCCGGGATGGCGGCCGGCGATGAGACGCCCAGCAGGTTGTTGGCCTGATTCAGCGCCAGCGAGGCGACCTGTCCGGTCCCGGCACTGGTGACCGAACCCGTGCCGGAGATGGTCAGCGTTTCCTCCTGCATCGAACCATCGAGCGCGGCACTAATGCCGAGACCCGTGACAGCGGCATACGACACGCCCGGCTGCCGGCAGACCCACTGCCCGGCTACCTGGCTCGCCGTCAGCGTCTGGGCGGGCCGGAAGACGCCCGTGCCGGTCATGCGGTTGCCTGCGGAATCGAGTTGAAGGTGGTCGAGGTACAGCGCCGTGACGCCGCTCGTCTTCAGCGGGAAGACCTGTCCCCAGACCTTGCCACCCAGGGTCAGCGTGTAGGCGCCCGGGTAGCGCGTCTGGTCCGCCAGCGCGAGTGTGCCGGCGAGGCCCATGCTGCAGGTGTCGCTGTACGTGCCAGCCTGGCACAGCCGCACGGTACCGTCGGCGCCCACGCGCATCTGACCGCCCATGCCGTACTGAATCTGGAGGTTTCCGGAACTTGCGTAGTACGTGGATTGTCCGCGCAGGAAGGTGTAGGTACCGGCCAGGTCGGCGGCCGTCACCGGCGTGCTGACGCTGCTTGCGGTGACCTGCCCCGATAGCTTGCCGTTGCCGAGCTGTTTTGGCAGGCCGGAGATCTCGCCCGTCAGGGTGGTGCCCGACACCGTAAACGATGCGGTCACCGAGCCCAGCAGCGCGGTCACGAAAGCCGGCGGCGGTTCGGCGCTGTCGGCCTCGAGCGCGCTGACCGTGTAGACGTTCCCGTTCTTGACGTAGTGGCCGATCACCGCACCAGCCAGCCCGAACGCCGAATCGGAGAAGCGGATCCGCACCTGGCCTGCGGCCGGGGCATCGAGCGTCACGGCAAGCGTGTCGCCAAAGCTGATCACGCCGAGGTATGTCACGGCCTGCGGCGTCGCGGGCGTCTCCGGATTGCCCGGGGTGCTCGGTGTTTCGGGCGTCGATGGCGTCCCCGCGCCGCCGTTACCGCCACCACTGCCCGCGCCGTTCCCCCCGTTGTTTCCCCCGTCCCCGCCGCATGCGCCCAGTGCAACACTGACCGCCAGGGCCGCCCATGCCTTCACCCAGGTTTCCCGTTTCATTCTGCGACCCTTCCCCGTTCGTTAGTCTGTTGGCTCGTCGAGCCTGTTGTTTTGGTGCATGCCCGCGCGCGCCGTCTTTGCATCCG
>Ga0160460_100456_pt1 | contig 24939 bp, 18 predicted proteins | sample HID1973M_E6MG_FD_108238 | JGI IMG/M metagenome (GOLD analysis project Ga0160460, IMG submission 108238) | Enriched mosquito-associated microbial communities from UW Madison campus, WI, USA - HID1973M_E6 MG | ecosystem: Host-associated > Arthropoda: Insects > Digestive system > Unclassified ... | reverse complement strand
GCCAGCGAGTCGGCCGTCACGAAGAAGCCGAGGTTGCGCTTGATGATGCGGCGCTCGTCCTCGGTCAGGCCGTTGGGGTCCTTCCACGTCGCGATGTCGCGCGACATGTTGATTTCCTGCGGCATCCAGTGGTTGGCGCAGCCGGCCAGGTACTTCTCCCACGCCCACTTGTACTTGAACGGCACGAGCTGGTTGACGTCGGTCGAGCCGTTGATGACGCGCTTGTCGGCGGCGTTGACGCGGCGGGTGCTCTGGGCGGCGGCGGCGTTGGGGTTGTTGCCGAGGATGCCGGCCTGGGCAGGCGCTGCGTCGGCGTCGATGGCGAGCGCGGCGGCCGGTGGCAGGATGGGCTGGGCTACGCCCGTAGTGACTTGAACGTCATCGTCCCAGGACAGCATGGTGGAGTTCTCCGAAAAAGCGTCGACCCGGCCACGCCCCGGTCTGGGCGGGGTGGCGGTGTCAGGAATCTGGTTGGGTGCGGGTCCGGAAGGCTGTGCCGGGACCGGGGAAAGCATGCACTACGACTGCGGCGCTGCCATATGTGTCAAACGTGTCAAACGCGGCACGGGATGTGATCCATACCTTGCGATTGCGTGTGTGATGCGATGGCGGAATTCTAGCACCGGGATCGCCGCCAACAAAGGGAAAAAGATACTACAGGTAGGCCAACGCCTATTGACAGGCACTATGCATAGTACGCAGATTCCGGAGCTACGGAGGGGGCACGTTACGCCGTAAGGTGGGAACGGGCCGCACGCTTGCGCGCCGGCCCGTCCGGGGTCACGCGGGGCTTCCGGCCCCGGCGCGACGCGACAGAGAATCAGCCTCTCAGGTCAGCGAGGCCAGGGCGCTCAGACCTTGGGCACCCCGCTGCGCGGATCCGCCCAGAGGTCGGTCATCCGGTTGAAGAAATCGACGGTCTTGTCCCAGCCGTTGACGAAACCGTAGGCCGCGCCCTGCAGGCCGCCGACGAAACCGCCCCAGATGGCCGTGACGGCCGCGGCGATGGCGCCGATGCCAAGGATGCCGCCCGTGCTGCCGCCCGCCACGCCGCCCTTCAGCGAGCCGACGCCCACACCGATGATCCACCCCAACCCCGCCGCGCCCAGGCGGCCGAGCAGGTCGCTCAGCGCCGCGTTGTTGCCGGCGCCGCCCGAGACATGGGCGATTTCCATGGTGCTCAATTCACGCATGATTGGATTTCCTGTAGAACGCCGGTGCTGAGTGGCCGGACCGGCTTCGGCCTTACCGCCCGGCGCGGGTGCGCCGGGCCATACCCTGTGGCCCTGAGGCCAATGAGAACCGCTAACGGAATGAAGGCCAGGCTGTTTCTCCCCTCTCCCCTGGGGAGAGGGGCGGGGGTGAGGGGCGGCGTCACGTGGAGCGCTATCAGTGACACACTCGGTGGCGCGACCGTCTGCCCTCACCCCCAACCCCTCTCCCGCAAGCGGGAGAGGGGAGCCTCCATCGGCCCCTGAGGCTTCCTATCCGTCCCCGGGCAGCGCCGCCTCCGCGGCGGCGTGCATGGTCTGGGTCACCTCGCGCGCCTTGCCGTCCTGCAGCAGGATCACGCGGTCGGCACTGCGGATGGTCTCGGGCCGGTGGGCGATGAGGACGCGCGTTACGTTCATGGCGCGGATGGCGTCGTTGACCAGGCGCTCGCGCGCGACGTCGAGGTGGCTGGTGGCTTCGTCCAGGATCAGGATCGACGGCTTGCGGTAGAAGGCCCGCGCCAGCAGCACGAGCTGCACCTGCCCGCCGGACAGCGACGAGCCCATGTCGCCCACCAGGGTCTGGTAGGCCATCGGCATGGCGGCGATGTCGTCGTGGATCTGCGCGAGCCGGGCGGCTTCCTCGATGCGCGCGGCATCGGGCTGGGCGTCGAAGAAGCAGATGTTGTCGGCAATCGAGCCGGCGAAGAGAATGTCGTCCTGCATCACGCAGCCGATCGCCTCGCGGTAGGGGGCGAGCCCGATCTTGCGGACGTCGGCGCCATCCACGCTAACCGTGCCTTCCTGGGGCGCGAGCAGGCCGAGCAGCACCTTGGCCATGGTGGTCTTGCCCTGCCCCGACGGCCCCACCAGCGCCACCGACTCGCCTGGCGCGACGCGGAAGCTGCAGCCGTCGAGCACCCACGGGTCGGTTTCGGCATAGCGGAAGCGCACCCCTTCCACGTCGATGGCCGGCACCGCGCGCCCCGCCGCCGGCACGATGCCGCGCCCTTCCATGTTGGTCTCGGCCTCGGTCAGCACGATGTCGGCCAGGCGCTCGCCATGCAGGCGCAGCATGCGCAGGTCGATGACGGTGTCGATCAGGCCCGCGGCGCGCGCGCTGAACTGGTCGGCAAAGCTGATGAAGGCCACCAGCATGCCGGCCGAGAACTGGCCGTCCAGCACCAGCCGCGCCGCCATCCACACCAGCACCACGCGCCCCACGCCGCCCAGCACGCCGTGCAGCGTGGAGAAGCTGATCGACAGCCGCTGCACGGCCACGTTGCGGTTGGTGGACTCGACCACGGCGTTGGCATAGGTGCCCAGCCGGGTCTGCTGCTTGTTGCCGAGCTTGATGGCCTGCACGCCGCGGATCGATTCGAGCAGGACCGACTGCGCCCGCGCCGCGCTAACGATCTGGTCCTCGTTGGCGCGGCGGAAGGGCCGGTACGAGGCCCAGCGGATCAGCGCGTAGGCGGTGAAGAAACCCAGTTCGAGCCAGGTCAGCAGCGGGCTGTAGGTGAACAGCATGGCCAGCGTGACGACGGCCATCACGCCGTCGAGCACGGTGCCGATGAAGCGCGTGGTGAGCGTGTTCTGGATGGCACCGATGGAGCCGAAGCGCGAGATCACGTCGCCGATGTGGCGCTGCTCGAACCAGGCCATGGGCAGCTTGAGCAGGTGGGCGCAGACGTTGGCCGTCCACTGCACGCTGATCAGGCTCGACACCCACGTCACCACCCAGGCGCGCAGCGCCGTCACCGCGTTCTGGAACAGCACCACCATCAGGAAGCCGACGGCGAGCAGGGCCAGCAGGTCGACGTCGGCCGATACCAGCACCTGGTCCATCACCCACTGCATGTAGAAGGGCGACAGCACGCCAAACAGTTCCAGCGCCGCCGACAGCAGGAGCACCTGCACGAAGGCCGTGCGCAGGCCGGTGACGCTGCCCACCAGCTTGAGCATCGAAATGCGCTGGCGCTCGGTCTTCTGCTGGAACGTCGGCGACGGCAGCAGTTCCAGCGCCACCCCGGTGAAGTGCTCCGACGCCTCGGCCATCGACATCGTGCGCACGCCATGGGCCGGATCGTGGATGGTGATGCGGTCGCGCCCCACGTGGCGCAGCACCACGAAGTGATTCATGTCCCAGTGCAGGATGCACGGGCGGCGCAACTGGCCGAGTTCGTCCAGCTCCAGCCGCAGCGCGCGCGAGGCCAGGCCGAGCTGGTAGGCCACGCCCATCACGTCGCCGAGCGTGGCGCCCTTGACCGAGGGGGGGAAACGTCGGCGCAGCGTGAGCAGGTCGGTGTCGTGGCCAAAGTAGCCGGCAATCATGGCGACGCAGGCGAGGCCGCATTCGGCCGCCTGGGTCTGCTGCATCATCGGCAGGCGCCGGCCCCAGCCGAAACGCAGGGCTTTCAGGATCGTCTTCATCGATTGGCTTTCTCAGTACGCCGCGCGCCTGCCGAGCGCGTACAGCGGTTCCAGCACCCACTCGAACAGGCGGCGCCGGTCGATCAACACGTCGGCCTCCAGCGCCATGCCGGGGCGCAGCGGCTCGGGCTTGCCATAGGCCATCACGTCCTGCCGGTCCAGCGTGACGAGCACGCGGTAGTGCTGCTCGGAGACGTTGGGCCGGCCGGTCTGCGCGGCCACCTCCTGCGGCGACAGCGCGGTGCGCGACACCTCGCTCACCCGGCCGAACTGCTGGCCGAACTTCTGGAACGGATAGGCCTCGTAGCGCAGCACCACGCGCGCATCAGGCCGCACGAAGCCGATCGCGCGGCTGGGCACCATCAACTGCGCCTGCAACGGCGCGCCCTGCGGCAGCAGCGACACCACACTCTGCCCGGCGTTCACCACCTGCCCCGGCTTGGCCAGCAGCGCGGCCACCACGCCGGCCTGCGGCGCGCGCAGGATCACCGCGCGGCGGGCCTCGTTCTCCGCCAGCAGCTGGTCGACGTCGGCGAGCCTGCGTGCGACGTCGTTGCGCTGGTTGCGCGCGGTCAGCGGCAGCTCGCGCAGTTGCTGGCGCACAGCGTCGCGCTGCTGGGTCAGTTCGAGCCGCTGCCGCGCGAGGTCCTGCAGGCGCGCCTGCGCCTCGAGCAGCGCGGCCTCCTGCTGCGCCACCTGCGTGTTCGAGGCGTAGCCCTGTTCGCGCATCGACTGCAGCTTGTCGAGTTCGCGCCGGGCCAGATCGGCCTGGCGGCTGCGGTGGACGTGCTGCAGCTCGACCTGGGCGAGCTGGTCGCGCAGCAGGCCCTCGCGCGTGCGCAGGCCGCGCTCGGTCTCGAGTCGGAGGACCTCCTGGCCGGACTGGTCGGCTTCGAGGCCGGCGCGCTGCAGGCGCAACTGCTCGCCGATGCGCTCGCGCGTGCCGCCGAGGCGGGTCGCCACTTCGGCCGACACCACCATCAGCTCGGCGCCCTGCTGCACCGCCTGCCCTTCGCGCACGCGGATCTCGGCCACCGTGCCGGACACCGGCGGCGTGGCCGCGAGCAATCCGGCCGATGGCAGCAGTTGCCCGCTGACGCGCTCGCGCTTGGTGTACGAGCCGAAGGCAAGGAAGGCGGCCGTGGCGAGGGCGATGGCCGTGACCACGCCGACCATCAGCCAGCGGTACGGCGGCGAATACAGGCTGACGCTGCCCATCAGCTTGTGGCGGCTGGCGTCGAGGGCCTCTTGCCGGAACAGGGAATCGGTCATGGTGAGTGGCGGTTCGCGTGGCGTCAGGCGCGCGGCTGGCAGGCGACCGCTTCCACGTCGGCGTCGCCGAGCGTGCCGAGCGCGGCGGCGAGTTGCAGGCGGGCGCGCAACTGCTTGTAGCGGGCGGCGGCGAGGTCGCGCTGGCTTTCGAAGTAGCGCTGCTGCGCGTTGAGTTCGTCGAGGCTGGTGCGCAGGCCGACCTGGCGGCCCAGGCGGGTGGACCTGACCCTGCTGTCGGCGGAGGCCAGCGCGCGCTGTTGGGCATGCACGAGGGCGTCGCCACTGGACACCCCGAGCCACGCCGCGCGGGCGCCTTCCTGCGCCTTGCGGCGCGCGTCTTCCAGCACGTCGCGCGCTTCGTCTCGGCGACGCATCGCCTCACGCGTGGCGGAGAGCTGCGCGCCGCCGGCGAAGAGCGGCACCGTGACGGTTACGCCAATCGTCGACGAGCGGGACTTGGAGGTGGTTCCGAAGAGTTCGTCGAGCGCGTTCTGGCCCGCGCCGCGGCTCCAACGCGAGCCATAGCTCGCCTGCAGCTCGGCCACCGGCAGGTTGGCGCCCACCGCCACTCCCACATCAGCGCGGGCGCGCTCGAGAGCATACGTGGCGGCCTGCACGTCGAGGTTGCCGCGCGCCGCGTCGTCGAGCAGCGCGGACAGTTCCACCGCCGGCGCGGCTGGCTGGCACTCCCAGGCCACCGGCGCAGCCTCGGCGGCCGGCAGGCCAGTCAGGCGGCGGTAAGTGCCGCTGGCGATATCAAGGTCAGTCTGCGCCGACACCTCCCGCGCCAGGGCGTGGTCGAGATTGGCCTGCGCCTCATCCAGTTCAGTGCGCGTGCCGTCGCCCAGCGCCAGGGCGGCAGTGGCGCGGTCGCGCTCGCGCTGGAATGCCTGCCGCGCCGAGCCGGCGGCTTGCAGGACGTCGCGCTGGTAGAGCACTTCGAAATATGCGTCGGCCACGTCAAGCGTAAGCTGCTGAAGGGCGCGGGAGAAATCGATGTCGGCCAGCGCGGCGCTGGCGAGGCCGCGCCGGTAGCCGGCCAGGCGCGACACGTCGAAGAGCGGCTGGGTAAGCGTTGCAGTCGCCTGGTGGCGGCGCACGGCGGCCGCATAACTGGCGCGGGGCTGGTCCTGACGGACGTAGCTGCCCTCCAACTGGGCGCGGGGCAGCAGGCCGGCGAGGCCCTGCCAGCGGCTTTCCCGTCCTGCCAGTTGCGCATTTTGCGCAGCGCCAATGCCGGCATCGTGGCCGCGCGCGGCGTTGACCGCGTCAGCCAGGCTAGCGGCATGCAGCGTTGGGATGTTGGTCAACAGCATGCCCAGGCCAATCCAGCCCGTCATATATCGCTTCATCAATACATCGCCAATTTACGACACCAGGCGCGAAGTATTGGCCGGCAAATCAATCACGAAAATCGTAGATTGCTTAATTCCCCTGATCACACAGGATCCAATACTGAGCCATCGCACGAAGCCACGCCCATCGTGAGCCTCAGAAAAAAGGGCGAAAAGAATCCGTTTTCCAGACTCGACCGCCCGTTCGACCGGCCGCGGCGCAAGCTGTGACGCTTTTCATGGGGGCCGCCATTGTGCGATGCCATGAAAGTGGCAGCCGGTCCAACGCAAATTTCGGGAAACGGCTATTCCGGCGCTTTCCCTGGACGCCTAACATCCGCGAGCCATGTCAAGGCGCCGCGTGCGCTTCGGCAGGCGATCGCGGCCGAATCAAGTTTCGACGGCGACCTGTTCAAACTCGAAGGAGATTTGAAATGCGCGTTCTGAGCGCCCCGGAAATCGAAAGGGTATCTGGTAGTTGCTGCTTCCTGAAGTGGCTATTCTGCGGCCTGTTCCCCAAGCCCCCGAAACCATCCCCACCAAAGCCTCCTCCCAAGCCCCCGCTCTGAGAACTGCTCTGCGCTGCCAGGTCTGTGTGGATCGCGCAAGTACACACGCACACCGGTAGCGGGGCTCAGCACGGCGTGTCGGACCATCTCGCGGCGTTGGCCGTAGGTCAGCGTCTGACGCAGCGGCACCGCCAGCGATCTCCAGCTTGGCAGTGAAGCCGGACAGCGCCGAGGCCGCGCCCCGGGCGCTTGAGCAACCTCCCCCAGGATGACTGCAATGCTGCCTCTTAACTCAAGATGGAAGATCCGGCATCGCGTCAAATTCGCATGGCACCTCATCACAGGAAGGAAAGCCGGAGCATCGCTTTCCTCCCCGTCCCTCCATGTCAGGGTAGTCGCAGCCATTGCGGGGTAACCAATATCGACTACCGCTTCCTCGCCCAACCATAATGTCTTGATAGACTGAGTCAAAGCTGTATGCCGCTTGCGATCTCAGGGAGAAATCTTTCGACGAATTTGAAAGACTGAAGTCTGCCCTATCGAAAGACAGCCAAAAGGCATCGGTTCTGAGAGGCGACATACTCCAAAAGGAGGATGCAGGAGATATTCTTGATTTTATCAAAAGGAATGGCTGTAACTTGACAAACAGGAAAATAAAATGAAAGAAATTACCTGACGTGAATGCCTTCCAGTGTCATGTTCCCATCTGGCCTCAACCGGGCGCCATACGTCAGCATGGGTGGCATGTGTCTCCCGAACGGCTCCAATAGAAAAAGGCCGGTATCAGTTTCCTGATACCGGCCTTTGGCCTGCATGCCGGTGAGCGAGTCGCCGGCCTCAAACTTCCCTTGTTACTGGCAGGCTTCGCACTCGTCGAAGCCGGGGTCGCCCGGACGCATCGTGCAGACCGCGCCTTCGGCTTCCGGCATGGCCGGCGCCGAAGCGGCCGCGCGATCCAGCGCCGAGGCGCCCAGGCCGCCGTCGCTGCCCGACGACACCGCGTTCAGCGAACCCCGCGACACCGTCGACTTCTCGACGTGCGTGGCCGCCATCGTGCGCAGGTAGTAGGTGGTCTTCAGGCCGCGCAGCCAGGCGAGCTTGTAGGTGTCGTCCAGCTTCTTGCCCGAGGCACCGCCCATGTAGATGTTCAGCGACTGGGCCTGGTCGATCCACTTCTGGCGGCGGCTGGCCGCTTCCACCAGCCAGCTCGGCTCGACTTCGAACGCCGTGGCGTAGACCTCGCGCAGGTCCTGCGGAATGCGGTCGATGCGCGCCAGCGTGCCGTCGAAGTACTTCAGGTCGGCGACCATCACTTCGTCCCACAGTCCGCGTTCCTTCAGGTCGCGCACCAGGTAGTCGTTGACCTCCGTGAACTCGCCCGACAGGTTCGACTTGACGTACAGGTTCTGGAAGGTCGGCTCGATGCACGCCGACACGCCGATGATGTTCGAGATGGTCGCGGTCGGGGCGATGGCGATGCAGTTCGAGTTGCGCATGCCGTGCTGCTTGATGCGCGCACGGAGGCTGTCCCAGTCCATCGTCGACGACAGATCGACTTCCAGATAGCCGCCGCGCTCTTCGGCCAGCAGCTTCAGCGAGTCCTGCGGCAGGATGCCACGATCCCACAGCGAGCCTTCATAGCTGCTGTAGCGGCCGCGTTCCTCGGCCAGTTCGGTGGAAGCCTGGTAGGCGTAGTAGCAGACCGCTTCCATCGAGGTGTCGGCGAACGTCACCGCGGCCTCGCTGGCATACGGCGTGCGCAGCACGTGCAGGCAGTCCTGGAAGCCCATGATGCCCATGCCGACCGGACGGTGGCGCAGGTTCGAGTTGCGGGCCTTCTCGACGGCGTAGTAGTTGATGTCGATGACGTTGTCGAGCATCCGCATGGCGGTGCGGATGGTCTTCTGCAGCTTGGCGTGGTCGAGCACGTAGCTGCCGTCGGCCTGCTTCACCAGGTGGGCGACGAGGTTCACCGAACCCAGGTTGCAGACGGCGATCTCGCTCTCGTTGGTGTTCAGCGTGATTTCGGTGCACAGGTTCGACGAGTGCACCACGCCCACGTGCTGCTGGGGGCTGCGGATGTTGCACGGGTCCTTGAACGTGATCCACGGATGGCCGGTTTCGAACAGCATGCCCAGCATCTTGCGCCACAGCTGGATCGCCGGCAGCTTCTTGAACAGCTTCAGCTCGCCCGAGGCGGCCTTGGCTTCGTAGCCGAGGTAGGCCTTCTCGAATTCCTTGCCGACCTTGTCGTGCAGGTCCGGGCAGGTGGACGGCGAGAACAGCGTCCATTCGGCGTTTTCCATCACGCGCTTCATGAACAGGTCGGGAATCCAGTTCGCCGTGTTCATGTCGTGCATGCGGCGGCGGTCATCGCCGGTGTTCTTGCGCAGTTCGAGGAATTCCTCGATGTCGAGGTGCCACGTCTCCAGATAGGCGCAGACGGCGCCCTTGCGCTTGCCGCCCTGGTTCACGGCGACGGCGGTGTCGTTCACCACCTTCAGGAACGGCACCACGCCCTGGCTCTTGCCGTTGGTGCCCTTGATGTGCGAGCCGAGCGCGCGCACATTGGTCCAGTCGTTGCCCAGGCCGCCGGCGAACTTCGACAGCAGCGCGTTTTCCTTGAGCGCCTCGTAGATGCCTTCGAGGTCGTCCGACACGGTGGTCAGGTAGCACGACGAGAGCTGCGAACGCTGCGTGCCCGAGTTGAACAGCGTCGGCGTGGACGACATGAAGTCGAACGACGACAGCAGCTGGTAGAACTCGATGGCGCGGCCTTCACGGTCCTGCTCGTTCAGCGCCAGGCCCATCGCCACGCGCATGAAGAATGCCTGCGGCATCTCGATGCGGGTCTCGTTGATGTGCAGGAAGTAGCGGTCGTACAGCGTCTGCAGGCCGAGGTAGTTGAACTGGAAGTCGCGCGAGGCGTCGAGCGCGGCGCCGAGGCGGGCCAGGTCGAAGGTGGCGAGCTTCTCGTCCAGCAGTTCGGCCTGGATGCCGCGGGCGATGAACTTCGGGAAGTACTCGGCGTAGCGCAGCGACATCTCGGCCTGCGTCACTTCGGCGCCGAGGATTTCCTTGCGGATGGTGTGCAGCAGGATGCGGGCGGTGACCTGGCTGTAGTCCGGGTCCTTCTCGATCAGGGTACGCGCGGCGAGGATGGCCGAGTCGTAGACCTGCGTCATCGGCACGCCGTCGTACAGGTTCTTCAGCGTTTCCTTGAGGATCGGCTCGGCGCTCACGGCCTTGCCCAGCCCGGCGCAGGCGGTGTCGATCAGCTCGTGCAGCGCGCCGAGGTCGAGCACGCGGCTCACGCCACCGTCGGTGACATTGAACGAGACGCCGCCCTGCACGCGGGCCACGGCCTGCGCATTGGCCTGGGTGCGCTCCTGGGTGCGCTTCTCGCGGTAGAGCACGTAGGCGCGGGCCACTTCGTGCTCGCCGGAGCGCATCAGGGCCAGCTCGACGTGGTCCTGCACGTCCTCGATATGGAACGTGCCGCCGCTAGGACGGCTGCGCAGCAGCGCGCGCACCACGTTCTGGGTCAGCTGCTCGACGACTTCACGCACACGCGCCGACGCCGCGCTCTGGCCGCCATTGACCGCGAGGAAGGCCTTGGTCAGGGCCACGGCGATCTTGCTGGGCTCGAACGCCACCACGGCGCCGTTGCGGCGGATGATCTTGTGGTCGGGGTAGTTCGAAGCCGTGGCGGACATGGCGCCGGCGGCGTCCTGGGCGGCTGCGGCCGGGGCATTGCCCGCGCCGGTGGTGAATTCGTTCTGGGCCGTCTGCATGTTTTAACCCTTATGTTTTTTCAGAAACAAAGCGTCCCCAGCAAAATGTGCACCTGAAGGCAACCGACCGGTCTCTGGGACCGGTCGGGAGATTCGAGCAGCTTGCTACATTTCGCTGGGGACGCTGATATTCGCCAGCCTCGGCATCGGGCCGGGCCAGCCCCCGGAAGTACTACTAGATATAGTGGGTACTGCGGTAAGCTGGCCTAAGTATAGTGAAATCCAGTTCTCGCGCCAGTCTTGACAACCCCAGTTTCGGTTGGCTTCCGACCCATGCGGCAACGCCGCATCCCCGCAAGGCGCGCCAGCACAAGGCATGGCGCCGGATCGTGCGCACGCGCACATTGGACAGAAATTTTTTTTATCGGAACAACCGGCCAATAGCCCCGCGTTTTGTTCGGGTATTCCCTTAACCGAAGTGCGTTAGCGCCGGCACCGCAAGTCAGCCGCGCATCACTTGCGGTCAGTCTGTGACTGGTAAGGCAGTAGCGTCGCCGAGACACCTGCCAGCGCGGCAAACCGCTTCCAGTCGAAGTGCGGGCCCGGGTCGGTCTTGCGGCCGGGGGCGATGTCGCTGTGCCCCACGATGGCGCGTACCGGAGACGCCACGTGCAGCCCACGCACCAGGGCGGCGACGGTGTCGTACTGCGCGAGCGTGAAGGGCTGGTCGTCGGTCCCCTCGATCTCGATGCCGATGGAGAAGTCGTTGCAACGGCTGCGGCCGAAGAAGTCGGACAAACCCGCGTGCCAGGCGCGCGCATTGCACGACACGAACTGCACGAGCTCGCCCGCGCGCGTGACGAGGAAGTGTGCCGACACCTGCACGTCGCGGATGGTCTCGAAAAACGGGTGGCGCGCGGGATCGAGCCGGTTCTGGAAGAACGCCTCGATGTCGCCGGTGCCGAACTGCCCGGGCGGCAGGCTGATGTTGTGCAGCACCACCAGATCCACCGGCATCCCGGGCGGACGGTCGTCGAAGTTCGGCGACGGCACGCGCCGCGCGGCGGCTACCCAGCCGTCGGGGCCGGGGCGCAGGTCGGGAAGCGCGGGCGCCGCGGGCTCAGTCATCGCGGCATTCCCCTTCGCTGGCCGGCTCGGGGTCTTCCATCTCGCGCGGATCACGGATGCCGAGCTGCTGGATGCGGTAGCGCAGTTGCCGGAACGACAACCCGAGCAGGGGAGCGGCGGCGGTGCGGTTGAAGCCGGTCTGCCGCAGCGCCTGCCGGATCAGGTCGCGCTCGATGGTTTCGAGGTGGGTGGGCAGGTCGATCGGGAAGCTGATCGTGGTGCCGTCCACATCGGGCGGCAGGTCCGGCCCGTCATCTTCCTGGTCTTCCCGGTCTTCCAGTGCGGCCTCGATGCTCGGCCGGGGCGCCGGCGCGGGCTCCAGCATGCGCGGCGCCGCCGCCACCGGGGTCGCGCCCAGCGGCATGCGCCAGGGCATGCTGTGCGGCGCGTAGGTGACCGGACCGAAGGAAGAGAGCGACGGGATGGAGGACGCGGGCGAGGGCGAGGGTGACGCAGGGAACGAGGCAACCGACGGCACCGCAACTGGCGGCTGCCAGGCCGCGCGGTCGTTGCCGGCGTCGAGCGCGCCGAGGTCGTCCACCTGGATCTCCTGGCCCTCGGCGAAGGCGTAGGCGCGTTCGAGCAGGTTCTCCAGCTCGCGCACGTTGCCCGGGAAGGCATAGGCCGACAGCCGCGCCAGTGCCGCCGACGACAGCCGCTTGGGATGGGCGTCGCCGTAGCGCGAGGCGAGATAGTCGAGAATGACGCCCGCGAGCACCGGGATGTCCTCCACGCGCTCGCGCAGCGTCGGCATGCGCAGTTCCAGCACGTTGAGCCGGTAGTAGAGGTCTTGCCGGAACTGGCCGGCGGCAACCATGGCGGCGAGGTCCTTGTGGCTGGCGCACATGACGCGCACGTCCACCGCGTCCTCGCGGCTCGCGCCGATCTTGCGCACGCGGCGCTCCTGCAGTGCCCGCAGCAGCTTCACCTGCATGGCGAGCGGCAGGTCGGCCACCTCGTCGAGCAGCAGCGTGCCGCCGTTGGCCGCCTGGAAGAAGCCGCCACGCTCGGCGTCGGCGCCCGTGAAGGCGCCCTTCACGTAGCCGAAGAACTCCGACTCCATCAGCGTTTCCGGGATCGCCCCGCAGTTCACCGCCACGAACGGGTGGCCGGCGCGCGCGCTGACGGCGTGGATGGCGCGCGCCGCGCGCTCCTTGCCGCTGCCCGACTCGCCGCTGATGACCACCGGCGCCATGCTGCGCGCCAGCCGCTGCAGGGCGCGCCGTACGTCGTGGATGGCGGCCGACTGGCCGGGCAGCAGCCCGGCGGCGCGCGCTTCCAGCTCGCTGCCCTCGACGCTGTCCTCTGTCGTCGCGGCACCGGCCCCGCGCTGCTGTCGGCCCAGGGCGTTCAGCAGGAGCGTGCGCAGTTGTTCGAGCGAAACCGGCTTGGAGATGTAGTCGAACGCGCCGGCCTTGAGCGCCTCCACCGCGTTGTCGGCGCTGCCGTAGGCGGTAATGACCGCCACCGGCGTGCGCTCGGGGGCAGCGGCGAGCTGGCGGACGATGTCGATGCCGAGCCCGTCGCCGAGCCGCATGTCGGTCAGCACGAGGCTGTAGCGCTGCTCGCCCAGCCGCGCGCGCGCCTCGGCCAGCGAGCCGGCCATCACCACGTCATGCCCCATGCGGCGCAGCGAGATGTCGAGCAGTTCGCGCAGGTCGGCCTCGTCGTCGATGACGAGGATGGGGTCGCGTCCGGGCGGTCGGATGTGCATGGGTCGGGGTCGGAAAATCAGGAAGCCGCCGCGGCGGCAGCGGCGGTGGTCTCGGGCGTGGCGATGCGCAGCGTCAGCACGAAGGCCTTGGCGGGCAGTGTATCGCGCGCGGCCGGGGCGAGGACGCCGGTGGCGTCGAGCAGCGCGTCGAGCGCGATGCTGCCGTAGCGCACCTGCGCGTCATTGGCGCCGCACAGCTCGCGGGCCATGAAGAGGCCGAGGCCGGTGCCCTGCGCGCGGCTGGTGAAGAACGGTTCGAACAGGCTGCGCTGGTGCTCGCGCGACACCTCCGCGCCATCGTTCCAGACGATCAGCTCCGCGTGGTGCTGGTCGAGCCCCTGCACCATCAGCCGGATCGAACCGGGCAGGCGGCTGCAGTAGCGCCACGCGTTGTCGAGCAGGTTGCCGAGCACCTGCTGCATCTGCGCCTGCTCGAACACCACGGGCCGGGGCAGGTTCACCGCGATGCGGATGGCGTTGGCGTTGATGTCGCCGGGGCGGGCCAGACGGGTGTCGCCTTCGAGCGCTTCGCGCAGGCCGCGCGTGCGCATCTCCACGCGCCAGCGGTCGACGATCTCGGGCAGCGCCTGCCGCAGGTCGAGGGCGCTGCGGCCGGTGCGGGGGCGGCGTGACATCTGCAGCACGTCGGCCACCACCTGGTCGAGCCGGTGCACGTTGTCGCGGATGATGCGCAGCAGGCGCGCGTCCATGTTGCCGTCGCCGCCCCGCCCGGTCTCGGCCAGCAGTTCGCCGGCCTGGCTGATGGCGGCCAGCGGGTTGCGGATCTGGTGCGCCACGCTGGCTACCAGCCGGCCCATGGCGGCAAGCTTTTCCTGCTGCGCCTGCTCGGCGATGCGTTCCCAGCTTTCGATGTGGACCAGCACGGTGTCGCGCATCTCGCTGCGCAGCAGCGCCTCGTCTTCCGGGCTCCACGCCATGGCCTCGGCCTGCGCGATAGCCAGACGCAGGCGCGTGGCGCTCTCGGCCGGCAGCCGCGCCAGTTCGGCCGGCGGGGCGGTCTCGGCGGCGTCCAGTCCGGCCGGGCCGGCGAGCGTCGAATTCAGGCCGGCCAGACCGGGCAGCACGAAGCGCAGGCGCAGGCGCGTCTGCGGCATCGGCGCGCCAGCGGGCATGCGAGGCACCACGGGCGGCAGGACCTGGAGGATGCGCGGCACGTCGTCCTGGCTGCGTACCCAGTCGCGCAGCATCTCCAGCATCGGCCGCAGCCGGGCGATGCTGCGCATGTCGAACAGGACCCCGGCGTACTCGCCCGCCCGCTCCGCCACGCGATGCTGGCGGCCGTCATTGCGCTCGTGCGGCTGCACGCCCAGCAGTACCAGCGCGGCCGGATTGGCGGCCACCACGGCGCCGGTGGCGCGCATCAGCATCACGCCGTCCTGCATGTCGTTGACCATCAGCCGGTGCACCAGCTGCTGCAGCCGCAGTTCGCGCTCGCGCACCAGCGCGATCCGCTCCTGCGCCACCTGCCGGTTGGCGAGCATGTGCATCGCCAGCGCGGCAATCATCAGCACCAGGCCGTACAGGCCCGAGGCCAGCAGGCCGGTGTCGGCCTGCCGGTTCAGCAAGGTCTGCGTGAACGGCAGCGCGAGCAGCAACATCGACGACATCGCCGCCGAGAACAGCGCGAACGACAGGCTCGTCAGCGCGCCCGCCTCCAGCGCGGGCAGCAGGAAGATCATCGCCAGCCCGTCCGCGCGACCATGGCGGACGAGCACGTGATAGGCCAGCCCCAGCAGGATGAGATCGACCAGCACCTGGAAGCGCACGCGCACGTGGAAGCGGTGGCGCCAGAACGCGCTGATGGCCATGCCGACGGAGATGGCGAGGTAGGGCCACACCACGGGGAGCGCGGCCGGGTCGGCCAGCCCGCCCCCGCGCGCGGACTCGCCCTGCCCGGGCAGCCAGACGTAGCCGAGCAGCACCAGCGCCACGGCGAGACGGGTCCAGCAGAAGTAGCGCAGCAGGCGCCAGTGGAAATCGGGTGGATCGGGCTCGCGCCAGAGTTGCGACGCGGTGCGCCACGCGTTCAGGCGCGACAGGATCGACATGACACCCCGGCCGCCTGCTCCAGCTGGGCGGCCCGGGGACGGCTGGCGCGACGGCGGCTGGCCGGGCGTCATGAAGCGGCGCTGTCGTCGGGGAGATGGCTGCGGCGGCAATAGTGCAGCCCGCGCCAGGCGATGGCCTCGCCCTGCGGAAGATGCACGCCGCAGTGGGCGCATTGCACCATGGCCTCGGGATCCGCATCACGCGAAGCCGGCGCCGGGCGCGGTGACTGCGGCCGCGGCTGGGCCTCCCGGTGCAACGCCCCGGCACGCGAGCGCAGCCACCAGAACACGCCGAGGATCACGGCAAGCAGGAGAAAGATACGGGCCATAGGGAAGGAATTCAGATCCGGTGGAGCACCACTTCCATCACGAAGCGGCTGCCCACGTAGGCCAGCAGCAGCGTGCCGAACGAGGCGATCACCCACCGCAATGCCACGCGCCCGCGCCAGCCGTAGAAGATCCGGCCGACCAGGATGCCGCCGAACATCACCCACGACACCAGCGCGAACACCGTCTTGTGGTCGAGCCGGAAGGCCCGGCCGAACAACTGCTCGGAGAAGCCGAGCCCGGAGACGATGGTCAGCGTCAGCAGCACGAAGCCGGCCGCGATCAGGCGGAACAGCAGCTTCTCCAGCGTCAGCAAGGGCGGCAACAGGTCGAGCCAGCGGCCCAGCAGTTGCCTCGACGCGGGTTGCTCGGCGCCCGGCATGCGCTTGAAACCATGCAGCCGGCGTTCGGCCGCCAGCATCAGGAAGGCATGGAAGGCGGCCAGCGTGAACAATCCGTAGGCCACGTTGGCGATGATGAAGTGCAGCTTGAAAAGCGGCCGGGCCGCCACGCCGAGGATCTCCGCACCCGGGAAGGCCAGCGGCATCAGGCTCGCCAGCAGCGCCACCGGCAGCACGATCAGGCCCAGCCCCGCCAGCGAGAAGAAGAAGCTCTCGATCCAGTAGATGCCCACGCCCAGCCACAGCATGGACGACAGCGCGAAGGCGAAGCCGAACACCATGTGGTCGGGCAGGAAGATGGTCTCGTGCAGCAGCAGGCCGTGGCTGGCCAGCACGGCAATCATGGCCAGGTGCCACCAGGCCGGCTGCCCGTCGCGCTGGCCGGGCGCACCGCCGGCGCCCGCCACCAGCACGGCGGACGCGCCGCCGCCCGCGCCCACGCGCGCCGCCGCCAGGGCCGGGTTGCGCCGGATCCAGCCGTGCGCGGCCAGTCCGCCATAGAGAAGTGCCGTCAAGGCATACAGTACAATGACCATTTCCGCAGTTTACCCTAGTGATCTGGCGCTCAGGTGACGTTACGCCACGCCGGAAACCCCACTTCCCTCCCCCACTTCTGCCATGCTGGACAATCTCACACAACGCCTGGCGCGGGTCGTCAAGACCATGCGCGGCGAGGCCCGCCTGACCGAGGCGAACACCGCCGAAATGCTGCGCGAAGTCCGCCTCGCCCTGCTGGAAGCCGACGTGGCGCTGCCGGTGGTCCGCGAGTTCATCGCCCGTGTCAAGGAAAAGGCGCTGGGCGAGGACGTGGTCACCAGCCTCACCCCCGGCCAGGCCCTGGTCGGCGTGGTGCAGAAGGAACTGACCGCGGTCATCGGCGGCGAGGAAGCGGTGGGCGCCAACGGCCTGCCGGGCAAGGCCGCCGAGCTGAACCTGGCCGTGCAGCCGCCCGCCATCATCCTGATGGCCGGCCTGCAGGGCGCCGGCAAGACCACCACGGTGGGCAAGCTCGCCAAGTGGCTCAAGGAGAACAAGAAGAAGAAGGTGCTGACGGTGTCGTGCGACGTGTACCGTCCCGCGGCAATCGCCCAGCTCAAGACGGTGTCGGAGCAGGTCGGCGCCGAGTTCTTCCCGTCGCAGCCCGACCAGAAGCCGGTGGACATCGCCCGCGCGGCGGTCGACTGGGCGCGCAAGCACTACAACGACGTGCTGATCGTCGACACGGCCGGCCGGCTCGGTATCGACGAGGCGATGATGCAGGAAATCGCCGCCCTGCACGCCGAGCTGAACCCGGCCGAGACGCTGTTCGTGGTCGACGCCATGCTCGGCCAGGACGCCGTCAACACCGCCAAGGCCTTCAACGACACCCTGCCGCTGACCGGCGTGGTGCTGACCAAGCTCGACGGCGACGCGCGCGGCGGTGCCGCCCTCTCCGTGCGCCACATCACCGGCCGCCCGATCAAGTTCGTCGGCGTGGGCGAGAAGCTCGACGGCCTGGAGCCGTTCTACCCCGACCGCATGGCGCAGCGCATTCTCGGCATGGGCGACATCCTCGCCCTGGTCGAGGAAGCCCAGCGCGGCGTGGACATGGACGCCGCCGAGAAGCTCGCCAAGAAGATCAAGAAGACCGGCGACTTCGACCTGGAAGACTTCAAGGCGCAGATCGGCCAGATGAAGAAGATGGGCGGCCTCGGCAGCCTCGTCGACAAGCTGCCGGCCCAGTTCGCCCAGCAGGCGCAGGGCGCCAACATGGACCAGGCCGAGAAGCAGGTACGCCGCATGGAAGGCATCATCAACAGCATGACCGCCGCCGAGCGCGCCAAGCCGGACCTGATCAAGGCCAGCCGCAAGCGCCGCATCGCGGCGGGCGCCGGCGTGCCGGTGCAGGAAGTGAACCGGCTGCTGAACCAGTTCGACCAGATGCAGGGCATGATGAAGAAGCTCAAGGGCGGCGGCATGATGAAGCTGATGCGCCAGATGGGCGCGATGAAGGGCGGCATGAAGGGCCTCTTCAACCGCTGATCGCTGACAGAAAGACGGGAGACGACGACATGATGACCGCCGAACAGGCCCGCGAGCTGTGGGCCGACTCCGAGGAAATCGTCAGCGAAGCCGAAGTGCAGGCGTCGCTGGACCGCATGGCCGCCGAGATCACGGCGAAGATGGGCGATACCTTTCCGCTGGTGCTGTCCGTGATGGGCGGCGCGGTGGTATTCACCGGCATGCTGCTGCCGAAGCTTCGGTTCCCGCTGGAGTTCGACTACATCCACCTCTCGCGCTACAACAACAAGACGGTGGGCGGCGAGATGCAGTGGCGCGTGGCGCCGCGCGAGTCCGTGCGCGACCGCGTGGTGCTGGTGCTGGATGACATCCTGGACGAGGGCGAGACCATGGCCGCCATCCGCCAGCGCATCCTCGACATGGGCGCCAAGGAATTCCACGCCGCCGTGCTGTGCGAGAAGACGCTCGCGAAGTCCAAGCCGATGCATCCGGACTTCTGCGGCTTCGCGGTGCCCGACCGCTATGTGTTCGGGTGCGGGATGGATGCGAAGGGATACTGGCGCAATCTGGGCGCGATCCGGGCGCTGAAGTAACTGCCTCCCTGACTCCCCTCTCTCTATGGGAGAGGGGTTGGGGGTGAGGGCCAGCGCATCCAGCGGCGACATCGCCCGGCGAGCCGCCTGCCCTCACCCCCGCCCCTCTCCCAAGGGGAGAGGGGAGAAAACATCCTCACCCCACCCGATACGGCCGCTCCCGCAGCCACTTCGTCGCGATCCACTTCTCCCCCGCCGTCACCGGCAGGCCCGCGTGCAGCGTGCGGTCGTCGAGCCGGCCGTCCTGCAGCCTGTAGCAGAAATACACCGCATTGCCCTTCACCGGCGCCACTTGCAGGCCGAGGCGCGGGAAGGCGGTCGCGCCGCCGGCCGGCACCGAGTTCAGGTAGATCACCAGCGTGGCGATGCGCTGCCCGCCGACTGCAAGCTGGCGCGCCTCGCCGGGGCGCTGCGGGTGGAAGTAGTCGTAGTGCGGCTGGTACTCGCCGCCCGGCTTGTAGTTCAGGATCTGCAGGCCCTCGCCGTGCACGGCGGGCACGCCCGTCACGGCGGCGATGCGGGCCTCGATGCGGTCGATCAGCGGGTGCTCGGCTACCTGGAACATCGCCCCCATGCTGGTGCGGGCGTCGATCAGGTTCTCGTCGCCGGTGTCGGGGTTGACCACCGGCGAGCGCACCAGCCGGTCGCGCGACAGGGCGACCAGGGCGTCGCACTCCTCGTCGGTCAGCAGTTGCTGGAAGAGCACGACGCGCGGCGCCTCCAGCGAGAACAGCACGGGAATCTCGCGGCCCGCGTGGCGGACGGCATTGCGGCCGAGGGCGGCTGCCGGCGCGGCGGTGGCAGCGGGCGCCGGCGCATCTGCCGCATCTGCCGGTACCGGGCGCTCCCCAAAGGCCGCGCTCACGGCATTACGGGCAAAGGCGGCGTTGTAGCCCGAATGCACCATCGACTGCACCAGCGCCTCCAGCCCGAAGCCCTGCGCGATATGCCGCGCCAGCCAGCGCTCCAGTTCCGGCGAGGAGACGGTGTAGCCGGTCAGGCTCATGACGGATTGGCGAGGCGGCGCGGCGAGAACGGGTTGCGCTCCGGCGGCTCGGCCGGCAAGACGCGCGGCCTGGGCGGCGGCTCGGTCTCGGCCACCGTGACGGTCGCCTCGGAATACTGCCAGCGCTTCCACGCCGCCAGCACCGCGTTGGGATATTCGGGACGGCCCCGGCTGCCGTTGTAGCGGCCGAGCGCCAGGAACAGGTCGCCACGCTCGCGGTCGAGGTAGTGGCGCAGGATGGTGCAGCCGTAGCGGAGGTTGCTCTGCAGGTGGAACAGCTTGCGGGAGTCGCCATCGCCGATGGTGCGCGACCAGAAAGGCATCACCTGCATCAGCCCCCGTGCGCCGACCGGGCTGATGGCGTACTTGCGGAAACCGCTCTCGACCTGAATCAGCCCGAGCACCAGCGCGGGCTCCAGCCCGGCGCGCTTGGCCTCGTAGTAGGCGGTCTCGACCAGCTCGACCCGCATCTGCGGCTCGGGAATACGGCCTTCGAGCCGGCGCGACATCTCGCCCAGCCACTTGAGATAGGCCAGGCGTTCGCCCCCCGAGGCGAATACCGGACGGACCGGGCTGGCGTCGGCGATGGCGGACGCCAGCGCGCTGCGCACGGAGTCGGCCAGCGCCTCCTCCTGCTGCGCGCCGGCGTGCGCCGCCGCTGCCGACAGCGCCAGCGCCAGGGCGCCAACCGCACGTGCCAGGCGCACCGGTTTCATCGGTCTCAGTTCGCCAGCAGGCCGCGCACGTGGGCGACCACGTCGGCCACGGCCACGTTGGTGGCGGCGGCGTCGCGGCGGGCCTGGTACTCGACCCGGCCTTCCTTCAGGCCACGGTCGCCCACCACCACGCGGTGCGGCACGCCGATCAGCTCCCAGTCGGCGAACATCACGCCGGGGCGCTCGCCGCGGTCGTCGAGGATCACGTCGACGCCGGCCGCCAGCAGCTCGGCGTGGATGCGGTCGGCCTCGGCCTTCACGGCTTCCGAGCGGTCATAGCCGACCGGGCACACCACCACCTGGAACGGAGCGATGGCGTCCGGCCAGACGATGCCGCGCTCGTCGAAGTTCTGCTCGATGGCCGCGCCCAGGATGCGGGTGATGCCGATGCCGTAGCAGCCCATCTGCATCGGCTGGGTCTTGCCGTTCTCGTCGAGGAAGGTGGCGTTCATCGACTCGGAGTAGCGCGTGCCGAGCATGAAGACGTGGCCGACCTCGATGCCGCGGCAGATCTCCAGCGTGCCCTTGCCGTCCGGCGAGGCGTCGCCCGCCACCACATTGCGCAGGTCGGCAACCACCGGCTCGGGCAGGTCGCGGCCCCAGTTGACGCCGGTGTAGTGGAAGTCTTCCTCGTTGGCGCCGCAGCAGAAGTCGCTCATGTTGGCGACGGTGCGGTCCGCGACGATCTTCAGCGGCTTCTTCGGGTTGATCGGACCCAGGTAGCCCGGCGGCGTGCCGAAGGCCTCGACGATCTCCGCCTCGGTGGCAAAGCGGAACTCGGCCAGGCCGGGCACCTTCGACGCCTTGATCTCGTTGAGTTCGTGGTCGCCGCGGATCAGCAGCAGCCAGACCTGGTGGCCGGCGTCGGAATCGGTGGCCAGCACCACGGACTTGACGGTGCGCTCCAGCGGCATGCCGAGGTACTCGGCCACCTGCTCGCACTTGGCCTTGCCGGGGGTCGATGCCTTGACCAGCGCTTCCTGCGGCGCGGCGCGGCTGGCCGCCAGCGGCAGCGCCTCGGCGGCCTCGATGTTGGCGGCGTAGTCGGAGGTCGGGCAGTAGACGATGGCGTCCTCGCCGGTATCGGCGATCACGTGGAATTCGTGCGAGCCCGAACCGCCGATGGCGCCATTGTCGGCCGCCACCGCGCGGAATTCCAGGCCGAAGCGCTGGAAGATGCGGGTGTAGGCGTCGTACATCTTCTGGTACGACTGGCGCAGGCCGTCGGTGTCGCGGTCGAAGGAATAGGCATCCTTCATCGTGAATTCGCGGCCGCGCATGATGCCGAAGCGCGGACGGCGCTCGTCGCGGAACTTGGTCTGGATCTGGTAGAAGTTGACCGGCAGCTGCTTGTAGCTGCGGATGTCGCTGCGGGCGATGTCGGTCACCACTTCCTCGGAAGTGGGCTGCACGGCGAAGTCGCGTTCATGGCGGTCCTTCAGGCGCAGCAGCTCGGGGCCCATCTTGTCCCAGCGGCCGGTTTCCTGCCACAGCTCGGCCGGCTGGATCACCGGCATCAGCAGCTCGACGGCGCCGGCGCGGTTCATTTCCTCGCGAACGATGTTCTCCACCTTGCGGATCGCGCGCAGGCCGACCGGCATGTAGCTGTAGATGCCGGCACCGAGCTTCTTGATCATGCCGGCACGCATCATCAGTTTGTGCGACACGATTTCCGCGTCGGCCGGGGCTTCCTTGAGGGTGGAAATGAAGAATTGCGAGGCTTTCATCCGATGGTTTCTCTTGAGGCCGGGATCGGGGGCAGGACTGGGGCAGCAAAACGCCCCCGGCAAACGATGGCTGGCGCGACGCATCCCGCACTTGCGGCTCGGGAAAACCAGCATCCCGCCGCCCGGGCCCCGCCGCGCGCATCCTTTATAATCGTCGTAATTCTAAAGGATTCGAGGTGCAGTCATGCTCGATCGTGAAGGCTTTCGCCCGAACGTCGGCATCATCCTCATCAACGCACGCAACGAGGTTTTCTGGGGCAAGCGCATCGGCGAACATTCCTGGCAGTTTCCGCAAGGTGGCATCAAGTACGGCGAGACGCCGGAACAAGCCATGTACCGTGAACTGCATGAGGAGGTCGGGCTGCTTCCGGAGCATGTGAAGATTGTCGGCCGTACCCGCGACTGGCTGCGTTATGAGGTGCCGGACAAGTTCATCCGCCGCGAGATCCGCGGCCATTACAGGGGACAGAAGCAGATTTGGTTCCTGCTGCGGTTGGCCGGGCGCGATTGCGATATCCACCTGCGTGCCACCGAGCATCCCGAGTTCGACGCCTGGCGCTGGAGCCAGTACTGGGTGCCGCTCGACGCCGTGATCGAGTTCAAGCGCGACGTCTACCAGTTGGCGCTGACGGAACTGTCGCGCTTCCTGAGCCGCCAGCGGGCGCCGCTGAGTCCCTACGGGAACCACGGCCACGGCAGGCAGCTGGCCCCGCGCAGCAACGGCAAGCCGGCGGCCATGACGGCGCAGGGCTCCGGCCAGCCGGCGGACAATTGCGCGTCCGAGGCGGTCACCGCGGAGGCTGCGCCGGATTTTCCCCCCGCCACCCAACGGAGTATCGATGATTAGTTTTACGGAAGTGCGCAGCAGCCTGGCCACGGCCACGCTGCTCGCCGCCGCATGCCTGGCACTGGCCGGGTGCAAGACCACCGGCAAGCAGATGCCGGAAGAAGAATCCACCTGGATCAACCCGTTCGAGCCGAAGACGTTCAAGGAGGCGGAAGCCATGCTGCCGTCCATCCCAGCCGACGCGGACCTGATTCCGTTCACCGTGAACGGCACCGGTTCGTTCGAATTCGCCGTCGACAGCAAGTCGATCAGCGTGGGCGTGGACAAGGTCGTGCGCTATACGGTGGTCATCCAGAGCCGCAGCGGCGCGCGCAATACGACCTTCGAGGGACTGCGCTGCGACGCCGGCGAGTTCAAGCTCTACGCGACGCTGCCGAAGGGCGCGACCGAATGGGTGCCGAACCTCAGCGAGAAGAGCGCGCTGTGGTACCGCCTGGACTCGACCGACCGCAACGCCTACCAGGCGACCCTCGCGCGCGAGTACTTCTGCGAGGGCCACACGGTGGCAGGCAAGGCGCCCGATATCGTGCGGGCACTGAAGGACAACGCGCCGCGCAGCCTCTACCGCTGAGGCGGCGACAGCGGCACCGGTCCCGGGGAATCAGACCAGGACCAGGTTGTCCCGATGGATCAGCTCGGGCTCGTTCAGGTGCCCGAGCACGCTCTCGATCTCCGACGACGGCTTGCGCGCGATCAGGCGCGCCTCGGCGCTGGAGTAGTTGGTGATGCCACGCGCGACCTCGCGTCCGGCGTCGTCCACGCAGGCGATCACTTCTCCGCGCGCGAATTCCCCCTGCACCGTCACCACGCCGATTGGCAGCAGCGACTTGCCGCCATCGGTCAGCTTCTCCACGGCGCCCCGGTCGATCACCACGCGGCCGCGCAGCTGCAAGTGATCCGCCATCCACTGCTTGCGGGCGGTCAGGCGGCCGGTCGGTGCCAGCAACTGCGTACCGATGGCCTCACCGGCGGACAGCCGGTCCAGCACATTGGCCTCCCGGCCCGAGGCGATGACGGTATGCGCGCCCGACTTGGCCGCGCGCTTGGCCGCCAGGATCTTGGTCAGCATGCCGCCCCGGCCGATGGAAGTGCCGGCGCCGCCGGCCATCGCCTCCAGCTCGGGCGTGCCGGCCAGCGACTCATGGACGAACTCGGCGTTGGGATCCTTGCGCGGGTCGGCGGTGTACAGGCCGCGCTGGTCGGTCAGGATCACCAGCGCGTCGCCTTCGATCAGGTTGGTCACGAGCGCGCCCAGCGTGTCGTTGTCGCCGAACTTGATTTCGTCGGTGACGACCGTGTCGTTCTCGTTGATGATCGGGACCACGCCCAGCGTCAGCAGCGTCAGCAGCGTGGAGCGGGCGTTCAGGTAGCGCTCGCGGTCGGCCAGGTCGGCGTGGGTCAGCAGCACCTGCGCGGTACGGATGCCATAGCGGCCGAACTGGCTCTCGTAGACCTGCGCCAGCCCCATCTGCCCGACCGCGGCGGCGGCCTGCAGTTCGTGGATTTCCTTCGGCCGGCGCGACCAGCCGAGCCGCTGCATGCCCTCGGCGATGGCGCCGGAACTGACCAGCACCACTTCCTTGCCGGTGGCGCGCAGCTTGGCGATCTGCGCCGCCCAGCGGGCAATGGCATCGTGGTCGAGCCCCTTGCCATCGTTGGTGACCAGGCTGGAGCCGACTTTGACAACCAGGCGCTTGGCCTGGGCAATGACCGATTGCATGGCGGGAATCCTGTCTTCGGGGACTCGATGCCCCACTTGTGTTCCCTCTCCCCTCATGGGGAGAGGGCAGGGAGAGGGGTGGTTTGGCAAGGCGCCACGCCTGTCCGGGCGCCCGCCCTCTCCCCCAGCCCCTCTCCCGCAAGCGGGAGAGGGGAGAAAAAACTCAGCCCTGCTCGCCGGCGGCCGGATCGACGTTG
>Ga0160460_100452_pt1 | contig 25074 bp, 24 predicted proteins | sample HID1973M_E6MG_FD_108238 | JGI IMG/M metagenome (GOLD analysis project Ga0160460, IMG submission 108238) | Enriched mosquito-associated microbial communities from UW Madison campus, WI, USA - HID1973M_E6 MG | ecosystem: Host-associated > Arthropoda: Insects > Digestive system > Unclassified ... | reverse complement strand
TCAAGCGCGCCTACCGCCGCGCCGCCATGAAATGGCACCCCGACCGCAACCCCGGCCGCGAGGCCGAGGCGCACGCGGCCTTCCAGGAAATCCGCGACGCCTACAACATCCTTTCCGATGGCGAGCAGCGGCGCGTCTATGACGAGGTGTTCGAACGGGAGATGCAGCGCTGGCAGGCCGAACGCGCGGAGCGGGAGGCGGCGGAGCGTGCGGCGCAGCGCGAGGCCGAGCGGATCGCCCAGGAGCATTACGAGAAGATGGTCGTCATCGCGATGCGCTTTGCCGACGAGGGGCACAACCGCGACGTGATTTTCGGCGTGCTGCTGGGGCGGGATTGCGAGGCAGAACTGGCGGGGCGGATTGCGGACAGCGTGTGGGCGCTGGCGGAGTCGCGGCGAGCGGAAGTCGCCGCGGAGGCTGAAGAAGCGGAAGCAGAAGCAGACACGTCGCCGGCCCACGCCCACGCGGATCGGGCCGACCGCCGTACCGGTGCCTTCGAGTCCTTCTGGCAGGGGCTGTTTGGCGTTCGGTCGTAGCGCCGCGCTTATAAGGCAGAACCCGTCGGCTCACCGGGACTTCGATTCAGTTTGGCCGGGATCGCTGTCCCGCCACGACTGATTAGATTGAGCCTGGAATTTAAGACAACGTACTATCTTTTCGCCAGCCCATCTGATCCGCTGGATCTGCTCGGACAAGGTCAGCAACCTGGAGACCTTCCGCAAGCGTCGGCCTGAAGACTTTGCGGCACAGGCCGCGGCATTGGACGCGGACCTGAACCACCTCTGATTACCAAACGGCGGCGCGGCGCTGAGGCCCCCGCCCCCCGTCACTCCACCGTCACCGACTTCGCCAGATTCCGCGGCTTGTCCACATCCGTCCCCCGCGCGCATGCCGTGTGATACGCCAGCAACTGCAGCGGCACCACGTGCAGGATCGGCGACAGGTCGCCATAGTGCTCCGGCATGCGGATTACCTGGATGCCCTCGGACGACTGGATATGCGTGTCCGAGTCGGCGAACACGTACAGCCGGCCGCCGCGCGCGCGCACTTCCTGGATGTTGGACTTCAGCTTCTCGAGGAGTGCGTCGTTCGGCGCTACCGTCACCACAGGCATGGCCTCGGTGACCAGCGCCAGCGGGCCGTGCTTCAGTTCACCGGCCGGGTAGGCCTCGGCGTGGATGTAGCTGATTTCCTTCAGCTTCAGCGCGCCTTCCAGTGCGATCGGATAGTGACGGCCGCGGCCGAGGAACAGGGCGTTCTCCCGACGGGCAAAGTCTTCCGACCAGGCGATGATCTGCGGCTCGAGCGCCAGCACGCCGTGCAGCGCGGACGGCAGGTGGCGCAGGTTGGCGAGCGCCTCGGCCTCGGCGTCCTCGGACAGCAGGCCGCGTACCTTGGCCAGCGTCAGCGTCAGCATGTAGAGGCCGGCAAGCTGGGTGGTGAAGGCCTTGGTCGATGCCACGCCGATCTCGGCGCCGGCGCGGGTCAGGAAGCGCAGTTCGGTCTCGCGCACCATGGCGCTGGTCGACACGTTGCACACGGCCAGCGTGTGCTTGTGGCCCAGCGAGCGGGCGTGGCGCAGGGCAGCCAGCGTGTCGGCCGTCTCGCCGGACTGCGAGATGACGACGACCAACGCGCGCGGATTGGGTACGGTCTCGCGGTAGCGGTATTCGCTCGCCACTTCCACCTGCGTCGGCAGCTTGGCGAGCGATTCGAGCCAGTACTTCGCCGTGCAGCCCGAGTAATAGCTGGTGCCGCAGGCGAGGATCAGTACGCTGTCGATCTCGTGGAAGACCTCGGCGGCACCGGGGCCGAAGATCGACGGGCTGATGGCGTCGATGCCTTCGAGCGTGTCGCCCAGCGCGCGCGGCTGCTCGAAGATTTCCTTCTGCATGAAGTGGCGGTACGGGCCGAGTTCCACTGCCGTGGCGTGGGCCTCGACGACGCGCGCCTCGCGCTCGACCAGATGGTCGTGCGCATCGCGGATGGTCACGCCTTCGCGGCGCAGTTCGACCACGTCGCCTTCATCGAGGTAGATGATGCGGTTGGCGGTGCCCGAAACGGCCAGCGCGTCGGAGGCGAGGAACGTCTCGTTGTCGCCCAGCGCCACGACCAGCGGCGAGCCGGCGCGCGCGCCGACCACCACGTCGGGCTGGTCCTTCGACACGACGGCAATGGCATACGCGCCGTGCAGGCGCTTGGTGATGGCGCGCACGGAGGCGAACAGGTCGCCGCGCGTGGCGCTGCTCGGGTAGCTGTAGGCCTGGTGGATCAGGTGGGCGACGACCTCGCTGTCGGTCTGCGAGGTGAAGCCGTAGCCGGCGGCGCGCAGTTCCTCGCGCAGCGGCTCGTAGTTCTCGATGATGCCGTTGTGCACCAGCGCGATGGTCTCTGCCGAGAAATGCGGGTGGGCGTTGCTGGTGTCGGGCTTGCCGTGCGTGGCCCAGCGCGTGTGCGCCACGCCGACGGTGCCGGCGAGGCCCGAGGCCTGGGTCTGCGCATCGAGATCGGCCACGCGCGACACGGTGCGGGCGCGCTCGAGCGTGCCGTCGCGCACGACCGCCACGCCGCAGGAGTCATAGCCGCGATATTCGAGGCGGCGCAGGCCCTCGATCAGAACCGGAACGATGTTGCGCGTGGAAACCGCGCCGACGATGCCGCACATGGAAAATCCCCCGTCTTCTGCAGGACGCGGTGTGTGCGCCGCGCCCCTGACTCGAAAAATTCAGAACCTCTCGGAACCTTCTCGGAACCCTTTACTGCGCCTTCGGCGCCTTGCGCGGACGCTGCCAGCTGTCGATCGTGACCTGGCGCGCGCGCGACACCGTCAGCTTGTCCGCCGGCGCTTCCTTCGTCAGCGTGGTGCCGGCGCCGAGCGTGGCGCCGCGCCGCACGGTGACCGGGGCCACCAGTTGCGTGTCGGAACCGATGAAGACGTCGTCCTCGATCACCGTGCGGAACTTGTTGGCGCCGTCGTAGTTGCAGGTAATCGTACCGGCACCGATGTTCACGCGCTGGCCGACCGTGGCGTCGCCCACGTAGGCGAGGTGGTTGGCCTTGCTGCTGGCAGCGATCTGCGCGTTCTTGACCTCGACGAAGTTGCCGATGTGAACGTCCTGGCCCAGCTCGGTGCCGGGACGCAGGCGCGCGTACGGGCCGATGCGGCCGTCGGGCCCGATTTTTGCCTCGTCGATATGGCAAAACGGTTGCACCTGCGCCCCCGCGCCCACCGTGGCGTTACGGATCACGCAGTGGGCGCCGATATGCACGCCATCCTCCAGATGCACCCTGCCTTCAAAAACGCAGCCCACGTCGATCGTCACGTCACGGCCACAGGTCAGCTCGCCGCGCACGTCGATGCGCTCGGGATCGAGCAGCGTGACGCCGGCCTCCAGCAGCCGGCGCGCCACGTGGCGCTGGTAGATGCGCTCGACCTCAGCCAGTTGCAGCTTGCTGTTCACGCCGAGGGTTTCCCACTCGGCCGAAGGCTGCGCCGAGACGATGTCGACGCCCGCTTGGGCGGCGCGCTCGATGGTGTCGGTCAGGTAGTACTCGCCCTGCGCGTTGTCGTTGCGCAGGCTCGCCAGCCAGCTGCGCAGGTACGGGGTCGGGCAGGCGATGATGCCGGTATTGATTTCACGGATGGCACGAACTGCATCGCTCGCGTCCTTCTGTTCCACAATGCGGACGATGCGCCCCGCGGCATCGCGGACGATGCGGCCGTAGCCGGTCGGGTCGGCCATCTCGATGGTCAGCACGCCCATGCGCTCGTTGCCGGCCTCGGCCAGCAGGGCGCGCAGGGTGGCGTCGGATGTGAGCGGCACGTCACCGTACAGCACCAGCGTGGGCACGCTGTCGTCGAGCAGCGGCAGCGCCTGCTGCACGGCGTGGCCGGTACCCAGCTGCTGCGCCTGCTCGGCGAAGGCGACGTCGTCTGCCTGCACCGCGGCGCGAACCTTGTCGGCGCCATGCCCGACCACGACCACCAACCGCGTCGGCGACAGCTTGCGCGCCGTTTGCAGCACATGCTGGAGCATCGGCTGGCCTGCGACGGGATGCAGCACTTTCGGCAGGTCGGAATGCATCCGCTTGCCCATGCCGGCGGCGAGAATGACGATATTCACGAGGAGGTCTCTAAGTGATTGTGTTCAGAAGCCAGCTTGACGCCTCGCGCGGCGAGGCTTGTCCCGACCCGCTCACGCCGGCCCGCGGCGTGCATCGCGCGTCCTGCAAACCGCCCCGCAGAATGCCCGGAATCCCGTGGCTGGCCTGGCTTTGCGGGCGCCGGGCCGGGCCCGGGGCAGTGCCGGGCGATTCTAGCATGGCGGGTACGCTGGAATTTTCGGCACTTTCCGCCCGCAGCATGGTTCGGTGGGCCACGCGGCTGCTCGCGGTCTGTGCGCTGGCGACCCTCTGCGCGTGCAACGCGATGAAGCTCGGCTACCAGCAGGGCGACCACCTCGCCTACTGGTGGATCGACCACTACGTCGACGTCTCGGATGCCCAGGAACCGGCCACGAAGGAAGCCATCGCCCGCTTCTTCGCCTGGCATCGCAAGACCCAGTTGCCGGAGATCACCGCCGTGCTGACGAAGGTGAAGGGCGAGGTAAACCAGCCGCTCGACGCGGCGGCGGTGCGGGAGATGCAGGAAGCGTCACGCCGCTTCGCACGGGAGTCCTTCGACTACGCCGTCCCGGATCTCGCGCAGATGCTCCTCACGCTGACGCCGGAGCAGGTGAAGCGCATGGAGGACAAGCTCGCCGAGTCGAACGCCAAATATCGCCGCAAGTTCATGTCGGGCAGCGACAGGAAGCAGGAAGATGCCCGCTTCGACAAGATCATGGACTACGCGAAGCTGGTCTATGGCAGCTTCAGCGACGAGCAGGAACGCCAGATCCGCGCCGCCATGGGCCCGACCATGCAGGGCGCGCCGGCCCGCTACGAGGAGCGCCTGAACCGCCAGCGGGAATGGCTGGCGCTGGTGCACAAGGTGGCGGACGCGAACCCGAAGCCTTCGGTCGCCGAGGTCGAGGCGATGCTGCACAGCTACGGCGACCACTGGCAGAAGCCGCCCGACAACCGCGCGCGGCGCTGGGAAGCCTATAACGAAGCGGGCATCGCGCTGACGGTGACGATCGCCAACCTGACCACGCCGCAGCAGAAGGCGCACGCGGTACAGCGCTTCCAGGGGTGGATCGACGATACGCGGTCGCTGGCGCGGGAAGGCCAGCGCGGCAACGCGCAGGCGGCGAACTAGTGCTGGGCGCCGGGCCTTATTCGGCCGACGGCGCGCCAGCCTGCTCCGGCTCCGGCTGCGAGGGCTGCTGCGCCGCCGGACGCTCGAAGCGCACGAACTCCATGCGGTTCAGGTCGCTGCTGCCGGCAAACACCAGCGCCTTCTGTTCGTAGGTCGTCTCGCCAAAAAGGGAGGCCTCGTCCACCTTTGCCAGCCCGGCCGCCAGCCCGGTGAACGGGAACAGTTCGGTATCGGCCAGGTGCGACGGCACCACGTTGCGCAGCGCCGAGAAGATGTTGTCGATGCGGCCCGGGTTCTCGCGCTCCCACGCCTGCAGCATCTCGTTGACCTTCTTGCGCTGCAGGTTTTCCTGCGAGCCGCACAGGTTGCACGGGATGATCGGGAATTCCATGTCGCGCGCGTAGCTGGCGATGTCCTTCTCGGCGCAGTACGCCAGCGGCCGGATCACGACGTGCTGGCCGTCGTCGGTCGACAGCTTGGGCGGCATGGCCTTCATCTTGCCGCCGAAGAACATGTTCAGGAAGAAGGTCTGGACGATGTCGTCGCGGTGGTGGCCCAGCGCGATCTTGTTGGCGCCCAGTTCCTTGGCGGTCCGGTAGATCACGCCGCGGCGCAGGCGCGAGCACAGCGAGCACGTGGTCTTCCCCTCGGGCACCTTCTCCTTGACGATCGAGTACGTATCCGCCTCGACGATCACATATTCCACGCCGAGCGACTTGAGGTACTCGGGCAGCACATGTTCGGGGAAGCCGGGCTGCTTCTGGTCGAGGTTCATCGCGATGAGCTTGAACTTGACCGGCGCCCGCTTCTGCAGCGCGAGCAGGACCGACAGCATCGTGTAGGAGTCCTTGCCGCCACTCATGCAGACGAGCACGGTGTCGCCGCCTTCGATCATGCCGAAGTCGCCGATGGCCTTGCCGACCTGCGATTGCAGCCTCGTCTCGAGGCGGAAGAAGTTGTTCGAGTGGAGCATGGGACTAGCCTGGGGGAATCACCGGGGCCGGAGGCGGCCTGGAAGGGCCAACATTTTACTTGACCGCCCCGGGTCGCGCTGACGAAGCCTGCGGCGGACTCAGGCCGTCTTGATATGGAAGACTTCCACGCCGACCGAATCGCAATCCGGATACACGTCCGGCTTCTCGGTCGACACGCGCACCGCGCGCACCTTCGGGTGCTTCAGCATGGCCCGCGCCACGTCGTCGCACAGGGTTTCCTGCAGGTGGATGTGGCCCTTGGCCATGCGCTGGGCCACGGTGCTGCGCATGAAGTCGTAGTCGACCACTTCATCGAGCTTGTCGGCCTGCGGCGTGCTCTCCCCCAGCGGCACGAACAGGTCGATGTTGACCAGCACGCGCTGCTCGCCCTTCTTCTCGAATTCGTGCACGCCGATGTTGATCTGCACCTCGTAGTTACGCAGGAACATGCGGCGGCAGTCTTGCAGGGCGGGATGGGAAAGGGCGGAAAGCATGGACATGGGAGACCCCGGTAGGACAGGTATGGGAGCAGGCGCGCCGCTTCAGGACGGCGCGCCGGAGCAAGGCGGGAACGGAGCGCTCACTCCGTGAGGAACATGACGTCGCGCGACAGGGGCATCAGGTGCTGGCCGCCGTCCACGTACAGCGTGGTGCCGGTCACGGCGCGGGCGAGGGCGAGGTAGGCCACGGCCTGGGCGATGTCCTCGGGCGTCGACGACTGGCCGAGCGGCGTCACGCGATGGGCGCGGCGGAAACTCTGTTCCGACTGTTCGCCCGACATCAGCGTGATGCCCGGCGCCACGCCGACCACGCGCAGCCGGGGCGCCAGCGCCTGCGCCAGCTGCACGGTGGCGGTCTGGAGCGCGGCCTTGGACAGCGTGTACGACAGGAAGTCGGGGTTCAGGTTGTCGAGCTTCTGGTCGAGCAGGTTGATCACCACGCCGACCGGGCCCTCCTTCGCCCCGTCCTTGTCCGTCGGGCCGACGTCGGCCAGCGCCTTGTGCATCTCGCGCGCCAGCAGCAGCGGCGCGGCGACGTTGGTGCGCATGTGGGTGTCGAGCGAGGCATACGAGAAGCTGGTCGCCACGTCGTACTGGAACAGCGAGGCGTTGTTGACCAGGCAGGTCGGCGCGCCCAGCGCGGCGGTGCAGTCGGCGACGAGCGTGGCCGTGGAGGCCTCGCTGGCGAGGTCCGCCTGCAGCACGGCGGCGCGGCGGCCGAGGGTGCGGATGCGGGCGGCCAGCGCCTCGGCCTCGTCGCGCGAGCGGTGGCAATGCACGGCCACGTCCCAGCCCTGCGCGGCGAGTTCAAGACAAATGGCGCGGCCGAGCCGGCGCGCGCCGCCCGTGACCAGCGCCACGCCTCGGATTCCGGCGTCGCTGGATGGGTGAGTGGATGCAGGCATTGCTACAATTCGCGGTATGCAGAAAGGCGCTAGTTTACCCCTTCCCCCGGCGGAAGCACTCACCGTTTCGGACACCCTTGCCACCCAGATCGGCGACGCGATCGACGCGGCGGGCGGCTGGCTGGGATTCGACCGCTACATGTCGATGGCGCTCTACGCGCCCGGACTGGGCTACTACAGCGGCGGCGCCCACAAATTCGGCCGCGACAGCCGCGACGGCAGCGACTTCGTCACCGCGCCCGAACTGACCCCTTTCTTCGCCCGCACGCTGGCCCGCCAGGTCGCCCCGCTGCTGGCGGACGTGCCCGACCTGCTCGAATTCGGCGCCGGCACCGGCCGCCTGGCCGCCGACCTCCTGCTCGCGCTGGAGGGGCTCGACCGCCTGCCGCACCGCTACGCCATCGTCGAACTCTCCGGCACGCTGCGCGAGCGCCAGCACGCCACGCTGTCGGCACAGGCCCCGCACCTGCTCGACCGGGTCGAATGGCTGGACCGCCTGCCCGGGCATTTCGAGGGCGTGGTCGTCGGCAACGAGGTGCTCGACGCCATGCCGGTACGCCTGTTCGCCCGCCACGGCGGCCGCTGGCACGAGCGCGGCGTGGCCCGCAGCGTGGCCGGCGACGACAGTGCCGCGGCCCACGCCTTCCGCTACGCGGACCGCCCGTTGGCCGCCGAAGCCGTGCCTGACGCGCTGCACGCGATCCCGGGCGACCACGATGTCGTCACCGAGACCCACGAGGAAGCCGAGGGATTCACGCGGGCCATCGGCGCGATGCTCGCGCGCGGCGCCGCCTTCTTCATCGACTACGGCTTCCCCGCCGCCGAGTACTACCACCCGCAGCGCGCGGGCGGCACGCTGATGTGCCACTACCGCCATCACGCGCACCCCGACCCGTTCCTCTACCCGGGCCTGCAGGACATCACCGCGCACGTCAACTTCAGCAGCATCGCCCACGCGGCGGCCGACGCCGGGCTGACCGTGGCCGGCTTCGCCTCGCAGGCGCGCTTCCTGATGGGAGCGGGCATCACGGACCTGCTGATGACCCTCGACCCTGCCGACGCGCGGACCTTCCTGCCCGCGGCCAACGCGGTGCAGAAACTGCTGTCGGAAGCCGAGATGGGCGAACTGTTCAAGGTCATCGCCCTGACGCGCGGGCACGACACGCCGCTGGAAGCGTTCGCCCACGGCGACCGCAGCCACGCGCTCTGACGCCCCATGCTGCGCTGGACGCTGACCATCTTCCTGTGCGTGATCGTCCTGTCGTCGGCGCTGCCGTGGCTGGAGCGGCTGGGCATCGGCCGGCTGCCGGGCGACTTCCGCTTCCGGCTGTTCGGGCGGCAGGTTGTGCTGCCGTTTGCGTCGACGGTGCTGTTGTCGCTGGTGGCTCTGGTGATCGGGCGGTTGCTGTAGGCCGCGCTGAACCACTACATGCCCCGCGGCTTTCTCCCCTCTCCCACCGGGAGAGGGGTTGGGGGTGAGGGCAGGCGCCAGACCAGGCGATATCGCCTCAAGTGCCGCCGCCCCTCACCCCCGGCCCCTCTCCCAACGGGAGAGGGGAGGAATCACCCCCCCAACACTGCCTCCACCGCCGCCACCCGCGCGGTGTGCACCATGTCCTTGATCCTGCCGACATCCCCCGCGCACGCGCGCGCAATCGCGCCCGCGTCCACGCCGGCCGCCGCCTCGCGCGCCGCCAGCAGCCGTGCCGCCTGCGGGTAGTCGCTGCCCTCGAAGCCCTTGCGGCCGCGCTTGTCGGCCTCGCAGGCGAGCAGGGCCTCGGCGAAGCGGTCGGGCTTGCGGAAGGCGTCGCAGCGTTCCAGCAGGCGCGTCACGGCGGCCGCGCCGAATTCGAGCGAGCGGTGGATATTGCCGTGCTCCTTCGCCACCACGAGCGCGAGGTCGCGGCAATCGTTCGGCACGCGCAGGCGCTTGCAGACGCCCTCGGCCAGTTGCACGCTGCGCATCTCGTGGCCGATATGGCGCGGCAGCACGTCGGCGGGCGTGGTCGCCTTGCCGAGGTCGTGCACCAGCGCGGCGAAGCGCACGGCCAGCGAGGTCCGCATGGCGGCGGCCTGGTCGATCACCATCATTACGTGGACGCCTGTGTCGACCTCGGGGTGGTAGTCCGCCCGTTGCGGCACGCCCCACAGGGCCTCGACTTCCGGCAGCAGTTTCGCCAGCGCCCCGCACTCGCGCAGCACGTGGAACATGCGCGACGGATGCGCCTCCAGCAGCCCGCGCGCGAGTTCCTGCCAGACGCGCTCGGGCACCAGCGCGTCGACCTCGCCGGCGTCCACCATGTGCCGCATCAGCGCGACGGTGTCCGGCGCGACCGTGAAATCCTGGAAGCGCGCGGCGAAGCGCGCCACGCGCAGGATGCGGACGGGGTCCTCGGCAAAGGCTCCGGAGACATGGCGGAACAGCCGCGCGGCGAGATCGCGCTGGCCGCCGTGCGGGTCGATGACGGGACCGACGAGATTGCCCTCGGCATCCACCGCCTGCGCCATCGCATTGACGGTCAGGTCGCGGCGCACGAGATCGTCTTCGAGCGTGACGTCGGCCCCGGTGTAGAAGTCGAATCCCTTGTAGCCGACCGCCGTCTTGCGCTCGGTGCGGGCCAGCGCGTATTCCTCGCTGGTGTGCGGATGGAGGAAGACCGGGAAATCCTTGCCGACCGGCCGATAGCCCGCCGCCTCCATCTCGGCCGGCGTGGCGCCGACCACCACGTAGTCGCGGTCCTGGCTCGGCTTGCCGAGCAGCTTGTCGCGGATGGCGCCACCGACGGCGTAGACCTGCATGCGGCTCTGTCCTCCCATGTCCTCAGCCGTTGATGATGACGGCGTCGGCGCGGTCCGGCACGAGACGGTACGGCTCGTCGTCGGCGAGGAAATCGCGCTCCTGGTCCGCGCCGTCGATCCATTCCCGCAGCGCGGGCAGCGTCAGGATGAAGTCGGCGTAGGCCTTGGCGCCATGCCCGGCTTCGTCGGGCAGGTGGATGCCGTAGGTCGCGAAGCGGCTCACCACCGGCGCGTAGAAGGCATCGGCGATGGTGAAGTGGCCGAACAGGAATGGCCCCTGCGCGGCATGGCGCTGGCGCAGGCCCGACCAGATCGCGGCGATGCGGTCGACGTCGCGCTGCACGGCCACGTTCCAGCCGCGGCCCGGCAGGACGGCGGTGACGTTCATCGGCAACTGGTTGCGCAGGTTGGCGAAGCCGGCATGCATCTCGGCGCAGACCGAGCGTGCCTCGGCGCGCAGCTTCGCGTCCTGCGGCCACAGGTTCTTCTCGGGGAAGCGCTCGGCCAGGTATTCGGAGATGGAGAGCGAATCCCACACCGTGACGTCGCCGTCGATCAGCACCGGCACGCGGCCGGCCGGGGAGTACCGGGCGATCTCTTCGGCAAAGGTGCCGACGAACAGGCGCACGCCGATTTCCTCGAAGTCGATGCCGGCGTGGCGCATCAGCAGCCACGGGCGCAACGACCACGAGGAGTAGTTCTTGTTACCGATGACGAGCTTCATCGCGGGAATCCTTGGGAGCGGGAGATCAGGGAGGGGGCACGCCCGGGGAGGCGGGCGAGTCATTTTATCCAGAGCCGGCCGCCCGGCAAAACGAAAATCCCTCGCACTCGCTGTGAAAAGCGATCACATGCAACGCGGTGCGCGCAAGCGCCGGGTGTGCCCTACCGATGCACGCTGCCCCGCATGATCTGCATCTGGGTGTCGCGCGAGTGCCCCGCCAGCACGTCGGTCATCACCGATTCCAGGCTGGTCGGACGCACGCGCAGTTCCGGCGCCATGGTCCCGGACAGCACGTTGTCGAGTTGCATCGAATCGATGTTGTCGCGCGTGAGCACCGGCACGCCGGGCATGTGTTCGAGCACGGCCGCCTCCAGGCGCGCGAGCGCGTCGGGCAGGTGGATGACGGGGCGCGGATGGCCCGAGGCGCTGCCGGCGAAGCGCACCAACTGCTCCAGCGTATAGACCTGCGGCCCGCCGAGGTCGTAGCCGTGGCCGATGGTGGCCGGATTGGTCATGGCGCTGACCATCGCCATCACCACGTCCTGCACGTACACCGGCTGGAAACGCGCGCCGGCGCAGGCCAGCGGCACCACCGGTGCCACCTGCTGCAACTGGGCGAAGAGATTGAGGAAATGGTCGTCCGGGCCGAAGACCACGGACGGACGGAAGATGGTCCAGTCGAGCCCGCTGTCGCGCACCACGCGCTCGCCGTCGCCCTTGCTGCGCTGGTACATCGACGGGCCGTTGCTGTCCGCGCCAAGGGCGCTCATATGGATGAAGCGCCGCACGCCGGTACGGTGGCACGACGCCAGCACCTGCAGCGGCATCTCCACATGCGCGGCGGCGAATTCCTCGCCATAGGGCTGTGCGCGCTCGCCGTGGAGCACGCCCGAGAGATTGACGACGATGCCGTCCACGCCGAGCGAGCCGATGGCGTCGTCGAGGGCGGCGTTGTCGGCCAGTCCGAGTTCCACCACCTCCACGCGCGGCAACAGCAGCAGGTGCTGCGCATGCTCCACGTTGCGGGTGGCGACCACGATGCGTTCGGGGGCGAGGTCGAGCCCCGGCAATGCGCCTGGCTCGATGGGGGCGCCGGAGGCCGAGGCGGCCCCGGCAAGGCGGGAAACGAGATGGCTGCCGATAAAGCCGGCACCACCGATCACGAGGACGTTGCTGGTCTGCATGTCTGGCTCCCGAGACACGGGATGGCATCCGGGCCCGTTTGGTCAATCAGGTCCCCGAACACCACCCCAGCAGGCCAGCGTACCGCTTATGGCAATTACGGCAACTACGGCAGGCTCGTGGTCGTCACAGGCGACGGCGACACCACACCAAGCCGCGCCTTCAGCGACTGCGGCTGACCGCTCATCAATGCAGCATAGTACGTGGCGTTGGAGAGCACGTTCTTCACGTAGGTCCGCGTCTCGCTGAACGGGATCGTTTCCGCGAAGATTGCCCCCTCGACCGGGCGCGACAGCGTGCTGCGCCAGGACTTGGGACGCCCCGGGCCGGCGTTGTAGGCCGCCGAGGCGAGCGTCCACGAGCCGTCGAGGTCGTTGAACACCATGTCCATGTAGTTGGTGCCGAGCTGGATGTTGACGGTCGGGTCGCCCATCATCGCCGGCGAGAAGTCCGTCATGCCGATCTTGCGCGCCACGTACTTCGCCGTGGCCGGCATCACCTGCATCAGACCGTGCGCGCCAGCCGACGAGCGGGCGTTCATGATGAAGCGCGATTCCTGCCGCACCAGCCCGTAGGCCCACGCCATGTCGAGGCCGATGGCGTCGGTCGACCGCTGCATGATGTCGCGATAGGGCATCGGGAAACGCAGCGCAAAGTCGTGCTCGGCCTTCGTGCGGTCTGCCGTGTTGACGGTGCGGTCGAGCAGGCCCACACGCTGCGCATACTCGGCGGCGGCCAGCAGTTCCCGGTCGCTCATGTTGCGCAGTTCCCAGTTCCACTCGCGGTTGCCCTCGAAGCGCAGGTTGAGGTCGTAGAACTTCTGCGCGCGCAGGAAGCCCTGGCGGGTCTTCATCGCATTGATCTCGGCGTCGCTCACGGCAGACTTCGCCGGCAGCGCGATGCGGTTGCCGAGTTCTTCCGTCGCGAGCTGGCCGTAGAAGTTGTACTGGCCGGCAATCGACAGGAACTGCTGGGTGGCATCGACGTCGCGGCCGTCGGCCTTGAGGGCGCGGGCATACCAGTACGTCCATGCCGGGTCCTTCGCGCGCAGGCCCGTGCGCATCAGTTCGACGGACTGGCGCACGCGCTTCCAGTCGCCCTGGCGCAGCGCGGCGCGCACACGCCATTCCTGGCTTTCGTCGGACAGCCAGTCATTGCCGCCAAGGTCCATCTGGCGACGGAAGTAGTCCGCGGCGGACGGGTCGAGCTTCTTGGCGGCGTACTGGCCGATCACGCCCCATGCCGCGCCCTGCTCGTCGCGCGACAGCGACCCGGCACTGGTGGACAGGTAGGCCACGGCCTGCGACGGATCGTTGCGCGCCATCTTCACCACGGTGGCGAGCGTGTCGTTGTCGAACTGGCGGTCCGGCACCAGCGCGGCGATGCGGGCGGCCAGCGTGACGAGGTTCTGCTCCAGCGCCAGCCGCGCCTGGAAGGCCACGTCGCCCGGCTGGATCTGGCGGCTCTGCACGAGGTAGCCCATCAGGTCGACGCAGCCCTCGCCGTAGTACTTCGGATCGACCAGCGTGTTGCGGGCGGCGGCGGCCACGTTCTCGCCCTTGAGGGCGCGCGACATCAGCGCGTAGCACTCGACCTGCGTATCGTCCTTCAGCACGAACTGCGGATACTCGGCGTCGAAGGTGGCCCAGTCGTGCTTCTTGCCGAGCACCAGCAGCCAGTCGTTGCGCATGCGGTCGGCAATGGCGTCGCCCTTGTAGCGCAGCAGGAAGGCGCGCACCTGGTCGTCGGGCGCGTCGATCCGCGCGAGGCCGCTGGCGTCGAACATCTGCGGCTTGATGCGGAAATACTCGACGTACGACGGGATCGGGTAGTCGACCAGCGTGGCCGAGATCGCGTAGGTGCGGTCGACGTCGTTCTTGCGCGCGGCTTCGCGCAGCGCGACGAAGGCATCGTCCGGAACGGCGGGGATCACCGCCGACTGGGCGACGGCGGGTGCAATCGCGCGCCTGGGTGCCGCCTTGTCCGCCTGCTTCTCCGCCTGCTTGTCGGCCACTTTCGCCGACTTGCCGGAGGCCTTGGCGCTGGTCTTCGAGGTGGATTTGCCGGCGGATTTCGCCGTCGACTTCGTTGCAGGCCTGGCCGTGTGCTTCCCGTCCTTCTCGCTGCTCTTTGCTGCCAGCGCCGGCGTGGCAAGCAGGGCACATGCTACGGCGATCCATGCGGCCTGTCGGGCACGCCGCGGATATACTCCCTTCGGCATTCTTTTGCTTCCTTGGTTGTTCCCGGAAATCGCGGCAACCCGCAAGACGCAGGCGTGATACGGGCGCCGCCGTCAGATCTTATCGTTGCAGGCATTATCACACGCCATGTCCCTCCCACAGTTGCCCGAAGATGAAAGGGAAGCGCGCCGCGCGCTGCGCCGGCGCCTGCTCGACGCGCGCGCCACATTGCCGCAGCGCGCGGCGGCCGATGCACGCATCGCGGCGGCGCTGTCGGACCTGCTGGCGGGACTGGCGGCGCACCGGCTCGGCTTCTACTGGCCGATCCAGCAGGAGTTCGACGCCCGCGCCGTGGTGGCGCAGTGGCTGGCCGCCGTGCCGGGCCGCGTCGCCGCCCTGCCCGTCATCAGCCGCCCCGGCGCGCCGCTCGACTTCCACGACTGGACACCCGCCACGCCAATGACCGCCGGCCACTACGGTATTCCCATCCCGGACGGCACCGCGCCGGTCACGCCGGATGTGCTGCTGATTCCCTGCGTCGGCTTCAGCGCCGGCAAGTACCGGCTGGGCTACGGCGGCGGTTTCTATGACCGCACGCTCGCCGCGCTGCACGGCAAACCGGTGGCCATCGGCATCGGCTTCGAGGCCTGCCGCATCGACCTGCCGCCGCAGGCGCATGACCTGCCGATGGACTGGATCGTCAGCGAGAACGGGGCGTTCTAGCGCTCTGCCCCGGCTCCTGCCATCAGGTCATCGACCAGCGCCCGCATGCGGCGCCAGTGCGACCCCTCCCAGAACACCCGCGCGCAGTGATGGCACGTGACGAAGCGGTCGTGCCGCTCCAGCACGCCCTCCGGCACGCGGCCGTCCACCTCGGACTTGTCGATCCGGTGCAGCGGCGCGTTGCAGTCCAGGCAGAGCGAGAACGGCCGCGCGCTGCGCACGAGGTCGAGCCGGTCGAAGATCTCGTGGAGCTGCAAGGTCGACTTGATCGCCCGCACGTAGCAGCCATGCGTGATGTCGCGCCGCTTGAGCAGTTCGCGGTCGCGGGTGAGCACCACGCGGCCCGAGCTGGCCGAAATGCGGGCGATCTCGCTGTCCTCGAAATGGTTGTCGTAGAGGGTGTCGAAGCCGGTCAGGCGCAGCAGGTGCGCCAGCCCGCCGAGGTGGGCGTCGGCCACGAAGCGGGTCACGCGCAGCGGCGCCTCGCGCACGCGCAGGAGCGGACTGACGTCGAGCCGTTCGAACTTGGGATAGACCGAGACGCGGTCGCCGTCCTGCAGGATGCGGGAGAAATCCGACGACTCGCCGTTGACGAGGATGAGTTCGACTTCCGTATGCGGCACGCCGAGCGCCTCGATCATGTGCTTGGTCGTGGCGGCGCGCGCGCAGGCGCAGGTCACGTCCTTGCCGCGCTGGGCGGACGGCAGGAAGTCGTTCAGTTCCTCGTAGAAGCGGAAGGTGGCGATCATGGCCTCAGCGATCATGGCCTCAGGGCGGAACGCCCTCCGTTCTCACCCTCTCCCCTCAGAGGGAGAGGGCCGGGGAGAGGGGTGGTTTAGCAAGGTATCACGCTTCCAGAGCAGACGCTCCCACCCTCTCCCCCGCCCCCTCTCCCGCGGGCGGGAGAGGGGAGAAAACCGCTCACAGCTTGAGCCGCTCCCAGATCTGCCGGGTCGCCCCGGCAGCATTCAGCGTGTAGAAGTGCAGGCCCGGCACGCCGCTGGCGAGCAGGCGGTCGCACAGCGACGTCACCACGTCCAGCCCGAAGGCGCGGATCGACTCGCGGTCGTCGCCGAAGCTCTCCAGCCGCTTCGCGACCCAGCGCGGCACTTCGGCGCCGCACATCTCGGAGAAGCGCATCAGTTGCGAGTAGTTCGTGATCGGCATGATGCCGGGCACGATCGGGCAGTCCACCCCCGCCGCGCGCGCGTCTTCCACGAAGCGGAAGTACGCGTCCGCGTTGAAGAAGTACTGCGTGATGGCCGAGTTCGCGCCGGCCTTCACCTTGCGGGCGAAGTTGTCCAGGTCGTGGCGCGGCGAGCGCGACTGCGGGTGGTACTCCGGATAGGCGGCCACCTCGATGTGGAACCAGTCGCCCGTCTCGGCGCGGATGAATTCGACCAGCTCGTTGGCGTAGCGGAACTCGCCGATCTCGCCCATGCCCGAGGGCATGTCGCCGCGCAGCGCCACGATGCGGCGGATGCCGCCGTCGCGGTAGGCCTGCAGGATCGCGCGGATGCTCTCGCGCGAGGAGCCCACGCACGACAGGTGCGGCGCGGCCTCGATGCCGTCACGCTGGATTTCCAGCACGGTGTCGAGCGTGCCCTGCTGGGTGGTGCCGCCGGCGCCGAAGGTCACGGAGACGTAGCGCGGCTTGAGCGGCACCAGTTGCGCGCGCGTGTTGCGCAGTTTTTCGACGCCCTCCGCCGTCTTGGGCGGGAAGAACTCGAAGCTGAAGTAGCGTTCTTGCATGATGTTTTGGGGCAGGTGCCGGTTCCGGTCAGCCGCGTTCGCCGAGCAGCAGGCTCGCCAGCAGCCAGGAAATCACGCTGTACAGGATCGACCCGATCAGCGCCGCGCCGAAGCTGTCGACCCGGAACCCGCTGAGCAGGTTGCCGACGAACAGGAACAGCAGCGCGTTGATGACGAAGATGAAGAGTCCGAGCGTCAGCAGCGTGACGGGCAGCGTCAGGATGACCAGGATCGGCCGGATCAGCGTGTTGACCAGCGCCAGCACCGCCGCCGCGATCATGGCGGCGCCAAAGCTGCGCACCTGGATCGACGTCAGGATGTACGGCAACACGAACAGCGAAACGGCGTTGATAAGCCAGACGATCAGCAGCCTCATGGTCCCTCCTTCTTCTTTTTTGGCGGTTCGGATCGACCGCTTCGGCCCCGCCCGCGGGCAGGGCCAGAAGGGCCGTCGGCGATCCGTAGCGGATAAATAGCGGATCAGTAGCGGTAGTGGTCGGCCTTGTACGGGCCTTCCTTACTCACACCGATATAGGCAGCCTGCTGCTCGGTCAGTTCCGTCAGCTTCGCGTTCAGCTTGCGCAGTTGCAGGCGGGCGACCTTCTCGTCGAGGTGCTTAGGCAGCGTGTACACGCCCACCGGGTACTTGCCGCTGTCGCGTTCCTGCCAGAGTTCGATCTGGGCGATGGTCTGGTTGGCGAACGAGCTGCTCATCACGTACGACGGGTGGCCCGTGGCGCAGCCGAGGTTCACCAGGCGGCCCTTGGCGAGGATGATGATCTTCTTGCCGTCGGGGAACACCACATGGTCGACCTGCGGCTTGATCTCGTCCCACTGGTACTTTTCCAGCGAGGCGATGTCGATCTCGTTGTCGAAGTGGCCGATGTTGCAGACGATGGCCTGGTCCTTCATCGCGGCCATGTGGGCATGCGTGATGACGTGGTAGTTGCCGGTGCAGGTGACGAAGATGTCGCCCTGGCTGGCGGCTTCATCCATGGTCACCACGCGATAGCCTTCCATCGCGGCCTGCAGGGCGCAGATCGGGTCGATTTCGGTGACCCACACCTGGGCCGACAGCGCGCGCAGGGCCTGGGCGCTGCCCTTGCCCACGTCACCGTAGCCGGCAACGACCGCGACCTTGCCGGCGATCATCACGTCGGTGGCGCGCTTGATACCGTCCACCAGCGACTCGCGGCAACCGTAGAGGTTGTCGAACTTGCTCTTGGTCACCGAGTCGTTGACGTTGATGGCCGGGAAGCGCAGTTCGCCGCGCTGGGCCATCTGGTACAGGCGGTGCACGCCGGTGGTGGTTTCCTCGGTCACGCCACGGATGGCTTCGAGGTTGCGGCTGTACCAGCCCGGATCCTGCGCCAGCTTTTCCTTGATGGCGGCGAACAGGAAGGTTTCCTCTTCGCTGGTCGGTTTGGCGATCAGCGATGCGTCCTTCTCGGCACGGGCGCCCAGGTGCAGCAGCAGCGTGGCGTCGCCGCCGTCGTCGAGGATCATGTTCGGCGTGCTGCCGTCATGCCAGTCGAAGATGCGATGGGTGAAGTCCCAGTATTCCTTCAGCGACTCACCCTTGAAGGCGAACACCGGCGTGCCGGTCGCGGCGATGGCGGCGGCGGCGTGGTCCTGGGTCGAGAAGATGTTGCACGAGGCCCAGCGCACGTCGGCGCCGAGCGCCTTCAGCGTCTCGATCAGCACGGCGGTCTGGATCGTCATGTGCAGCGAGCCGGCGATGCGGGCACCCTTGAGCGGCTGGCTGGCTGCGAATTCGTCGCGGATGGCCATCAGGCCGGGCATCTCGGTCTCGGCAATGGCGATTTCCTTGCGGCCCCAGCCGGCAAGGCCGAGATCGGCGATGACGTAATCTTGCTTCAGGTCGGTCACAGCGTTCATGTTTCACTCCGGTGAAGAGTGGCTGACGGCTGCGAGTGCGGGAGGGAGAACGGCGTGCAATCTTGAAATTGCAGCCGGACAGGTCGACTCGCTACCGTGCGAACCACGGATCAGCGAGCGCCGTTGAAGAACATCCGAGCCTGGCGGGTGACGGCTTCGCGGCATGTGATGCCAGCTCGTCATCCGTTGCAACGCTCCTCGGATGCGCGCTATTGTACAGCCCCCGGCCCGGATTCGGCCGGGGAAATGCTATCCAATCGGCGGCCAATTCGTGCAGACCGTCCTTCTCCTCCCGACATGACCCTCACGCCACCCCGCACCCTGACCATCGCCGGCTCCGACTCCGGCGGCGGCGCCGGCATCCAGGCCGACCTCAAGACCTTCGCCGCGCTCGGCTGCTTCGGCATGAGCGCGATCACCGCCATCACGGCGCAGAACACGCTCGGCGTGACCGGCGTGCATGCCATCCCGGGCGACATGGTCGCCGCCCAGATCGACGCGGTGGCGTCGGACATCGGCGTCGATGCCGCCAAGACCGGCATGCTCGGCAGCGCGGAGATCGTCGAGGCCGTGGCCGCGGCGGTAGACCGTCACGGCATCCGCAAGCTGGTGGTCGACCCGGTGATGATCGCGACGTCCGGCGCGCCGCTGTCGGACGACGCCACCGCGCAGGCGATGGTCCGGCTGCTGTTTCCCCGGGCGCTGGTCGTCACGCCGAACCTGCCGGAGGCGTCCTACCTGCTCGGACGGACGATTTCCCGCCGCGCCGAGATGGAACGCGCCGCAGCCGACCTGATCGCGCTCGGCTGCCCCGCCGTGCTGCTCAAGGGCGGCCACCTGGAGGACGACGGCGACGCCGCGCTCACCGGCGGGCTGGACGACCTGCTCATGACGGCCGACGGCCGCGTGCGCGTGTTCACGCATCCGCGCATCGACACGCCCAACCTGCACGGCACCGGCTGCACGCTGGCCGCCGCCATCGCGGCCGGCCTGGCGCGCGGGCAGGCGCTGGAAGATGCCGTGGGCGGCGCACTGGATTTCGTCTCGCAGGCCATCGCCGCCGGCGCCGCGCTGCGCATCGGCAGCGGCAACGGCCCGCTCAACCACGGCTTCGCGCCGAAGACACTGGGGTAACCGGATGACCTTGCTGCAAGACATCGACCTGCGCCAGGACCCGGCCGCCGCCCTGTACGTCAAGCACGAGGTGGTGCAGGTGGCGTTCGCCACCGCCCCGGGCGAACTGGTCAGCCGCGAAGGCCCCAACCGCTACCAGCCCGGCGACGCCCTCGTCACCGGCGCCACCGGCGACCGCTGGTGCGTCTCGCGCGAGCGCTTCGACCCCAAGTACGAGGCCATCGCCCCGCTGGCCCACGGCGAGGATGGCGCCTACGTCAACAAGCCGATCCCGGTATTGGCGAAGGAGATGCCGGAGGCCTTCAGCATCGCCCGCAGCGCGGGGGGCGACGTGCTGAAAGGCAAGCCGGGCGACTGGCTGATGCAGTACGCGCCGGGGGACTACGGGATCACGGAGCGCGCCCGCTTCGAGGCGGTCTACCGCCGGGCCTGATCAGTTGCCGCCGGCAAGCTGCACCAGCTTGAACGCCGCCCGCGCCACGCACACCACGTTGCCGGCGGCATCCTTCGCCTCGCCTTCGCAGAACGCGATCTTCGCGCCGCGACGCATGGTCCGGCCCTCGAAGAACAGCTCGCCGCGCGCGGCGGCGAGGAAGTGGGTGGACATGTCGATGGTGATGACGCCCGTTTCCAGCGGCGCATGCGAGCGCGCGGCGCCGCTCAGCGTGAAGTCGAGCACGGCCATGAGCGTGCCGCCGTGGACGTCGCCCCGGCTGTTGGTCAGCACCGGGCTGGCCGGCAGGCGCGTGCGGCACAGGTCGTCGGCCATCTCCACGGGCTGCAGGCCGAGGTGGCGCATCAGCGGGATTTCGAGGCCGAAGTAGGGTTTTTCGGGGGTGCCGGGAGCGGCGGGGACGATCTGGGGCGCGGACATCGTGGCGACACTGCTGCGGAAATGGGAGGAGGCAGCCATCATAACCGCGCCGACCGGCGGGCCGCGACGGAGCGGCCGGAAGCCGCACAGACTTCGGGGTAGAGGGAGGAGGTTTTCTCCCCTCTCCCCGTGGGAGAGGGGTTGGGGGTGAGGGCAGGAGCGTCTCGCCGCGTGGCCCCTTGCCATACCCCCCTCTCCCCGGCCCTCTCCCCATGAGGGGAGAGGGAGAACGGCAAGCCGCATCAGGCGGCCGGGAACATCGCCTTCAGCGACGCCACCGCCGCGGCGGTGTCGTCCGCCTCGGTGATCGCCCGCACCACGGCCGCGCTGCCCACGCCGGTCGCCAGCACCTGCTTCAGGTTCGACCCGTTGACCCCGCCGATGCCGACCATCGACGGCACCACCGGCTTCATCAGCTTCGTGTACGCCTGGAAGCGGCCCATGCCCTGCGGCTCGGTCGGCATGATCTTGGTCGTGGTCGGGAAGATCGCGCCCAGTGCGAGGTAGCTCGGCTGGATGGCCGCCACGCGCAGCATCTCGGCGTAGCCGTGGGTCGAGACGCCGAGCGTCAGGCCGCTCGCCCGCAGCGCGTCGAGGTCGGCCTCGTCGAGGTCTTCCTGGCCAAGGTGGATGCCGTAGAGGCCGCTGTCCGGGCCGTGCTCGGTGTGGTACGCCAGCGCGGCCTGCCAGTGGTCGTTGATGAAGAGGCGCGAGGCCGAGCCCTTGGCCGCGCGGGCCGAACGGGCGATCTCGGCGCGCACGGCGCCGTCGTCGTCCGACTTGAAGCGGAGCTGCACGGTCGGGATGCCGAGCGGGACCAGGCGCTCGATCCACTCGGCCGTCGGCACCACGGCGTAGAGGCCGAGCGCCGGGCAGGGCGGGAACGGCGTCCGCGGCGCTTCCGGCGAGATCAGCGCCGGGTGGCGCACGCGCGGGAAGCGGGCGAACTCGTCGGGCCAGTCGGCCGAGCCGGGATGCCAGGCGCGGGCCAGGCACAGCGCGTCGTGCGCGGGGAAGTGGAGCTGCAGGCCGGCCAGCAGCACGGCGACGAACTCGGGCGAATGCGGGTGGTCGCTGTCGGCGCGGGTGTGGAAGACCCAGGTACCCATCGGCGAGCGCAAGGTGTCGATCCAGTGGCCCCCTTCGCGGTCCGTCTCGATCAGGGTGGCACCGCTGGCGACGGCACGGGCGATCACGTCTCCCGGCGCTTCGCCGTCGGACAGCAGCACGTCGTGCCGGCCGGGCGCGGCGGGGGCGTCTTCGAGGCGCCACGCCTGCCAGGGGTGGTCGGAGACGCCATAGGTTTCGCCGTAGTGTTCGATGACGGCGGCGCGCAGATGGCCGTCTGCGGGCGCGTGGACGGCGTGGCGAGTCATGCGCGATGTCCTTCAGTGTGATCTTCCGCGTGCCAGAACGGCATGCCCACGACGGGCGTGCTTGCCTGTGCGACTTCGCGTTCGGGCATCGGCCCGGCGAGATACGCGGTACGGCCGGCCTGCACGGCCTGCGCGAAGGCGCGTGCCATGTCGACCGGGTAAGCGGCTTGCGCCACGGCGGTATTCAGCAGCACGCCGTCGTAGCCCCATTCGAGCACCTGTGCCGCGTGCGACGGCAGGCCGAGGCCGGCGTCGACGATCAGCGGCGTGTCGGGCAGGCGCTCGCGCAGCACGCGCATGGCGTGCGGGTTGACGGCGCCGCGACCGGTGCCGATGGGCGCTGCCCATGGCATCAGCGCCTGGCAGCCGACGTCGAGCAGGCGGCGGCACAGCACGAGGTCCTCGGTGCAGTAGGGCAGCACCTTGAAGCCCTCGTTGATGAGGATTTCAGCGGCGGCGGGCAGGTTCAGCGTGTCGGGCTGCAGCGTGTAGTCGTCGCCGATCAGTTCCAGCTTGATCCAGTCGGTCTCGAAGACCTCGCGCGCCATGCGGGCCGTGTTGAGTGCCTCGTCGATGGTAAAGCAGCCGGCCGTATTGGGCAGCACCTGCACGCCGAGCGCCTTCAGCATCTGCCAGAAGGACTGTCCGCCCTCGCCCGCGCCCACCGCGCCCTGGCGGCGCAGCGCGACGGTGATCATGGCCGGGGCGCTGGCCTGCACCGCCGCTTCGAGCGTGGCGGGCGACGGGTAGCGCGCGGTGCCGAGCAGCAGCCGCGACGCGAACGACTCGCCATACAGCACGAAGGGGTCGCGCAAGGTTTCAGAAGGTTCGAAGGTCATGGGGTCAGCCTCCCGTCACGGGTTGCACGAGGTCGATGCGGTCGCCGGCCGCGAGGAGAGTGGCCGCGTGCGCGGCGCGCGGCACGAACTGGCCGTTCACCGCGGCGGCGAACGGCGGGGCGATGTCGGCCGCCCGCACCGCGTCGGCCAGCGTGGCGGCGTCGGCGAGGGAAACAGGGCGGCCGTTGATCAGGATGTCCATGGGGTTGGGGTTCATTGCAGGCTCGACAGGCTCGATTCTGCGGCGGCTCGTCCGATCGATTCGACTGCCTCGACCAGCCCGGGCCAGCGCGATGCGGCAGGGACGGCATGCGCGGCAGCGTCGCCGCCAAGCATGGCACGCACCACCGCGCACGCCGCCTCGGTCACGGCCGGGGCGATCAGGAAGCCGTGCCGGTACAGCCCGTTCACCCGCACCACGCCGGCCTGCCGGTCCACACGGATGGCGGGCAGGTGGTCGGGACGCGTCGGGCGGCGCTGCACATTCAGTTCGAGCACGCGGCCCTCGCCGAACGCCGGGTGCAGCGAATGCGCCGCCGACAGCAGTTCGAGCGCGGAGCGCACGCTCATCGGCGAGTCGTCCTCGCTTTCGAGTTCGGTGGCCCCGATCACGTACAGGTCGTTCGGCTTGGGGGCGATGTAGATCGGATAGCGCGGATGCAGCAGGCGCACCGGCCGGTGCAGCTTGACGTCGGGCGCATGCACGCGCACCACCTCGCCGCGCAGGCCGCGCAGTCCCGGCACGAGGCCACCCGGGCCACCGGCCTTCGCCGGCCACGCGGCACGCGCGCCGAGGCCCCGGCAGTCGAGCACCACGCCGGCACGGATGCCGAGCGCGGGCAGGCTGTCGGCCTCGACGTCGCCGGCGTCCCACACGCCATGCACGCCCAGCGCTTCCGCGCTCGCCAGCAGCGCGCGCAGCACGCCGCGGTTGTCGAGCTGCCCCTCACCCGCAAGAAAGAGCCCCTGCGGGAAGCGGCCGGCCAGCGACGGTTCGATCTCGGCCACGCCATGCGCGTCGAGCGTGCGCAGGCGCTGCGCCACGAGGTCGGGCGGCGACACCGCCTTCACGCGGCTGGCGAAGAGCGACATCTCGCCCCGGTCGCGCGTGTGCCACACGACCAGCGTGCCGTCCTGCTGGAAGAACACGGGCTCGGCCAGCGCGGGCAGCCAGTCGCGCCAGAGGTCCACGCTGGCGATGCCGAGGTCGACGATACGGCGCTCGGCAATGGCGGACTCGGCCAGCGGCGCGAGCATTGCCGCGGCGACGTGGGCGGCGGAGCCCGTGCCGTCGCGGCTGCCGCGCTCGACCAGCGCCACGCGGACGCCGGTGCGCGCGAGTTGCCACGCGGCCAGGCGGCCGGCGAGGCCGGCGCCGAGGATGGCGACGTCGAAGGGAGATGCTGTCATGTCGGTCTGTCCTGGCCCGATGGAAGTCTCCCCTCTCCCCGTGGGAGAGGGGTTGGGGGTGAGGGCAAGGCGGTTCTTCCTGCGATGCCGCAGACTGACGCGCCGCCCCTCACCCCCGCCCCTCTCCCGGCGGGAGAGGGGAGCAAACCATCCGCCTGCTGATGACTTCGCTTACGAGTAAATCTTGCTGCCCGTCTTCACGAACTCGATCGACTTCTCCACCATGCCCTTCTCCGCGTCCTTCAGCGTGGCCGCGTAGTCGCGCACTTCCTGCGTGATCTTCATCGAGCAGAACTTCGGCCCGCACATCGAGCAGAAGTGGGCGATCTTGGCGCCCTCGGCCGGCAGCGTGGCGTCGTGGAACGAGCGCGCGCGCTCAGGGTCGAGGCCGAGGTTGAACTGGTCTTCCCAGCGGAACTCGAAGCGCGCCTTCGACAGCGCGTTGTCACGCAGCTGCGCGCCGGGCCAGCCCTTGGCGAGGTCGGCGGCGTGGGCGGCGATCTTGTACGTGATGATGCCTTCGCGCACGTCTTCCTTGTCCGGCAG
>Ga0160460_100436_pt1 | contig 25355 bp, 21 predicted proteins | sample HID1973M_E6MG_FD_108238 | JGI IMG/M metagenome (GOLD analysis project Ga0160460, IMG submission 108238) | Enriched mosquito-associated microbial communities from UW Madison campus, WI, USA - HID1973M_E6 MG | ecosystem: Host-associated > Arthropoda: Insects > Digestive system > Unclassified ... | reverse complement strand
TGCCCGTGGCGGTAACCCCTGGCCTTGTCGTCGCCGCGGCCGTAACGCAGGCGGCCGAGAAACTCGGCCAGTTCTTCTTCGAACATGGCCTCGATCGTCGCGCGGACATTCGCCCGCAGACGGGTCTTCGATCGGATCATACCCGCGGCATCCAACGCGGTGACCGCGGAGAGAACCACCGAGCCCGGCGCGCAGGATGAAACGCAAAACGGTCAGCACTTGACTAGGGCGATTAGAGAACCAACTCGGACACTAACGCCGACGGACCAAGCCATCATATAGTGTCCATATAGATGGTGCACACTATCCCTTCTCACCCTGCTGCAAAACGATCAGGCCAGACGGTGACCAAAAATGCAGCCCTGAACGCTCTTTCGGGGCGCTCACGGCGGGAGAGTGTGTCCGGCCAAGGCTAAATCGATTGCCTGGGTTGGTCGGGGACGCGCAGGGCACGACGCCGTTCACCATGAGGTGAGCCAATAGAACGCCGGTCGAACAATCTGCCGATTGTCACCCGTCCTGAAAGCCAAGCCGGACCACCAGTTCGTCATTGATGTTGCGCGAGCGGATGGCAAAGGCCCGGCTGATGTTCTGGGCCGCGCGCTGTATGGTGGGAAGGAACTGCTCCAGCACCTGCTCGGCATTCGCTCGTGTCATCGGAGTGCCTACATTTATCGCCGCGACAGCGTTACCGTCGGCGTCGAAGACCGGCACCGCGACCGAGATCAACCCTTCCTCGAACTCGCCTTCGACAATGGCATAGCCCTGCTCACGCACCTTGGCGAGGCGTTGGCTGAACAGCAGCGGATCGGTGATAGTGCGCGGTGTCACCGGCTTCAGCAGGTCTGGATTGAGCAGGCGGTCCAGCTCTTCGGGGGGCAGATGAGCCAGCAGCACCCGGCCAAGCGCGGAAACCGCGGCAGGGACCCGCGTGCCCACAGAAATGGTGATGCTCTGCACGATGCGGCGCGCCTCCGCCCGCGAAAGATAGACCACATCCGGCCCGTCCAGCACCGCGAACGAGCAGTTCTCGGCCAGTTCCTGCACCACTTCCTCGAGATAGGGCTGCACGATCTCGCGGAAGTTCCAGGTCGAAAGATATGAATAGCCGAGTTCGAGCATCTTTGGCAGCGGCCGGAACGATTCCTGATGGTTGCTGAGATAGCCAAGCTCCGTCAGCGTCAGCAGGAAGCGGCGGGCAGCGGCGCGGCTGAGGCCCGTATGCTCGGCCACCTCACTCGTCGTGACCTGCGGCTGATGCTCGGAGAACAGACGCAAGACCTCGATGCCGCGGGCAAGGGCCGAAACGAAATCGGCCGGCTTGATCTTGCTCGCGCCACCTGCGGGCTTGCGGTTCGTTGCGACCTTGGCGGTGCGCGCCATGCGGGTACTCCCTCGGGTGGTTGGGGACCGATCGATCCGGGTCGGCCGGAACGGCGACTGCTGGGTCACCGACGGCTACAGTTATGATGGCATTCCGGGCAAAGACAAGGTGGCAATGCAACCGCAAGCAGCGAAATTGAAGTCGAAATTATGTTTTCGCACCATTGTGCGAAAATCAATTGACACGCAGACAAAAAGGCGCGAGTTTTGCTCGTCCACAGCAGGAGGGGCCATTTTGGAAGCCTTGAGAATCGAGAAGCTCGTCAAGGAATTCGGCTCCGTCCGTGTGCTGAAGGGAATCGACCTGAAAGTAGATCGCGGCGAGGTTGTCGTGGTGCTGGGCTCCTCCGGCTCGGGCAAGTCGACCATGCTGCGTTGCGTGAACCTGCTTGAGATTCCGGACGCGGGTGCGATTTACCTCGACGGCCGAAAGATTGGCAAGGATTCGGGCAATCGGACGGAATACCCGGCGGCAGAGCAGACCCGCGTGCGCGGCCACGTCGGCATGGTGTTCCAGCAGTTCAATCTGTTCCCGCATCTGACGGTCGAGCAGAACGTGATGCTGGGCCTTTTGAAGGTCCGCAAGCTGCCCGAGAAGGAGGCGCGGGACATCGCGCTTGATTGCCTCGCGCGGGTGGGGATGGCCGACAAGGCCGGTCGTTATCCCGCGGCCTTGTCGGGTGGCCAGCAGCAGCGCGTGGCCATTGCGCGCGCCGTGGCCATGCAGCCGACCTTGATGCTGTTCGACGAGCCGACTTCGGCCCTCGACCCGGAGCTGGTGGGCGAGGTACTGAACTCGATGCGGCTTCTGGCCGAGGAGGGGATGACCATGATCATCGTCACCCATGAGCTTGGCTTTGCCTATAACGTCGCGACGCGGGTGGTCTTCCTGCACAATGGCTGCATCCATGAAGACGGCCCCCCGCATGAGGTGTTGGTGCGGCCCAAGACCCCGCGGATGCAGGAATTCCTTGCCAGCCATTCGCAATTCCGCATCCCCGAACACAAGATGGCGGCCGAGTAAGATGCAAGGGGTCGCCCAGACAGCGCATCGGATAGAGGATCGCCGGTTTCTGCGCGGCGAGGGGCGCTATCTTGCCGATATCCAGCCGGAGGGCTGCGCGGCGATGGTGGTCGTCCGCTCTCCGCATGGCAATGCCCGCATCACCGGCATCGACGCGGCCGAGGCGCTGGCCAGTCCCGGCGTGCTGGCCGTGCTGACCGCCGCCGATGTGGCGGCGGCGGGGGCGAAGGGGCTGCCCTGCCTGGCCGAGATCGGCAAATGGGACTGGGCAAAGCCTGTGCTGCCCGCCCGCCCGCTGCTGGCCGGGGATCAGGTCCGCCATGTGGGCGAGCCGGTGGCCGTCGTCATCGCCGAGACGCGGGATGCCGCGCGCGACGCGGCCGATCTGGTCATGGTCGATTACGATCCGCTGGAGACCTGCGCGACCGTCGAGCAGGCGCTCGCGGGCGATGTGGCGATCTGGCCGGAGGCGCCGGACAATATCGGCTTTGACTGGCATTCTGGTGATGCCGGGAAAGTCGCTGACGCATTCGCACGGGCCGCGCATGTCGTGTCGGTGGATCTTTACAACAACCGCGTCGCGGGCATGGCGCTGGAGACGCGGGGCGCGATCGGCGAATGGGACGCGCGCGACGACCGCTTTACCCTGCACGTCTCGTCGCAGGGCGGTCACGCGATCCGGCGCATCCTGTGCCAGAATGTGCTGGGCATTCCCGAAGGGCGGATGCGCGTCAGCACCCCGGATGTGGGCGGCGGCTTCGGGCCCAAGATCTTTGCCTATCAGGAATATGCGCTTGTATTGCTGGCGGCGGCGCGGCTCGGCCGACCGGTCAAGTGGGTCTCCGATCGGGGCGAGGCGCTGGTCAGTGACACGCAGGGCCGCGCGCAGACCTGCAAGGCGGAACTGGCGCTGAATGCCGACGGCCGCTTTCTTGCAATGAGGTTCGATTGCCTCTCGGATATGGGGGCCTATCCGGGCCAGCACGGCCCGAACATCGCCACCGTCGCAGGCGACGGGCTGCATCCGGCGACCTATGACATCGAGGCCGTGCATGTCCGCGTGAGGGGCGTGTTCACGAATACGCTGCCCACGGATTCCTATCGCGGCGCGGGTCGACCCGAGGTGATCTATGCCGTCGAGAGGCTGGTGGACAAGGCCGCGCGTGAGTTGGGCCTCGATCCCGTCGACCTCAGGATGCGGAACTTCATCCCGCGCGCAAAGATGCCCTTCACTACGGTGACTGGGCAGGTCTATGACGACGGCGATTTCGCCGGGCTGACACAGCGCGCCGTGACGCTGTCCGGTTTTGCCGGACGCGAGGGGATGCGCGAAGCCGCGCGGGCGCGCGGCAAGCTTCTCGGCACGGGGCTGGCCTATTTCATCGATCGCTGCGGAAGGGGGCTCGACGAATTTGCCGAGCTGCGCTTCGATCCTTCCGGTTCGGCGGTGCTGCTCGTGGGGTCGCAGAACAACGGCCAGGGGCATGAGACTGCCTATGCCAATATCGCCGCCGAGGGGCTTGGCCTTGACCGCAGCCTGATCCGCGTGGTGCAGGGCGATACCGACCAGGTCGCGTTCGGACGCGGCACCGGCGGGTCGCGCGCGCTGGCGGTGGGTGGCAATGCGGTGCATCTGGCCACAATCCGCACGCGCGAGAAGCTGGTCGCGATTGCCGCGCATCTGCTGGGGGGCGAGGCGGACGCGATCCGCGGCGAGGAGGGATGGTTCCACCTTGCGGGGACCAATCGCAGCGTCTCGGTCGGCGATTGCATCCGCGCGGCCTTCACCCCGCCGATGCTGCCTGCCGGGATGGAGCCGGGGCTTTCCGTTTCCGCGCATTACCGGCCCGAGCGCCCGACCTTTCCCAATGGCTGCCATGTCGCGCAGGTCGAGATCGACCTCGAGACCGCCGAGATCCGCCTTCTGCGCTATGTCTCGGTCAGCGACGTGGGCACCATCCTCAACCCGAAGCTGGTCGAGGGGCAGTTTCATGGCGGGCTCGCGCAGGGCATCTCGCAGGCGCTGCTTGAGGAGGTGGTCTACGACCCCGACACGGCGCAGCCGCTGACCGGCTCGCTGATGGATTACTGCTATCCCAAGGCGGATGACTTCGTCGCCTTCGAGACCGATTTCGTGGAAATCCCCTGCCGGACCAATCCCCTTGGGGTCAAGGGCTGCGGCGAGGCGGGCACGATCGCGGCGCCCCCCGCCATCGCGAACGCGGTGATGGACGCTCTGCGGGATTACGAGACGGAAGGGCTGCACATGCCCTTCACGGCACCCAAGATCTTTGCCGTCCTGGCGCAGGGTGCGCGCGGCAAGGGAAAATGAACAGAACATCACCCAACACGGAGAGAGGAAGATGAACATCCTCACTTGGATGAAGGCCGCCACTATTGCGGCAGTGGTTTTCGCGCCGGGCGCATCGCTCGCGCAATCGACCTGGGAACAGATCCAGTCCAGCAAGACGGTGCGGCTGGGATGCGCCCAGTCCGAACCCTGGTGCTTCAAGGACCTGAGCGGCGCGACCGATGGCGTCAGCGTGGAATCGAACGGCAGCGTCTATCGCGGCGTCGCGGTGGCGCTTGGAAAGCACATCGCGGATTCGATGGGCGTCAAGCTCGAGATCGTCGATACCACCTGGGGCAATGCCGTCGCGGGCCTTCAGGCGAACCAGTATGATTTCATGTTCCAGCTCGACGCCACGCCGGAACGCGCGCTGTCGATCGACTTCGCGGGCCCGGTCATGTGGTATCCGGTGGCGCTGGTCGTGAAGGACAATTTTGCTCCGACCACCTGGAACGAACTCAGCGATCCGAAATACCGGCTTGCCGCGCCGGCCGGGACGACCTTCGTGGATGTGATCACGGAGAATTCGCCCAAGGCGACGCTGGCCACCTTCCAGCAATCGAGCGAGGCGATCGCCGCCTTCCAGGCCGGCCGGGTGGATGGCGCGGCCTCGACCGGGCCGATGGCGGATGTCACACGGCTGCGGCTGAAATCCGGCAAGACGCTGGTGCCGAAGCCGGTCGTCGCCCGGCCCTCCAGCGCCGGCATCCGCAAGGAGACCGACGATCGCTGGAAGAGTTTCCTCCAGACCGCTGTGACCTATGCCTATGACACGGGGACCACGGACAGGATCTATCGCGAGTTTCTGGCCTGGCGCGGGCTTGATCCTTCCACCGCCGTCTCGACGCGGCGCGAGGAACTGATGCGCTGACCAGGGCTCCGCGCCCCGGCCATGTGCCGGGGCAGGGCGCGCTTTCACGGGAAGGACGGGAAACGTGGAATATGTATGGGACTTCTCCGGGGTCTGGCGAAACATCGATCAGCTTCTCGCCGGGCTCCGGGGAACGGCGATCCTGACAGCCGCCTGCCTGACGCTGGCCCTGCCGCTCGGCCTCGTTCTCGCAGTCATGCGCATGTCGCCGCGTCGCGTCCTGCGCTGGCCTGCGGTGGCAGTGGTGGATTTCTTCCGTGCGGCGCCGGCGCTGGTGCTGATCGTCTGGTTCTACTTCGCCTTCCCGCTTATCGCGAATGTTAATCTCGACGCCTTCGGTGCGGCCTTCCTGGCGATCGGGCTGCAAAGCTCGGCCTATATGGCCGAGGTCTTTCGGGCCGGGATGCAGGCCATCGGCCGCGGGCAATGGGAGGCCGCATCGGCGATCGGGCTGACCAAGGCCGCCGCCGTCCGCCATGTCATCCTGCCGCAGGCGGTTCGGCACATGGTTCCGGTCTTCCTGATCCGCTTTGCCGAACTGGTGAAGGGCACCACGCTGGCCGGGGTCATCGCCTATGGCGAGACCGTCTATCAGGCGAACATGTTGGCCTCGCAGACCTATCGGCCGCTCGAGGTCTTCACGCTCACCGCGCTGGTCTTCTTCGTGCTGATCTTCTCGATCACCGAGACGGCGCAGCTTCTGAATGCACGGCTGGGCCGGGGAAGGTAACTCATGGGCTATGACTGGGATTTCTCATCCGTCCTGCGCTACAAGCACATCCTGCTTGAAGGGCTGGCCGGAACGCTGATCCTCGCCGCGCTGGCCGTGGCGACGGCGATGGCGGTGGGGGTCGTGGTGGCGCTCTGCCGGATCTCCGGCGCCCGCGCGCTGCGCTGGCCCGCGGCGGCGATCATCGCCTTTTTCCGCAACATTCCCTATATCGTCCAGCTCTTCTGGTTCTTCTACGCGGTTCCGGTGATCTTCGGCGTGCAGGCATCGCCCTTCCTTGCGGCCTATCTGTCGCTCTCGCTCTATGGCGGGGCCTATTTCGCCGAGATATACCGCGCGGGCATCCGCTCAATCGATCTGGGGCAGTGGGAGGGTGCGAAGGCCATCGGCCTGACGGCGGGCGGCGTCCTGCGTCATGTCATTCTGCCGCAGGCGATGCGGCGTACGGTGCCGGCGCTGACCACCCAGACGATCGAGATGGTGAAGCTGACCACCGTCGCCTCATCGGTTGCCTATTTCGACATTCTCTATGCGGGCAAGCTTATTGCGGACCAGGATTTCCGCCCGATCGAGTCCTATACCTCGGTCGCGGTCCTGCTGATCGGCGCGCTGCTCATCCTGTCCTGGGCCGCGTCGCGGCTTGAAACGAGGCTTCGCCGTGCTTGACAACCCTGCCACATCGTTCCAGCCGTCCCGCGCGCTTCTGCGCATCGGCTCATCCGCCACGATCACCATCACCCAGACGGCGCGCGACCTGCGCGTTGCGGGGGTGGACGTGATCTCTCTCAGCGCGGGCCAGCCCGATTTCGACACGCCCGCCCATATCGGGGAGGCGGCGGCCGAGGCGATCCGTCGGGGTGAGACGCGCTACCCACCGGTCGCCGGCATCCCCGAGCTGCGCGCGGCCATCGCCGCCAAGTTCCGGCGCGAGAACGATCTCGACTACCAGCCGACCGAAACCATAGTCAGCACCGGCGGCAAGCAGGTGATCGCGAATGCGCTGCTGGCCACGCTGGGGCCGGGGGACGAGGTGGTGATCCCGACGCCGAGCTGGGTCTCCTATCCGCAGCTTGCCGCCTATTGCGGGGCGGTGCCGGTCCTAGTGGCGGGTGATCCCGCCCGCCAGCACAAGGTCTCGCCCGAGGCGCTGGAGGCCGCGATCACCCCGCGCACCCGCTGGCTGGTCCTGAACACGCCGAACAACCCGACCGGTGCGGTTTATTCGGCCGCGGAACTGGCCGGGCTGGCCGAGGTTCTGGCGCGCCATCCGCAGGTCTGGGTGCTGACCGACGACATGTATGAGCATCTGCGCTATGACGACATCCCCTTTGCCACGATGGCGCAGGTCGCGCCGGCGCTGAAGGATCGCACCCTGACGATGAACGGCGTCAGCAAAGCCTATGCCATGACGGGCTGGCGCATCGGCTATGGTGCCGGACCGCGGCCGCTGATCGCGGCGATGGAGAAGCTGCAGACCCAGATCACCTCGGGCGCGTGCTCGATCGCGCAATGGGCGGCGCTGGCGGCGCTGGAAGGGCCGCAGGACTATGTCGCGACCAGCCGCGCCGCCTTCGACCGGCGGCGCAAGCTGGTCGTCGGGCGGCTGCGTGCCATTCCGGGCATGACCTGTGACATGCCGCAGGGGGCTTTCTATGCCTATCCGTCCTGCGCCGCCTTCATCGGGCGGACCACGCCGTGCGGGACGCGGATCTCGACGGACGAGGATTTTGTCATGGCGCTGCTATCTGAGGCACGGGTCGCCACCGTTCATGGCGCGGCCTTCGGCGGGACGGACAGCTTCCGGGTATCCTATGCGGCAGCCGACGAAGATCTGGTTCGCGGCTGCAACAGGATCGCCGAGTTCTGCGCCAGCCTGCGCTGAACCGCGCCGCGCGGGCGGCAGCGGGCACGGGAAAATCACGGGGGTTTTGACGCCCGGACCAGAGGGGCGGCCATCAGGCCGTCCCTTTTGCGTTCCGCCGGTTTCCCGACGGTCTGGGGCTTCCGTCCCCGTGGCGGGTCGGGCGAGATGTCCTATCTTCGTGAGGACAAGATGTCGCGGCCACCCTTTCGCTCCGTGCGCAGGCCGTGAGGCTTCGCCGGTTCGACCCGAAAGATGACAGGCCATTGACGGCGTCCTGCCCCGGTCCAGTAGAACCAACCAGGCAGTGCCGCGTGCCGCATTTCGGGGTTTGGTCGCGGGCGCGAGCACGGCTTTCGTGGACGCTGCATTTCTTCTGTGCCGCAGCCTCGCACCAGATGATCCGGCTGGTCGGGGCCGCGCCACTCATCCGCCCAGCCGGCGCGCCTCCCGAAGCGGGCGGCCAAACCGGCGGCAGCGGTGATGCGCCAGGATCGGGATGTTCTGCCCTGACCAGTTGCGGAAAGGTTCTCCCTTGTGGCCCAGACATGAAAAAACCCCCGGAGACTCTCCGGGGGTTCTCTCGATCCGTGCGTGGGCGTCAGGCCTGTTCGGTGATCCGTTCGTTCAGGGCGTCGAAGAACTGGAGCGTGAGCTTCTTCGCCGTCGAGTCGATCAGCCGTGTGCCAAGCTGGGCGAGCTTGCCGCCGATCTTGGCCTCGGCGTCATAGGTCAGCAGCGTGCCATCCTCGGCCGGGGAAAGCGCGATGACAGCGCCCCCTTCGGCAAAGCCTGCAACCCCGCCCGATCCCTTGCCCGAGATGCGATAGCCGTTCGGCGGGTCGATCTCGCTCAGCGTGACCTCGCCGGAGAAGCGGGCTTTGACCGGACCGACCTTCAGCGAGACCGTCGCGGTCAACCGGCCATCCTCGTCGCGCTCCAGACTCTCGCAACCCGGAATGCAGGCTTTCAGCACCTCGATGTCGTTGATCATCTCCCATACCATGGCGACGGAGGCCGGGATGAGCTGTTCTCCGGTGAGTTTCATTGTGCACCCCGCTCAGATATAGCCGGCATCGCGGTCGGCCGCGATTGCCGCCGGGTCACGCTCGGCCGCAGGGCCGAATCCGGCGCCGCCGGGGGTGCGCATGTGGATGCGATCGCCCTTGCGAATGACATGCTGCACCTTCTGCTCGTTCGGGGTCAGCGCCCGGTCGTTGATCTCCAGAATCCCGGGCTGGCCATTGTCACCCCCCGCGATTCCCGGCGGGGGTACCACGGTCCGTTCGGCATGGAAACCGACCACGACCGGCAGGTCCGAACGGTATTCGAGCAGGGTTTCCTGCCCCAGTCCGCCGCGATGCCGACCGGCACCGCTGGAGCCGATGCGGAAGCGCTTGTGCATGACGCGGAAGTTTGACTGCTGCTCCATCATCTCCACCGGCACGCAGGAAATGTTGGAGGGCCAGCTCAGCACGTTGTAGCCGTCGCGCTGATCGGTGCCGCCGGTGCCGCCGTTGAAGAAGAACTTGTTCACATAGGTCTGCCCGTCCGGCGTCACGCCGGTCGCCTGAAGGCTCCACAGCGGCGAGCCGGGCCCGGCCGCGACGCGGGTCGGGTCGGCCTTGGCCAGCGCGCCGAAGACCGCAAAGGGCAGGAAATGCCCGGTCAGCGTCCGTGTCTGGCCCGAGGCCGGATAGCGGTGGTTCAGGACCGAACCCTCGGGCGCCACGACCTCGATCGGGCGCAGCGCACCGTCATTGTTGGGCATGTCGGGGGCGAGGATGCATTTCAGGCCATAGACCGTCTGCGCATAGGTATAGCACAGCGCCACGTTCACCGCCCGATCGACCTGGGGCGAGGTGCCGTCATAGTCCACCAGCACGCCGTCACCCTGAACCTTGACCCTGATCCTGATCGTCAGCGGCTCGACGATGCCGTCGGTCTTCAGCTCATAGTCGTATTCGCCGTCGGGGAATTTGCGGATCGCATCGCGCATCGCCGCTTCCGAGCGGTCGAGGATCTCGTCCGCGAGGCCGACAAGCTCGGTCAGCTGGTAATCCTCCATCAGCGCGAAAAGCCGCTTCTCCATCAACTCCAGCGCCGAGACCTGCGCCCAGAGATCGCCGACCACCTGATCGGGCACGCGGACGTTCTTGCGCAGCAGCGCGATAAAGGTCTGGTCCACGCGGCCCGCGTCGATCAGCTTCAGCATCGGCACCTGGAAGCCTTCCTCGAACACGTCGCGGATGTCCGAGGTGCCGGTGCGCCCGCCCATGTCGGGCGAGTGGGTCGTGGAGGCGGCGAAGCCCGTCAGCTTGCCGTTCAGGAAGATCGGCTTCACGACGGTCAGGTCCGGCAGGTGCCCGGTGCCCATCCAGGGATCATTGGTGATCAGCACATCGCCGGGGTTGAGCGTCTCGGCCGGGAAATGGTCGAGGAAATGGCGCACCGTCTTCGGAAGCGTGCCGATGAAGGACGGGATCGAATCCGTCGCCTGTCCCAGACAGCGCCCCTTGGGGTCGGTGATGATGCAAGAGAAGTCGTAGGATTCCCGCACCAGCGTCGAGAAAGAGCCGCGCACCAGCGCCGCGGCCGCCTCGTCGACCACGGAGACAAGCCGGGTCCAGATCACTTCGAGCGTGACGGCGTCGAAACGGGGGGTTTGCATGAGCATGTTTCTGTTCCTGTCCGTTGGCGTCAATTGGCGATGGTGACGACGATGTTGCCGTTCGGTTCGACCCGAAAGCTGCCCTCCGGCCCGACGACGAGGGTGGATTCGGGCTCCTCGACCACAGCGGGGCCTTGGATGTCGATGCCGCCAGGCAGCATGATCCGGTCATAGACCGGGGTTTCGGTAAAATCTCGCAGTTCGGGGAAATAGATCGGGCGGCGCTGCTTGACGGCGGCCTCGGGATCCGCGCCCTCGCCCTGCCGGGCCATCCGGGCCGAGCCGGTCTCGGCCGACACGGTGACACGGACGTTGACGATCTCGATCCGGTCGGTCGGCGGGTTCAGGGTGAAAACCTCGCGATAGGCGGCGCGGAAGGCGGCAAGGACCGGCTCCATCGAGGCGGATGAATAGGGGCCCTCCGGCAGCTCCACGACCAGCTCGAAGCCTTGGCCGATATAGCGCATGTCGGCGAGGCGGCGGACGGTGATGGCCTCGGCCTCGGGCACCGTCTCCTTGACCACCGCGCGGCTTTCCGCCTCCAGCCGCTGGAAAGTGGCTTCCAGCGCGGTCCAGTCCACCTCCGCGACAGGGCGCGCGACGGTGGCCACGCGGTCCACCCGTGCCGGGGCGATCAGGAGACCGAGAGCTGAGGCGACACCCGCGCCCGGCGGGCAGACGAGGCGGCTGAGACCCAGTTTGCGGGCCACCTGATAGCCATGCAGCGGGCCACCGCCTCCGGTCGTGACCAGCGCATAGCGGCGCGTGTCCTTGCCGCGTTCGGCGATATGGACCCTGGCGGCGCTGGCCATGTTCTCGTTCACGATGTCATGGACGCCCCAGGCCAGTTCCGGCACCGAAAGGCCGGTGGTGGCCGACAGCGAGGCCAGTGCCGAGGCGGCGGCCTCGGGATCCACGTTCATGGTGCCGCCGGCGAAGAAATCCGGGTTCAGATAGCCCAGCGTCAGGTTCGCGTCCGTCACGGTCGGCAATTCGCCCCCCAGCCCGTAGCAGGCGGGACCGGGCTTGGAGCTTGCGCTTTCCGGGCCGACCTTCATCAGGCCCATCTTGTCGATATGGGCGATGGAGCCGCCGCCGGCGCCGATCTCGATCAGTTCGATGGTCGAGATCTTGATCGGCAGGCCGCTTCCTTCCTTGAAGCGCCGCGTGCGTGCCGCCTCGAATTTGTAGGAAATGAGCGGGTCGCCCTGATCGACCACCGAGAGTTTGGCAGTGGTGCCGCCCATGTCGAAGGCCAGCACATGCGACACGTCCGACCGCTCACCGAAGAAGGCCGCCGACAGCGCGCCCGCCGCCGGACCGGATTCCAGAAGCTGGATAGGGTTGCGCCGGGCCTCGTCGATATTGGTCAGGCCGCCGCTCGACACCATCAGGAACAGCGGGGCCGAGACGCCGATCTGCTTCAGGCGGGCTTCAAGCTCGGTCAGATAGGCTCCGGCAAGCGGCTTCACATAGGCGTTGGCGACGGCGGTCGAGGTGCGTTCGTATTCCCGGATCTCCGGCGCGACCTCGAAGGAGGTGGTGACGGAGATTTCCGGATGGTGGGCGCGGATATAATCGGCCGCCACGTTCTCATGCGCCGGGTTGGCATAGGAATGCAGGAAGGAAATCGCGATCGAGGTCACGCCCTGCGCCACAAGGCTTTCGACCGCGGCCTTCAGGCTTTGGGCGTCGATCGGTGTCTCGACCTCGCCACGGGGCGTCGTCCGCTCCCTTACTTCAGCCCGCATGCCGCGCGGGACAAGGGCGTGGGGCATCTCGATGAAGATGTCGTAAAGCTCGAATTTCCGCTCGCGCCCGATCTCCAGCACGTCGCGGAAACCCTCGGTGGTCAGCAGGCCGGTGATCGCGCCCTTCCGCTCGATCAGGGCGTTGGTGAAAAGCGTGGTGGCATGGACGACGCGATTGACCTCGGCCGGGTCGACGCCTTCACGCGCGATGATGCGCTCGGCGCCGCGGATCACCGCTTCGGAGGGGCGGTCCGGCGTGGTCAGGACCTTGAGATTATATTGCACACCCTTCTGCGGCTCGAAGAGCACGAGGTCCGTGAAGGTTCCGCCGATATCGATCCCGAGTGAGTAAGGCATCGCATCTTCCCGATTGGAGCCACCGCTTTTTCCCGCAACGGGGCGGCAGCTGGTTGCTGCTTGCTGTGCCGGGATCCGACTCGCCGGATCCCCGTCACGCTTGTTCTAGCCGCGATAATTTTTTCGCACAAGTGTGCGAAATATAAAATAGGCAAAAAATCCCGAACCATGCGGCAAATGGTGCGGCATCGGATCAGGAATAGTCGGCGGCGTTCGACACCCAGCCCTTGCCAAGAAAATCCGCGCGCGGCGGGGCGAAGATGTCGATCAGCAGATGGTGGCCAGCGCCCAGACCCTCGGTCGTGTGGATGACCTTCGGGGGAATGATGCAGAGGCTGGGTGAGGGCGCCTGCATGTGCTGGTCCTCGCGCCATGCTGTCGCGTCCGGTCCCCAGGGCGTGCGGAGATGATGGACGAATTCGCCGCTCAGAGCCAGCGAGCCTTGCTCGAAATCCTCGTGCGTATGGGGCGAAAGCTTGGTCCGGTCGCGAAGTCCCTCGTATTCGATCCAACTGATGCTGAGGCAGCGGCTGCGCAGGATCTTGAGGCGGGGCTTGTCCGCGGGCGCGCGGATCGCGTCGGCGGCAATGATCTGCGGCCCGGCAAGGCGGGACAGCGCGGGCGGGGCGAGGGGCAGGATTCCGTCATCCGTGCCATCATAGTCGGCCTCGTTCACCGCGCCCGCCGGAGCGTTGCCGGTGATCGGCCGGATGATGGCCACAGTCGCGCCCGGCGCAGCCTCGACCGCGAAGGTGCCCTCCGTCAGCAAGCAGACCGAGCGGGCGGGGACCTCGACCGTGCGGCCGCCTTGCGTGACGCAGCCGGCATCGGCCGGAAAGATCAGGATGGCTTCGATCTCGGCCTCGGCGTGCAAAGACCCCCTAGCGGCCACGGCATGATCGACCGTGAATCGCTTGCCGCGCGCGCGACTGATGCTCCATCCCGAAGCCGCCGGAGTGGTGGGAAACTCGACAAGGCCGGGGAAGCGGATTGCGGTATTCGTGGTCATGCGCTGACCCTTTCCTGTTGAGAGATGGCGGCTGCGGCCAGCGCACGCGCGCCGCCAAGGACCATGCCCTGGTCCGAGCCGATGATGGAAAGCGTGACGCCCCGCGCCTGCAAGCCGCCAAGCGCGGCGGGCGATGCACCATAAGCGCCGAATGCCCGGCCTGCGCTGGCCGCGGCGGCGGCGACGCGGGCGAAGGCCACGTCGATTTCCGGCCCGGTGCTTTTCCCAAGGCCCAGCCCGACGCCCAGATCCGCCGCGCCGAAGAACACCCCGTCGATGCCGGGGGTCGCCGCGATGGCCTCAACCATGTCCAGCGCCTCGGGGTCCTCGATCTGGGCGATGACGCTGACTTCGTCGCCCGACGCGGCCAGCAGCTCGGCCATGGGCCGGGCGGTGAATCCGCCTTGCCGGGTCGATCCGGCATAACCGCGCCCGCCGCCGCCGAACCTTGCCCAGCGGGCGACATCCGCCGCCTCCGCCGCCGATCGCACATGCGGGACGATCAGGCCCGAGGCGCCCCCGTCCAGCGCCTGCAGGATCGTCTCGGGGCTGGCATGGGCAATGCGCACCAGCGTGGGCAGGTCGAGCGCGCGGGCCAGTGCAAGGCACCAGTCAAGCTCGCGCCGTCCGAAGGCGGAATGTTCGGCGTCGAGGCAGATGAAATCGACACCCGCGAGGGCCATGATCTCGATGATCTCGGAAGATGGAGTCTTGACGAAGGTTCCCGCCTGGGGGACGCCCGCACGGAGCCGGGCGCGGAAGCGGGATGCTGCGCGCTGTTGTGACACGGAAATTTCCTGTTTGCTGGGGGTTATCGCGGCAAGGGTTCCTGCCAGCGGAAATATTGCATGGCGAGCGGGATCAACCATTCCTGCCGGGCGGGCCAGGACACCGCGCGGGGTGCGTCGAGGCGGAAAAGGCTGCGCGCCTCCTCGGTCCGGCCAAGGATCGCCATCGCTGCCTTGGTGCCCAGATAGGGTGCCATGGCGAGACCCGAGAAGCAGTAGCCCATGGCGAAATGCATCCCATCATGCTGGCCGACATGGGGGAAAAGATCCTCGGTCGCCGCGCATTTTCCTCGCCAGGCATGCGAGATGCGGACATCGCGCAGTTCGGGAAAGAAGTAGGTCATCTCGTCGCGCAGGCGAAGTGCCATCCGGGCCAGCGATGGATGCCACAGCCCCGTCCGGCCGCCAAGCGCCAGCCGGTTGTCCGGCGTGATCTGGTAATAGGTCGAGTTCTTGCGGTTGTCGTGATAGGTCCGACGCCCCGCGCGCAGTCGCGCCACGGTTGCGTCCGGCAGCGGCTCGGTCCCGACCATGAAGGCGACGATGGGGATCAGCCGGCGGTGATGCCAGCGCTGGCCCTTCGGCGTATAGCCATTGGTCGCGATCAGGACGTCCCGCGTCGCCACCTTGCCGCGCGGCGTGTGGACGACAAAGCCCTCCCCCTCGCGCAATATGGCGGCTGCGGGAGTGTGGCCGATGATCCGCGCGCCCCGTGCCTCGGCCTCGTCCAGCATGGCGCGGGTGTAAAGCGCGGGGTTCACGGCGGCGTTGTCGCGGATATGGATGCCGCCCGAGTAACGGTCGCTCACCAGCTCGGGATTGCCGGTGTCGAGGAAGTCGACCGCCTCGCCGACATGCTTCGCGCGAAGCTCCCATTCGCGGAACAGCTTGTCGCGATGCGCACCGGTGATCGCCCCGACCACGCGGCCGCAATTGCGAAAACCGGTGGGCCGGTTCAGCGCCCTGATACGGGTGAGGGCGTCCTCATAGACTTCGCAAAGTTCGCCGAACCATGCCTTTGCAGTGTCGAGGCCACGCTCCTCCATCATTTGGCCGAAGCTGTGCTTGAAATAGCGGCCAAGCATTGCGCCGTTACGGGAACTGGCCCCTCCGCCCGGCCGTCCGGCATCCAGCAGCACCACGTCGCGCCCCGCTGCGGCCAGAGCCTGTGCCGCCGCCGCGCCGGTCAGGCCCGCACCGACCACGACGACATCGGCGCGCGAGGGCAGGGGCGGGGAATCGCCCCGCTCCATACCTCCCGCCAGTGTCCACCACAGGGGTGTTTCCGAAAAATCGTCGGTCAGGGGCGGAAGAGTCATTGGCAGTCCCTCAAACTTGCGTCACAATGGTTATCGCACAACTGCGCGAAATCCAATATCCAATTTCCGGCGGATGTGGAAAGGCAAGGGAGACCCAGATGATCGAGGTAACGGTGAAAGTGAATGGAAGGGAGGTCACGCGAGCCGTGCCGGGCCGGCGGCTGCTGGTCGACTTCCTGCGCGAGGATCTGCGCCTCACCGGAACCCATGTCGGTTGCGATACCACTCAATGTGGGGCCTGCACGGTCCATCTGGACGGGCGGAGCGTCAAGTCCTGCACTGTCCTCGCCGCTGCCTGCGACGGGGCAGAAGTCACCACCATCGAGGGGATCGCCCCGCCGGGCGGGCTGCATCCGATGCAGCGCGCCTTTGCCGCGTGTCACGGACTGCAATGTGGCTATTGCACCCCCGGCATGATCATGACCGCGCTTTCCCTTGTCGGTGAGGCAGGCCGCGACCTGCCTCCGCGAGAGGAGCTGCGCGAGCTGCTCCACGGCAATCTCTGCCGCTGCACCGGCTATCAGAACATCCTTGTCGCGATCGAGGCCGGGGCAGGGATGATGCGCGGGGAGGAGGCGTAATGCGCGATTTCATCTATCATCGCCCCTCAGATCTGGCGCAGGCCCGCGCCCTGCTGGCAGACGATGACGGCGCCATGCTGCTGGGCGGCGGGCAGACGCTGTTGCCCACGATGAAGCAGGGCCTGAACCAGCCGACCGCGTTGGTCGACCTGTCGGGCATCGCCGAGCTTCGTGGTATCCAAGCCACAGCGGAGGGGTTCGAGATCGGCGCCATGACCACCCATGCGGCGCTGGCGAGCGATGCGGCGGTCCAGAACCGCTTTCCCGGCTTTGCCGCCGTTGCGCGCCAGATAGGCGACCCGCATATTCGCAACCGTGGCACGATCGGCGGCTCGATCGCCAATAACGATCCCTCGGCAGATTATCCGGCGGCGCTGCTGGCCTGTGGCGCGGTGATCGTGACGGACTGCCGCGAGATCGAAGCGCAGGAATTCTTTGCAGGGCTCTTTACCACCGCGCTTGACCTGGGCGAGATCGTTACCCGCCTGTATCTGCCCGTGCCACGCCGCTTCGGCTATGCCAGCATCCGCAACCCGGCATCGCGATACGCCAGCACAGGTGTTGCGGTGGCCGAGCGTCAGGACGGCACCCGTGCCGTCGCCGTGACCGGCGCAGGGCAGGACGGCGTCTTTCGCTGGGCCGAGGCCGAGGCGCGGCTTCAGCAGGATTTCTCCGAGGCGGCACTCGATGGGCTGGCGGTGGAACCGGATGACATGATCTCGGATCCGCGTGTGCCGGGGGCATATCGGGCTGCGCTGGTGCTGGCGATGACGCGGGCTGCGGTGCGAGCGGCGACGTGACCCTGCTTGCCCCCATGGCGGCGGCCGCGACGCTGTCGGGTGATGACCCTTGGCAAGCCGCTCTGCTCAGTCCCGAGCCGGTGGCGCTGGCCATCATCACCGGCGTGACCGGTCCGTCCTACCGGCCGCTGGGGGCGGCGATGTGTGTGACCGCCTCGGGCAAGCGGACCGGGATGCTCAGTTCCGGTTGCATCGACGGTGATGTGGCGGGCCATGCGTGCCGTCTGCTTGCCGGTAGCGGAGAACGTGTCTTGCGCTATGGTGCCGGATCGCGCTGGATGGACCTGCAACTGCCCTGTGGAGGTGGGCTGGAGATCACGCTGGTTCCACGCCCAGACGCGGGCTTCCTTGCTGAGATCGAGGCACGACGGGCAGGTCGCAACAGCTTTGCCCTGAGCTTGACGCCGGAAGGCGAGCTTCGAATGGCAGAGCCGCGATGCGAGGGATTCGAGATCCTCTTTCGCCCCGAGATCCGGGTCTTGATCTTCGGCAAGGGGCCTGAGGCCGTCGTCTTTGCTCATCTTCTGCGATCAGGTGGCTTTCCGCATCTTCTGCTGAGTCCTGACGAGGAAACGAGGGAAGCCGTGTCCGTTCAGGGATCTCTGGTGCGCTCTCTCCCGAGGCCGCATCTGCCTCGGGATATCGAGCTGGACGGGCGCACCGCAGTGGTGCTGCTCTTCCACGACCACGACTGGGAACCTCCGATACTGCGCGATGTGCTTGCCACACCGGCTTTCTACATCGGTGCGCAGGGCAGCCGTCGAGCCGCCGCAAATCGTGCCGCGTTCCTTGGCGAGATGGGACTGTCAGAGGAAGAGATCGCGCGAGTAAAAGGGCCAATCGGCCTCATCTCCTCCGCGCGAGATCCCCGGACGCTTGCCATCTCCGTCCTGGCCGAGGTGATGGCGCAGGGCCGCTGACTTCGGCGAATTGCCGGCTCTCGCCCGTTGATGCGATCTGTCCGGACGAATATGCGCAACAGCTATTATCGCTCGACAGGTGATTTCAATCGAACAGTTGCCACGCAATATCACTCCGTCCCGCGCATGACTATTGACACCAACACCCACGCTGAATCAAGTATTTGCGAGCCACCTTTACAAAGAGATTTAATTGGCAGTCCGCATCTTATCAGCATGGAACGTCGAGCTTACCGAACTTGGATATAGCCTTCCGGGCTGGACTTTCGACGACAGTGTCTATGGCTCCAGTGGACCCCCCTATGATCTGGCGTCGCATGTGATGCAGATCGAAGTGAATGACGTCAATGATGACGGCGCCATTGTGATCAATACCGGAGATACCATCACGGTTGGCGGTGTCCCTCAGCAGATTGGCCTGATCTATTATGGTGACACGGCCGTCATCGATGGAAACACGATCCAGACGGTTAGTTTCTATGTCGGAGCGGGCAACGCCACCCCCGTCGTGTTGCCGATCATCAATGGCAAGATCTCTGGCGCTTACGCGGGACGCATCACGTCATCGGAAGGGACCGGCAGCTTCAACCAGCCCATTCCGTTCGACGAGTTTGCCTGTTTTGTCCGAGGCACGATGATCGACGTCGCGCATGGCACGGTCCCGATTGAGACACTGGAACCCGGTGATCTGGTCATGACCAGGGACAACGGGCTTCAGCCGATCCGCTGGATCGGATCGGCAAGGATTGGCGGCCGTCGGACCGACATGCCCGAGAATCTGCGGCCAATTCGAATCTCGGCGGGTGCGCTCGGGACAAACGTACCCAGTCGGGATCTGCTGGTTTCGCCTCAGCATCGCATTCTCGTGTGCTCGAAGATTGCTCGACGCATGTTTGGAGCTGACGAAATTCTGGTTGCTGCCAAACAACTCCTGCAGCTCGACGGCGTTGAGATTGCCGATGACCTGCGCGAGGTCGAGTATTTTCACATTCTGTTCGACCGGCACGAGATCGTCACTTCGAGCGGAACTCAAACGGAATCGCTTTACACGGGTGGTGAAGCGCTCAAATCGATAGGAGCCCAGGCTCGGGAGGAAATATTCATTCTCTTCCCGGAACTGAAAGAACAGGATTACCTGGCTGTGCCCGCCCGACCACTGGTGAACGGACGCAAGGGGCGGAAGTTGGTCGCCCGCCATGTGGAGCATCGACGCGGGCTTGTCTGAAATCCGGGCGAGCCAGTGAATGGGCTATGAGAACAGCCGCACAGTTGGCTCGCCATGATATGTTCCCCCGAAAAGGGACTTTTTGAGACTGGAGCTTCCTGCCTTGGTCGCGGTAGTGGACCTGAAGTGCCGCCGGGAAGGAGTAAGCACGCCCGAGACGTCGTAGCCGATGGCACTGTGGGGTCAACTGTGGACGCTCTACCCGAGATGCGGCTTTGGTCGGCGGAAAAGTCTAGCGCGCCGATTGCCGATTCCGAGGATATTGGCCTTGAAGACCTCGCCGGGGTGCGGGAACCGAGACATTTACGCGGGGTGGCGGTCAGCCCAGCGTAAAGTGCGGGCAGTTCGTCCTGTGACAGGCTGTTGGATAGGTGTCGCGGCAGAGTCCGCGCCGCGCATCGAGATCCAGCTTCTTGGTCTGATGTGCGGTCATGCGCGACTCGCCCGCGCCGCCCATGCCATAGCCCTTCTTGGTCTTGGCAAGGATCACCGTCGGCCGGCCCTTATGCGCCTTGGCGGCGGCGAAGGCTGCGTAGAGCTTGCGGAAATCATGCCCGCCGCGCTTCAATGCGTGGATCTCGGCATCGGTCATGTGGGCGGTCAGTGTCCCGGTCGCCGGATCGGTGTCGAAGAATTTCTGCCGGTTGTAATCACCGTTTTTCGAGCCGAGATTTTGATATGCCCGTCCACCGTCTGGGCAAAGCGCCGCAGCAGGGCGTTATCGGTGTCACGGGCGGAAAGCCCATCCCATTCCGAATCCCACAACACCTTGATGACGTTGCAGCCAGCTCCGATGAAGAGCGACGCGAGTTCCTGAATGATCTGGCCATTGCCGCACACCGGCCCGTCCAGCCGTTGCAGGTTGCAGTTGACGATGAGGGTCAGGTTGTCCAGTCGCTCGCGCGGCCAGTGTCAGCCCGGCGATGGATTTGGGCTCGTCCATCTCGCCATCGCCGAACACGCCCCCGACATGGTGATCCTAGGTTTGCGCCAGTCCACGCCCGTCCAGGGGGAGAAGGAACCGCGCCTGATAGACGACGCTGAGCGGGCCGATGTCCATAGAGCCAGTAGAAACTGCCAGAAATCCGGCATCAGCCAGGGATGTGGATAGGAGCAGAGGCCCTTGCCGCCCACCTCCCGCCGGTAGTTGGCGAGTTGTGCTTCGTCGAGGCGACCTTCCAGAAAGGCGCGGGCATAGACGCAGGGCGCCGAATGAGGCTGAAAATACACCAAATCCCTACCGAACTCGGAGGGGGCGGCGCGGAAGTAATAGTTGAAGCCGGTCTCGAAGATTTCGGCAGCGCTGGCGTAGCTGGCGACATGGCCGCCCAGCTTGCCGTAAGTCTTGTTCGCGCGCCACCATCGCCAGCGCGTTCCAGCGGATGATCGAGGTCAGCCGCTCCGCTATCGCCAAGTCACCGGGATAGGCACCCTGATGCTCGAGCGGGATGGTGTTGCGATAGGCCGAAAAGGGCTGGCCCGACGTGAACACGCCTGAACGGGCGCGCGGTATCCTCAAGCTGCGCAGCAGGAAATGCGTCCGTGCCCTGCCCGAGGTCTGGGTGACGGCGCGGAGCGCGTCTACCCATTCGTGGGTCTCGGCGGGATCCTGGTCATTGTCCGAAGTCACCGAGGCGCAGAAGGCGTTCATTCTGAAGCAGCGTGAGGAAGGCACGTCGGTTGGAACGGCGCTCCAATTCCACCCATGCCTCGACCACCGATCCGGACGCGCGTTTGTTCAAGAGATCGTTGAGCACGGGGCCCCGGCTTTGCTTCATGAGGCATAGCTTGATGGAAAACCGTTCCGGCCTGATCATTCAGGCTGAACTGGCCCGGACTGATGGCCATGCCGAGCGTCGTGCCGCACACGATATGTTCCATCGGCAATCGTCCGGATCGACGCGGTGGCTGATGCTGGCCGTCGACCGGGAATAGGTCAGTGCCGACTTCGCTGCCGAACTGTGCCGGCTGGTGGTGACTCTGGATGTCGCCCAGACGTCCCGCCACTCCGCGATCGATCGCAGACCCACCAAGCATGCCGGGTATGCCCAATCACAGCGCAGGCGAAAGAAAATCGAGGAGCCATTGGGCTGGGCCGAAACCGCGGGAGGCATGGCACAGTCACTTTACCACGGTGTCGAACGCGTCCGCGCCCGCTTCACCCTCACGATGGTTGACTGCAACCTGCCCCGGCTGTAGAAGCTGATCGGGTGTGAGCGCTCCCGCGGCTATCGGCACGCGTCCCACGCCGGGTTAGGGTCGCCGAATATCCGCTGCCGAGGAAAGTGGCCTGGCTGCCCGAGTTTTTCAGCGGCCTGTTAGCGGTCACGGCTGACCTGCGCGCCGATCCACCGCCCGCTGCTCGCCAGATCGCGCAGCGTTTCGCGGGTCAAAGCCAGCACCACTGACACGGCGTTGGTCATCGGGCGGTTCGCGGAATGGGCCAGATGAATGGTCCTGACAATCCGGGGTTCGGTGATTGTCCAGCTGCGCAGCCGGTCTTCGGCGACCTCCGGGGCAATCGCGTTCTCTGGAAGGATGGAATAGCCCAGCCCCTCCTCGACGAGCGATTTGATGTTGCCGTAAGAGTCCACGTCAATCACGGTATTCAGGTCGCGGTTGATGGCTTTGGCATGCCGATTGAGAAGATCGCGCAGTCCGTGGCCCCGTCCCGGCAGGATCAGGGGGAGTTCCGCCACGCGGTGAAACGTCAATTCGCCGCCCGCCGGGGGCAAATTCTCGGTGCGGGGACTGGCGGACGGGCCGAAGAACCGAAGCCGCTCCTCCAGCAGCAGTTCCGTCTTGATTCCATGCTCATCGGCCTGACCGTAAAGGACTGCAAGATCGACCCGTTCTTCCCGCATCCATTCCAGGATAAAGCCGCTCATCGCTTCGGCAATGCGAAGCTTTATCTTGGGATAGCGCAGGCGAACCGCGGTGATAAGCGGCACCGCCAGGATCTGCCCGATCGTGCCCGGCACCCCTAGGCGAACCTCGCCCTCGGGGTCGTTCTGACGCTCACGAATTTCCTCTTCCGCGACAGTTAACTGATCAAGAATGATCCGGGCGTGGCGCAGCAGGATCATCCCGGCCTCGGTGGCCTCAACACCGCGCGGCGTTCGAAACAGCAGCGCCGTTCCCAGGTGCGCCTCCATGTTGCGCACATGCAGCGACAAGGCAGGTTGCGCGACATGCAGGAAGCTGGCCGCGCGAGACAACGAGCCCTGTTCGACGATGGCGACAAAATAGCGAAGCTGGCGAAGGTCGATCACCTGCACCACTCCTCCGGCGTCGCGAGGGTCCTGCAGATCATCGGCTTCATCAGGGCAGTCACCGCATCAATGCTGCGAATGTTGTCGCGCCCCGCGCGTGCAAGCGTCGCTTCGTTCCGGGGGCCGATCTTGACCTGGTCGGGATGCCCTCCATCCTCGCAGCCAATGTCCAGAATACGTTTGGCGATGCCACGGGGAAGGGCATATTTCAGGATCCAGAGCCTATCCATGCTGGACCGGTGACATTTTCCAGCAATTTCGGTGCGGGCGCTGTTGAGTTCGATCATGAAGTCTTCCAGTGGCATGTCCTCGAAGCACGGCTTGGTCCGAACAGCAAATAGAGGGTTACTACCTCTAGTATATCGGAATGTTATGGCTGACTAGCCAAAGCCCTATTGGACAAGGTGGCGCGTCCCGCCGCATCTCTGATCCAAGCATGGGAGGGGCTTCATGGCCATTACACGAACACTGGCGGAATTCAGCGTGCTGACAGAGGCCGCGGCAATTCCCCTCGATGTGAAATCGCGCGCCTCGGCCCTGATGACCGACTTCGCCGGCTCCGTCATTCGGGCTGCGACGGATTCCGATTCCGGTCCCGCCATTCTGGCGATGCTGGACAGGCTTGGACTTGCAGGCGAAGGGCCTTGCAAGGTCCTGGGCCTGACGCGGCGTTTCGGGGCTGGCGCGGCGGCCCTTCTGAACGGAGCCTTCGGTCATTCGCTGGATTTTGACGATACGCATGCTGACAGCTCCCTGCATCCCAGCGCGCCGGTCATCCCGGCCGCCCTGGCCGCGGCTGAACTGACTGATGCCTCGGGTGCGGAACTGCTGGCTGCGATAGTGGTGGGCTTTGAGGTCTGCTGCCGCATCGGCATGGCGCTGGACCCGACGGCGCATTACGCGCGTGGTTTTCACCCGACGGCCACGGCGGGCACGTTCGGTGCGGCGGCGGCAGCCGGGCGGTTGATGGGGCTGACGCCCGGACAAATGGTTTCCGCATTCGGGGTGGCGGCGAGCCAAGCCTCCGGCTCGCTTCAATTCCTTCAGAACGGCGCATGGAACAAGCGTTATCAGGTGGGTGAGGCTTCGATGAAGGGCCTGATCGCCGCCACGCTGGCCAGCGAGGGATTCCTCGGGGCCGCCGACGCATTGGAGGGAACGCATGGCTTTCTGAGGGGCTACAGCGACGGGGTCGTGGCCGAGCGCGCCATATCAGGCCTGGGCACGGTCTGGGAAACGTTGCGTATCGGGGTCAAACCTTATCCCGCCTGCCGCTATACACATGCCGCCGTAGACGGGCTTTTGCAGCTGCAACGGGAGCATGGCTGGGCGGCGGATGACATCGATCACATGCGCGTCGGCTTGCACCGCAACGGTATCGCGCTGGTCGGCTCTCCTCTGGATGACAAGAGACGCGTGCGCACCGTCGTCGAGGGACAGTTTTCGATGCCCTTCGCCGCAGCCGTGGCCCTGTTGCGGGGCCGGTTCGGATGGGACGACTATGATCTGCTTGGCGATCCAAGGGCGGATGCGCTGGCGGATCGGGTCGAGGTCTTACAGGATCAGTCACTGGAAGGTCTGCGCCATCCGTTCGGTGCTACGCTGGAGGTGACGGCGCGTGGCAAGGTACGGCATCTGCGCATCCCCGATCCTTCGGGTGAGCCGGACACCTTTCCTGATGACGCGGCCATCGCCCGGAAGTTCGTGGCCCTGACCGGGCCGGTCTCGAACGGCAGCAGCGGCCCCGACTGGCTGGGCCTGCTGGGCGGGCTGCGTGACACCCCGTCGGTTCGCCGTCATCTGGCGTGACGGGACGCGAAAGCGCGGGGTCCGCGCTCAGTATAACATTTCTGTCTGCGGGGCATCTACAACATATATTTGTTATATTCCCCCGGCTCCGACACCTTGGCAACTGACCAAGGGCCGGGAGGATTTCATGCTTCAGAGAGTCACAGACGAATATCAGGATATTCGCGACGCCGTCCGCGCGCTCTGCGCCGAATTTCCCGACGAGTATCACCGCAAGATCGACGAGTCCCGTGCCTATCCTGAGGAATTCGTCGATGCGTTGACCAAAGCAGGCTGGATGGCCGCGCTGATCCCCGAGGAATACGGCGGCTCCGGCCTTGGCCTGACCGAAGCCTCGATCATCATGGAAGAGATCAACCGCTCGGGCGGCAATTCGGGCGCCTGCCACGGGCAGATGTACAACATGAACACGCTGATCCGCCACGGCTCCGAGGAACAGCGCCGGAAATATCTGCCCCGGATCGCCTCGGGCGAGTTGCGCCTGCAATCAATGGGGGTGATCGAGCCCACGACCGGCACCGACACGACCAAGATCAAGACAACGGCGGTCAGGAAGGGCGACCGCTATGTCATCAACGGCCAGAAGGTCTGGATCAGCCGCGTCCAGCATTCCGACCTGATGATCCTGCTGGCC
>Ga0160460_100433_pt1 | contig 25421 bp, 25 predicted proteins | sample HID1973M_E6MG_FD_108238 | JGI IMG/M metagenome (GOLD analysis project Ga0160460, IMG submission 108238) | Enriched mosquito-associated microbial communities from UW Madison campus, WI, USA - HID1973M_E6 MG | ecosystem: Host-associated > Arthropoda: Insects > Digestive system > Unclassified ... | reverse complement strand
TCGCCGATGGTAGTGTGGGGTTTCCCCATGTGAGAGTAGGTCATCGTCAAGATTAAATTCCAAAACCCCTATCTGCGCATGCAGGTAGGGGTTTTGTTTTTGCACCCGAAAAATGGCCCCTTGAATTCTTGAATTCTTGAATTCCTGAATTCCTGAATTCCTGAATTCCTGTAGGAGCGAGCATGCTCGCGAGAAACGCAGGGACACCGCAGGGCGTCAGGCCGCCAGCGTCATCGTTGACGACCATCGCGAGCATGCTCGCTCCTACAGTAATAGGTAGGTGGTAGGTAGTAGTTGCATGGACGCCGAATGCGCCTACTACCTACACTGTCGAGATAGATGGGGATTGGGGCCAGGGAATGAATCGCAACGAACTACGCAAGGCCGACATCAACCTGATGGTGGTGTTCGAGACCTTGATGCTCGAACGTAACGTTACGCGGGTCGCAGAAAAGCTGTTTCTCGGTCAGCCGACCATCAGTTCGGCGCTCAACCGCTTGCGGGCGATGTTCAATGATCCGCTGTTCATTCGCGTCGGCCATCGCATGGAGCCGACGGCGCGGGCCGAGGAGATTATCCGTCACCTGTCGCCAGCCTTGGATTCGTTGTCGGTGGCCTTGAGCCTGACTCATGACTTCGACCCGGCCAGCAGTACCATGACCTTTCGCATAGGTTTGTCCGACGACGTCGAATTCGGCCTGTTGCCACCGTTGTTGCGCGCCCTGCGCCAGGAAGCGCCGAGCGTGGTGTTTGTGGTGCAGCACGTCGACTACTGGCGGATTCCCGACCTGCTGGCCTCTGGCGATATCACCGTCGGCATCAGCCAGACCCGCGGCTTGCCGGCCAATGCCAAGCGCAAGTTGTTGCGGCACATCCAGCCGAGCATTTTGCGCGCCGATGCTTCTGACACGCCACTGACCCTCGATGAGTACTGCGCGCGCCCGCACGTATTGGTGTCCCATACGGCCAACGTCAGTGGCTACGCGGATGAGTGGCTGGCAGAAATTGGCCGCAGCCGTCAGGTGGTACTATCGGTGCCCCAGTACAGCGCCTTGCCCGCTTTACTCGCCGGGACCGACCTGATTGCCAGCCTGCCCGACTACACTGCCGAAGCGATGGCGGCGTCAGGGCTGTTGTTCAAGGAACCCTTTCCCTTCAAGACGCCTACCCTGGACCTGTCCATGGTCTGGCTCAGTCATGTCGATACCGACCCCGCCGAGCGCTGGTTGCGTTCGCGCCTGGAGGCGTTCATGAGTGAACGTGAGGTGTTGCCGCCGCCCGGGTAAGCAAAAGCGGCGCTCTTTCAAATCAGCGATTTTCTTCACTTTTCAGGAGCCACTTCATGCCTCATCTGCACATGGAATACACCGCCAACCTGCCGGACTTGAACGCCGATATGGCGCTGCTGCGGTTGAACAATACCCTGGTCGCTTCCGGTCAGTTTGCCGCCGAATTCGACATCAAGAGCCGCGCTATCAAGGTCGAGTCGTTCAAGGTCGGCACGGCATTGGCCGAGCGCGCCTTTATCCATGTGAAGCTGGCGGTGCTGAGCGGTCGTTCGCCGCAGATCAAGAAGCAGTTGTCCGAAAGCCTGCTGGCGGTGGTGCAGGATTTGTGTGAGTGGCCGGCGGGGGTGGAGGTGCAGTTGTGCGTCGAGATTCTTGATATTGAGCGGGATTCTTACACCAAGACTGCTATCAACTGCTGAAGCTGAAACGATCGCAGCCTTCGGCAGCTCCTACGATCAAACAAAACTGTAGGAGCTGCCGAAGGCTGCGATCTTTCTGTTTAGCCAAACCATAACCAAGGTTCTTCAAATCAAGATTTAACGATGCATGCCGCCGTGTGACGCTGCTGCCCATCGGTATCACTGCGGTTCACTCTATGGACGGTTGGCCAGTCGCAATCCACAACAAGGCATCCGCCGACGCTCAAGCGTCGTGCCTTGGTCGTCGATTCACGCCTGCCACCGCGCCCACTCTTTCTGCGCTTCCCTCCGAACTGGCTTTCTGGGCGTTATGGCATTGTCGTCATGCCCGCCCACCGGATTCCTACTTTTCCCGTTGATTGTCCCTACAGATCTCGCGCCCGACGCGGGATTAAAGTGCGGGTGCCTTTGCGCGCCCCTCTGACACGGAAAAAGAGAATTCCCATGAGTTGTGCCACGACCTCCTTCGCCACGCAGCAAGAAGCCCTGACGTTCCTGGAACAGAATCCGGATATCGAGATGTTCGAGCTGTTCATTCTCGATAACAACGGTGTGCCACGGGGCAAGCTGTTGCATCGTGACGAGTTGTTGGCGGTGTACGAGAGCGGGCGGCCGTTGCCGAGCACCATCCTCGGTCTGACCATCAATGGCGACGATGTGGAGAATTCCGGTCTGGTCTGGGACGTCGGCGATATCGACTGCCGGGCCTACCCGATCAGCGGCAGCCTGACGCGCATGCCATGGCGCCAGATTCCGACCGCAGCGGTGCAGGTGAGCATGCACCCGACTGAAGGCATGCCGGCGACCATCGCTGATCCGCGACACCTGTTGGCCAAGGTCATCGAAGGCCTGCAGGCCGATGGTTATTACCCGGTCATGGCCGCCGAGCTGGAGTTCTACCTACTGGATCAGCAGCGCGACAGTCATGGTCGACCGCAGCCGGCGCGGGACGTCGACGGCGGTCGCCCGCGGGGCACTCAGGTATACGGCCTGCGCGAACTGGAGCAGATCGAACCCTTCCTGGCTGACCTTTACAGCGCTTGCAAACTCCAGGGTATTCCAGCTCGAACGGCGATTTCCGAGTACGCGCCGGGGCAGGTGGAGATCACCCTGGAACACCGCACGGACGCCTTGCAGGCGATGGATGAAGCCGTGCGTTACAAGCGCCTGGTCAAGGGGGTCGCCCATAAGCACGGCATGACCGCCTGCTTCATGGCCAAGCCTTTCGATGACCTGTCCGGCACCGGCATGCACATGCACGTCAGTCTCGCCGACAAGGATGGCAACAACCTGTTCGCCAGCGAAGCTCCCGATGGCACGCCGCTGCTGCGCCAGGCAGTCGGTGGCATGCTCAGCACCTTGCTCGATTCGCTGCTGCTGTTCTGCCCCAACGCCAACTCCTACCGTCGTTTCCAGACCAATAGTTATGCGCCGCTGGCGGCCACCTGGGGCGTGGACAACCGTACCGTGAGTTTGCGGGTGCCCGGTGGGCCGGCATTCTCCCGACACATCGAACACCGTATCTGTGGCGCCGACGCCAACCCTTATCTGGCGGCGGCGGCCATTCTGGCGGGGATTCATCGAGGTATTCGCGAGCAGATGGACCCAGGCACGCCGGTGGAGGGCAACGGTTATGCCCAGGCCAGCAAACTGTTGCCAACCGACTGGCTGACCACCCTGCGCTCGCTGGAAGGTTCGGCCTGGGCCAAGGGTGCGTTTGGTCCCGAGTTTCTTGGCGTTTACCTCGCTGTTAAACGCGCCGAGTATCGACAGTTCATGGGGGAAGTCGGCGAGCAGGACTGGCGTTGGTATTTGCATCAAGCCTGAACTTAAGCTGAACCATTCTCAAATATTTTCAGGTTTAAGCGTTATTAAAAGAGCCAACTAATCGTTGGCTTTTTTTTCACAAAAAATTGATGGTTGGCTACCTAGAATTAATGCTGTCCCGGTAAATGAAATTTTCACATTTGCTGCAGGCACTTCTTTTCAGGAACAGCCGATTATCATGTTCAATATAAAACCCGTGCGCCCCGAATGGGTGACACTGATTGCCAGCGCCTGCCTGTTGTTTGGCTTCAATTTCGTGCTCTGGCAGCACCTGTTCGAAATCACCGCGTCCGACGGCAAGGGGATTGTCCTGCGGGTGGCGTTCGGGCTGATGATCTTCGCTGCCTTCAACATTATCCTGACCTTGCTGGCCTTCCGGCCTGTGCTGAAGCCGGTGCTGACCCTGCTCTTCATGATCAGTGCGGGCGTGGCTTACTTCATGGGTCAATACGGTGTCTTGATCGACGTTGGCATGTTGCGCAATTTCGCCCAGACCAATGCCACGGAAGTGCGTGACCTGCTGTCTTTTAAAATGCTGGCTTATATCGTTTTTCTTGGTGTCCTGCCTTCGTGGTTGTTATGGAAGACGCCGGTTAATTATCGCCGCTGGCATCGCGAGTTATTAAGCAAGGTCTTGGTAAGTGTGGCGTCTGCAGCGGTCATTGGTGGCGTTGCACTGATTAACTACCAGGGTTTGTCTTCGCTGTTTCGCAATCACCATGAGTTGCGTTTGATGGTAGTGCCGAGTAATTACATTGGTGCCTCAGCCGGTTATTTGCGCGAACAGGTGGTGTCTGCGCGCCAGCCGTTCGTCAAAGTGGGTGAAGACGCCCTGCGCGATCCTCTCTGGCAGACTCACGGACGCAAGTCGCTGACGGTGCTTGTGGTGGGTGAAAGTGCCCGGGCCGAGAACTTCGGCATCCTTGGCTACGACCGCGACACGACGCCGAAACTGGACAAGGAAGCCGGCCTGATCGCCTTCACCGATGTGAAGTCCTGCGGCACTGAAACAGCGGTGTCGGTGCCCTGCATGTTCTCCAATATGGGGCGCAAGGATTACAACGCGAGCAAGGCCAAGAATGAAGAGGGCCTGCTGGATGTACTCAAGCGTGCTGGCCTCGACGTCATCTGGCGCGACAACCAGTCGGGCTGCAAGGGCACCTGTGATCGAGTCACGCTTCAGGACGTGAGCAATCTGAAGGATCCGGTGCTGTGCGCCAACAGTGAATGTCGTGACGAAATCCTCCTGCAAGGTTTGCAGCAGTTCATCGATACGCTGGATAAGGACACGGTTCTGGTACTGCACCAGATGGGCAGCCATGGCCCCGAGTACTTCAAGCGCTACCCGAAAGAGTTCGAGCACTTTACCCCGGTCTGTGAAAGCAACGCGCTGAACAATTGCAGCCGCGAAAGCATCATCAATGGCTACGACAACACATTGGTGTACACCGATCATGTGCTGTCGACGCTGATCGATCTGCTGCGCAAGAACCAGGACAAAGTGGATACCGCCATGTTGTATCTGTCGGACCACGGCGAGTCCCTGGGTGAATACAACCTGTTCCTCCATGGCACGCCTTACATGTTGGCGCCAGAACAGCAGAAGCACGTGGCCATGCTGGCCTGGTTCTCCGACAGCTATCAGAAGTCGTTTTCGGTCGATACCCATTGCCTGCAAATGAGTCGGGAAAGACCCCTGAGCCAGGACAACCTGTTTCATTCGATGCTCGGCCTGCTGGAGGTCAACAGCAAGGCTTACAACCAGGACCTGGACATGTTTGCCGGATGTCGCGGCGCAGTGATCGACGGCGTGTTGGCCAAGGATTGATTGCTTCGACTTTGTTTCACGCGGCGGCCGCTGACCAGCGGCCGGTAGACCCCCTTTCAAGAGCCCCAGCACATGTCCCCCCAGCCGCCATCCGCCGTCGAACTCGAGATCGCCCGACGATTCGATCAGGAGCACGCTCGCGTCTGCCTGCAGCCGCAAGCTTCAGGGCTGGCCGGGCGCCTGCGGTTATGGCGTGAGGAGCGCCTGGTGCGCAATGCACTCAAGGTCGCAGGTGAACCGGGCCTGATCCTTGATGTGGCTTGCGGCGTCGGGCGATTCTGGCCAGTGCTGGCCGAGCACAGCAATCGAGTGATCCTGGCGACCGATCCTTCCCAGGACATCCTCGAGCATGCGCGCATCCACCATTCCCAGAGCCTGCTGAAACGGGTCAAGACCTTTCAAAGCTCCGCATTCAGCATTGGTTTGTCTGCGAATGCGGTCGACTGCATTTTTTGCATGCAACTGTTTCAACACTTCGCCAGCCCCGAACACCGCCTGCAGATGCTGGCCGAGTTTTATCGGGTCAGCCGCGACACGGTGATCATGGCGGTGCGCCTCGATGGCCCTTTCAAAGGAGCCCAGGGGGCAGGGGACCAGCCGCAGCCCGGTAAAACCGAGGTCGAAAAGCAATTCCGCCAGGCGGGCTTCCGGATACTCAGCCATCAAGACTTGCTGCCAGGGTGCGCGCGGACCCGAATCTACGTGCTGGGCAAGACCGGTTAACAGTCTATTGCCGGGCTATTCTTGTTGTTACGCAGGAATTTTCGCTAACGCTCTTGTTCAGTGGATGCGCGGAAATCGCCGGGGGCGATATATACTGCGCGCCATTCTTCAAGGGAGAGCCGTGTGGCCATCGATATTCACTGGATTCGCGACAACGATAGCCTCGCTCGGTTATGTGCCGAGTGGCAGCAGCTGCCATTCGTTGCCCTCGACACCGAATTCATGCGGGTCGACACCTTCTATCCCATTGCCGGCCTGCTGCAGATCGGCGATGGCGTACGCGCTCACCTGATCGATCCGCTGACCATCGACAATTGGCAACCCCTGGCTGAGCTTCTGGAAAACCCGGCGGTGGTCAAGGTCCTGCATGCCTGCAGCGAGGACCTCGAAGTCCTGCTGCGCCTGACCGGCAGTCTGCCGGCGCCGCTGTTCGACACCCAACTGGCCGCCGCGTACCTCAACCTGGGCTTCTCCATGGGCTATTCGCGCCTGGTGCAGGCCGTGCTCGGCATCGAACTGCCCAAGGGTGAAACCCGCTCTGACTGGCTGCAACGCCCGCTGTCCGACACCCAGATCAGCTACGCCGCCGAAGATGCCGTGCACCTGGCGGAAGTTTTCGTACAGCTTCGCCCGAAACTGACCGACGACAAATACGCCTGGGTCCTGGAAGACGGCGCCGAGCTGGTGGCCAACCTGCGCCGCGAGACCGACCCGTACGAGGTCTATCGAGACGCCAAACTGGCCTGGAAACTGTCCCGTGCTCAACTCGCCGTGCTGCGCGAACTCTGTGCCTGGCGCGAGATCGAGGCGCGGGCCCGAGATTTGCCGCGCAATCGCATTGTTCGCGAGCATTCGCTGTGGCCATTGGCACGCACTCAGCCGGACAACCTCGCGGCCCTGGGCAAAATCGAAGACATGCACCCGCGCACCGTGCGTCAGGACGGCGAGTTTCTGCTGGATCTGATCAAGCGCGCGGGCAGTGTGTCACCTGATCAATGGCCTCCCGCCGTGCCGGAGCCGCTGCCGGTGGACGCCGCCACGCTGCTCAAGCAGTTGCGGGCACTCGGCCAGGCCGAAGCCGAACGCTTGAACATTGCGCCGGAATTGATGCTGCGCAAGAAAACCCTGGAAGCGCTGCTCAAGAGCGGCTTCCCCAATGGTCCCTACCAATTGCCTGATTCGTTGCGTGGCTGGCGCCGCGAATTAATGGGCCAGGCGCTGCTCGACAGCCTGGCCACCGCCGGAGAACAGCCTTGAAACGTATTTGCTCCATCTACCGCAGCTCGAAACGCAACGAAATGTATCTGTATGTGCTCAAGAGCGATGCTCTGGAACGCGTGCCGGAGACACTGATGGCCGCCTTCGGCAAAGCCATCCATGCCTTTGACCTGGTGCTGACCCCAGAGCGCAAGCTGTCGCGCGAAGACATCGCCGTGGTTCTGGAAAACCTGGAAAAACAGGGGTATCACTTGCAGATGCCACCGGCTGAAGACGAGTACATCGAGCACTTGCCGGAAGAGTTGCTGCGCCGCAACGATCCGATGTAGTTGCCAGACAGGTTCTGTTCAGAGCCTTTGTGAAACTCTGGAAGGATTTTCGCGATGGCCGTGTCGATCCGGCGAAACCCGGTCGGGCGGCCATTTGCACTGTTTTTGAAAGGTTTGAAGCATGCGCGTTCTGATTGCCGAACACGACCACCCGGTCTATGCCCGCCTGTTGCGCGAAGCCGCGCCGGATTTGCAGGTACTGACCAGCGGAGATTCCGCCGAGCTGGCCGCACAGGCTGCCGATTGCCCGGTCTGGCTCGGCCAGCCTGATCTGCTGGCCACGCTGCTGCGCCAGGGGCACCAACCGCAATGGCTGCAATCAACCTGGGCGGGCATTACGCCGCTGCTGGCGGACGGTCTGCCACGCCACTATCGGCTGACGCGGGCCGTGGGCATTTTCGGTCAGGTCATGGCTGAGTATGTCCTGACCTACATGCTCGGTCACGAGCGCGAAGTGCTGCCGCGCCTGGTCAGCCAGGTCGAGCGCAAGTGGGACGGTCGTCATGGCCAGAGCCTGGTGGGGCGCAAGGTGCTGATCGTCGGCACGGGCGACATCGGCCAGGCGGTCGCGCAGTTTCTCCTGCCCTTTGGCGTTGAGCTGTACGGCATCGCCAGCACTGTCCGGGAGCAGGCTCCCTTTGTCGAAGTCGGCTCTCTGGAAGATTTGCCAAGGCTGGTCGGCGAAGTGGATTACGTGGTCAATCTGCTGCCCAATACCCCGCAAACCCACGATATCTACGATGCTGCGCTGTTCCGGCAGTTCAAGCCGACCGGGCTGTTTATCAATGTCGGGCGCGGCGTGGCGGTGGTCGATGCCGATCTGGTGGAAGCCCTGAAGCAAGGGCATCTGATTGGCGCGGTGATCGATGTGTGCCGCCAGGAACCGTTGCCGCAACGCCATCCGTTCTGGACGGCCTGGGGGTTGTTGCTGACGGGGCACAGCTCGGCACCGACTTCGCCGGCGTTGATGGTGAAGTTGTTCGTCGAGAATTTACGGGCATATGAAGCGGGTGAGGCGTTGCGCGGGGAAGTGGATTTCGATCGCGGGTATTGAGTTGTCTTTGAAAAGATCGCAGCCTTCGGCAGCTCCTACAGGTGCAAAACAAACCTTGTAGGAGCTGCCGAAGGCTGCGATCTTTTGCTTTTACAGGGTGAAATCCCCTTCAGCCGCCAACTCGCTCAACGGACGCCGCGGGCTTGGCTCTTCCCGGGCCTGCAAGTAATCCGCCAGGCTGGCCTTGTCCCCCAGCTTGCCCACCGCCACCGCCGCGTGCAGGGCGTAGCCTTCGGGAATGTTCAGCTTTTTGCGGGTCAGTTCCTGATCGAAACCGGCCATACCATGGGTGTGCCAGCCGCTGAGGCTCGCTTGCAGCGCCAGGTGGCCCCAGGCCGACCCCGTGTCGAAGGTGTGCCACAGGGCCGGGGTTTCTTCGCTGGCGCCCGGCACTGCGAAAGTCGTTTTCGAGATCACGATCACCAGCGCCGAGGCGTGCTGCGCCCAACTGCGGTTGAATTCGTTCAACAGACCCAGGTAACGCTCCCAGTTCGGCGTATCGCGGCGAGCGTAGAGAAAACGCCAGGGTTGCGAGTTGTACGCCGAGGGAGCCCAGCGCGCGGCTTCGAAGAAGCTCAGCAGGGTCTCGAGCGGAATCGCTTCGCCGGTGAAGGCGCGGGGCGACCAGCGATCGGTGAACTGAGGGTGAATGGCGTAATCGGCAATGCGTGGGTTGGCACTCATCAAGAAATTCCTTGCTGATGAAAGGTGAGGACGTCGTAAACCTGCGGGCGCAGTTGGGCTGGGCGATGAGGTTTGACGAGAGCCTGACAGACACCCGCGTGCAACGCCGTAGAGCGTTCATGGCAAGCGGGCAGGGCTCCTTGCGACTGGCAAAGCTACTGCCCGGCGCGATAACTGACAAGTAGCGATGTACCGACAGTCGCCAATGCTTGGCCCAATGGCCCGCTGGCACTAGACTGGCGGCCTTTTCACCACCTGATGTTGATGCTTGAGCCATGGCCGCCAAAGTCGAACCGTTCTGGATACGCAAAACCCTCGATCAACTCGATCAGCAGGAATGGGAATCGCTGTGCGACGGCTGTGGCCTGTGCTGCCTGCAAAAGCTGGAAGATGAAGACGACAACAGCGTCTATTACACACGCATCGCCTGCAAGCTGCTGGACCTGAAGACCTGTCAGTGCAAGGACTATCCTAATCGGCGTGACTTCGTGCCGGACTGCATCCAGCTCACGCCGGGCAAAGCTGACGAGTTCAAGTGGCTGCCGCCCACCTGCGGCTACCGGCTGGTCAGTGAAGGCAAGGACTTGCCGCTGTGGCATCACCTGGTCTGCGGCGATCGTGACGCCGTGCACCACGAGCGTATTTCACAATCCGGGCGCATGCTGGCGGAAGGTAGCGTGCCGGAAGACGATTGGGAAGATCACCTGATTTTCCGGGCCGGCTGAGCAGATTCAGACGTTTCACCAAGGAGTGTGTATGGCTGTGGGAGTGCGGCTGGCGTTGGCGTTTGCCTTTCTGGCTACAGGGGCGCCCGTATGGGCGGCGAACAAGGTCGACCTGGATTATCACGTGCGTCTATTGCCGCAGAGCGATCAGGCCGAGGTACGCCTGACCCTGGCCCGTGGCGCGGCAGTGCGCAGTCTCGATTTCAACCTGGGCGACGGCAGCCATTACAGTGATTTCAAGGCTGACGGCCAATGGCAGCTGACGCCAGGCAAGCAAGCCCGGGGCGTCTGGCGCCCGGCTTCGGACAAGGCCAGCCTGACTTATCGCGTGCGCGTCAGCCACGGGCGCAAGAACGGCAGTTTCGATACCCGCATGACCCCGGCCTGGGCGTTGCTGCGCGGCGACGACCTGGTGCCGGCCGCTCGGCTCGATCAGGAAGATGGCGTCGAGCTGGTGGCACGGCTTGAGTTTGAGCTGCCCAGCGGCTGGAAAAGCGTCGAGACCGCCTGGCCGCGTATCGGCAAGCACAAATTCCGCATCGATTCCCCGTCGCGCCTGTTCGACCGGCCCACCGGGTGGATGCTCGCCGGTCAACTCGGCAGCCGTCGTACCCGGCTGGGTGAAACCGAAGTCACCGTCGCTTCGCCGCAGGGGCAGGGCATGCGGCGCATGGACGTGCTGACGCTGCTGACCTTTGTCTGGCCGCAGGTGCAGGCGGTGTATCCACGGCATCCCGGCAAACTGCTGATCGTCGGCGCGAGTGACCCGATGTGGCGCGGCGGCCAGGCGGCCCATGAATCGATCTACCTGAACAGCCGCCTGCCATTGGTCAGTGAAAACGGCACCAGCGTGCTGGTGCGCGAACTGGCGCAATTGTCTGCGCGTATCAACGATCGGCAGCGCAGTGACTGGATCAACGAGGGCTTTGCCGAGTACTACGCCATCGAACTGGTGCGGCGGGCGGGCGGCATGAGCGATGAGCGCTACGAAAGCCTGCACGGCAAGCTGGTCAAGGACGGCCAGAAGGTCACGACCTTGCGCGGTGAGCAGGTCAATCCGGCGCAGGTGGCCAGGGCGGTGGTGTTATTGCAGGAACTCGATAACGAGATTCGCCTGAAGACCCACAACAAGCGTTCACTCGATGACGTGATGCGCGGGGCGATGCGGCTGGAGACGATTGATACCAAACAGTTCGTTCAGCTTAGTGAGAGCGTGATCGGTGGGTCTTCCAAAGTCCTGGGCACCGAGTTGATTCAGTAATACCGCCATCGCCGGCAAGCCAGCTCCTACAGGATCTCTGGCGTCCACAAATCACGTGGACGACCCTATCCACTGTAGGAGCTGGCTTGCCAGCGATGGGGCCTTTGATCCATTGAAATGCTGGATCAAACCCCGGCCTTGGGCGACTTCAACGAATCATTCCCTGTCACGGTCGCTGTATTGGTCGCCGCCTCGGCATTGGCCTTCAACTGGCTCAATTCCTCACCCGCCCGCTGAATCTTCGCCCGAACGTTGTTCATGTCCTGACGGCTCTTCTCCAGCAGGCTTTTTGCCGAGCTGTGGCCAGTGATGCCGCGCGCCAACGCAACGCCGCCGATGGCAATCTGAATCAAGCCAAAAATCCCGCCGCGACGCAGGCCCTTGCCGACCATCACCACGCCACCGGCCAGTGAACCCAAGCGTTCCAGGCCATGGACGTTGTGGTCGGTCGGACTCTGGAATGGAGTGGATTCGATACGTTCAACGCGTTTGAGTTGGCTCATGGTCTGACTCCTGGCAGCAAGGATGGGATAGTTAAGCTGACTGTCGAAACGGCCGGCTCGTTCCATCGGATGTAACGCGCTTCAGCGGAATTTCGGTCCGGAGCGGGTGTTCAGGCCCTTGGCCATGCGGTCGTAAAGCACGACGTTGACTGTGGCCGCGAGGTTCATGCAGCCGGTGGTCGGGATGTAGACCACGTCTTCGCACCAGTCGCGAATCTCTTTATCGAGCGAGCCGTCTTCCGGGCCGAAGATGTACAGCGCACGGTCCGGATGGGTGTATTCCGGCAGCGGACGGGCGCCTTCGACCAGCTCAACGGCGACCGGGACGCAGTTGAGCGGCAGGATTTTCTTCAGGTCGTCGATGCCGATCAGCGGAATGTCGTAGTGCACGCGCTTGGTATCGGTGACGAAGTCCGCGGCGCGTTCATAACGCTTGCCGGTGTAGAACACCGACGCCACGCCATAACAGCCAGCGGCGCGCATCACCGAACCGACGTTCTCCGGTGATTTGGGGTTATACAAACCGATGCAGCTGTACCGTTTGTCTGCCACGAGCGAAGCGCCTTTCAGGAAAAAAGCGCGATTATACGGGGATTGGGGGAGGGGGGGCAGATTGTAGATTGGTGGTGCCCGGACTGGCCGCATCGCTGGCAAGCCAGCTCCCACAGTGTTCTGTGTCGTGTGCAGATTTTGCGTTTAACACAGATCCTGTGGGAGCTGGCTTGTCGGGTCGCCGCATCGCAGCGAAGAAGCCAGTCCAGGCCCTGAAAACATTCAGTCTTCCTTCTTCATCAACCCCGCCAGCGCCGCAAACGGATTATGCGTCGCCTTGGCGATCTTCGGCGTGCTCAGCGAGCCTTCGCCGAAGTACTGCTGGTCGGTATAACGGGAGTGCTCGTTATCGTGGCAGTACAGGCACAACAGCTCCCAGTTCGAACCGTCCTGGGGGTTGTTGTCGTGGTTGTGGTCACGGTGGTGCACGGTCAGTTCGCTCAGGCGCTTGCCGGAAAATTCACGGGCGCAGCGGCCGCAGACGTGCGGGTACATCTTCAGGGCCTTGTCGCGGTAGCCCATTTCCTTGTCGCGCTGGTTGTCGGCGAGGATGCGATCCAGCTTCGAGGTATTGGTCGGGGTGGACGAACTCATGGGTTCACCTTTGTAAAAAGACTAATGACGGTTATGCAGCCAGTTTAGCTCAGCCCTTGAGCTTCTCGGCAATCCAGATGGTGTGGCGGGTACCTCTGTTGCCGTGGGCGAAGACCTGGACTTCCTCGGCCTTGAACCCGGCTTTTTTCAGCTTGTCGGAAAACTGCCGGTCGGCGCTGGCCGACCACACTGCCAGCACGCCCTTGGGCCGCAGGGCCTTGGCGCAAGCGCTCAGGCCGCCAGCGGAGTAGAGCCAGCTGTTGGCTTTCTGGGTCAAACCTTCCGGGCCGTTGTCGACATCGAGCATGATCGCGTCAAAACCCTGGGGTTCGGCTTGCAGGACCTTGGCCACGTCTTCCATGCGGATGACGGTGCGCGGGTCCTGCAGCGGGTTGCCGGCTTTTTCGCCCAGGGGCCCGCGGTTCCATTCGACCACGCCGGGCACCAGTTCGGCGACCACCACCTCGGCGGTCTTGCCCAGGTGCTTGAGCGCCGAGGCGAGGGTGAAGCCCATGCCCAGGCCGCCAATCAGCACCCGCGAATTCGGGCGGCCGGCGACTTTGCGGCAGGGGATCTCGGCCAGGGCGTCTTCGGAGCCATGCATGCGGGTGTTCATCAACTGCCCGCCATCACCGCCCTGGATCTTGATGACGAAATCCTCGCCGTACTCGAACAGGCACAGGGCACCGCCGTTTTCGGGAATGGGGGTGGTGTCGAGCAGAACGAAACGTTTCATGGGGCTCACTTGGGCAGAAAATTGGCAGCAAAGGGAGGGCAATCGGACGCAGTTGGGAGTAGCCTGAAAGTGACGACAAGGCCAACGGAGCCATTGATGAAGCGCACCATTCTAACGGCCATTGCCCTGGCCGCGCTCTCGATAACTGCAGTGCAGGCCCAACAGCTGCAAACCATTCCAGTCAGTCCCGCGTCGATGCCCGGGTCTCCCGGCACCGCGACGCCCACGCCGTACCCGCAAATCAGTCCGGCGCCCTTGCCCAAGGTCGGGCCTGGCAGCAGCGGCCCGCCCCTGGTGCCGATCGAAATGCCCAGCCCGCCGAGCAAGGATCAGCCGTTGCCGGGCATGGATCCCAACCCGCCGAAGGCCAAGTCGCCGGGCGGTTAAACCTGCTGGGAAAGCAATTGCCCATCGGCCATGCGCAGGCGCCGGGAGAGTGAAACGGCGAGGGCACGGATGATCTTGGCGGCGATTTTCGGCGCGTCGTTAAGCATTTTTTCCAGTGAATCCTTGCCCAGGTTGAGTAACTGACAGTTGCTCGCGGCCACGCAACTGGCCGAGCGCCGCTCGCCGTCGAGCACCGCCATTTCCCCGAACGAACGACCGCTGCGCAAGGTGGCGATGGTGACTCGTTGCCCGTCAGCGGTGGTTTTTTGCACCGCCACCTGGCCGGAATGGATGATGCACATGAAGCTGCCGGCATCGCCCTCCTGGAAAATTTGTTCGCCCTGGGGAATGGCGCTGATGCTGAAGTAGCCCGAAGCGGCGGCAAAATCCGCAGGCAACAGCTGGTCGAACAGGCCGCAGTCCATCAGCCAGTCGCGGATTTCGTTGTTGAGTAAGGTGGGTTCTGACATGTCGTGCGGTCTTTTTCTTGTCGGGTCAGGTTTCGGGCTTCCAATCGCCGCTATTCCCGTAGGAGCTGCCGCAGGCTGCGATCTCTTGATCTTGAAAAATCAAAAGATCGCAGCCTGCGGCAGCTCCTGCGGGGCAGGGATTGTATCGGCCATGGGCGTCGGGAATTAAGACCCGCTCATCGCACCGAGTTCCTCAAGCCCCCTGCAAAACCTTGAACAAAAACGCATATTCGAGCGCCACGTCACGCAAACCCTGGTATCGGCCGCTCATGCCGCCATGGCCGGCGCCCAGTTCGGTCTTGAGCAACAGCAGATTGTCGTCGGTCTTGTGCGCCCGCAGCTTCGCCACCCACTTGGCCGCTTCCCAGTACTGCACGCGGCTGTCGTTATAGCCGGCGATCACCAGCGTCGGTGGATAGGCCTGTGCGGTCACGTTTTCGTACGGGGCATAGGCCTTGAGCCGCTCATAGACCTGCGGCTCTTCGGGATTGCCCCACTCGTCGTATTCGGTGACGGTCAGCGGCAAGTCCGGATCGAGCATGGTGTTGAGCACGTCGACGAACGGCACTTCGGCGATGGCTGCAGCAAACAGCTCCGGGCGCTGGTTGAGCACCGCGCCGATCAGCAGGCCACCGGCACTGCCGCCACTGATCGCCAGTTGCGTCGACGAGGTGTAGCCCTCGGCGATCAGGTGTTCGGCGCAGGCGATGAAGTCGCTGAAGGTGTTGGGCTTGTGCTCTTGTTTGCCGGCGCGATACCAGGCTTCACCCAACTCGCCGCCGCCGCGTACGTGGGCAATGGCGAACGCCATACCGCGATCGAGCAAGCTCAGGCGCGCGTGGGAGAACCACGGATCGAGGCTCTCGCCATAGGCACCATAGCCATAGAGATACAACGGTACCGGCTGGCCGAGGTGTTCGCGCCTGACCACCAGGCTGATCGGCACCTGTGTGCCGTCCGCCGCCGTAGCCCACAGGCGTTGGCTGACATAGGCGTCGGCGTCGAACGGGCCGAGTACTGGCGTTTCCTTGAGCACGACCTGCGCGCCCGTGGCCAGCTCCAGCTGGCGGATCTGCGCGGGCCGGTTCAGCGCTTCGTAGCGCAGGCGGATGCGGTCACTGACGAATTCCAGGCTGTTCTGCACGTGCAGGCTGTAGGCCGCATCCGGCAGATCCACGCGGTAGCTCGGCAGGCCCTGGGGGTGAACCTCGATGATCGGCAAGCCGCCGACCCGCAGGCTCAGGGTCATGGCGCCGGTGTTCAGGCTCAAGCCGTCGAGCATCACGCTGTCACTGTGTGCGATCAGATTCCGCCAGTCAGCCTCGGTCGGCACGCTGCCGTTATCAATGGCGGTGTACAGGGCGAAGTTGATGCCGTCGCGGTTGGTGCGGATGAACCAGGTCCACTGGTCATCGAGGGTGCCATGGTCGACGTCATACTCGTGGTCCTCGACCCGCGGCGCGATGCAGGTAAAGGCCTGCTGGGGCCTGGAAGCGTCGAGCACCCAGACTTCACTGGTGGTCTTGCTGCCCAGGGACAGCAGCAATTGCTGCTCGGAACTGGAGCGATAGCAATGCATGAAGAAGCGGCCGTCCGGCTCATGGAACACTTCTTCGGCGGCGGTGCCGTCCAGCCGATAGCGGTATAGCTTGTGCGGGCGATGGGTGTCGTCCAGTTCGCCGAAAAACAGCGTCAGGCTGTCGTTGGCCCAGGTCATGCTGCCGTCGCAGTCCTGGAACTCCAGTTCACTGACACGACCGTCGGACAACTCCTTCACGAACAGCGTGTAAATCTCGTCCCCCGTGGAGTCGATGCTGTAGGCCAGGCGCTGGTGATCCGGGCTGATGCTGAATGCCCCAAGGGAAAAGAAGCCGCCATTGGCCAGCGCGTTAGGGTCCAGCAGCAGCTGTTCCTGGCTTTCGTCGAGGGTCAGGCTGTCATCCGCCGGGCGCGGGCAGCGGTAGTGCCGGGCATATTCGTCGCCTGCCGTGGTGCGCGTGTAATACAGATACGGCCCCCAGGGCGAGGGCAGGGACAGGTCGGTCTCGAGAATCCGGCCCTTGATCTCGTTGAACAGGGTTTCGCGCAGGGCAGCCTGATCGGCGGTCTGCGCTTCCTGGTAGCTGTTCTCAGCCTTCAGGTAGTCCAGCACGGCCGGGGTGTCGCGCTCCTGTAGCCAGGCGTAGGGGTCGGAGCCTTCAGCCTGGTGGGCAATCGGTGCGGCGCTGGTGTTGGCGGTCAGTGGCATGAAGGATTCTCGGACGATATACGAAATAAAGGTGTTCTACCTGTAGGAGCGAGCTTGCTCGCGATAGCGGAGTGTCATCCAACATTGTAATTGACTGACCCACCGCCATCGCGAGCAGGCTCGCTCCTACAGGGGGTTGCGCTTGACTGGCTAGCATTGAAGCAGCCTGACAGGCGAAAAGCCGTTATCATAAGCGCCTCTTTGCCTGCCTTGCCATGGACACCATGACCGAGAACGACTATCTGATCGCCTGGGGCCTCTACGCCTTCGCCGCCATTGGCTGCCTGTTGGTATGGATGCGCATCACCCGCTGGATGTGGCGCTGGCTGCGTGAACCGCTGCGGCTGCTGGTGGCGGTGCTGCTGTTCAGCCCGACCATCATCGATCCGGTCAAGGCCAAGGTCGCTCCGGCGATCGCCATTACCGCCCTGGACCTGTTGTTCAAGGTCGGCAACAACGCCTGGCGGGCGATTTCCGACCTGTTCATGTACGGCATCATCGCGTTTGGCATCTACCTGGTGTTCGTCGCCATCCGTTTCCCCATCGAGCGCGCGTCCAGCGCCCGCAAGGAACAGGCCGCGGCTGCCAGGGCGGCCGACCGCGCCGACGATCCCGAGGATGATCAACCGTTCGGCGGTGCCGGCGATGATCGTTACGGTCGTCCGCCGGTGCCGAGCAACCCCCAGCGCATGCGAGTCGAACCGCGTCTGTAACCTGCCTTCATCGAGAATCCGAGCATGTGTGAGTTATTGGGCATGAGCGCCAATGTCCCGACCGATATCGTGTTCAGCTTCACCGGGCTGATGCAGCGCGGCGGGCGCACCGGCCCCCATCGTGACGGCTGGGGCATCGCCTTTTATGAAGGCCGAGGCCTGCGCCTGTTCCAGGACCCGGCAGCCAGTTGCGAGTCGGAAGTGGCCAATCTGGTCCAGCGCTATCCGATCAAGAGCGAAGTGGTCATCGGCCACATCCGCCAGGCCAACGTCGGCAAGGTCTGCCTGTCCAACACCCATCCGTTCGTCCGCGAGTTGTGGGGGCGCAACTGGTGCTTCGCCCATAACGGTCAACTGGCGGATTTCCAGCCGACTACCAGTTTCTATCGGCCCGTCGGCGATACCGACAGCGAAGCGGCCTTCTGCGATCTGCTCAACCGCGTGCGCGCAGCCTTTCCCGAGCCGGTCGAGGTCGAAACCCTGCTGCCGGACCTGGTGGCGGCCTGCGCCGAATACCGCAGCAAAGGCGTGTTCAACTGCCTGCTAAGCGATGGCGACTGGCTGTTCTGCTATTGCTCGACCAAACTCGCGCAAATCACCCGGCGTGCACCCTTCGGTCCCGCGCGCCTCAAAGATGTCGACGTGATCGTCGATTTTCAGGCCGAAACCACGCCCAATGACGTGGTGACCGTGATCGCCACCGAACCCCTGACCGAAAACGAAACCTGGACCCGCTACGAACCGGGTCAATGGAGCCTGTGGCGGCGCGGTGAATGCGTCAGCCACGGCCAGACTGCCTAAAAAGGATCTCCCATGTTGCTCAGTTATCTGCGCCTGGTGTTGTTTGCGGCGGGCTTGTTGATCGGTGTCCAGGTGCCGGGGTTCATCAGCGACTATGCCAAGCGGGTCGAAGCGCACCTGATTGAAGCGCAAGCCAGCCTGAGCGGGTTCCAGGGCACCGCCAATCAATTCTTCAAGGGCGACATGCAGGCCCTGGTCGCCCATTATCGTGCCAGCGAGGACCCGATCTTTCGCAGCGACGCCGACAGCCTGAGCAACCTGCTGACCCGTCAGCTGGCGCTGGACAAGCAATTCCAGGCGATGCAGGGCCCCTGGTACATCCGCTTCCTGCAAGTGGTGCTGGCCGCCGATGCAGACATCCGCAAGGAAACCTGGAACGGCTACAGCTACCAGATACTCCTGACCCCCGAAGCGATGATCTGGGGCATGAGCGGCGCCTTGCTGCTGTCGTTCGGCCTGGAATGCCTGTTCCGCCTGATCGATTGGGTGGTCCTGGGCGGCAAGCGCCTGCGCCAGAGCCGGCCGATCGAAGAACGGGATTTGCGCGGGCTGTAAATTTCCCCCTGTAGGTGCTGGCTTGCCAGCGAAGGCGCCATGTCTGACACACCGCATCGCCTGGTTCGCTGGCAAAGCCAGCCTACAAAGGGTGATCTGGTTGCTGCGATTATCACTGGCAATCAGGCGTGAATTTTTACCAGTCGACGGCGTAGCTCAAACTCAATGTTCGACCTTGCGCATTGGCAAAGGGCGCTCTGGCATTGGCCTGAGTGAACAGATTCTGGTATGTGCGGTTAGTCAGGTTGTACATCCCGCCTTCAACACGACCGACTGGCAGTTGCACCGAGCCGAGTAAATCTAACAGTGTGTAGCCATCGATGTTGCGGCCGTTATTGTCCTTGGCGGCGGCGTCGTAACTGGCCAAATGCATGCCTTGCAAACGTAACCTGTAGTCATCCTGCGTATAGCCGATGAACAATGTGGTCTTCGCCGGCGAGATGCGCGTTGCCGGCAGGTCGATCCATTTGCCATTTTGCTCGGTCTCGCCTTTGGCCCAGGCATAGGTGCCTCCGAACGACCAGTGGTTCGTGGCGCGATAGGTCAGGCTGTTTTCGATACCGCGGACTCGCTCTTTCTGGTTGATCAGGCGCAATACGCGATCATTGGCATCGTAGAACTGGGTCACGTCCGAAGTGTTTTCATACAGCGTGACGTCGGCTTGCCACTCGTCCCATCCACCTCGCCAGCCCAGCTCATAGCTGTTCACCTTGATGGCCTGGGCATTGAGACTCTGGATGTCGAAGCTGCTGCTGACATCGCGCATGAAGCGCTGGATGTCAGGCAGGGAAAAACCCTGGCTGAAGTTGGCAAAGACGTCCTGGTTTTCACTGACGTGGTAGACCGCCCCCAGGTTGTAGAGCGTGGCATTGTATTTGAGGGTGTCGCCTGGCAGCATCGCACGTATCCCGGTCTGGACGATTTCTCCGTAGGCAATGCTGTCGGCAACGTCGGTTTCTATCCATTCGCGGCGCACACCGCCGCGCAAGGTCCAGTCACCTACGTCCCAGGACAATTGTCCAAAGAGCGATCGTGTGGTGGTTTCAATGTCGGGACCCAATTCGTAAGTTGTACCGGTTTTGGTGTAGGTCAACCCATCGCGCGTGTATTGATCGCCTCGTTGCCGAGACCGCTCATGATCATAATCTGCACCCCAGACCAGATTCGCATGGGTGCTGCCAATCGCAGGCAGTGGCGTGTCAATGGCCGCGCGCAGACCGTAGACGTCCTGAACGCTATTATTGTCGGAGATTCCGGCCTTGCCTCGGGCCAAATCCGGAAAGAACAAGGCATCGGCGCGGCGCCAATAACTTTCCAGTTGCAGGCCCTGACCATAGAAGTCCGCGTCGGTGTAATTGAGGTTGATTGCCTGATTGTGGGTGTAGGGCTGGTCATCAAGTTTCAGCCCCTTGACTGCCACGGCTTCCTGCCAGTTATTCGTTGCTTTGGTATAGCGGGTGTCCTGCTTATCCTTGTAGTCCTGGAGTGAGAGACTGATTTTCCTGTCGTCATCCAGTTCGTAACCGAAACGACCTTGCAGGTCGTAGGTTTCGGTATCCATGTTGCTGCCTTGGGAGGTGTCCTGAGGAATGCGCTTGCCATTACCGTCGTACTGATCGTTTCGCTGGGTGAGGTCAGCGGACACGTACCAGTCCAGGGCATCCTTGCGTCCGGTTGCGCTTTGGAAAACCTCGTAGGCAAGTCCTTTGCTATCCAGCTTATTACCGCTGGTCAGGCCCAATTTGCTGCTATAGGCAATCTCCTGGCCCTGATTGCGCTTGGTGATGATGTTGATGGTGCCGCCAGAAGCACCGGCACCGTAAATGCTGCTGGCGCCGGAGATCACTTCGATGCGCTCGATGCTGGCTGGCGCGACGCTGTTGAGCTGGCGAAAGTTGTCGCGGGTGGCGTTCTGCGACACACCGTCGATCAACACCAGCATATTGCGGCCACGCAGGGTCTGGCCGAAGTTACTCATCCCGCCGCTGGAGGGGGCAAGGCCGGGGACCAATTGCCCGATGATGTCGGAGACCCGCCGACCGGCACCGCTCTGCTCACGGATTTGCTCTTCGTCAATGATCTGAATCGACCCCGGAATGGAGGCGATGGTCGCTTCGCTGCGAGTTGCGGAGACGACTGTGGCCTGGATGTTCAGAGTGCCTGGCTGCAGTTCGTTATCTGCACCCCGAGCTTGGGCGTTGAAAAATGCTAACAGAGGCACCCATAGGGCGATTCGGGTTCCAGACGCCTTTTTTCTGCGGGCGGGCAATTGCTGCTGTTTTTGTGTGTAAGCGCGCATCGAATTCGACTCCTGTCGATCGTCGTTCAGTGGAAAGCGCGCGAAGATTAATGGCTCAGAAATGGATAGTAATGAAGATGATTCCTATTATCGTGTAGGAGGGGTCCTGCTCAATTTTTCAGTTCGCAACTCGAAGCTAATTTCTCGCTGGGTCACAAGTTCCAAGGAACATGAACACTGTTTGCACTTTTTTGCCCCGTAATCTGCAAGGCGTATGCCTTATAGTGGGGAAAATAGAGACAACAGGAGCGTGCACCGTGAGCCGCCTGCTATTGAATTGTGACATCGGCGAGAGTTTCGGCAGCTGGACCATGGGGCTGGATGCCGAGGTCATGCCTTTCATCGATTGTGCCAACGTCGCCTGCGGCTTTCATGCCGGCGACCCGGGCATCATGCGCAAGACGGTCAGTCTGGCGTTGAGCCACGGCGTGCAGATCGGCGCGCATCCGGCGTATCAGGACCTGGTCGGGTTCGGCCGTCGGTCCATGGTCTACAGCGCCCAGGAACTGCAAGACATCCTGCATTACCAGATCGGCGCCCTCGACGGCATTTGCCGGGCCCAGGGCGGTCGGGTGAGTTACGTCAAACCCCACGGTGCCCTTTACAACGACATGATGGCCAACCCCGCGCAGTTGCGCGCGGTGCTGCAGGCCGTGGCGGATTACGACCGCAGCTTGCCGTTGATGTTGATGGCGACCCGGGACAACAGCGCCGCGCAGCAATTGGGCGACGAATACGGCGTGACCCTGTGGTTCGAAGCCTTCGCCGATCGCGGCTATGACAGCGCCGGCCGCCTGCTCTCGCGGCAGTTGCCGGGGGCCGTGTATCACGACCCCGAGCAGGTCATCGAGCAGGCACTGACCATCGCCCGGGGCGATCACCTCAACGCCAGTGACGGCAGCGCCTTGCATTTGCAGGCCAACACCCTGTGCGTGCACGGCGACAACGCCAGCTCGGTCGCTGCCGTGCAACGTATCCGCGAGGCTTTGAATCAGCAGGGCGCAGCATGAATCCGCGGGTTGAAGTGGTCGCGCTCGATTGCCTGATGGTGCGCCTGTTCGATGACATCGCCGAGGCCAACATGCCGTGGATACTGGCGGCCGGTGAAAGCCTGCGGGCGACGTTCAAACAATCGCTGATCGATCTGGTGCCGTCCTACACGACCTTGATGGTGCATTACGACCTGATGGCACTAACTCCGGCCCAAGCCCGGGCATTGATCGCCGAGGCGCTGGTCGACCTGTCACCCAACGCGCGCACCGGCGGTACCTGTCATGTGTTGCCGGTGTGGTATGACCCCGGCGTCGGCCCGGAACTGCCGCTGCTGGCGCGGCGCAGTGGCCTGACGGTGGAGGAGGTGATCCGTCGTCACTGCGAGCGTGAGTATCAGGTGTTCGCCCTGGGTTTCGCCCCGGGATTTGCCTTCATGGGCCTGGTGGAAGAAGTGCTCGCCGCGCCGCGCCTGGACACGCCGCGCAAGAAAGTAGCCGCCGGCAGTGTCGGCATCGCCGAACGGCAAACCGCGGTCTACCCGCTGGTGTCACCGGGGGGCTGGAACCTGATCGGGCGCACACCGACCCGATTGTTCGATCGCCAGCGCGACGGTTACAGCCTTCTGCAACCGGGCGATACCGTGCGTTTCGCAGCGGTGGAGCATGCCGAGTTCATCCGCTTGGGCGGTGACGACACCCCCCTGGAGGCCCAGGCATGAGCCGTTTGACCATCGAAGCGAGTACGCCGCTGTGCCTGTTGCAGGACGCCGGTCGTTTCGGTGTGCGCCATCTGGGCGTGACCCAGGGCGGCGCGGCGGACTGGCGCTCAATGTCCTGGGCCAATTGGTTGCTGGGCAACGGCCTGAATGCGCCGGTGATCGAAATCACCCTCGGCGGCTTCACCCTGGTAGCGCAGGACGATTGTGTACTGGCGCTGGCGGGGGCGGACCTTGGCGCACAGATCGATGGTGTGGCATTGGCGCCGTGGCGCAGTTTTCGCCTGCACAAGGGGCAGCGCCTGCAATTGACCCGGCCGCTGCTCGGCGCTCGCGCCTATCTGGCGGCGCCAGGCGGGTTTGACGCGCCCAAGGTGCTGGGCAGCTGCGCGACGGTGGTCCGCGAGGCACTAGGCGGACTGGACGGCATGGGGCGCGCATTGGCCAAGGGCGATGTCTTGAGCTATTCGGGCAGTGCGGTGATGTGGCTGCGCGAGTTAACGGCAGAGCAGCGGCCCGACCTGGCGCTGGAGGCGCCTCTGGATCTGGTGCTGGGTGCGCAGATAGGCGGGTTCAGCGGGCAGAGTCTGTTTGATGCATTTAACAGCCTGTGGCATCTCGACAGCCGCGCAGACCGCATGGGCATTCGCCTGTTGGGACCTGAATTGCAGTATCAAGGCAAGGCCATGATTTCAGAGGGCATCCCGCTGGGGGCTGTGCAGGTGCCGCCGGACGGGCAGCCGATTGTGTTGCTCAATGATCGGCAGACCATTGGCGGGTATCCGCGGCTAGGGGCGTTGACGCCGCTGGCGCTTGCACGGTTGGCGCAGTGTTTGCCGGGGGCGCAGGTGCGGTTGCGACCGGTGGTCCAGGAGGTCGCGTATCGCGAGCATCTCCAGTGTTTGCAGCTTTATCAATAAACATTAAAAGATCGCAGCCTTCGGCAGCTCCTACGCCGATCTCTGTTGGAGCTGCCGAAGGCTGCGATCTTTTAGGCCAACATGAGATTACTTGGAGAGAAACCGCATCCCTTCCTCCAACCCCCGAAGGGTCAGCGGATACATCTGGTCGTCGATCAAGTCCCGCACGATATTGGTCGACGAGGTATAGCCCCAGGTGTCCTTCGGATAAGGATTGATCCAGATGAGCTTCTTGTACTTCTCCTTGAAGCGCTGCATCCACACGTATCCGGCTTCTTCGTTCCAGTGCTCGACGCTGCCACCCGCCTGGGTGATTTCGTAGGGCGCCATGGCCGCGTCGCCGATGAAGATCACCTTGTAGTCGGCGCCGTACTTGTGCAGCAAGTCCTGGGTCGAAGTGCGCTCTGACGTGCGGCGCATGTTGTTCTTCCACACCGATTCATAAATGAAGTTGTGGAAGTAGAAGTACTCCAGGTGCTTGAACTCGGTCTTGCAGGCCGAGAACAGTTCCTCGCAGATCTTCACATGCGCATCCATCGAGCCGCCGATGTCGAACAGCAGCAACAACTTGACGGTATTGCGCCGCTCCGGACGCATCTGGATGTTCAGCAGGCCGGCATCCTTGGCGGTGTGATCGATGGTGCCGTCGATGTCCAGTTCTTCCGCCGCGCCCTGACGGGCAAACTTGCGCAAGCGGCGCAGGGCCACCTTGATGTTGCGCGTGCCCAGCTCGACCGAGTCATCGAGGTTCTTGTACTCGCGCTGGTCCCAGACCTTGACCGCCTTGCCCTGGCGCTTGCCGGCATCGCCGACCCGAATGCCTTCCGGGTTGAAGCCGCCGGAACCGAACGGGCTGGTGCCGCCGGTGCCGATCCACTTGTTGCCGCCGGCGTGACGTTCCTTCTGTTCTTCCAGACGCTTCTTGAACTCTTCGATCAGCTTGTCCAGGCCGCCCAGGGACTGGATCGCCGCGCGCTCTTCGTCGGTCAGCGAACGCTCGAACTCCTTGCGCAGCCAATCCTCCGGGATAAGGGCCTGGAGGTGATCGTCGAGTTTTTCCAGGCCGTTGAAATACGCCCCGAACGCCCGGTCGAACTTGTCGTAATGCTTTTCGTCCTTGACCAGGATCGCCCGGGACAGGAAATAGAACTCGTCCATGTCGGCGAAGGTCACGCGCTGTTTAAGCGCGTTGATCAGGTCGAGCAGCTCGCGCACCGACACCGGCACCTTGGCGGCGCGCATCTCATTGAACAGGTTGAGCAACATGGCAGCAGCCTCTTAGCGGGTGCCGCGACGGCTCATGAACGCCAGGCGCTCAAGCAGTTGCACGTCCTGTTCGTTCTTCACCAGGGCGCCGGCCAGGGGCGGGATGGCCTTGGTCGGATCGCGTTCGCTCAGCACCGCTTCGCCGATGTTGTCGGCCATCAGCAGTTTCAACCAGTCCACCAGTTCGGAGGTCGAAGGCTTCTTCTTCAGGCCTGGCACCTTGCGCACGTCGAAGAACACGTCGAGCGCTTCGCTGACCAGGTCCTTCTTGATGTCCGGGTAGTGCACGTCAACGATTTTCTGCAGGGTGGT